>Ga0157370_10003673_pt1 | contig 17921 bp, 15 predicted proteins | sample C35metaG_FD_113463 | JGI IMG/M metagenome (GOLD analysis project Ga0157370, IMG submission 113463) | Corn rhizosphere microbial communities from Kellogg Biological Station, Michigan, USA - C3-5 metaG | ecosystem: Host-associated > Plants > Roots > Rhizosphere > Soil | place: USA: Michigan...
AACCCGTTACATTGCCGGCGCTGCCGATAAATTGTCCTGTGATGCCGTAAGGAATAAATGCCATAATAATTTTTTCGTTGATGATACAGTTATGTAACGGATAAAATACAATTTTATTTTGTTGCTTATTCGATCCAAAATCGAATTACCATCGAATTAGTATCGAATTAGAAGCGAAGTAGTAAGATAGTTAGCACATTTCCGCACAGATAAAGATCTCACAGGTTTTAAAATTTGTGAGACTTGTTATAACGGTGATGCTTTTCTCCCCAGCCGTGTCTCTACTCCAAGTCTTGTGCTGCAGCAGGACCTTTAGATTTGGTTTAAAAGTATTTTAAGATATTACTACTATTATTACTTTTTCTTTTTTGCTTCTTTTGTGAATTCACAGGGACAAAGTGGATAAGATAATTTTATGGAACAACCATCCGGCATAAGCGAATTATGGCGAGACAAGGTTTTAAGACCTATGCCGTGTTGTAATCTTATGCCGGCTTTTTTGAACATCGAATCAAATAGAAAATAGGGATTGCAGTCCCATTATTAAGGTTTTCTATGCTACTGGCTCGGAGTGGAGACACGGCTCGGAATTAGGAACTTCGTGTGTGTTTCTTTGCGCATGTACATACAGCGAAAAGCATTGTGCCATAAGCCCTATACAAATGGCTTTGAATAAATATTGCTTTTTCATGAAGTCTATTTTTAATGGTTATGGTAGCAAAAATCATCGCCAGTTCTTTACCTGCGTTTCAATTTTTTCCAACCTGTTGGTTAAATCATCAATTTGTTTTTGCTGTTCTTTTATTGCATTTAATAAAACCGGGACAAGGCCCTGGTAGTTTACACTCAGCATTCCTTTTTTATCTGTCTTTACCAATTGTGGATAAACTTTTTGAAGCCCCTGTGCCAGGACGCCTATTTGTTGTGCAGTATCTTTATTTTCTTTCCAGTAATAAGTGTAGCCATTAATTTTCTGCAGGGCAGGCAAAACATTTTGCAAAGGCTTGATATTTTTTTTTAACCTGACATCCGAACTGCTGAAAACACCGCCATGAAGATTACCATAAAAATCTTCTGCATATACTCCGCCACTTAAAGACGTGTAACCATTTTCGAAAATGTCTATAGGTCGTTGGGCATCACTATAAAAAACTAGACTACTGAGAGGAATGCCTGCATTATCACCGGAAGTGGGTGTAAAAGGCTCAAATGAAATCCCCCAAAAGTTCTTATAATAATTACCAATTCCTTGAAAGCGGATTACAGGCGTATTTATGGAATCATCTAATATCATTGTTTTAGCATTAAGATAATTGTCGGTATTTGCAGAGTGAATGTGTAATGGTGCCTGTGGTGCTGTAACCCCAATGCCGACATAGGCGGAGGCTGTGGCATTGTTTTGACCATAAACGCTACCCAAAACAAGTGAGTTGTTTTGGGCGACCATAGCGTTGGCTCCAATAGCCGTTGCATTGATTAGGTTATCTTGCCCGGTCATGGCATTATAACCAACCGCCGTATTAAAATTTCCGGTTGTATTAGAACTAAGCGCCTGAATGCCGTTTGCAGTATTGCCATTTCCAGTAGTATTACTCCGAAGTGCCTGAAGACCATTTGCAGTATTAAGGCTACCGGTAGAATTAGCATGCAATGCCCAATAACCATTTGCAGTATTTGAAATGCCTGTAGTGTTATTATTTAGTGAGGCAACACCATTTGCAGTATTATAACTTCCGGTAGTGTTAGCATAAAGTGCCTGATACCCATTGGCAGTATTCAAAGATCCCGTAGCATTTGAAAAAAGCGCTTGTGCACCATTTGCTGTGTTGTAACTTCCGGTACTATCTGTTTGTAGTGTCTGGAAACCGTAAGCTGTATTATAATTGGCTATTGTATTTCGATAGAGCGCCCCATCTCCGCTTGCTGTATTGCGAATACCGATAGTATTATTAAAAAGAGCCTGATTACCATTAGCAGTATTTGAAGTTCCGATAGTATTTGAATAAAGCGCCCTATTGCCATTTGCTGTGTTTGCAAAGCCTGAAGTATTTGACCATAACGCGTCTGCTCCAATGGCAGTATTAGAATATCCATTTGTGTTCGAAAAAAGGGAAAAACTTCCAAATGCTGCATTATGATTCCCGGTAGTGTTGGCTGTTAAAGAACTTGTTCCAACCGCGGTAATATAATTTCCTGTAGTATTCGAGATTAATCCCTTATAGCCCCACGAGGTTATTCCATTATTTGCATCTAGAATGCCTGAATAGTTATTATTAATTTTTACAAGTAATGGCTCATTATCCGTGGTACCGATAAAATTTTTTGAAGTGTCTGTTCCGACGTTTCCTGTGAGATTCCATCCGTTTGCATTGCCTGAAAGATTTGCCCATGCATTTCCGTTATAAAACCAAAAAGATGTGGTGGTACTATCATATACTAATAATCCTTTTGCCGGTGAAGTAATGGCTGTGCGCTGAATGCTTGTCATTCTTGGTATTAAAATTCCTTTTGCTGTACTTTTTATATCCAGCATGGCGCTGGTATCTGGCGAAGAACCATCGCTATTAATACCCACCTGTGTAAAACCGGTTGCGTAAAAAATTGCGAAACCTATAATTGTCAGGATAATTTTCTTCTTCATAAAAATTTATTTTTTAAAATGATATGATCATTATTGTTTAATGAACTTAGTTTGTAAAACTTTTTTACCTATCAAAATCTTTACGATATATGCATTCGCAATAAGAGATTGCACTGGTAAAGCAAACTGATTGTTGCCTGCCTGCAGGCTCCATTTCGAAGTATATAGTTGTCGTCCGCTAATATCATACAATTGAATAATGGCTTCAGCCGGTTGGCGAACTGAAATGCGGGCTACCGCATTGTTATCTGCGGGGTTTGGATACACAACAAAGGGCATAGCAATATCGGCGCATCCTCCACTGAAAACAGGTGAGTAATAATAAGCACCCGACATGTCAACAATTTTAATCCGGTAATATGCTGTGGACAAAGGATTATTGTCCTCATAATTGTAAGAATTTCCATTGATTTTGTTGGCTGCTACTATTGATTGTATAACATTCCAATTTATTCCGTCTTCGCTTTTTTCTATATCAAAATGTGAAGTGCCAATTTCAGTTGCAGTTTCCCATTCTATTAAAGCATAGTTATTTTTGCAGGAAGCTTCAAAAGAAACAAGAGTTACCGGTAGCGCATTATTAGCATCACTGAGTGAGAAATATCTTAATGAAGCCAATCCGTTTTTTTCTACATAATTATTTGTTGTATTGCGGTTGGTAAAACCCGCATTTGTCCATGTTACTCCGTCTGCACTTGCCCATAACGAAAGAGTATTTTCATCTTTGCCATTCAATTCTGCGTCAAAATAATAAAACCGAAGCGTGGCATTCAGTGAGACATCGTTAGTGGGTTGAATAAGAAATGTTCTTTGAATGCCTGTAAAACCAGTCACAGGATTTTGGGCAGGTTGGTATCTGCGGCTGATTTTTACATTCCCCAAATTTTGAGTAGAAGTAATTACCGCACCAAGATTGCCAATATTAAGCGATGAAGGATTATTAACACCAGATAAGTTTGCAGCTACCCAACTGCCCGTAATGCCAATAATACGTGACGTTTCCGATTCATTATTTAAGAAAGCGGAATCGGTGAGCAAAAGTGTTACTCCATTTAAATTAATAAGACCATTTACAAAATCGACCCTGTTATTTACATGCACATCAGTATTTAGGGTTATTTCAGTCGAGCCTCCTGTTTTATTCAACGTAAATACACCTATCAATACAGAATCATTTCCCGAAACAGAGTTTGGTAATGAACCTGAAAAAACAGCATTTGCTTTGGAAGCATCAAATGTTCCATTATTATTAATATCGGTGTTTTGTAAAACAATGCTACTTGATGCAATGAAATCAGTGCCGGATGTTACGCTTAATTGAGTGTTTTGCGAATCCCCCCGCAAAGGGCATTGTATTAAAAAAAGGAAATACAAAATTAGTAAGGCTGATTCATATGTTTTTGAGTAAATATGCATCATTGTTTAAAAAATTAGTTGCTACTGTTTTGTTAACAAAAAATTGGCGTTCTGGCCGATAATTCCTGAAGTCATTGTTCCTGATAATGTTGATTGATTTTGTGAGAGGCCGGCGTTACCGGTGGCAAGTTGACCTGAAATATGTAATGTATTGTTTGAAACGCCCCATGTCTCATCATAAGCAATAGAGCCCGTAGTGGTATCTATGGTTGAACCAGTAGGATTTATATATAACCTGCATTTATTATCAGGCTTTATCAAAAGTGCCATGCCATAACTTGTAGTGGAGGGAGTAATAGCGCCTTCCCAATATCCCTGCAAATAATTGTAATTGTCAGAGCTATTGTTTGAGTTTTTTTTGCAGGAAAAAATAGTTATTACAGCTGTGGTTAAAATTAAAAGAAGTGCAAATTTTGTTTTCATAATTTTTATTTAAAGTTTGATGAAAGACGCTAATGATTTTTAATACAATTGAAATGTGAGACAATTTTATAGTAAATACGAAAATTGAAAAACAGGGAATCATTGTACGACTGAATCGGCCAACATATAACCGGTAAGTAAAACCAAAAACCTTTTATTTGAAAATAATGTTGTTTGTTGGCAAAAAGTATGTTTTAGTTGAATACCTGGGTTTTTATAAAATCGGTTTTTATAAAATCGTAAATTGCTTTTATGTTAGAAGGTTCAATCATAAAAAATCTGCTTCTTAACATCAACTACAGGTGGCTTAGGCACGTATTTCTTTGCGTTGGTTATTTTATCTGGATTAATTTACTTGATTATAACAGGAGCAACAATCTGCGACAAACGCTTTATATCTTCCTGTTTTTTTACCCGCTTGTTTGGGTGTACCTGAGCGTTATTATTTATTGGTTAATTCCATACTTTCTTTTAAAAGGAAAATACCTTAAATTCTTTCTATTGTATCTTATCTGGTGTTGCGTTGGGCTTAGCCTTATTTTCTTTATTTATAATTATGCTTTTAGTCCTTTCATTGGCATTGCCGCACCACAACACCTGACTCTGTACAGGTTTTATCACGAAACATTTACTCCGCAAATGTTTATGGAAATTAATGCTTTGCCGACTTTCTGTGTTTTCTTCAAACTGTTTAAATACTGGTATATAGAACAGCAACAAAAAAATCAGATTGAAAAAGAAAAACTCAACACCGAACTTCAATTACTGAAAGAACAACTCCATCCGCATTTTTTATTCAATACTTTGAACAATCTGTATTCATTGGTTTATGAAAAATCGGACAAAGCACCTAAGATGCTGATGCGCTTATCAGGCTTGCTCAGCTATGTGTTGTATGAGTGTAAAGCCAATGAAGTTTTGTTGTCAAAAGAAATCAGCATTATCAAAGATTATGTAGCGCTTGAAAAAGAAAGATACGGAGAGCGCCTGGATATTTCATTTAATTTTTCAGGCAATATTGAAGATAAAATGATTGCGCCGATGCTGTTTCAACCATTTATTGAAAATGCGTTCAAGCATGGTACATCAGAACAATTAGGAAAAGTATGGATGAGCATTGATTTGTCTGTGAAAGAAAATCAATTGTACTTTAAGATTATTAACAGTTGCGATAATAATCCTGCAGCAGTTCCCGAAAAGCATGGTGTTGGAATAGAAAATGTAAAAAAAAGATTAGGGCTGCTTTATCCGGGGAATTTTAAATTACAAAACGGGATTGAAGATGATGTTTACATTGCATCTCTTTCACTTGTACTGAAAGCGTCAGAAATAAAAAAATCGTCAGAATCTGATATTCCTGTTTTAAAACTTGTATAATGAACGTCCGATGTTTAATAGTAGATGATGAGCCTCTTGCCGTAAGATTAATAAGCTCGTATGTTCAACAGGTTCCCGGGCTTGAAATTGCTGCGGCATGTAATAATTCGATTGATGCATTTAGAATTTTAGGAGAACAAAAAATTGATTTAATGTTTCTGGATATAAAAATGCCAAAACTAATCGGAACAGATTTTCTTCGCAGCATTTCAAACCCGCCGAAAGTGATTTTCATTACCGCTTACCGCGATTATGCTTTGGATGGTTATGAATTAGATATTGTAGATTATTTACTAAAACCGGTTTCGTTTACACGTTTTATGAAAGCCGTTTCAAAAGCAACCAAACTTATTTCTCTTGATAATAATTTCTCATCAATAAATAAAGAACATAATAACGACGAAGATTCCTTTTTGTATTTTAAGATTGATAAGGAAATGCAGAAAGTGTTGCTCCATGAAATTCTTTTTATTGAAAGCAGCAAAGAATATGTAAAGCTTCATCTTGAAAACGGGCAATCGCTTTTGGTGAAGCAGAGCATTAGTTCATTGCAAGAATTACTTTCGCCACATCGGTTTCTGCGTGTTCACCGTTCTTACATTGTTACCATTAAAAAAATTTCTTCTTACAATCAAACATATATTACTATTGGCAATAATAAAATTCCGATTGGCAGGTTATATAAAAATGAAGTGCAAAAGGGATTAGCTGTCCAATAATAAAGATTTTCCTACTTCTAAACCTCTATTCTAATGGTAAATTTTCAGCACTATTGAAGATCAGTTAATTCCTATCACCTGCTTTATAGAATCCATTATTCCCTATCACTTTATCCATTAATTTCTATCACCTGTAAATCGTCAGCAGACGAAAAAATGAGTCAGATAGTCGAGCTTATAAAAAGATGCTGGAATCCTGTTACGATGGAAATCGAATAAATAGCAGTTGTACACAACTCTTTTATTTAAAGCCGCTCCGTGAGCGGCTTTGCTACTTTTATTTGTTCAAAAGTTTTTCGATGATGGCATCTTTTTCTTTAAGCATACGCTCGTAGAGCTTTTTGTTTTCTTCGTAAAGTTCAACAATTTTATCAAAGGGGTTAAATGTTGGATAGTAGTTGAACACTGATGCATTATCATGATTGGTTACAGTATTGCCAATAATATTTATAGCTGCTTCTTCATCAAAATTTTTAATCGCTTCCACGGGTACTTTAAGCACGGTGGCCACCTGCTGCAATAAAGGTTCTTCAATCACTTCCTTTTGTTCCAGTAGGGATATTTTACGCTGGTTCCATTCCTCGCCCAGTTCAATGGCAAGTGCTTCCTGCTTCAGCCCGAGCATCTCCCTAAAGCGTTTTACGTTGCGGCCCTGGTGTATCGTTTTTTCCATATCAAATACTTTTTACAAATATAACAATACATCTTTGGTAAGATACCGGTATTGCCAGCTAAGTTATTACCGCAGCAAATAGCATAGTAAATACAGGCAGCAGAACTTAGTGGGATGCAGCAGCACAATACTACCTATAATGAAGAGCAGTGGATAAAAACAATCTTCCTCATCAGCGATATACAAGGCTGGCTGCAGGAAACAGAAAAAAGCCTGTTATATCAAATACCCGTTGGCTGCAAAAAGAAACTGTTCCGCCACAGCTATTACTTAGGCTGCCATGCTATGGCTCATATACTGGAGCGGCATTATTATAAAATCAGCCGCTATCCCAACTGCGGTAAATTTATCATTCCGGTAGCAGATATAATAAGCTATATCATGGAAGGGGCTCACCAAACGGCAACACCTGTTGCCAACTCTGTTTATTTGCAACGCATCATAGAAACCGGAACAACCATCGGTTTTGACAAATACAATCAACCTGTAAATACCATTATTATCCTTACCGATACCGGCGGGAAAATTATTACCGCCTTCCCGGGTAATATATAACCATAAAAATTTTTTACAATGAGACCAGCACCACCATCCGCCAAGGCAAAAAAATTAAGAAAGAAAGTACGTCCCGAACTAAAATGGCAAACAGGGGACTATGACAGGCATGCAGAGTGGGAAGGCACATTGCCTTATTCTTTTTTACTGATAGCAAAATTGGTAAACGAAAAGCCGGATGATATTGTAACTGACTTTATGGATAACCTGTCTTGCGGAAGCTGGAAGCGTGAAGGACGTGATAAGGCTAAAGAAAAATTAGTGGACTATTTTATAGAGCATGGCTACGGGCAGGATTACTACAAAGCCGAAGACATACGAACCATGTTTAAAGAGTTAGATGCTATTGGCATGTTGTGGCCCAAGGATGCCAAACGGAAATTGATAGACCGGCATGCTAAATGGAGAAACAAATATTACAATTACTGGTTCAAAAAATGGTACCGGAAACTCCGGCGCAAAGAATAGCAATAAGTTGAAACAAACCCGTAGCCTGGCGCAGGAATGAGGGGCGGGTAAAGTGTATTAGCTTTCTTGTGCCATAGAAAAGAGCAATGTATTTTTGGTTGCAAGAAAGTTTTTAATAAATATTTTTGAGGCATTAGAATAAAGTTGATATTACATGGCACAAGTAAGCTGTGCTTCAAGCTACGTCTCATACTTGCGCCACAAACGAGTATCTGACAGCTATTTTACGGGGCAGGTAACGGTAAGCTAACGGTAATGAAAGCCGGCTCGAGCCGGCTTTTTATTTACTAACGGCAAGGCATAACCGAAAACAAAAGAAATCAACAAATAAAATTATCGTCTATCTTTATAAAAGTCATTCAGAGGCATCAACCAAATTCATGTAACGAATTATATGAGTACAATAAGAATCGGAATGGTAATGGATGCCATCGGTTCCATTAATCCCGCGAAAGATACCACGTTAGCATTTATGCTGGAGGCACAGCGGCGCGGATGGCAGGTAGCCTGTATGGAGATGGCTGATCTTTTTATAAATAATGGCCGCCCGGAAGCGCACATGCGTTACCTGGATGTTTTTAATGATCCCAATCATTGGTTTGAATTTACCCGCGAAGAATATGGTGCACTCAGCACCCTTGATGTAATACTGATGAGAAAAGATCCGCCTTTTGATATAGAATATATAATGGTGACATATATTCTGGAAAAGGCAGAAGCAGCAGGTGTGCTGGTGGTAAACAAACCACAATCGCTGCGTGATGTAAATGAAAAAGTTTTTACCGCATGGTTCCCGCAATGTTGTCCGCCATCCATTCTTACCCGTTCTAAAAATGCTATCAAAACATTTTTAGATACACATCAAAAGATTGTGGTGAAGCCCACACATAAAATGGGCGGGCAATCTGTTTTTGTAATTACCAAAGGTGATCCGAATACCAATGTGATAATAGAAGAAATAACACAACTGGAAAGCCGCTACATACAGGCGCAGGCGTATATACCCGAAATTGAAACATTGGGTGATAAACGAATTATTTTAATTGACGGCGAACCGGTAGATTATGGAATTGCAAGAATACCTGCCGGCGGAGATCATCGCGGAAACATGGCTAAGGGTGCAACGGTAAAAGGTTTTACATTGTCTGAACAAGACCGGTGGATATGTCAACAAATAAGCCCTGTGCTGAAAGAACGCGGATTATTATTTACGGGCATTGATGTGATTGGAGATTATCTTACTGAAATAAATGTAACCAGCCCCACCGGCATTCGCGAAATTGACAAACTGTTTCATACTAATATTGCATCCATGTTTTTTGATTCACTTGCCAACATCATTCAAAAAAAGCACCCATGAAAGATTGATGCTTATGTCAACATCACTTACCAAAGAAGTTTGCAGAAATTATATTGAAGAATTATTCGGCCCTGTTATTTTTAATAATGAAAATCCAAACAATGAGGTTATTGGCCTGGAGTTAGAATCTTTTCCTTACCTCATCAATGCGCAAAAAAAAATTGAACCGGTGAAACTTTATGGAAGTAAAGGTTTAATGGATGCATTGATTCGAGTATCGGAACAAAAAAATGGATTAGTACGTTACATTCAAAACAATGGTGAACTACATCACGAAGCCCTTGTTGCTGCTATAGAATTTCCGGATGGAAGTAGTTTCCACTTTGAACCGGGAGCGCAGGTGGAGATCGCAACGGCGCCATGCAGTCGCATTGAAAAAGTAAATGCACGTTTAAAGTCCATGCAACAAATTTTACAACTGGTAACACAACAAGAGAATATTCATTTTGCACAATTTGGAACAAACCCATGGTTTACTGCAGAGGAAACCGGCATGCAGATGAGCAAAACAAGATACCGTGCCATGTGTCGTTATTTTGATAACATCAATTCGTTTGGCAAACTTATGATGCTTCAAACATGTTCGTTGCAGGTGAATATGGATACAGGAAATGATTGGACTACGCGGGTGAAACGAATTGTTGCGGCAAATCTTTTGGCTCCTTTTGCAACAGCAATATTTGCCAATTCACCGGTTACTGCAGGGAAAGTGAATGGATATAAATCGTACAGAAGTTTTATCTGGCAACATCTTGATAAAACAAGAACGGGCATTTTACCCATAGAAAAATTTTCCGAAACATTCAATAAAGATGAACTGATAGATGCGTATTTAAACTTTGCGTTGAAAGCGCCGGTTATTTATATTGAAGATTTTGGCGATGAGATATTTCCTGCGCATTTCACATTGGAATACTGGCTTACTCATCCAATCAAAAATTTATCGCCCACATTAATGCATTTGAAAAATCATCTTTCTCTTTTATTTCCCGAAGTAAGGCTTAAAGGCTATCTCGAATTAAGGTCGGTGGATGCTCCGCCTGCTGAATGGCAAATGATACCTGCATCATTTTATTGTGGCTTGCTTTATTCAAATCAATATCTCAACAAAACACTTGATTTGCTTTTGCCCTTTGCATCACAATTAACTTTATTAATGGAAAAGGCAACGGCTGGTTTGGAAGCAGATGAACTATTTAATATTTCTAAAAAACTGGTGCATCTTGTTATAGAAACACTTGCTGACTTACCCGAATCCTTTGTAAGTAAAAATGATATTCATAAAATGATTTCTTTCAGCGAAAGATTCACCCTGCAGCGGAAGACCTTTGCAGATGATTGCCTTCAAAAGTTTAATGACAATAAAATGTTATTTTACTATAAGAAATAGTTGTACATTGAAATTAATTCTAATGCGGTTATGCCGGTAATCATCGCAAATAAAATGTACCGGCACTTCAACTATCATATCCATTGCTGATGAATGACCTGGAATCCTGCACTTATTTGAAACACATCCCTGCATAACAATTGCTGTGGAAATTATTTCTTAAACCTGATGATGATACCTTAAATGGTACTCTGCGGTTACTTATTTTTTTATTCGATAATCTTTATTAAAAAAAATTAATTATGGCTTCTTACAAGTATGCATTTGGTAATGCAACCAAAATTGAACAACTCTTTCCACCACCCAAATATGCCGACCCCAGTCTGAATTTTCATGACTATACAGATGTAATCAGGCATTACACTCAAAACTCTTTGAAAGCAGATGGAATAGATTTCCGTGAAGTTGAAGTAACAAGATCCGGAGGTAAATATCATATAAAACTTGAAGGCTCCGGAACTAAGAAGATATTGCAACGGTTTGGAAAACGCCATGCTAAAATATTCAGTAAGAAATATGCACAAAAGGCCATTCGTGGAATGGAGCTATTAAAAGAATTGGGTGTATGGAATCCGATGGATAATTACCATGTGAACAGCAGCCTCACGGATGGCACATCCAAGTGGCATTTATTTCCTTCGCTGGGGCTTAACGTGATGAACCAAAAAGGAATCTTGTTGCTTCATTATCCGCCATGGGCTGTAGTGCAGTTAGGAACTTTTGAAAATGCAATCACCTTCAGGCGATGGGAACAACTGCTGATATGTGCTGGTATCCCGTCTGCCGAAGCTTCATTTTTTAAAACATTTATGGAAGTAAGTCCAATAGCAGCACCGGGTTCGGGCGAGAGCGAATATCCCAATGATTATTTTCCTATCATGATGGCATCGGGCTTTTTTGATGGCGGCCCCGACCGGAATTATATCCGCTCAATGTTAGATTTATTTCTGAATCCTCCTGGCTGGCCGGAAGACAGAAAATATACATTGCCATTGTTAATCTGCGGTTCCCCGCTTTATGATCCGCAATCTCCGGGTTGGTTCAGGGTTGCATACACGGACATATTACCGCAAGATGCCAATGGTGTGCCACAGGTGAATGTGATGCAAACAGGTACCTTTAAAATCTTCCCCGATTCGCAGAAAGAAACACCTTACCTTATTTCCAATCACATGATTGCTGCAGGTGTTACGGGTAAATGCACCAATGATCCATCTCAAATTCCTGACATCAGGCAATATGAAGCGCAGGATATGGTATCTGCAACATTTCTTAAATTATATGCCGACAATCCGGATATAAGTCCGCAGGAAGCAAAGGCACAGGCATGCCAACGATGGTTTGGAAATGCAGATGGTACGGGAGCTCCAATGCCAAAAGATGATAATGATAAACTCACCATCTGTGCATTGGCACAAATGGATTTGTTTTTTGAACCAAATCCGCCACGACCAAAATATACATTTGATGAAGCATTCCAACGTTGCAAGACTGCTACCAATCCCGGCAATCCATGCTTTGGAAATATTAAACCGGATGGGGATTAATTTTTTAAATTTTATTTTCAACAAAAACTAACAGGTAATTTTTATGAGTAATTCTAACCAATATTTCATCAGCTGTGATGCCGACAGTGGAAACTATCAGCTATGGTTAATGGATATGGAAAGTTCTTCGCTTTTCAAAAACATCACTACTGCAAACGGTAGTATTCCGAAAGGTGCGCATTTGATACAAGTAGGTGATTACATTTTGCAATGGAGCGAAATGAATAAAGACAATCAATATTCTTACAGGTTACTTCAGTTTAATCCTGATGCAGCTAATCCTTTGGGAAGTTATGTTGCGGACACATCACAAAACGGAAAATTGGTATGGTCTGATGCTGCTGTTCAGGCCGGTACATGGACCAAGAGTAAATTCTTTAGTTCCCGCCAGGATTTTGCAAATCCTGATGGCGCCAAAAAAGGCTTCGAATCAGGAAGTGAACTGATATTAATATCCCTGCATAATTTCGTTTTAAATTTTATACCAACAGAAGGCAGGGGAACAAATCAGCTTTTCAATTTTGATCCCGGAAGTACAGATCCATTGCCTGCGCCTTACTCTCCACAAGGTGCATGGGCTTCTATTGAACTCGGTCATCAGCTTATACATATAAATGGTTATGTACTCGATTGGAATCCTTCAACCGGAAATTATGTAATATGGCAGTTTGATCCGCAGGCTGAAGGATCGCTGGGTTATCCACCGATTAACAATGGGAACTGGCAAAAGATCGGAATCAACAGTGAACACCAGCTTTGTGCAATCGGTAATTATATACTCGATTGGGAACCTGCAAACAATAATTATCGTCTTTGGGAATTTAATTATGAAAATGAAACTGTACTGAGTGGTCCGGTAAAACAAGGAAAGTTGCCTGATCAGATTACTAATAAAACTTTTCTCACTGCTATTGAAACTATTGTTCCCATAAACATTGAACTTACCGAAACACCGGGAACCATGGATTTCATGCGCGATAAAATTGAACATGTTATTTATTATATGATTGAAAACAGATCGTTTGATCATATATGCGGATGGCTGTATGCTAAAAATGAACCATTCAATCTCATTGGGCCTGCAGGTCCTTTTCGCGGTGTAGATGAGAATTTCAAAAATGTTTATCGCGGAAAAGAATATGCAATTACGCAATACAATAATGGTAAACTCAGCGATGATATTAATCTCGATCTCGATCAGCAAGATCCGTATCATGATAATTCTGATGTTTTGCGTCAAATGTTTTTTTCCAACATCAATGATTATTTCAACAAGAAACAACCGGACATGGGTGGCTTTGCCTGGAACAATGGCACTACCGAAGTGATGCAGGGATACACGCCTGAACAGATACCTGTACTCAATGGCCTTGCAAAAAATTATGCAATCTCCGATGATTGGTTTAGTGCGATGCCAAGCGGCACCACAGTGAACCGTGCTTTTGCTCTTACCGGATCATCGTTAGGTAAACTCAATAATTTTCAGAACGGGGCAGAATACCTGGAATGGTCGCAATATCCGCACCGGCCCTCTATCTGGAAAGTGATGTGGGCAAATGGAATCAGGGATTTCAAAATATATAACTCTGTTGAATGGATCGAATGTCAATATACTTACAATCTTTTTTTAAAAGGCCAGATCCCAAGCATTGATGGTCCTTTTACAATAGGCAATTATGTACCGCAACTCAACCAGTTTTTTGATGATCTTAAATATGGTACGTTGCCTAAATTTTCTTTCCTGGAACCAAAGTGGGTAACTTTTACCGGCTCCACTTCTTATCATCCCGGCAATGACCTTATTCCCGGAGAGCGTGAGTTGAATGATATTTTTACGGCTATGCAACAAAGCCCGATGTGGAATAAGACATTGCTCGTAATTACTTTTGATGAACATGGCGGGTTACCGGATCATGTTCCGCCTCCTTATGCAGCTAAACCATGGGCAAATGATTCTTTCGATGGTTTCACATCCGACATTATGGGAGTAAGAGTACCTACCATTCTTGTATCACCTTATATTACTTCCAATACAGTATTTCGTTCAGGTACAGGCACTGTTTACGATGCCACATCAATACTCAGCACTCTGCTTCATTGGATGGGTATTCCAAAATCGAAGTGGGGATTGGGAGAGCGTACTAATCATGCGCCAACTTTTGAAAATGTAATTCGTGAGAAGCAACCACGCACAGACAATGTGGTTCTTGATTTACCTTATGATAAAAATTTTCCAAAACAAACAGATGGTATTCCTAATACAACCGCTAAATTACCGATTCATGATCTTCACCGGTTGATTGTTCCGGGAATGATTATGGACATGACACCAAATCTAAGCATGGCGGAACGCACAAAAATCACAGATGAAGTGTTGAATAAAGCCGGCAGTTTGCAGGATCTTCACAAAAGATTAGAAGAGATCCATCAAAAACATAGTGGCCGGTTATAAAAATGATTAGATGATGTTTTAAATTTAGTTTTAAAAAAACCTGTAGCATGAGCTACACCTTAATATATTAAAATTCTACTAAGCTTAAAATTGTTGCCCCGATAAAATTAATAAATCTCTTAAAACTATTGCCAGATAAAGGTTCTACTCCCTCTCCCCGGGAGAGGGCGGGGTGAGGCGATTATTTGAATTTCAAATGTTTAATTTTTGTTGTCATACAATAGTGAAAAATATATTTCATCTGGTTAAGAATACCGTCGCTAAAACTTACATTTGCACCTGTTTTAAAAAAATGAATACAAGAACTTTTCCCACCCTGTAAAAACATAGATACTTTCATTGTTTAAAAATTGTATTTAAAAAAATAATATGATTGATTCACTCGAAAAAATTCCGGTACAGATTTATCACTCGCCTAAAGAAGGCTCGGAACAGGTAGCCCGCGTTATTGCTAACCTTATCAAAGAAAAAAATGCCGAAGGCAAGTATGCGGTAATCGGCCTGGCCACAGGCTCTACACCAAAATCTTTATATGCCGAACTGGTGCGACTTCACCAGGAAGAAGGATTAAGTTTTAAAAAAGTAATCACCTTCAATCTTGATCAGTATTACCCGATGGAGCCGGATGCGCTGAACAGCTATCATTATTTCATGCGCAAATTTTTATTTGAACAAACCGACATTGATCCGAAAAATTATTTTTTACCGGATGGAATGGTGCCGAAAGAAAAGATTAAAGAACACTGCGCAGAATATGAAAAGAAAATTTCCGATGCGGGTGGTATAGATTTACAAATCTTGGGAATTGGTAATAACGGGCATATTGGATTTAATGAACCCGGTTCCCCTGTTTATTCAAAAACAAGACTGGTAACACTGGAAAACTCTACGAGACTTGCCAACTCTCATGAATTCGGAAATATGTCGCAGGTGCCGCGGATGGCGATTACCATGGGCATCAGCACCATCCTGAAATCAAAGCAAATTATTTTGATGGCATGGGGAAAAACAAAAGCCCCCGTAATACAAAAAGCAATAGAAGGAAAACCAACAGAAGAAGTGCCTGCATCCTTATTGCAAAATCATGATCATTGCACCTTTGTGCTGGATGAATTTGCTGCATCTGATTTAACAAGATTCAAGTCGCCATGGCTTGCAGGTGATTGCGAATGGACACCTGCTATGACACGCCGTGCTGTAGTGAGCCTTGCATTAAAATTGAATAAGCCCGTATTGAGTTTAACCAATCATGATTATAATGAAAATGGCTTAAGCGATCTGTTGGTAGAGAAAGGGGATGCTTATGAAATCAACCTTGAAGTATATTATATGCTTCGCGACAGCATTACCGGGTGGCCGGGCGGTAAACCAAAATCTGCCGGAAGACATCCGGAGAGAAGCAACCCTTTTCCAAAAAGAGTATTAATTTTTTCACCGCACCCAGATGATGATATTATCAGCATGGGTGGCACGTTTATGCGGCTGCACGACCAGGGGCATGATGTGCATGTTGCTTATCAAACCAGCGGCAACATTGCAGTAACCGATGAATTTGTAACCCGCTTTCTTGATTTCACGGTAGGCTTTGAAAATATATTTCATATTGATTCGAGCGTGAGCGAATCAATTTTAAATAAAGCAACTTCTTTTATCACCGAAAAAAAATCAAGCGAAAAAGATACCGAAGAAATAAGAAACATCAAAGGTTTAATACGCCGGTGCGAAGCAAGAGCCACCTGCAAATATGTTGGCCTGAAAGATGACCAGATTCACTTTATGAACCTGCCTTTTTATGAAACAGGAACCATAGAAAAAAAACCAATGGGTGAAGAAGACATACAACTAACGGTAAAGCTTATGCGAAAAATAAAACCACAACAGGTTTTTTGCGCGGGCGATCTTGCCGACCCACATGGTACGCACAAAGTTTGTATAGATATTGTTCTTGCTGCGCTCGATTATATGAAAAAAGCCGGCGATGAATGGCTGAAAGATTGCTGGGTATGGCTTTACAAAGGCGCATGGGAAGAATGGGATATAACCGAAATAGAAATGGCCGTACCTATGAGCCCTGACCAGGTTCGCAAAAAACGTTATGGAATTTTTATCCATCAGTCGCAAAAAGACAGTGTGCCTTTCCAGGGAAGTGATACACGCGAGTTCTGGCAACGTGCCGAAGAACGCAATGCTAATACTGCAGATCTGTATGCACAGCTTGGCCTTACCAGGTATGCTGCCATGGAAGCATTTGTAAAGTTGCAACAGTAACTTATAATATAACGAATGTAATTCCCATTCCTTTTCCGTAAGACTAATCTATTTTGGTGCATCTGCCTGTTATCGGCAGGATCATTATGCATTCTGCATCTTGGGAATAGCAGGAATAAGTCCATGCTTTGCCATCACAAACTTTAATTTTTCTATGTCAGGAGGGCCACCCGCATTTAATATTTCTGCTACCTCTTTAAAGAAAATGGGGCCTAGCAATGCAGGAGTAATTACTGCCAGTGCTTTGGCATCTACTTGTTTTAAATTGTCAAACCCATGAACAGCGCCACGGGGAATAAAACAAGTTTCACCCGGGACAATGTCTATCGCTTTACCTTCTACAGTAAAAGTAATAATGCCCGCTAATCCATAAATAGTTTCGTCAAAGTGTTCGTGGTAATGAGGTATGGGTACTTTTGCACCTACCGGCACTGTAAATTCAAACATGGCGGCTGAACCATTGGTATCTGCTGCTTCTAAAAGGAAGTCAATAGCAACCTGGCCTACTCTAATCGTTTCTTTTTTCATAATACTAATTTTTTATAACGCTAAGCTATCGTACCGGAATAGCAAAGTCCTTGATTTGAAATAAGAAATCATTTTCCGGCAATTTTTTTTCTGATGCGGCTTAA
>Ga0157370_10003675_pt1 | contig 17919 bp, 12 predicted proteins | sample C35metaG_FD_113463 | JGI IMG/M metagenome (GOLD analysis project Ga0157370, IMG submission 113463) | Corn rhizosphere microbial communities from Kellogg Biological Station, Michigan, USA - C3-5 metaG | ecosystem: Host-associated > Plants > Roots > Rhizosphere > Soil | place: USA: Michigan...
GCCTCTCCTTACTTCCTGACTGCCAACAACCTGGCCAGCGTCGCGCGCCAGACCGCAGTCTTCAACACGATGGCGCTCGGCATGACCATCGTGATCGTCGCCGGCGGCATCGATCTCTCGGTTGGCTCCATTCTCGGCCTTAGTGGTCTTATCGGGACGATGGCGCTCGAAGCCGGCTATCCAATCATCGTCGGAGTTCTGATCGGGATCGCGGTTGGAACCGCCTGTGGTTTTCTGAACGGGCTGATGATCACGCGGCTTCGCATCAACGCTTTCATCGTCACCCTGGGTACTCTCGGGATCTTCCGGGGTCTCGCCCTGATCATTTCGAACGGGCTCCCGGTCCATCGCATCCCGTCCGGATTCGCGTTTTTGGGCGAGGGCAATCTTCTCCGCGTGCCATTCGTCGTCTGGCTTCTGGTTATCTGCGCCGTCGTCACTCACTTTGTTCTGGAGAACACCCGGCTCGGGCGGTACGCATTCGCCATCGGCAGCAACCAGACAGCCGCCATCTACGCCGGCATTCCGGTCGCGTTCCATACGGTGGCGGTTTACGCCATCGGCGGCGCGCTTACCGGCCTCGCGGGCATGATCGAAGCCTCGCGACTGATGACCGGGCAACCCACCGCGGGTCTCGGCTACGAACTGCAGGCGATCGCGGCCGTCGTGATCGGCGGCGGAAGCCTGAACGGCGGCGAAGGCAGCGTCGTCGGTACCCTGATCGGAGCGTTCATCATGGGTCTACTATCGAATGGCGCCGATTTGCTGAACATTTCCAATTACTGGCAGCAGGTAATCATTGGCTCGGTCATCATTCTTGCCGTCACGCTCGACGAATTCCGGAAACGTCGGGCAGCGTAACGAAGACACCGTCGCTCTCTCCATCGAGCTACTTTCCTTGCGCGGTGTCAAACCGTCGATGGTGACGGCCGGCCTGGTCCCGTGTTCGCGAGGGGGCTCCAACAAAAAACGGATTTCTCGGGAGCTATAAAACGAAAAGGCCCCGACGAATCGGGGCCTTAGTTGATGGTTTCGCGTCCCGACGGACGCGGCCGCTTACTTTTTGCCGCTCTTTTTCGTGGCGGTCTTCTTTTTCGTCGCGGCCTTCTTGGTTGCGTTCTTCATCGATTGATTCTCCCTAATCGAATTTGCGATCTAAAAATCGCAGCGTGATTCATATATAGAGGTAAGCCGCGCGGATGTCAAGAAAAAAATTGCACTTGCGCACATTCGTGTTCCGATCCTGCTCGAAAGCGTGAGGTGTTCCCAAACTTCACCTCGCACGCAGCGCATCCACGCGCGCTTGCGCTTCGTATCAACACCCGGAGCGGCCGCGAAGCCGGCGCCAAGATTTCATCCCGCAGGCCGCGCCGCGCGAGTTCAAGTTCGCGATTGCAGGAAAACGCGGTATGCTCTTCGGGACAGGAACGCGGAGAATGTTACCCGGTTTTTTGCTGGCTATCCAGCTTAGCGGAGGGAACGACGAAGACCTCGCCCGCCGCCTTCGCGACCGCGAGCCCCGGGCCATGACCGAGTTCTACGATCGCTTTGGCAAGCTGGCCTGGTCTGTCATCGTGAACGTCGTGCGCGATTCCGCAATCGCGGAAGATCTGGTGCAGGAGACATTCCTGCGGGCCTGGACCCGCATTCGCGCTTTCGACGCCGCGCGTGGCGCTCTCGGACCGTGGCTTCTTGCGATCGCCCGGAACCGCGCGATCGACTACGTACGATCGTTCCAGAGCCGCATCGAGCGGACCTCGGTCGAGTTCGACCCCGCCGATCATCCTCAGTTGTTCAGCGACATGGAGCGGGACATCCTCAACAACCAGCACGCGAAGCTGTTGAAGAAGGCGCTGTCGAATCTTTCGGAGAATCAGCGCAAGGTGATCGAACTGGCTTATTACGAAGGCCTTTCGCAAACGGAGATGGCGGAGAAACTGGGCGAACCGCTCGGGACCATCAAGACGTGGACCCGGACCGCGCTTCGCGAACTGCGAGCCAGAATGGCCCCGGGAGTCTCCGCATGACCTGTGACGACCTTCGTGACGAATACGAAGCCTTCGCTCTTGGCGTGGCCGAAGATCCCGAACGAACGGGAATCATTCAGCATCTCTCCGAGCAGTGCCCCACCTGCACTCAGGGCGTACGGGAAGCGGCCGCCGTGGTCGCCTCGATGTCGTCTCTCGGCCAACAAACGAAGCCGCCGAAGGCGCTTCGCAGGCGCGTGCTCGCGATGGTGGATGCGCCGGGCGGCCGTTCCCGTTTCGGTGTGTGGCTTCCCTGGGGACTCGCGCTCGCCCTTGCTCTTGTCCTCGCTTCCGTGATCGTTCCGGCTCACCGCCAATCCATTTCCGCCAGCCGGTTCGAGGAGGCGCTGGAAATCCTGAACGATCCATCCGCAAAAGAGGTTTCATTCGGTGAAGGCGCGCATCCGGCGCGCGGGCGCCTCTTCGTCAGCCCACGGCGGGGCATCGTACTGATTGCCGCCGGTCTTCCTCCCCTCGCGCCGGACAAGACATTCGAGATGTGGGTGCTTCCGCAGTCCGGCAAGCCGATTCCCGCCGGAACCTTCAAAGGCGAGCGCGAAGGCACTGCCGTTTACGTGCATCCGGGACCGCTGGAATCGGCGGCCGCCATCGCCGTCACGGTTGAGCCAGACGGAGGCTCTCCCCAGCCCACCACAACGCCCTTCATCGTCTCTCGTCTTTGATTCATCTGCCGGCGAAGCCGTTTATGCCACGATAGTTTTCGTGGAAGCACTTGATATCAGAGAGAAGGGCGGCGTTCGAGGAGGGCAGCAGCAGGCCTCCGACCGGCGCCTTTTCATGCAGCTCCTGGTTTTCGGCAACGCGCCCGAATCGGACCGCTTCATCGAACCGCTCGAGGATTCCGGTCTCGCCGGCGTCATGTATGAGGATATGAACGACCCTCGCGGAATCGCTCTTCTCAGCTGGAGCGATAATCCGGATCACTTCATCTGCCGCGTGCGTCCCTTTTTAAACCGGCAGCCGTTTGCGGAGCTTTCGCTGAAGCCCGAATACACCATGATTGGCAGGACTTATGCGCTCGGCCATGAGCCAAACCTCGAGGAGTGGCTGCTCGAGCGCCCCGGAAAGGTCGTCACTGATCGCGAATGGCGCTGGCATGTCTGGTATCCGCTGCGGCGGCGCGGTGAATTCAACACCCTTTCGGCGGAGGATCAGATGGGCATCCTCAGAGAGCATGGACGCATTGGGCACAGCTTCGGAGAAGCCGGTTTCGCGCACGACATGCGCCTCGCCTGCTTCGGCATGGATAAGAATGATAATGACTTCGTAATCGGCCTGATCGGAAAGGAGCTGTATCCGCTTTCCGCCTGCATACAGGCCATGCGCAAGACGAAGCAGACATCACTTCATATTCAGGAGATGGGGCCGTTCTTTGTCGGAAAGGCGGTCTGGCAGAAGAATAAAGTCTGAGGCGTCGGGAGCCTCAGTCGATCCTGAATACAGGACCTTCACTCTCAGGGAGGGATCCGCATAGAACCGGAACGCCGCAGAGCGAGTCCGATGGAGCCTGCGGCTTATGTTCGCGTAATTAAAAACACCCCTGCCTGCGCTTCCGCCCGGAGGTGCGCAGCAGATCGCGTTTCAGCAGGCTGAAACCTGATACAGCTATAAAGATCTGTACCGGTCACACGTATGCGCAATAACGCTCTTCTCATCTCTTTGCCTTTCATAACGCTACTCGCCTCCGCTGGCGGTGATCCTCTTCTGGCCGACGATCCGCATCACGTCGAACCCGTCGTCATGAGCAATCCCGACGTCAGCTTCGGACCCGGCGCGACCACCATCCCCGTCCACGGAATGCGCAAGGGACAAACCAACGGCCCCAACCACGAAAGGCCGCTCAAGCAGTTGAACAATTCCAATAAAGGTAAGCCCGGCGGCGGAGGTGGCGGTTCCGCGTCCGATCCCGTCGCTCAGTCGGAGCCCTTCACCAGCTCGGCCCAGGTAACGGCAAATCCCACTTTCGAGGGGCTCGGCGACGGATTCCCCCCGTTCAGCGTCGATGCGGCGCCTCCTGACACCAACGGCGCGGCAGGGGCCACCGAGTATGTTCAATGGGTCAATGAATCGTTTGCCGTTTTCGACAAAACCGGCGCTTTGAAAGACGGCCCGGTTGCGGGCAACGAGTTATTTCAGGCGCTTGGCGCGAATCATCCGTGCGCCGTCAACAACGACGGTGATCCGATTGTCGCGTATGACAAAGTCAACAACCGCTGGATCCTGACGCAGTTCTCGGTTACCAACGGGGCTTCGATCGGGTACTGGCAATGCATCGCCGTTTCGAAGACAAATGATGCTTCGGGCGACTTTAACGTCTATGCATTCCGCCAGCCGAACTTCAACGACTATCCCAAGTTCGGCGTCTGGAATGGCGTGTACTATGCAACCTACAACATGTTTCAGGGAAACACCTTCGTGGGCGCAAGGCTCTGCGCCTATGAGGGAGCCGCAATGCGTGGCGGCCTCTCAGCGCAGGAGCAATGCTTCCAGCTTTCAAAAGCGTACGGTGGTATTCTGCCCGCGGACGTGGATGGCTCAAACCAGCCGGCAGCGGGCGCCAGCGAATACTTCATCGGCTTCGGCACGGACTCCCTGCTGACGTGGCGTTTTCACGTAAACTTCGGCGACAGCAGCAACAGCACACTCAGTGGGCCCTATACGACTCCGGCGCCCGCCTTCACTGAAGCGTGCGGCGGAGGAGTCTGCATTCCGCAGCCCGGCACGCTGGAGCAGCTCGACTCATTGGGCGATCGCCTCATGTATCGGCTCTCGTACCGCTATTTCAGCGATGGACATGAAGCGCTGTTCGTCAATCACTCCGTCAACCCCGGTTACGTCGCCTCAGGATCGCGCTGGTATGAGCTGCGGCCCGCGAGCGACGGCACGACCGGCGTAACCGTCCATCAGGCATCGACCTACGCGCCCGGCGACGGCCTCAGCCGCTGGATGGGCGCGATCGCTTCCGATAAAACGGGCAATCTGGCGCTCGGATATAGCGGATCGAGTTCATCCGTATACCCATCGATCTTCTATTCATTCCGCAGCCCTTCCGACCCGCTCAACAAGATCGGTTCTGAGCGAACGCTGTTCGTGGGTACCGGCTCCCAGAAGCGCAACCTCGATCGCTGGGGCGACTACAGCGGGATGTCGATCGACCCGACGGACGACTGCACCTTCTGGTATACGAACGAATATCTGGCAACGAGCGGGACTTTTAATTGGCACACGAGGATCGGGTCATTTAAGATCAGCGGCTGCCATTAGTCGCCAATCCGACCTGGATCTCGAAACCCGGAGAGAGCTGAATTCGCCGTACCTCGGCTCCGGCAAGCGGCTGATGGAGAGGCTTCCAGCGCTGAATCCAGTGCGAAACGCCGAGGGCTGGCCATGCGCCCAGGACGAAGCCGGTCGCGCCTCCAATATCGGCTCACAACCCGTTGTGGCCGGCCAGTTCGTATGGCGCCGCCTGTTCAGCAATTCGTGAAGCACCTCAGCAGGCTCCGTTTAGACTGGAATCATGAAGACGTTCGAGGCGGTCTACGAGAACGGCGTTCTGCGACCGCTCGAAGCACTGCCGATCTCAGACAGACAGCATGTGCTCGTGACAATCTCCGACGTTCCTGCGACGGCCTGTGATGTAGCTGGTTATTTCGAACCCGAAGAATGGGATTTGGCAACGCGCGACGACCTTAGCCTTAATGAAGTCCGCAAAGCTTTGGCGCGAATTCCGGGAGGCGGTGATCGCTTCGCGAGAAGAACGCTGAGTGGCTGGCTATTTCCTCGACACGAGTGCGCTGGCGAAACTCTACCATCAGGAACCAGGCTCGGATTATGTTGAACAGATATTGAATCAGCGGGGATCGCAGCGGATCATATCGCGATTATCACTGGTCGAGTTCGAATCGGTGCTGGCGATTAAGCTTCGAAATGGCGTTCTGGACGGCACAGGCCGGGCAATTGCGGTGCGCCGTTTCCGGGCAGACATTGCGCGAAACCGGCTTATTGTTGCCACCACTCGAGGAGAAGCACTATCGATCCGCCGCGCGGCTCCTGAGAGTTCAGCGGTTGAATATGGAGTGCGAACGCTCGATGGAATACAACTGGCCGTCGCGATTGATCTCCATCAGGCTGCCTGGATTTCCGTATTAGTCGAGTCGGATCAACGGCTCTGCACGGTGGCAGAGCTTTGCGCGTGCCCAGCGGTTGATCCGGCAAATCCGGGATCCGCTCTCCGGCCTTAGTCTCTTCGGTTAGGGATGGCGGAGGAAGAGGGATTCGAACCCCCGAGCGAGTTACCCCGCTAACGGTTTTCAAGACCGCCGCCTTCAACCACTCGGCCATTCCTCCGCTCTCCAGCTTACCAGGTCATTGCGAGTTTCCGCTGCGCCGCCGTTCCACGCCCGCAAGATATCGGGTATATTTCAGCCATAGGCCTTAAACCCGATCAATCATGACGAAAGCGCCGGCGTTCATTCTTCTCTTCTCGCCTCTCCTGCTCCCGGCCCAACCGGCGGAGCCCGCATACGTCGGCTCCGCCGCGTGCCGCACCTGCCATCCTCAGATCTACGCGCGCTGGTCAAAGACGCGTATGGCGAATGTGATCCGCGACCCCAGGCAACACCCGGACGCCATCGTCGCCGATTTCTCGAAACCCAACCCGGTTGTCAACTTCACCAAAGATGACATCGCCTTCGTCTACGGCAGCAAATGGAAACAGCGGTTCTTCAAAAAGGTCGGCGGCGATTACTTCCCGCTCGGAGCCCAGTGGGACATCGCGCATAAGAAATGGTCCCCCTACTTCGTCCGCCCCGGAACCGACTGGTGGGTAGCGTATTACCCGGCCGACAATATGAAGCGGCCTACCGGACCTACATGCGACGGTTGCCACTCCGTCAACTACGATGTCGCGACGAAGCAGGTGACCGAATGGAATGTGGGCTGCGAAAAATGCCATGGCCCGGGCGGCGACCACGTTCGGCAGCCTTCGCCCACGAACATCGTGAATCCCGCCCGCCTCGATTCCGTCGATGCCACCAATACCTGCATTCAGTGCCACTCCCAGGGGCGCCCGCTCACGCCGCCTTCGCCGGGGAAAGCTTACGACTGGCCGGGCGGCTTCGACATGCGAAAGCATCTTGAAGACTTCTGGCAGCTCGAAGAGCATAAACTCGGCGAAACCACCTTCACGCACTTCGCCGACGGCACGGCCCATAAAAACCGGATGCAGGGAAACGACTTCGTCCAGAGCGTCATGTATCGCAGAGGCGTCGTGTGCAGTTCCTGTCACGACGTTCACGGGACTGAGAACAACGCGGATCTGATCAAACCAGGCAGCCTGATGTGCCTCGAATGCCACGGCCCGAAATCACCCAATGGCCCGCACGCAGCCAGCATCGAAGCCCACACGCACCATCGCGCCGGCAGCACGGGCAACGATTGCCTCGCCTGTCACATGCCAAAAATCGAGCAGACCCTGCCCGACGATTTCGTCCGCGCCCACACCTTCCGTTTCATCACGCCCGCCGAGACGGAACAGTACAAGATTCCGAATCCGTGCACATCCTGCCATACCGACAAAACCACAGCGTGGGCGAAGCAAAACCTGAAAAGCTGGCGGAACTATTCGGCCTGGCGCGTAGCGCAGTAGCGGCTGTCCTGCCTATTTGATACAGACGAAAGTGACGAGCTGCCCGTCGGCCGACGGCATCTCGGCGACGATCCGCAAGCCGCCGTGTCCGGTCAGCAGCCAGCGGATCGCCTCCGGCGTAAACCGGTACCGGAAATTCAGGAAGATCCGCTCGCCGCGCTCCACGTGGATCTCTCGCCCGTTGGGGGTCAGCTTCAAATCACTCCTCGCGTGAAACTTCCGCGTGATCAGATGCAGGCCGTCGCGCCGCTCATCCTGTTTTTCGGAAAATTCCAGCTCGCCATCTTCCACCCTCGCTCCCACGCTCTCAAGCGGGCCGAAAACGAAGCGTTTCAGCTCAGGCGTCGGGGACTGCATCTCGCTGTTCCGGAGCTGGGCATCGATCACCAGAATGTCGCCCTTCGCAACGCAGTCCGCCACGTGCTTCACCTGTTCGAAAGGATCGAAGCCGCCCAGCGTGTTCCCGGTCATGAAGAAAACTCGGGGCGATTCGGCGGCATCCGCCGCCAGCAGGACGTGCATCGGGCTCGATATGTCGGCCTTGATTCCCACCGCCTCGCATTCGTCATCCTCGGCTCCGGCGCACGCGGTCTCGAGAAGCATCTGGCTCGCGTCCACCGGAAAATACTTTACGTCCCGCCCGGCTTTCCGCAGGGCGCGCAGGAACACCCGATCCTTCGTTCCATCCCCCGCGCCGAAGCTGATCACCGGAATCTGTTCACCGAACAGACGAGTCAGGTCCGCAGCCTTCGAGCCCAATGCTTCCCACGTATCCGTCATCCGCTCGTGGGATCGCGAAGATAGAGAGCGCCAGGAGTTCACCGAAAGCGGCGTCCAGTAGAAAAACTTCTCCGGCAAGTCACGCGCTTCAATGGATTCCGCGAATTCGTCGGCGATCTCCGCCTCAGTGAGGAGGACTTCGATGTTCATTCCTTCACCAGCTTACCCGTTTGATGTGTTTTGTCTCGCAGGCCGCGCCGGAGCGCCCATTCGTATGGATCAAACCAACGCAAGGCCCGGCTGTCACCAGAACGCATTTAGAATCAAAGGGCGAATGGAGAACTTCAAGGGCCGCGGCGCGATCCGCGTTCTCATCGCGGCCATGGTTCTGGCGAATGGCGGCGCGGTGGCGTTTGGCGCTGTCGCGATCACCGGCAAGGTTGTCGATGAAAACGGCGCTCCGGTTCGCGGCGCTCTCGTCACCGCAACGCCCGCCACCGAACCTGGGCGCAGCGCAGGCTCCGCCTCCTCGGATGCCGCCGGCCTGTTTCACCTTACTCTTCCTTCGAACGGCCATTACTCGATTCGCGCCGAGCGCGACGGGTTTTTCGTCTTCACCAATCCCGATCTGGAACTGGATGCCAGTGCTCCGGTCGAGATCCGGCTCGCGCACCTGAAGGAGCTCGCCGAATCGGTCGACGTCAACTATTCCCCGCCCGTCATCGATCCTCAGCAGACCTCCGATTCCAAACGGCTCAACAATGAAGAGATCCTCAATATCCCCTATCCCGCCCAGCAGGATTATCGGAATGCGCTGCCGCTGATGACCGGCGTGATTCAGGACAGCGCGGGCCAGATTCATTTCAATGGCGGGACGACGAATGAAACCAACTACCGGCTCAACGGTTTCGATGTATCCGATCCCGCAAGCGGCAATCTGAATACGCGCCTCAATGTGGATACGGTCCAGACTCTCGAATGGGATTCGACCCGCTTCTCGCCCGAAAAAGGGAAAGGTTCGGCCGGCACTCTCGATATCAAGACCGAAATGGGCGACGATCATTTCCGTTTCAACGCCACCAACTTCATTCCCGGTTTTGGGTTTCAAAACGGCGCGTACCTGAACCACTGGTCTCCCCGCGTGATCCTCTCGGGTCCGATTCGGAAACACCGCGCCTGGTTTCACAACGCCTTCGACACGTTCTACACTGCGGATACCATCAGCGGGTTGCCGTCCGGACAAAACCGCAAGCGCGCCTTCACCGGCAGCGATCTGATGCGGGTGCAATGGAACATCACGGACGCCCAGATTCTCAGCGCCAGTTTCCTGATGAACCTCTCCGACTCGGTGCATGCCGGACTCTCCTTCCTGACGCCTGTTTCCACCACCACCAACCAGCGCAGCACGCTGTTCCTCGGCGCCATCAAGGATCAGTTCATGATCGGCGGCGGCCTCATTGAAATCGGATTCGCCGATACCCACATCCATGCGCGGGTCACCCCGCAGGGCGATGCGCCCTACGTAATCACTCCTTTCGGCGCGACCGGCAATTACTTTCAGGATCAGACCTCGAACAGCATGCGCCAGGAATGGCTCCTGAACGGTTTTCTTCGTCCGCTTCATGCGAAAGGCTCGCACCAGATTCAACTGGGCGCGAACGTGGAACGCAGCAGCCTCGATCAGTTGTTCGATCGCCGCACGTTCGACGTGGTCGGAGTGAACAATGTGCTGGTCCGGAATATCCAGTTCCTCGGCAGCCCGCTGCATTACCGCAGCAACATCGAGGTGTATGGCTATGCGCTCGACAGATGGAATCCATCTCCGACTCTGACGATTGAAGGCGGTCTGCGAACGCAATGGGACGAATACAGCGGCGGGGCGCCGGCAGCGCCGCGGCTCGCGGCGGCATGGGCGCCCAAACGCCTCGGCGGAACCAAGTTTTCCGCCGGCTGGGGCTTGTTCTACGACCCGATAACGCTGGGACAGCTTGCGCTCGGCCAGGAACAGACCAGCATCAGCACATTCTATGCGCCGAGCGGCTCGATTTCAGGCTCCCCGATATCGACCCGATTCGCCCTGCGGCCCGGCGATGTCCGGCTGCCGCGATTCTCGATCGCAAGCTTTTCCGTAGAGCAACGGCTGCCCTGGAGCGTTTACGCCCGCGCCAACCTGATCGATCGGGAAGGCAACCGGGGGCTTACCTTCGTGAACTCGTTCGAGGCTCCGGATTCCAACATTTACCTGCTGAGCAACGTGGCTCGCCAGAAGTACCGCGCAGCCGAATTCATGTTCCGGCGGACGTTCCTTTCGAAGTACGAGTGGTCCGCCAGTTATACGCGATCCTCGGCATGGTCGAGCGCGGTTGTGAATTATACGATCGAGAATCCGATCTTTTCACCGCAGCAGGCGGGGCCTCTTGCGTGGGACGCCCGCAACCGCTTTCTGATCTGGGGCTGGGCCCCGGTGGAAAAGACCTGGTTTCCGCATTTCCTGCAACGGATCGTCGGCGATACCGACCTTCAGGTGCTGCTCGACTACCGCACCGGGTTCCCCTTTACGGCGACAACCGAGACGGGTTATATCGTGGGCGGAGCCAACGGTTATCGTTTTCCGGACTACGCGACTTTGAATCTGGGCCTCGAGCGCAGGTTCGCGTTTCGGGGATTCCTGTGGGCGGGAAGAGTATCGGTGGTAAATGTGCTCGACCGGCTGAACTCGAACGTGGTGAACTCCGACTACAACTCCCCACAGTTCCTGACGTTCTATCGCGGACAGGCTCGCGCGGTGAATTTCCGACTGCGGCTGCTTGGAAGAAAGTAAAAAGCGGGGCCGGGAATAAAAACGGCGCGCAGGAAACGCGCCGTCGTTTGAAACTCGTCGGGAAAATCTGCTATGCGGCGGTCTGGCCCAAAGCGGCCTTGACGCGGGCGTGAAGCCGGCGCTTGTAGCGAGCCGCGGTGCCGCGCTTGATGTAGCCCTTCTGCGCCGCCTTATCGACTACGGAGAACGTCCTCTGCATCAGGGCGTTCAAATCCGGCTGCTCTTTTGCCGCCAAACCGCGGCGCATGTCGCGTATCTGGTGCCGCAAGCGCGTCTTCGCAAGCCGGTTGAAGGCGGTTCTGCGGTCAGTCTGCCGGACACGCTTCAGCGCGGAGATATGATTCGCCATCTACTCTTTTTGAAAACCTCTGCTTGTAATTGAATCTGAAGGATAACACAGCACACAGGGTTCCACTTGGGAGACCGTTGTGCACCAATAAGCAAAGATCAGGCAGCGACCAACCAGCTGAGTCGCCGTGCGCAGGTTACGCTGCGATTGAGAAGTCCGGCGCAGGGCGCGTACGACAGGGATTGGCCGCAATGACCAAACTACGGTTTGTGGGACGCGATGCCCTTGCTGAGACGATTGCCGTAGCTGAACAGGGGGCGACGTTCGGTCGGTGGGGATGATCCGAATCGACTCGAATCGATTCGCAAAATGGCAGGCAAGTTGCGTGCGGCGAAGGGGTTTTGGCCCTGCTACGAAGCCAGTCCGACCGGGTACGTGCGCTACTGGCAACGCACACACTTCGGTGTGGATGCCGGTGGCGTCGCCTCTGGTTCGAGTGAAAGCCGGCACCGGGTCAGGACGGGTCGCGGCCGACGCCGAGAAACTGGCGCGCTGGTATATGGCGGGAGATGTGACGCCCGCCTGGGTTTCGGACGAGGCCCATGAAGCTCTGTGCGATGTGGTCCGCGCCCGCGAAGCGGCGAAAAACGATCGAGACCGGACCCGGCATTGATTAAGCAAGTTTCTGTTTCCGGCACGGACGGCGGCAATCGGCAAAAACGCATCTGGATCAAGGATCACGCGCTTCGACCAGCCGGCGCTGGATGCCGCGCGAGGTTCCGCTATGGCGCGAATGGAAGTGGCTGCGAGCTCATTGGCGCGGACTGCGGCCAGATTACCGCCGTAGCGGTCGAACGGGTCTGGACAGCATCGCAGATATAGGTCCTCGGCACGAGTATGAGAATCGGTCGCCGCCCTGGCGTGCAGGTGTTCGTCACGCTGGCGGCCGGTGATACTATTGCGGCGATGCTGACGCGACGCGCGTTTGGAATGTGGACCGCAGGGGCAGCTTCCTCTCTAATCGCCGAAAGCCGTGCGAATCTGAAGATCGGCGTGATGGATACTGTATTCCGGCTTGGGGGCAATCCGCAAGCGGTCCCGCTCGCCAGGAAACTGGGCCTCGCTGCGGTGCAGGTAACACTTGGCCGCTCAGCCGATGGCCGAACTTTGCCTCTCGAGGATTCCGCAGCTCAGCAGAGATGGATAAAGGCTTCGATCGATTCCGGCATACCACTCGATGCGACTTATCTCGATCAGCTCCATATTGATTGCCTGAAAAACAGCGCGCAGGCGCCGATGTGGGTCCGCAAAGGTATCCAAATTACGAAGAACCTGAACGCGAAGATCCTGATGACCGTGTTCTTCGGTAAGTGCCAGGTGCTGGAACGGAAGGAACTCGATTACGCGCTCGATCGATTCGCCGAGATTCTTCCAGAGGCCGAACGCGCCGGCATTGTTATCGGATTCGAAAACACCAGCAGCGGCGAGGACAACCGTTACGCTGTGGATAAGCTGCGGTCGAATTTTTTCAAGGTCTGGTATGACGTGGGCAATTCGACCTACAACCACTACGATGTACCAAGAGAGATTCGAATGCTTGGCCGGGAGCGAATTTGCCAGTTTCATTTCAAGGATAGAGGATATCTGGGCGAAGGACAGGTAAACTTTCCCGCGATTCTCAGCGCGATCAACGATATCGGCTTCACCGGCTACGCCAATCTCGAAACCGGCTCACCTTCCGGCAACGTTGAAGCAGATACAGGACGAAACCTCGCATATCTTCGCCGCGTGATGGGTTGAGCCTGGCCTATACTTCCACACATGCGGCCAGTTCTAACATCTTTCCTGCTCGCTGGTTTGTCGGCTTCGTCGGTTTTCGCGGGCGATTGGCTCACTTACGGGCACGATCCGCAACGTTCCGGCTGGGCTTTCGAAGAAACCACGCTTAAGCCGGAGAACGTCGGGCGGCTTCAACTGACCTGGAAATCGAAACTGGATAACCAGTCCTACAGTTTGTCCGCACTGACTGCGCCAATAGTCGCAAGCGGCATCTCGACTACTGAAGGAATCCGCAGCGTCGTCTATGTCGCAGGCATTACTGGCACGGTTTTCGCCCTCGATGCGGAAACAGGAGCTCAGCTCTGGGCCCACGCTTTCAAGTACGTCGTGCTGCCGGGCAAGGGAGGTTATCAGGGCACGTTTCTTTGTCCCAACGGGATTACGGCAACTCCGGTTATCGATAAATCCACGAACACGTTGTATGTGATCGCCGGCAATGGCGCGCTTTATGGTCTGGATCTCGGCAGCGGAGCCGTGCGCTACGGGCCCGTTCAGCTCGTCGCGCCGTATTCGAAGAACATAAGCCTGAACCTTGTCGACGGGATTCTATACACCGTGCTCGCACAGGGATGTGGCGCGGGGCTTTCGGGGTTCTACTCAGTCGATGTTCGAGATCGCCATCATCCGATCATTCACCAGATGCTGCTTTCGAATACCGATACCGCCGGAATCTGGGGACGCGGAGGACCCATCATCGGGACCAATGGCCGCGTCTACGGCGGCACAGCGGATGGATTTTTCGATCCCATAGCAGGTGATTACTCAAATACCGAAATCGCGGTGTCGAGAAACGACCTTTCCCTGCTCGACTATTTTCTGCCGGTGAACTGGCAATACATCCGCCGAAAGGATTTTGACCTCGGCTCGGCGAGTCCCGTGTTCTTTGGCTGGCGTGATCGCAATCTTCTGGCTGCGGGCGCGAAAGAATCCGTCATTTACCTCCTGGACGCTGATAAACTGGGCGGCGCCGATCACCAGACCGCGCTATACACGACGCCGCGACTCGGCAACGACAAGGCGGTTTGCTGCGAAGGTCTCGGCGTGTGGGGCGGATTAGCAACCACGCGTGATCTCGACGGACAAACCTGGCTGCTCGTGCCCATTGGTGGACCTCCATCGGCTGAGGGTCCGCGGTTTCCAGGAACCAACGGGGACAATCCGCATGGCAGCATCATGGGTTTCAAAGTCGTCGCGGATCCGAAGGGCAGCCCGAGACTCGAACCCGCGTGGATTTCGGGAGACTTCAGTTTGCCCGATCCGCCGGTGATCGCGAATGGCGTAGTGTTCGCCCTTTCAACCGGCGAGAACGCGGTGCAGCGCGGCGGCGAGGCGAAGCGGCTGCTGAATACGCACTCTGCGGTACTGAAAGCGCTCGATCTGCAAACCGGGAAGGAACTGTTCAGCAGCGGCTCGGCGATAGAAAGCTGGACGCATTTCAGCGGGCTCGCGATTTCAAACGGGCGAGTGTTCGCAGTCGATCACAATTCGAACGTCTATTGTTTCGGATTGCCTGCGGGCGTCAAGTAGCTCCGGGGATTTCAGGTGGGCCATGGTGAGTTTCCTTATGGCTCCGGCGGCTCTGTGATCCACCGCGCCACGGCCGCGATTTCAAGCTCCAGCGGGCGGTCGCGATCGAGGAAGGCCGATAAGCGGCGAATCTCTTCATAACTGTCGCGATTGCCTTGACCCAGCCGTTCCGAGCATCCGCGGAGATCTATCGCCTGCGCCGCCGCGATGAGCGCCATTGCGACCTGATTCTTCAGGCACTCGAGCGCATCCATTGCTGTTACCGCCGCGTGCATTCCGAGACTTACGACATCCTGGTTGTACTCTTCGGTGGGCAGTGAATGGATTGAACTCGGCCCAGCCATCTGCCGAATTGCGCAAGCCAGGCTGGTAACACTGAGCTGTAACCCTTTCATGCCCGAATTCACGCCAGGGTTCGGAACAAGATTGGCCGGCAGACCATTGTTGAATCTGGCATCCACCAGCACCGCCATCAGAGAATTGATCCAGTTCCCCATGATGGCGAAATCGATCTTCCATGAATCAAGCGCACGCGCGATGTGCCCGCCGTAGAAGTTACCCGCACGATAGAGCGCTCCGCTCTCCGGATCGACGAGCGGGTTATCGTTCGCGGAATTCATCTCCCGCTCGATTGTGGGGCGCGCCTGATCAAATGCTTCCCACGCGGGCCCCAGCCCCTGTGGCCCACAGCGAAGGGTGTAGCAGCTTTGCCCACCCTGATCGACATTCAACCGTGTGCCGCGGAGTTGATGGCGCATGAATGCGGCAACTGCAATCTGTCCGGGGTGTCCTTTCACCTCATGAACGAAAGCTTCATAGGGTTCGGTGGGGACCTCAACGGCCTCTGTCGCGAGGGTGATGGCCTGAAGCAACGCCTGCAACACGCGTTGCGCGTCAAGGAGCACGAGTGCCGCGGCGGAAGTCATGACCGCCGTGCCGTTTATCAAAGCCAGTCCCTCCTTAGGGGCCAGCGCGATCGGCTTCAGGCCGGCCCTTTGCAGCGCCTTCGTAGCGGGTAGCCGCTCTCCGTTGAACACTGCCTCGCCCATTCCGATCAACACCCGCGCGATGTAAGCGGAGGGCATCAAATCGCCGCTTGCGCCTACCGAGCCATAACGCGGAACAATCGGAGTGACCCCGGCATTGAGCAGGTCGAGCAGCGCCCTGCAAAGCTCCACACGCACGCCGGAGCAGCCGGTTGCGAAGGTGGCGAGACGCAAAAGCATGGCCCCACGCACCACATCATCCGGCAGCGGCTGTCCGGTAGCGCAGGAGAGGTGCCTGAGCAGATTATGCTGAAGGGCTTCCGCATCTTCCGGCGACAGCGCGAATTTAATATTCCCGCCGACTCCGGTATTCACGCCATAGAGGCGCTGGCCGCTCTCGACCAACGCCGTTAAAGCGGCCCGGCCCTTATCGATCCGCTCGAGGGCGCCCGGAACGAACTCCGCTCGCAGCCGCCCACGCGATGCCGCGCGGAGATCTTCCAGCGTAAGAGGAACCGAGCCGATCCGTATTGTTTTCGCCACGCGCCTATATTGCCATCACGCGCGAGTTCTTCTCCGGGAAACGGTTTAAAACAGCAGGCGAACACCGAACTGAATGTTTCGTTCGCTACCGGGTGCGCTCGACACTATTTGCCCGAACTGCGCGTTCGAAACCTCACTCACGGGATTGAAGAGGGCCGGATGATTGAAGATGTTATAGAACTCTGCGCGGAACTGCATGTTGTATCTGGCCTCTGCGCCAAACCGGGTATTCTTGATCAGCGAGAAATCGGTGTTGATGCGCCGCGGCCCGCGCAGATTGGGCTGGCTGAGCGAGTCATTGGGAATCGTGTAAGCCGGAGCCGGCGCAAAGGCGGTGGTGTCAAACCAGTGGTTATCGTTTTGGCCGCTGGTGAGAACCGGGCTGTGAAGGCGGTTTGCGCGGCCGTTGGTATACGAGAAGTTGTATAGATTAGTCTGATCCGGCCCGGTAATCAGAATAGGCCTGCCACTTTGAAAGACCGAGATGCCGCTCATTTCCCAGCCGCCGAACACAGCGCCCGCGATGCCGTGGTTGAAGATGGCTTTTCCGGGACCCATCGGGATTTCGTACAGGTAGCTCAGGACGAGGCGCTGCGGAACATCATTAGCCTCGATGCCGCGGTTGTAGTTCGGATCATAGAGCGCGTTGGATGGTCCCACGACCCAGGTATTCGATTGCGCGGTGTTGGCAATGGTTTTTGACAGAGTGTATGCCATCTGTACCAGCAGACCGTGTGAATACTGTTTCTGGATGCGGGCGGTGAGGCTTTCGTAATTCGAGTGGCCGTATGTATCGCGGAAGATCAAAACATCCTGATACTGCGGATAGGGGCGAAGGAGCTGTTTCAACGGCACGGTCGGCGTGCTGAGCGCTCCTGTCGTGATCTGGCCGTAAAACGGATTCGACACGGGTTGATTGAGCTGCGGGCCGAGACTTAACAGCAGCGGATTGTTTTCGTTATTCTGCCGGTTCCAGAACATGTGGGTCATCGCGGAGCCGACATACCCTACCTCGGCGAGCACGGTGGGGGTGAGCTCGCGCTGGATGCTGAAACTCCAGTCGCTGAGATAGGGCCTTGGGCGATTGTAGTTATCGCCGCGAACGGCCTGGCCGACGAAATCGGTGGCGTGAGATGGCACCTGAATTCCTGCGGCGAACGGATTGTTCCAGGAACCGCCGACCGGCGGCGTATTGGGAATCGGGTTCTGCGGACCAAGAAAGAGGAAGTTCGAGATGAACCCACCGTTGCCAAAGTCCGTCGCAGCGGCGTTCACGCCGACGAAAGTGGTGTAGAAGATACCACCGGCGGCGCGGATGACCGTTTTCGGCATAACCTGCCACGCGAGTCCAACGCGCGGCGAGAAATTCCAATACTGCGGCGCTTCCTGATAGCCGCCGGGCTTGATTTGACGGAACACACCTTTCTGCCCCGTGGTGGGTTCCGTGCCGCTGAAATCGAAGTAGCCGACCTGACCGAACTTTTCGGCGTACGGCGTAA
>Ga0157370_10003677_pt1 | contig 17915 bp, 15 predicted proteins | sample C35metaG_FD_113463 | JGI IMG/M metagenome (GOLD analysis project Ga0157370, IMG submission 113463) | Corn rhizosphere microbial communities from Kellogg Biological Station, Michigan, USA - C3-5 metaG | ecosystem: Host-associated > Plants > Roots > Rhizosphere > Soil | place: USA: Michigan...
AGCCTCGACGCCTGCCTGACCAGGAACCGGTTGCGGCCGGGCCCGAGTAGGTCCCACCCCTCCACCAGGGCGGCGCCAACCGACTCGACGACCACCTGCCGACCCTCGGCGCCGCGCTCGCCCTCACTCAGATCGCCGCCGGCGGGAAGCTCGTCGAAGCGCACATATGCATTCGCCGGCGGTTCGAGCGAGAGCCGGCGCGGACTCCAGGCCGAAGCATGACCCACCTCCTCGCCGCCACCCGCGATCCGAATCTCCATCGCGGAGAACTCGACACGAGCGCACTCGGCGACCAGCGGAGAGAGGCCGCGCCAGACCCAGAGCTGCAGCTCGGTGCCCCCGGAAACCAGGCGCTGAGCGCGTGCGCAGACGCCGACGCGGGAATCGTCGCCGGGTTGGACGGGCGGCAGGTCGATGGAGAAGACCGCGCGATGTCCCGCGCCCAAAAGCCCGATCTCCAGCGTGCCGCCCGCTTGAAGGAAGGAGGCCGAGAGCTGGGTGTCGCCGTCGACCGCAGCCGTCGGCTCCCCCGGCGGGGGCGTCGCACTCGGTGTCGCAGCGACACAGCGCCGCGCTCTGAGGACCGAGTTCCTGCCGTTCGGCGACGCTTCGGCCTCGATCTCATCGAAGCCGGCCTCGGCGACGAGAGTGCGAAGCACGTGCGGCGAGTAGGAGACCGTACGGCTCTCGTCACCCCCCCCAACGCCGATCCCGGCCATGCAGAGGAGCAGACGCCCCCCATCGGCAAGGACGCGATGCGCCTCGCGAAGGACCTGCCGAACGCAGATCGGCGAAACGTAGTCAAGGGCGTAGTGGCTCAACACACCGTCGAAGGTTCCCGACTCGAGAAAGGGCATGGGCAGGGTCAGGTCATGGGCGACGATCGGCGCCTCGGGAGTGGAGTTGGCGACGAACGCGGGCCAGCGGTCGATCCCCAGGACCGTCGAGCTCCCCTGATCCAGGAGGGCTCGAAGGGCAAGGCCGGGACCGCAGCCGAGGTCGAGCACTCGGTCGGCACCCTGGAGCGGCGCGATCGCCGATGCGTACCAGGAGGGCTCGCGACCCTCGTAGTACTGAGCGAGATTCTCGCTTCGCTGCGAGATGCGCCACGACTTCTCGTCGCCCGGATCGTCGAAGACCGAGCCGGGTGCCGGAAGGAACTCGACCGCCGGCCTGAGGGCAATGGGAAGATGGGGGTCCGCAATGGGAACCGGAGAGATCGATTTGAGCGCGGACGCCATGGGGCTAGCCGTGGAGGCGAGTGAGCTGGTCGAGGCATTGGAGGCCGCGTCCCCAAATTTGAGCGACGCGCCGTTCCTCGGCATTCACAGCGTCACGCCTCGGCCCGGCGACCTGGAAGCGGCGCTCGAGGGAACCTTCAGGCACCACGACGAACGGTTCGCGCTCGCGCCCCCGGTCGACTGGTGGGACGAGCCGTATCGCGGAGCAAACGAACGCGGCTTCTTCCAGAACTCCTTCGTCTTCGCCGATCCGCTGCTGGCCGATCCGCGCTTCGATGAGGTGCTCGTGCCACTGGCGGCGATCTTCGCCGACTGGCTGATGGCGAACCCGCGATCCGGGGCCGCCCATCCCCATCGCTACGCCTGGCACGACCACGCCGCCGCTGGGCGGGTTGTCGCGATGGCTTTCGTGTTGCGCGAGGGCGTTCGCCGCGACCTGCTCGACCGAGCCGCGGCAGAGGCGCTGGCGAACGGTGTCCTGGAGCACGTCCGGTACCTGCTCGCCGAGGAGAATTATGCGTCGCACAACAACCACGGCTTCGCCAGCGACGCCGCGCTGGTCCTCGCGGCGCGCAGCCTGGCGCCGGCGCCGGAGGCGGACAGGTGGGCCGAGATCGCCGAACGGCGCTTCTCCGCCGTGCTGGACCACATGATCGAGGGCGAGGAGGGGCTCCATCTCGAGCATTCGCCCTACTACCACTGGATCATTCATGGCGCCCTCGCGCGCTTCGCGGCCGGCGGCCTCTTCGAGGGGCTTGACCTGGCGTGGCTCACTAAGCGAATGGAAGAGTCCGGCGCCTGGCTGGTTGCGCCCGACGGGACCCTGCCGCCGCTTGGCGATACCCCGATGGGTCAGCACCCCCCTCGGTCGGCCGCCGCGGCCAGCGAGCGTTGCACCGGCATGAAGGTCTTCCCGCGCACCGGCTACGCCGTTGTCAAGGAAGGCGGCAGCGCTCTGATCGTCACCGCAGCCCATCACCCGACCGCGCACAAGCACGCCGACGACGGATCGTTTTGCCTGTACGAGGGCGGCAGGCCGATCGTCCTCGACTCCGGGAACCCCGGCTACGAGTACGACAGCCCCGAGTTTCTCTACGGGACCTCTCCGGCGGCCCACGCCACCATCTGCGTCGACGGCTTTGATTGGGCGAAGCACGCCCCCCCTCACGGCTCGGGGATGGCGGCGACCGCAGAACGGGACGGGCTGCATGCGCTGCTCCTGCGAAACCCGCACGCGGTCTTCGGCGGGGGCGCGGCGCGGCGCGTGCTCGTCTACGCACCGGGGAAGCTCCTGCTCGCGATCGACGATGTCGAGGCAACCGGCGGTCATCGACTGTCCCGCCATGTCCCGCTCGCACCGGGGCTGGAGGCGAAGTCGACCGAGCTAGGCGAGGTGGAGATACTCGACGACGGCTCGCTGCTCGCCCGTTTGGTGCAGGTGTCCTCCGCCGAAACGCCCGCCGAGGAGGTCGAGGTCGTCTTCGGGCGGCGCCTGCCACAACTCGGAGGCTTCAGGTTCCTCACCCCGGAGGAGCCACGCGCAAGCGTTGACGTAACGCTCTCGGGCTCTGCCGGAGGGCCGAGGGCATACGCACTGCTGGTCGGTTCGACGGACGCTCCGCAGCCGGCGATGACCTGGACCGAGGCGGACGGAGGGTTGGACGTCGTCGTCGCCGGACTCACCGATTCACCGCTGGAGATCCGCATTCGCGACGACGCGCTCGAGCTCCGGCGCGTCGACTGACGACCTCGGCCGACCGAGCGCCAGCAGCTCGACCCAGACGGGGAAGATCCTCCCCGGCGACCAGCCTGCGACGTGATCCGCCGCGAGAATCCGCTCGGAGCGCCACCCATCCTCACCGAGGATCGCAATCGCAGACGCGGCTTGCACAGGCGTCCGGTGAACCCAGCGATTCGGATACTGATCGGCAGCCCCCGGCCGCTCGAGGACCACCGGCACGGCTCCGGAGGCGGCTCCCTCGGCGAGGGCGACCTGATGCCCCTCGGACTCGCTGGTCGAGAGAACGAAGCCGGCACCCTGGAAGAGTGCCGGCAGATTCTCGCTGAAGGGCAGGAACTCGACCGCGCCCCGCAACAGTTGGGATTCCTGCACGCGAGCGAACGCGGCGCGGAAATACTCGACCTCCTCCCGCCGGCCGAACACCCAGTCGAACTCCGATGGCGGTTGGCCGATCAGAAGCAGGCGAAAGCGCGGCTCCTGCTTTCTCAACTCCTCGAGGATGTCGAGGGCGCGGTCGAGGCGCTTGCGCTGCGGCACGTAGCCGACCATCGCCAGCGTGTGGCGAGCGCCGTCCCGCTTGGGAAGTCGGAAGCGGTCGACGTCGACGCTGTTGGGGATCACGCGCAGCTTCGCCGGATCCCAACCGAAGCGCTCGACTGCCTCGTCGGCGATGTGTTGGGAGACGCACACGACCTGGTCGACGTCGTCGATATCGACCCGGGTGGGATGGTCGGTGTAGACCTCCATCCGGTGCATGCGCACCACCAGGCGCTGGTCCGCGCGCTTGTTGCGGCTGTACCAGGCGGCGTTGCCGAGGCACCACTCGCAGAGGATCGTGTCGGTGTGCTCGAGGATGGCGCGGCTGGCCGCCTCGTCGTGCTCGGTGTGGCTGCGCCAGACGTCCTCGGCGACGGTTGCGCCGGTGGCGAGGATCGCCTCGCGGATCGGGCCGGTGAACTTGAGGTCGTGGCCGGCGATGAGGACGCGAGTGGCCCGCTCGGCGGGAAGCGAGGCGACGTTGGACGAGCGCATCCGACTTCGACCCCCCCCTGCCGGGATCGAAGTCGGATGCGCCGCGGCGGGCGCTCCCGGCAGGTGCTCGGCGAGCCGCTCGGCGACGCGGGCGAAGGTGAACTCGCGGCTGGCGGCGTGGCAGGCGGCGGCCGCGGTGGCGCGCAGCGCCGGGTCCAGCGCCGGGCCGGCGAGCAGCTCGGCCGCGTCCTCCGGCCGCTCGACGAAGAGCGGGTAGTCCTCGCCGAGCAGGCGCTCGTAGGCGGGAGCCCGGTTGAGCACCACCGGGAGGCCGGCGGCGCCGTACTCGAGCACCTTGGTGGAGATCTCGCGGGCGGCCTCGACGCCGGGGTCGCGGATCGAGAGGGCGAGGTCGCACCCGGCCAGCACGCCGTGGACCTCGGCGCGGGGCACTGCGCCGTGCCAGCGCAGGCCCTCGGTCTCGCGCAGCGAACGCATCGCCTCCGCGTGGAAGCCGGGCCGGTCGGGAGGCCGGTGGACCTTGTCGCCGAGCACGTGCAGCTCGGCCGCGGGCTCGACCCCCCGCAGCGCCGTGAAGGCGGCGACGGTCTCCAGCCAGCAGTACTCGGGGGCGAGCTTGCCGGAGTAGGCGAGGCGCAGCGGCCCCTCCCCCGCCGAGCCGGGACGGGGCGGCGAGTCGAGGCCGGGGATCATCGGCGGCAGCACCAGAACGGACCCGTTCGCCGCCGGCACGATCGCCCGCAGCTCCTCGGCCACGGCTTCGGTCTGGCAGAGGAGGCGGGCGCTGCGGGCCGCGAGCGCGCGCAGCGTCTCGTCGGGCATGCCGCGGCCGGTCATCGCGTAGGACCAGAGCCGACCGTCGAATCCCCCGCCCGCGGCGGCCTCGGCGAGCACCGCTTGGCCGGGCAGCAGCACCAGGTCGAAGCGGCCGCGCTCGCGGTCCAGCCCCTCCAGCAGGTCGAGCGCCTCGGCCGGACCGAGCAGGCCCGGCCGCCCCGCGTCGACGAGCTCGACCGACTCGTCCGCCTCCAGCTCGGCAAGCAGGAAGCGCCGCTCGTCCTCGAGCGGCCGGCGCAGCAGGAGCGTCACCTCGACGCCGTCCAACGAGGCAAGCACCTGGCAGACGGACTGCAGCCAGATCGAGGAGCCATCGACGAGGTTGGGATCGATCTCCCCGTAGACGGCGACGCGACGCAGCAAACCCGATCCCCCCGGAACCCTCACGATACCGATGAGTTTACCCAGCGGTTCCTGGCATCGGACAGCACCCGCGGGAGGAGCTTTCGATGCCGGCGACCTGAACCGAACATCCCACGAAGATCCGAAAAAACACCCGCATCGAGGCCGCCGGGTGGCTGATATGTCCGGCGGCCTCGATGCCTTACTTCTTGTTTGGGAGGGAGACGGTTAAATCTGCGATTCGCAACCTCGATTCCAGTCAACCACCCCGGCCACTCGGCGCCATCGGTAGAAAGCCGATCAACCGGGGGCCGGCACCCCACATTTACCCGTAAAACGCGCCTTTATGCATTGGCCACCGAGAGCAGATAGAGGCCAAAGCAGGTGAAGGCGACCATCACCGCCAGCATCCAGTACTGCGAGCGAGTCGCCTGGCGGTAGTCGCCCCAGTAGGCGGTGGCGCGATCGTGGGCGAGGGTGAGCCCGACGACGTGTCCGACCACGAGAGCGCCGACCTGGACGTACCAGATCGCGTTGGCGCCGAGCAGGCGGAAGTCGATGCCCGAGGACGCGGTGCCGAAGAGGTCCGTGGTGCCGGTCCCCAGCGGGTCGGAGAGCAGATAGGTGAACTGGGCCTGCTCCTGGAAGACGAAGAGGCTGAAGTAATGGGCGACCAGGTAGGCGAAGGCGATCGGGATCAGGGTGTGGGCAAAGCCGTCGCGCAGTTTCTTGAACGACGGAGCGCCCGGAACGCCTGCCATCCCCCGCACCCCGATCAGGTAGACGAGGCCGACCCCGAAGAAGCAGAGCACCATGAAGATCGTGTCGGTGAGCCGCAGGGCCGAGGTCAGGCCGACGCCGGCGTCGACCAAATGGTTAAAGGTGGTTTCAAGCGCGCCTTTGAACGCCCCCTCCTGGGCGCCGTCGAAGCTGGTGCTCGCGATCGAGGCGAACACCACGGCGGCCGACCCGGGCACGGCCGCCCACCTGGTGGCGGTGGACAGGGCGCGGCGTACGCCCAGCCGTCCGTCCTTCACACCAAAGCAGCCGAGCGTGCCGAACATGCCGAAGTAGACCGAGAAGACCTCTCCCGTGCGGCACCACTGCTCGACTCCGAACAGGGCCATCATCGCCAGCGTGTAGCCGGTATAGAGGACTGCCGCGACCGCCGCGGCGTGAGGATCCAGCCCCACAGCGACCCCACCGCTGGCGCCGTAGACGATCTCCAGCCAGACGACCGCGAGCAGGCCGACCGCGGCCGGCCAGCGCCCCAGCCTCTGCGGGTACCTCAGGTGGGCGGGGCGCTGGCCGGCCAGCGCCGTGAACCCCCCTCCCACGGCCCGCCCGAGCGCCCGCCAGGGGTTGAAGGGGCGAAAGACGTCCCCAAGCACGACGCTGAACAGCGGGAAGCCGAGCCAGGTCGTGACGTAGAGGAAGGTGAGGGCGAAGTTGCGGTCGGGGGCTTCGGTCCCGCGCAGGCCGGCGTAGATCGCCACGCCGAGCAGGAGGACCCCAACCGCCCCGTAGAAGATCTGCGCGGGCAGGGAGAGCAGGGCCCGCGAGAGACCCGCCGCGAGAGGACGCCAGCGGTCCGTCTCGAAGCGGGGCGTCCGCCAGCCGACCGACAGCGCGAAGAAGGAGACGATCAGGACGATCGACGCCGCCCAGGCGAACAGCCATGCCGGAACAGGCAGGTCTTTGCGCGCGACCAGCGCGTGGGCGATCGGGAGGATCGAGCTCATGAACGAGTCCCCCCTGGCGACCCTGGCGAGTTATCGACGTTATACGGGGGGTAAGTCGCCAGGCGCCTCACGGGTTCACCGTGAGTTCGAGGATCTGCTCTTTGCGACCCTCCAGCTCCGCCTCGAAGACCCCTTCGATCGTGGCCGGGAAGTCGAAGCTGACCGACCCGCCCGCCTTGACGTCCTTCATGATGTCGTAGCCGTGCATGTGGACCTCTTCGCTGACGTCGGAGTCCACCACGAAGCGGACCTCTTCTCCCTTGTTGTAGGTCAGCTGCGCGATCCCGCCGACCGGTTCGCCGTTCTCGATCACGATCGTGGTGACGCCCTTGGTCGTCGTCGCGCTGCTGTCGCTGTTGTTGCTCTCGAGGACGATCAGCAGGACGACCGCCACGATCACGATCACGGCGCCGACCGCTGCTCTTACGGTGTTCGAGTTCATTGCTCGCTCCTTCATCGTGTGGCACAGGCATGTCGCCCACGCCGGGTTCGCCCATGGCCTTATGAGCCACGGACCGATATCGCTGCCTGGCTGCTCAGGCAGCGAGAGGAGGCGGGCGCTGGGCGAGGCTGAAGGCGATCAGGAGGCCGCCGTGGGCGGCGCGGGAAGTCGGCGGTTGCGGCCGGCGTGAGTTGCTCGCCGTTGTGGCCTGACGGCGGGCCCGCGAGGCGATCCGCTCGGCGAGCCGCATCGCCGCCTCGCAGCCCGGGTAGCGCCCGAGCAGCAGCGCGACGAGCAACAAGAGCAGCGGAACGGCCGCGATCGCGAACTCGATCATCGCCCGGGGAAGCTAGCGCAGATAACTTGCGGCTTTCTAAATGCGCCCTGAACGAGAGAACATCGCCGCCCCCGACCTGCCCGAGGGGATCGAGTGGATCGGGGAGGCGCCGCGTTCGATGCCGGTCGCGACCGCCGGCGGACCGGTGCTCGTCCACTTCTTCGACTTCGCCCAGCTCAACAGCGTGCGCACGCTCCCCTACGTATGCGAGTGGGCGCGTCGCTACGAACCGCACGGCCTGACGACGCTCGGCGTCCAGGCGCCCCGCTTCCCCTTCGGGGCCGAGCGCGGGGCGGTCGCCGCGGGGCTCGAGGGACTCGGGCTCGAGCTCCCGGTAGCGATCGACGCCGATCGGCGCCTCTGGCACGCCTACGGTTGCGAGGGCTGGCCAAGCCTCTTCCTCTGGAAGCTCGGCGGCGCCCTCACCTGGTTCCACTTCGGCGAGGGCGAATACCGGGCGACCGAGGAAGCGATCCAGGCCGAGCTGCGCGAGCAGGACGCCCTTCGGGCGCTGCCCGAGCCGATGGCGCCCCTGCGGCCGACCGACTCGCCGGGAGCGAAGGTCATGCCCCCCACTCCCGAGCTCTTTCCGGGCGGCTCCTGGGAGCAGCCCTGGATCGCCGGCGAGGACGGCGACGCGCTGGAGCTCGACTACGAGGCGGGTGGGGTCCATGCGACGGTCGAGGGCAGCGGCAAGCTCGACTTCACCATCGACGACACAGCAGCCCAGATCGAGATCGAAGGCCCCGGGCTCTACAAGCTCACCGAGCACCCGCGGCACGAGCAGCACACAATCACGCTCCACCCCTCCGAGGGCCTACGCATGTGGTCCCTGAGCTTCGCCGCGGGAGTGCCGTAGAAGGGCGGGGGCACTCCCGAACGGGCGGATACTCAAATCGTCGGTCTCATTAGACCGACGATTGTCCGGGCGGGAGTGCCCCCGCCCTTCTACGCCCCAACCGCCTCCCGAATCTCCTTGGGCAGCATGAACCGCACGTCCTCGTGAACCGTGCGCAGCTCGGAGACCTCCTCGGCGCCGCGCTCGCGGAAAAGCTCGACCAGACTCGCGACCAGCTCCTCGGGGGCGCTCGCCCCTGAGGTGATGCCGACGGTCTCGACCCCCTCCAGCCACTCCTCCCGCACCTGGGTGTGGTTGTCGATCAGGTGCGAAGCGGCGCCGTGCTCGCGCGCCACCTCGACCAGGCGGTTGGAGTTGGAGGAGTTGGTCGAGCCGATCACCAGCACCAGCTCGCACTCGCGCGCGAGCTGCTTGACGGCGATCTGCCGGTTCGTGGTCGCGTAACAGATGTCGTCGGTTTTGGAGCTGACGATCGCGGGGAACTTGGAGCGCAGGGCGGCGATGATCTCGCCGGTCTCGTCGACCGAGAGGGTCGTCTGGGTGATGAAGGCGACCCGCTCGGGATCGGGTACGTCGAGGTCGGCGACCTCCTCGACCGTCTGCACGAGGACGATGCTGTCCGGCGCCTCGCCCGTGGTCCCTTCCACCTCCTCGTGGCCCTCGTGGCCGATCATCACGATCGTGTAGCCGTCGGCGGCGAAGCGCCGCGCCGACACGTGGACCTTGGTGACCAGCGGGCAGGTTGCGTCGATCGTGCGCAGCCGGCGAGCGGCGGCGTTCTCATGCACCACCGGAGCGACGCCGTGGGCGGAGAAGACGACCATCTCGCCCTCGGGCACCTCGGTCTCCTCCTCGACGAAGATCGCGCCGCGCTTGGACAGCTCCTCGACCACGTGCTTGTTGTGGACGATCTCCTTGCGCACGTAGACGGGGGCGCCGTGGTGCTCGAGCGCGCGCTCGACCGTCTGCACGGCGCGATCGACGCCGGCGCAGTAGCCGCGCGGAGCGGCGAGCAGGACGCGCTTGGGCGCCGCGCTTGCGGTCGTAGACATGGCCCCAGGGTACCGGTGGCGAACTTGCGACCCGGATTGCGGGGCTTGGGCCGAAGCGGCGTCGCAGCTAGCCTTGCAGAGATGAGAACCGCCGGAGACCACCTCGAGCGCCTCAGCTCGACCGATGCCTCGTTCCTGACCAACGAGAGCTCGTCGAGCCACATGCACATCGGCGGCATCCTGATCTTCGAGGGACCGCCGCCGCGCTACGTCGATCTGGTCGAGCACGTGCGCGGCAAGCTGGACCAGGTTCCCCGCTTTCGCCAGCGCCTCGTCGTGCCGCCGCTGGAGGCCGGGCGGCCGCTCTGGGCCGACGACGTCAACTTCAATCTCAGCTACCACATCCGCCACACGGCGCTGCCAGACCCGGGCGGGGAGGCGCAGCTGAAACGGCTCGCCGCCCGCGTCTTCTCGCAGCAGCTCGACCGCTCCAAGCCACTCTGGGAGATGTGGCTCGTGCAGGGGCTGGAGCGCGACCGCTTCGCTCTGCTGACCAAGACCCATCACGCAGCCGTCGACGGGATCGCCGGGGTCGACATCGGCACCGTCCTCTTCGACCTCGAGCCGATACCCGAGCCGGCCCCGGTCGAGGACGGCTGGCAGCCCCAGGCCTCGCCCAGCACCACCGACCTGATCGCCCGCGGTGCCTCCGAGCTCGCCGCCGCTCCGCTGAAACTCGCCGAGCGAGCGGTGGACGTGGTGCGCCACCCCGAGAGCGCCGCACGGCGGGTGGTCGAGGCGCTGGAGGGCGTCGGCGAGGTCGCCGGCGCCTTCGCCGACCCGGCCCCCGACGTGCCGCTCAACCGCGAGATCGGGCCCCACCGCCGCTTCACCTGGACCCGTTCGGAGCTGGCGACCTTCAAACGGATCAAGGACGCGCTGGGCGGGACGGTCAACGACGTCGTGCTGGCCGTGGTCACCGGAGCGCTGCGCAAGTGGCTGCACACGCGCGGCATCCGCACCGAGGGCCTCGAGCTGCGCGCCCTGGTGCCGGTCTCGATCCGCACCGCCGACGAGCGCGGCGAGCTGGGCAACAAGCTCGCGGCGATGCGCGGGCCGCTGCCGGTCTACGTCGAGGACCCGGCCCGACGCCTGCGGGTCGTCAGCGAGCAGATGGCGGGCGTAAAGCGCTCCAAGCAGGCGCTCGGCGCCGAAGTGATCTCCCGCTTCAACGACTTCGCGCCGCCGACCCTGCTCGCGCAGGCGGCCCGGATCAACTTCTCGACCCGGCTCTTCAACCTGATCGTCACCAACGTGCCTGGCCCGCAGATGCCCCTCTACGTGCTGGGGCGCCAGCTGGAAGAGGTCTTCCCGGTCGCCTTCCTGCCCCAGAACCACGCGATGGCGATCGCGATCATGAGCTACAACGGCCGCGTCTGCTTCGGCCTGCTCGCCGACTACGACTCGATGGAGGACGTCGAAACGATCGCCGCCGGCATCGACGAATCGCTGGCGGAGCTCGAGGAGGCCGCGGCAGCCGCCGCCGCTCCCGCCTGACCGTGGGCCTGCTCGTAGTCCTCTTCATCGTCGTCCCGATCGTCGAGCTCTACGTGATCATCCAGGTCGGCGGGCTGATCGGCGTCTGGCCGACCCTGGCCCTGCTCCTGGCCGACGCGGTGCTCGGCTCGCTGTTGCTGCGCCACCAGGGCCGCGGTGCCTGGCGGCGCTTCAACCAGGCGCTCGCCGAGCGCCGCTTCCCCGGCCGCGAGGTCGCCGACGGGTTGATGATCGCGATTGGCGGCACGCTGCTGCTCACCCCGGGCTTCGTCACCGACATCTTCGGCGTACTGCTGCTGCTACCACCGACCCGCGCGATCGCGCGCAGCCTGATGCGCGCCTACGCGGCACGACGCTTCGTCGTCGTCGGCGTCGGCGGCAGCCGCGGCGGCCCAACCGCTCCACGCGACTCAGCCGGCCGCCCCTACGACTTCGACGGCACCGCCGAGGAGATAGACGAAGACGATCCGCAGCTGCCGCGCTAGATGGTTGAATCCAAGGCACGGCCGCGGCTGATGTCTTTCCAGCTCCAACTTAGCCGTCCGCGCGCGTAGCGCGGTACCGAGTGGTCGACTTGCCACCGTATGGGTGGGTCAATCGACCAGCCGGCGCCGAGGGCTGACTTCGCGAGCCGCGGGCAGGCGATCGCGAGCACGGCTCGGGCCCTGCAGGCGATTCCTGGCTCTCAAAGCAGCCATCTAGGGCCCGGATTCATCGTGCTCTTCGCGTTCGCGCCCGTTGCGCTTCCCGTGAGCGACCACCCCTGCTCGGTGACGCGGGCCAGATCACCCGGCCGAGATCCACCCCTTGACGTTTTGCTCCATATCAGAAGCCAAGTGCGAACTTGGCGTCCTCGGTCATCATCTCTGGGGACCAGGGGGGGTCGAAGACCATCTTCGGGTGGACGGCGCTTACTCCCGGGAGGTCGCCTACGAACTCCTTCATCTGCTCGGAGACCTGGGGGCCGATCGGGCAGGCCGGGGTGGTCAGCGTGAAGGTCACGTAGACGTCCTCTTTCTCGATCTCGACGTCGTAGACGAGGCCGAGGGAGACGAAGTCGAGCCCCAGCTCGGGATCGATCACCTCCTCGAGCGCCTCGATGACGTCGTCTTCCGTCAACACTTCGGTCTGGTCCTCAGGCATCGGCCAATGGTAGCCGGGGCCGGCCATCGGGCGGCTGCGGCTCGGGCGGAGGCCTGTCGTCGGCGGGTACCAGCTCGAGCTGCCACCAGCCGACGTCGCGCCAGGCGCCGTACTTCCAGCCGATCCGCCGGTACACCCCGACCGGGACGAATCCCATGCTCTCGTGCAGGGCGACGCTGGCCTCGTTGGGCAGGGTGATCCCGGCGCAGGCGACCTGGAAGCCCTGCTCCCGCAGTCGCTCCACCAGCTCGCCGTAGAGCGCCCGTCCGCAACCGCTGCGCCGCTGCCCCTCGCCGACGTACACCGAGACCTCCACCGCCCAACGGTAGGCGGGGCGCGAGCGGTGCGGACATGCGTACGCGTAGCCGACGACGTCTCCCCCGCGTTCGGCGACAAGCCATGGATAGGTCTCCAGCGTGGCGGCGATCCGCGCGGCGAACTCGGCGGAGCCGGGGGGCTCTTGCTCGAACGAGGTGGCGCCCGTCGCGACGAAGGGCGTGTAGATCGCGACGCAGGCGGCGGCGTCGCGATCGGGATCGGCGGTACGGATCGTCGCTGGCTCCAATTCCGGTGAGGAGAATAGTCTGCCGCGAATGGGCGAGAACACCGGACAGGTGCAGCGGCGGTCGATCGGCATCGTCTTCTCCGACGGCGGGCTGCTGGCGTTGAGCGCGGTGCGCCCGACGCGAGCCGGCGAGCACGGCGACGAGCAGGTGGCAGCCGTACTCTGCGGCGCCGACGGCGCCCCGGTCGAGGTCTCCGAGGCGCTGCTCTCGACCGAGTACGGGCCCGACGGCGTGCAACGGCGGGCGACGCTCGAGCTTTGGACGGACGGCGAGGAGGGCCAGCCGCTGCGCGGCGCCGGCACCCTGATCAGCGCCGCCAAGGTGCGCCGGCCGGGACTGACCTCCGAGATCGCCTTCTTCCGCTGGTCGGTCGAGGGGCGCGAGGGCCTCGGCCACTACGAGCTGGTCCGCGCCGATGGCTGAGCCCGGCAACGGGATCACGGCGGTGATCTCGGACTTCGGCGGCGTTCTCACCACGCCCCTGATCCAGTCCTTCATGTCCTTCCAGGACAAGACCGGGATCACCCCCGAAGTCCTCGGCAAGGGGATGCAGGCGGCGACCGAGGCCAACGGCGACAACCCGCTCTTCGAAATGGAGCGCGGCGAGATCACCGAGGTCGCGTTCCTGGAGAAGCTCACCGACAGCCTCGAGCCGATCCTCGGCCACAGGCCGGAGATGCACCGCTTCAAAGAGATCTACTTCGAGGCGCTGAACTCGAACCCGCCGATGATCGAGCTGATGCAGGAGCTGAAGGCGGCGGGCTACCGGATGGCGATGCTGACCAACAACGTCCGCGAGTGGGAGCCGCTGTGGCGGCCGATGCTCCCCGTCGACGAGATCTTCGAGACCGTCGTCGACTCCGGCTTCGTCGGCTGCCGCAAGCCCGAAGCGAAGATCTACAAGATCACGCTGGACCGGATCGGCCTACCGGCCGAGTCATGCCTCTTCGTCGACGACGTCCTGGTCAACTGCGAAGGCGCGGAGCGGGCCGGCCTGACCGCCGTCCACTTCCAGGACAACGATCAGGCGATCGCCGAGATCCGCGCCGCGCTCGGCTAGCGATATGCGCCGGCTTGGAGTCACGATCGGGTGCTTCCTCGTGCTGCTGGCGGGGTGCGGCGAAAACACGATCAAGACGGAGCAGACGGAGCAGACGGTGACGCGATTCGTCGCCAAGCAGACCGCCTTTCGCCCGACCGACGTGCGCTGCCCCTCCGGTGAATCGGCCGAGGTCGGCGTCGAGTTCCAGTGCCATTTCACCGGCCCCGACGGCCCCTACACGGCCTACCTGCGGGTGCTCAGCGTCGACGGCGAAAAGGTCGTCTACCACATCGTGACGCGACCGACGGGGTGACTGCATCGACCGGATGCAGTCGTTGGGCGTGCCAGGCGCCTGTGCCGAGCCCCTCCTGTCAGCAACCCACGGCGTCACGCAAGGTCCGGCACGCCTGACCCATCCGGGCCTCCGAGAGTGAGGTGAGGCGGCGACGGAAGGCCTCCCTCGGAACCGTATGGATATTGTCGAAGTTGACCACGCAGTCCGTGGGAAGATCGTCGTCGGCCGCGGTAAGGGCCAACTCCGAGACGAGCTCGCGCCGCGTGCGCGTCAAGGCTGCGACGACAACGGATTGGATCCGGTCGGCCACCGGATCGCGCGTGAGGATGAGAACTGGGCGATCGCCACCCAGCGTCGCGGCAAACCAGACCTCACCCCGTCGCATCGGTCCAGTCTGCCCAGTCCTCGGCAGGCCCCCAATCGGCGACCTTCCCCAACGACTGCTCCGCGTCGGTCGGGGGAATCCGCTCCCAAGTCGCAGCGTCGATCTCACTGCGAAGTCGAGCCAGATGCCGGTGAAGCGCATCCCGTAGAAGCTCCGAGCGGTCCAGGCCCAATGTCTCAGCCCAATGCTGCACCTCGGCTGCTTCGTTATCCGCTACACGGAAGCTGAGCATCGTCATACAAAAACCATACCATGTATGACAGGGCTGGCTGAATCCCGAGAATGCGCGTCCTGGCTTGGCTAGTTGTCCGAGCCGGCGCGGTCCCAGACGTATAGCTCGACGGCCTCGACCGCGAGCTCCATCAGGCGCGGCTGGGAGAGCAGGCCGAGGACGAGCTCCAGGGCGTCGTCTTCGGTGACGCCGGCGTCGACCGCCTCCTCGCCGCGGAAGCCGGCGGCGAGCTTCAGCGCCTCGCGCCGGTTGTCGCCGAGCGAGCCGAAGGCGCCCATGAGGAAGTCGCGGTTGGGGACCGGCTGGCCCAGCTCCAGCGAGCCATGCCAGGCGGCGAGCATCGAGAGGTCGTGCTCGTCGAGCTCGGAGAGCGCTTTCGCGTAGTGGACCTCGAGCTCGTCGTCGGGGATCTCGTCGACCCAGGAGCGGACGGCCTCGCCGAGCAGCTGCCGGCGCGCTTCGCGGCCGATCGAGTCGGAGATCGCGCGTATCGCGTCGGCTGGGTCTACGAAACAGAGGGACATTCGCTGCGCTCAATCTAGAGGGGCCGGAAGACGGCAAAGCTGGGGTCGGAAATGCGCCAATTGCGGCTTTGCGTAGCGGCTTGCGCCCATATCCGGGCACGCCGGAGACGGACCTATGCTGGGCTGCTTCCGCCATGTCGCTGAATCTGATTCACGGACCCCCGAACTCAGGCCGCGCCGGCCTGATCCGGCAGCGCTTCGGCGCTGTCTTGGAGCGGGACCCGATCCTCGTCGTGCCCACCATCGACGACGTCTACAGCTTCGAGCAGGAGATCAGCGCGGACGGGGCCGCGCTCGGCGCCACGGTGATGACCTTCGGCGGCCTCTTCCGGGCCGTGGCGGCCGCCGCCGGAGCCCCGGCGGGAGCGGAGCTGACCCCGGCACAGCGCCTCGGCGCCGTATCGGCCGCGGCCGCGGAGAGGCGAGAGGTGCTCGGCCCGCTGGGCCGCTCGGCCCCCCACCCCGGCTTCGCCGTCGCCCTCGAGCGCCTGCTTGGCGAGCTGCAGGAGGCCGGGCTCGAGCCCGCGGATCTCGAAGCCGGAGCGGGCAGCCTGGAGAGCTCCGCCTACCTCGGCGACATCGCGGCGCTCTTCTCCGCCTACACGGAGGTGCGCGATCGACTCGGCCTCGTCGATTCGCACGACATCGCCGGCGAGGCGATCCGGCTGCTGCGCGACTCCGGCGAGGACTTCTGGCAGCGACCGGTCTTCCTCTATGGGCTGGACGACCTGACCCGCAACCAGCTCGAGCTGATCGCCGGGCTGGCCACGAGGTCGGAGGTGACGGTGGCGTTGCCCTACGAGGAGGGCAACTCCGCGCTCGCCGCACGGTCCTCCCTGCTCGACAGCCTGCGCGAGATCGGCGTCGCCGCGGAAACGGTGACCGCACCAGATCCGGGCAACACCGCATCCCCGCTGCTGTTCCACCTCGAGCGCAGCTTCGGCGCGGCCACGGGAGAGCGCCGCGAGCCCGATGCAAGCCTGACCTTCCTCCGCTCGGCGGGCGAACGCGCCGAGGCGGAGGCGATCGGCGCCGAGGTAGCGAAGCTGATCTTCGCCGGAGCCGACCCGGCCGAGATCGCGGTCGTCGTCCGGGACCCGTCCCGTCACGGGCCCCTGCTCGCCTCGACCCTGGAGTCCTATGGGGTGTCGACCGCGCTGGAGGCCCGGATCGGCGTGGGGCTCACCGCGGTCGGCGGTGGCTTGATCGCGTTGCTCGAGGCCATGCTCGGCGCCGGCCGGGCCGCCGATCTGCTCCGCTACCTGCGCGCCGCCTCGGGCCTGCCCCACGGCAAGGTCGACTCGTTCGAGCGGGCGATCCGCCGCCGACGCATACCGGACGCCGCCGCTGCGGCAGCCCTGTGGGAAGAGCGCTTCGGCGACCCTCCCGAGGACGTGGCGCGGATCAGGGCAGCCGCCGGCCGGCCACGGGAGCTGGCGCTGGAGGTGGGGCGCATCGCAACCGGGATGGGCGCTCGCCGACTATCGAGCGGAGGGAGCGACGGACTGCTGCCCGCCCACTGCGCGAACCTCGAGCAGCTCGCGGCGGCGGCGATCTCGAACGTCCTCAGCGAGCGAGCCGAGCTCGCCGGCCTGGCACCGTCGCCGGTCGCTCTCGCCCGAACCGTGGCCGAGATCGAGGTCCGCGCCTGGAGCGGTCCGGTCGGGCGCCGCGTACGGATCGCCGATCCCTACCGGCTCAGGGCGGCGCGCTTCGATCACGTCCTCGTCGCATCGCTGCAGGACGGCGAGTTCCCGCGCCGCGACGGGCGCGCCGATCCATTCCTCTCCGAAGCGCAGCGGGAATCGCTGGGGCTGCCGCCCCGTCGCGATACCGACGCCGAGGAGCGCTACCTCTTCCACGCCTGCCTGGCCCTTCCCCGCAAAGCGCTCTTCCTCTCCTACCGCGACAGCGACGAGAACGGCACGGCGGAAGCTCGCTCGCCGCTGCTCGACGACGTTCGCCGCCTGCTCGCCCCGGCACCGGCCGGGGAGGCGCGCGACCCGGTGGAGGCCGAGTTGACCAAGGGGCGCGATCTCGCTCAGGTCGTCCACCGCGTGGCCGAAGCCCCCTCGGAGACTGCCCTGGCGCGAGCGATCGCCGCCCACGGCCCCGGCGCCGACCCGGACTCGCTGCTCGCCGCGGCAGGGGCGGGCGGCGACAGCGCGGTACGGGTCAGGGCACGCCTCGCGGCGGCGCGGCGGGCAGAGGCCTCCAGCCGAGCGCCCGGACCGCTCTCGAACCCGGCGGTTACCGAGGCGCTGGGCGCGGTGCCTGCCCACGGCGGCACCACCCTCGAGGGCTTCGACCTCTGCTCCTACCGCTGGTTCGTCTCGCATGAGCTGGATCCCCAGCCGCTCGATCCCGTACCGGACGGCCTCGTCCAGGGGGGGATCATGCACGCGGTTCTCGACCGCCTCTACGGCGAGCGCCCCGGAGGAGATCCGCTCCCCCGCCCGGGCTCGCTCGCCGCCTGGACCGAGCGGGGGGGCGAGCTGGTCGGCGAGATCGCCGCTGAGCGCGAGCTCGGCGCCCACCCGACCGAGCGGGCGATCGTGCGCCGGGTCGAGGGGCTGCTGGCCCGGTTTCTGGCGGAAGAGGCCGGCCGCGATCCGGGTGGCTTCGAACCCTGGCTGCTGGAGGCC
>Ga0157370_10003678_pt1 | contig 17915 bp, 15 predicted proteins | sample C35metaG_FD_113463 | JGI IMG/M metagenome (GOLD analysis project Ga0157370, IMG submission 113463) | Corn rhizosphere microbial communities from Kellogg Biological Station, Michigan, USA - C3-5 metaG | ecosystem: Host-associated > Plants > Roots > Rhizosphere > Soil | place: USA: Michigan...
GGCTGGGGCTGGGGAACGACCCTCGCGCTGCGGGTCGCCGCCGCGGCTGACGCGCGCGACCTCCCCGTCAGCCCGGTCGGCTTCTCACCGGCAATAGCGCCGGCGGCCGCGGCGATGCCCAACATGATTTCGATCGAGGTACAAGATCTCACGTACCCGTGCGGGATCGGCGTGGACCAGGAGATTTCTGACGGGGGAATCGTTCTCGGCGACCAAGCAGGGCACGGGCTCACCGTGGACGAGGAGGCAATTGCCGCGCTCGCTGACGACGCAGCCTGGCGGACGGCGGCGAACTGGCAAGTGCGGCCGGCTCGTGCCGGACTGCGACTGACACCCGAGGACGACAGCCCGCTCGACCGCTAGATCGGTTGCGCTCCGAGGCTGAGGCGGTAGAACTCGACCGCGTTGCCGGCGAACGCGCGGCGGTACTCCGTTTCGCTCAGAGAAGACAGAAGTTGCTGGGCGATTGAAACGACCTCGGCGTAGTCGGCGGCCAGCAGGCAGACTGGCCAGTCGGATCCGAACATCAGGCGGCCCGGCCCGAACGCCTGCAAAGCGACGTCGGCGACTGGTTGCAGCAGCGCGGCGGAGCGCTCACCGGGTACGGCCTCCGTCACCAGGCCCGACACCTTCGCCCATACGTTCGGCAGTCTTCCGAGTTCGCGCATCTGTGCCGTCCACTGCGCGAGGTCGCCCGACCGCAGCGGCGGTTTGCCGAGGTGGTCGAGAACGAAGCGCGTCTCGGGCAGATCCGACGCGACGCGGACGGCAGCCGGCAGGTGAACGCCGTTCACGAGCAGGTCGAACGCCAGCTCGTGGCGCGCGGCGATGCGTAGGCCCCGCCGGACCTCGGGCCGGTCGAGGAACCCCTCGTCAGGTTCGTTCTGGACGAGGTGCCGTAACCCGACGAGCCGATGACCACCGGGTGCGTCCCGCCAACGCCAGAGCTGTTCTTCGAGATCGGACGCCGTGAGGTCGGCCCAGCCAACGACTCCTGCGATCAGGTCTGGTGCCTGCTCGGCACGTGCGAGCAAGTGTGTCGTCTCGTTGGCGTCGTTCACCGATTGCACGACGACGGTAGCTGCCAGATCGACGACGGACGCCGTCGCGGCGCGCAGGTCGTTGACGACGAAGTCACGGTTGATCGCGGAGTCGGTTTCCGGGTTCATCCACGTCTGTGGGTGTTCGGCCATCTCCCACAGATGCTGATGCGCATCGATGATCGCGTGCCCGCTCATCGGCCGAGCCACCCGCCATCGACGGGCAGCGTGACACCGTGCACGTAGTCGGCGGCGGACGACGCCAGGAACACCACCGCGCCGCCGATGTCCGCCGGTGTACCCCAGCGGCCGGCAGGGATCCGATCGCTGATTGCCTTGAATCGCGCTGGGTCTGCGCGCAGTGGCGCCGTGTTGTCAGTCTCGATGTAGCCCGGCGCCACCGCGTTGACATTCACACCGTGCGCCGCCCACTCGTTCGCAAGCGCCTTTGTCATCCCCGCAACGCCAGATTTGGCTGCGGTGTAGGCGACGATGTTTATCCCACCCTGAAAGCTGAGCAGCGACGCAGTGAAGATGATTTTCCCGCGGCGTCGCTCGACCATGCGACGTCCAAGGTCACGCGCGAGTAGGAACTGCGCCGTGAGGTCGACCTCGAGGACGTGATCCCAGTCTTCGTCGGGGTAGTCGACGGCCGGTGAGCGTCGGATGTCGCCGGCGTTGTTGACCAGGATGTCGACCGTGCCGTGGTGCGTCGCGATGTCGTCGGTCAGTCGCTTCACCGCAATGCGATCCGAGAAGTCGGCACGGTAGGGGGTGAAGCGGCGTCCGGTTTGCTCGACCACTTTCTGTACAACGCTCCCGGACTCCTCAAGGGTCGCGCTCACGCCAACGATGTCGGCGCCGGCTTCGGCGAGTGCGAGGGCGATACCCGCCCCGATCCCGCGTCGTACGCCGGTGACGACCGCTACTTGCCCGGACAAGTCGAATAGCTGCGACATCAGGCAACACCGTTCCCGGCGTCCGTGCAATCGACCAGGATTTTCATGGCACCGCCTCGTGCGAGTTCGGCGAACGAAGACCCTGCTTCCACCAGTGGGAAAACGCCGGTGATGAGGTCAGCCGCCGGAACCTGTCCCGTCGCGATCTGGTTGACCGCCACCTCGAAGTCGCGACGTTCGTAGAGCCGGGCTCCGAGCATCTCGAGCTCGCGCCAGAAGAACCGGTGCAGATTCACCTCCCGCGGTGTGGTGTGAATCGCGACCATCACGAGCTTGCCGCGGACGCCGAGCACGTCGACCGCCGTGGCGACGCCGCCTTGAGCACCCGACACCTCGAACGCGACATCGGCGCCATCGCCACTGGTGAGTTCACCGACCCGCGCGGTCACGTCGTCCGCCGGGTCGATTGCTCGAAGCCCGAGCTTCGACACGAGTTCGCGACGCGTGGGGTCGAGCTCGACGACAGAAACGTCGGCGCCAGTCGACCGTGCAACCAAGGCGATGAGTACTCCGACGGGCCCGCCGCCGACGACGACGGCACGCTGGCCCGCCGACAGGCCCGAGCGCCGCACGTCGTGCACGGCCACCGCCGTCGGCTCGACGAGCGCGGCGTGTTCGAGGTTCATATCGCGCGGCAGCCGGACGAGCAGTTCGGCGGGCACGTTCCAGCGGTTCTGCATCGAGCCGGGCGCGTCGATGCCTAGGAATACCAGCTGCGGGCAGATGTGGCCGTAGCCCGCGAGACAGGCCCGACAGGCGCCACACGACTTCACGGGCAGCACGGTGACTGGGTCGCCCACCGACCACCCGGAAACGCCCGGCCCGACAGCCGCGACTGTTCCCGAACACTCGTGCCCGATGATTGCCGGCGGTTTCACCCGGCCGTCCATGGCGCCGTGGAAAATGTGGACGTCGGTGCCACAGATTCCGGTGTAGGCGACCGCGATTTGCACCTCACCGGGTGCGGGTTCGCGGCCGGCTACTTGTGACACGCCGACGGCTCCAGGCCCGTTGTATGTTGCGGCGCGCATGCGCTTCGACCTCCAAGTTGGTGTTCGATGTTCCGCGGCAGCTAGCCAAGCTTCAGTCGAGGTGCCAGATCTCCGGCAACTCGCGCCACATCTTTCCTTCCGCAGTGCCGGGAAGCCGTTCCTGGCACGGATCGGTGAACGTCCACCAGCGTTGCGAAACCGGGTCGGCGGCGATGCGGGCCATATCAGCGTCGTAGTCGTCGCCGACGTACTCGTAGTAGCTGAAGAGCATGCCGTCCATGACGAAGATCGTGTAATTCCGGATGCCGCACTGGGTGATCATCTGCTCGACCTCCGGCCAAACGGTCGAGTGGAGTCGGAGATACTCCTCTCTCATTTCCGCTCGGAGGCCAACGACCTGGCCGATTCTGCGCATCCGTGTCACGACTCCGTTCGTGACGGCGACAACGCGTTCCACTCCGGCCCGTCGGGGAAGCGATAATCGCGGACCGATTCCGGGCGGAGTTGTGCGCTCATGCCTGGCGCAAGAGGCGCGGCATAGCGGCCGTTGGTAATCACCACGGGTTCAACGAAATGCTCGTGCAGATGGTCGACATGCTCGACCATGCGACCTTCCGTGGAGCAACTCACTGACAGATAGTCGAACATCGCCAGATGCTGGACGAGTTCGCATAGTCCGACGCCGCCCGCGTGCGGGCACACCGGCACACCAAACTTCGCTGCTAGCAGGAGGATCGCCAGGTTTTCGTTCAGGCCACCCACCCGGCATGCATCGATCTGGACGACGTCGATCGCGCGCGCCTGCAGAAGTTGCTTGAACATCACCGCGTTGTGCACATGCTCGCCGGTCGCTACCCGGATCGGGTGCACCGCTTCCCGCAATGCCGCGTACCCGAGGATGTCGTCGGGTGACGTCGGCTCCTCGATCCAGTAAGGCTCGAATTCGGCGAGCGCACGGACCCAGTCGATAGCCTCAGAAACGCCCCAGACCTGATTAGCGTCGACCGCCAGCGGCAGGTCGCCGACGACCGAACGGGCGAGCGCCAAGCGAGCGCGATCATCGCCCTTGTCGCGGCCGACCTTCAGCTTGATCATCGCAAAGCCGTCAGCCTTCGCCTCTTCGCTGAGCCGGGCCAGCTTTTCGTCGTCGTAGCCGAGCCATCCTGGCGTCGTGGTGTACGCAGGGTAACCGTTCGCACGGAGCTCGCTCTCGCGATCCTCGCGGCCGATTGTGCCTTTTTCCAGGATTTCCAGTGCCTCTGTTGGCGTCAGCGCATCGCGAAGGTAGCGGAAGTCGACGAGCTCGACGAGCTCTGCAGGCGATAGCGTCGAGAGCAGTTGCCACAAGGGTTTGGCCTCGCGGCGCGCCCGCAGGTCCCACAGGGCGTTGATCACGGCACCGGCGGCCATGTGGATGGCACCCTTTTCCGGTCCGAGCCAGCGCAACTGACTGTCGCCTGTCAGCGTTCGGCCGAAGGCTCCCATCGCTGCCAGGATCTCGTCGATTTCACGGCCGACCACGAGCGGCCGCAGGGCTTGGATCGCGGCGAGTTGCACGTCGTTACCGCGACCGACAGTGAAGGTGAAGCCGTAACCCGTCTCGCCCGACGTGGTCGTCAAGGTGAGGTACGCCGCAGAGTAGTCGGGGAACGGGTTCATCGCGTCTGACCCGTCGCGATGCCGGGACGTCGGGAATCGTACGTCCGCAGTCTCGAAGCCGGTGATCCGGTTGCTCACGATGGTCCTTCGCGATCGTCGCGGGTTGGGCCGCGAGTGAATGGATGATGACACGATCGGCCGAGGCTTCAATCCTGCGCTTGGCCGCTGGTGATGCGCGAGAGCACGAGGGCGAGCAGGATGATGCCGCCGTCGAGTGCTCCGATCCACTCGGCGTTGACACCGCCGAGCGTGAGCACGTCTTGGATCATGTAGAGCAGCAACACACCCGTGAAGGCACCGAACATCGTGCCCTTGCCGCCGTTGAGGCTGATGCCGCCGATGACAGCCGCCGCGAAGACGGTGAAGATGTAGCCGTTGCCCTGGTTCGCCGCGACGGACGCCAACCGGCCCGTGAGCATCAGCCCACCAAGCGCAGCGAGAGTGCTGGCGACGATGAGCGTCAGCCACAGTACGCGGTCGACGTTGATGCCGGCGGCTCGCGCTGCATTGCGGTTGCCGCCGATGGCGTAAAGGGCTCGGCCTGCTCTGGTGTAGCCCAAGACGAACATCGCGGCTCCGAACAGGGCCAGGCACAGCCACACCGACACGGGAACCGTGAGCCACCGCGCCTGGCCGACCCAGAGCATCGAATGCGGCAGGTTGAAAAACGTCTGCCCTTTCGAGATTCCGGTCAGCAGGCCGCGAAGCACGATGAGCATGCCGAGAGTGACGATGAAGCCGTTGAGGCGAGAGCGGACGATCAGGAGCCCGTTGATCGCTCCGACCAACGCGCCGACCGCGAGCGTGATCGGAACGCCGGTCCAAGACGGTAGGTGCGAGCCCAGTGCGGGGGCGTTCGGCAGGACGAGCCAGGCTGCCACGCCTGGTGCCAGCCCGAAGGTCGACTCAAGTGACAGGTCCATCCGGCCGGCAATCAGAATCAACGACTCTGCGAGGACGACGATGCCGACCTCGGACATCGTCTGCAGAATCAAAATGAGATTGCCCTTGTGCAGGAACACCGGGTTCACGAGGTAACCGACGAACGCCACGCCCAACACCGCCGGGACCAGGGCGAAGTCGCGCAGCCGCGCCAACCGAAGGCGGCGTCCGGCCGCAACCACAGTCGAGGACGAGACCTCGACGTCGCTCGTTGCCGTGTCGCTAATGTTCGTCATCGGTTGTACCCACGCCTTCCATCGCAAGGACCAGCTCGTTGTCGGCCCAACCGGCCTCGAACTCCCGTACGATCTCGCCACGGAAAATGGCGAGCACCCGGTCGCACACGCGCAGGTCGTCAAGCTCGTCGGAAACGACGAGCACCGCCGTGCCCAGGGCCCGCATCTCGTCGACAACCCCTAGCAGCGTGGCCTTCGATCGCACGTCGACGCCGGCGGTCGGGGAGATGAGGACGAGTACCTTTGGCTTGCTCGCGAGCGCGCGTCCCATCACCACCTTCTGCTGATTGCCTCCCGACAGCGAGGAGACGGGCAACTCGGGTCCGGGCGTCTTGACCGACAGGTCGGCGATGAGCTTGCGCGCCAGCGCATCCCGGCGTTTGGTCGACAGCACGCCGCGCGTCCCGATGAGCTTCGGAACCGTCATGGTCACGTTCTCGGCAATGCTCAGGCCACCGACGTAACCCTCGGTGTGGCGGTCCTGCGGGACGAACGCGACGCCGCTGCGTAGTGCACTACTGACGTGGCCGGGCTTAGTCCGGTGCCCGTCGACAGAGATTGTGCCCGAGCGGGCTTTGCGCAGGCCGACGATCGCTTCGGCAATCTGTGTCTTTCCGCTGCCGTTGCCGCCTGCGAGACCGACGACCTCTCCGCGACGTAGCCGGAAGTTCGCGCGGGGCGCGTCGGGTACGGCGACGAGGTCTTCGACTTCAAGAATCACTGGCTCGCTGGCGGCGGCTCCCGCGCGGCGCGCGGGCACGGTGTGAGGCGCCGCCTCGCCGGTCATCGCCGCGACCAGGTCACGGGTCGGCACCGCTGCGACGTCGTCCGTCAAAATGTGCCGCGCATCGCGGAAGACGGTGACCCGCTGGCAGATTTCGTAGATCTCCTCGAGGTGATGCGAGATGAACAGAAACGTCATGCCTTGCCGCTGCAACCCGCGAATGCGCTCGAACAGCCTGTTGATTGCCGCGCGGTCGAGCTGAGCCGTCGGCTCGTCGAGGATGATGAATCGAGTTTCGTACGACAGTGCACGCGCGATCTCGACAAGTTGCCGCTGCTCGACATTGAGGTCGGACGCATACGCGTCGACGTCGATCGTGAGGTGCCACGTATCGAGGAGATCGCTCGCCTGGCGCCGCATCCGGCGCCAGGAAATCGCTGAACCGCCTCCGCGCGGCTGCCTGTTGAGGTAGAGATTCTCGGCGACGGTCAGGTTCGGGATGATCGTCGACTTCTGGTACACGCACGCGACCCGCCGGCGCCATCCCTCGCGGTCGGTAAGGCCGGGCGCCGGCGAGCCGTTGAAAGTGACCTCGCCCGAGTCAGCCGACTCCAGGCCGGTCAGGATGCTCACAAGCGTCGACTTGCCGGCGCCGTTGCGGCCGACCAGGGCATGTGTCGTGCCAGGGGTGATGACGATGCCGGCGTCTTGCAGCGCGACGGTGCCGCCGTATCGTTTGGTGATTCCATGCGCTTCGGCAGCCGGTGTTTCTTCGACGGGCGCGGGCGCGTTGCTTGCCACGGACACGTGCTGCGTCTCCTCATTCAAGCCGATGCTGCGGGCTCGGCGACGGTGATTTGCCACCGCCGCCGAGCCGGTGTTTGTGATCGCGGCTAGCTGTTTCCCCAAAGCGAGGGGTCGTCCGGTTTAAGGGACGAGATGCCGCCGTAGGTACCGCCGTCGGCCGTCACCAGTGGTGCCGAGAGCTGGTCCTCAAGGACTCCGGGCCGAACCTGGATGATCGTGCTGTTGTGGTCGGTCGGGCCGGGGCTGAAGGTCTTGCCTTCGATGGCTGCGTTGACGTAGTACAGGCCGTAGTAGGCATACAAGTCGGCAGGCTGCGACACCGTCGCATCGATCTTGCCGGCTTGGATATCCTTCAGCTCCTCTGGGATTCCGTCATTCGAGACCACGAACACGTGCTTTGGGTCGGACGGCGGAACCAGCAGGCCCTTGGATTGCAGATCCTGCAACGTGCCCGCCAGCGCGAAGCTCGACTCCATGTAGACGCCGCGCACGTCGCTGTCTTGCTCGAGCACTGTTGCGAGTTGCGAGGCAGCGGTGGCGGCGTCCCACTTGGAGGGCTCGGCGTGCACCTTGATGCCGGGGAAGTTTTGTTTCATGCACGACGAAAACGCCTCGGTGCGGTCGCGGCCGTTAATGGAGGCGACGTCGCCTTCGAGCATGACGACGCTGTGCTTGCCGCCGAGCTTCGTGCCGAGGAACTGGCAGGCCTTCGTACCGTAGGCCTTGTTGTCGGCGCGCACGACCATGAAAACGTTGCCGGTGTCGGGCCGCGTGTCGATGCTGACTACCGGGATGTTCTTGGAATTGAGCTGCTGCAGCGTCGGAGCGATAGCCGCGGTGTCTTGCGGGGCCATCACGATGCCCTTGACACCCTCGCTGACGAGGGTCTGCACGTTGGCTGCGAGCTTCGCCACGTCGTTTTGCGAGTTGGTCGTCTTCATCGTGACGCCAACCTTCGCCGCTTCCTGAGGTTCGTACTTGATGTACGCGTTCCAGAAGTCGGTGTCGGATCGCGGGTAATCGACTCCGACGAGCGCCCCGCTACCGGCCGCCGCCGCGGTGGTCGCGGCCGCTGATGTCGAGGAATCGGCCGGCGGAGTCGAGGCCGTGCCTGCGGAGGTCGCGGCTTGGGTCGCCGAGGGCGTCGTTGCGGTTGAGGCCTTCTGACTGCTGCACGCCGATGTTGCGAGGAGGCCGCTGACCATCATGAGGCCGATTGCAGCCATCTTCCTATCCACGTGAATCTCCCATCGCTTAACAAGTTGAGGGCCGAAGTGCCGCGCGATGGGAGGGATGGGAACCCAGTCGCGCTCTTGCGGGTCTCGGTGCCTGCCGCGCGGCTCGCGATCCGCCGGAAGACCACCACCGGGGCGAAACATCGGTCGTTTCGCCGCCTGGCGGCCAAGACATAGGATGTTTATAGCCCTGTTGAAATCGACGACGCAATGCCGCTCGAGGTAACGGGAGTGTAACGATCCCAGTCCAGGCAGCGAACTCAGCTGGGAAGGCGCTATCCCGACCGCCGACCGTCACGTTACAGCGGACAGACGATAAGGCCTCAGACATCCGGTGTTCGGCACGACGACGTCCAACGAGGCTGCTGAGAGAGCAGCCGGATAACTCGGATATCTCGGGGCGGGGTCACGACGGGCGTACAGCGACGGCGCCGCTCGACAGCGTCTCGCTTAGGTGGGATGATTTCGCCCGCGTGCGCCGGAGGTGTGTCGCCGCGGCAGTTCGCCTCGTCGGCCTGGCCTTGTGGTGCCGCCCGATCCAGTCGGCGCAAGCGCGCGCCGCATACAACGACAGGACAAGACCGTGGGCGCACCGCTGACCGAAGCGGCCATCCGCAAACTTCGCGACATGATTACTTCCGGCCGATACCCATCGGGTGCAAAGCTGCCGCCCGAGCCGGAACTGGCCGCTGAACTCGGGCTATCGCGCAACACGACACGCGAGGCCGTGCGCGCCCTCTCCAGCGCGCGGGTGCTGGACGTACGGCGAGGTGATGGCACGTATGTGACGAGCCTGCGTCCGGAGGTGCTCCTCGAGGGCATCGCCTTCGCGGTCGATCTGATGCAAGAGGACTCCGCGCTCGAGTTGATCGAGGTGCGGCGCATACTCGAGCCGGCCGCAACGGCGCTCGCGGCAGCGAACATCGACGACGCTGCCCTCGCAAGCCTCGAGAAATCTCTCGCCCGGATGCAAGAAAGCACGAGCCAGGCAGATCTCATCCGCGAGGACACGCAGTTTCACGCCCAAGTAGCTACCGCTTCGGGCAACGACACGCTCGCGTCGATGCTGCTCGGCATCTCCAGCCGCACGATCCGTGCGCGGATCTGGCGCGGCCTGATCGACTCCGACGCCACTGCCCGGACGATCTCGGAGCATGCGCGAATCCTGGAGGCCCTGCAGGCTCGAGACCGCGAGTTGGCGTGGGCGACCGCTCTCGCGCATGTCTGCACTACCGAGGCGTTCATGCGCCAGATACTCGCCGATCGGACCGAGCCAACGAGCCGAGCTCGCGGCGCCAGACGCAGGTCGTCGTAACGGCTGTTTCGGTGCGGCTCAGGAGATCTGCCGCCAGAGCTCGTCTGGAACCGGGGCCGAGAAGCGTGACACGGTGTCCGAGACCTGCGCACGATTGCGCATACCTGGTACGACGCTTACGACAGACTGGTCGCGAAGCGGGAACTGGAGAGCCGCGGCAGGTAGCTCGACACCGCTGTCCGAACAAAGCTGCGCCAGATGCTGCGCCTGGGCGACCATCTCCGCAGGGGCATCCGCATAGTCGAACTTGCCACCTGTCGGGAAGGCTTGTGACAGTAGCCCCGAATTGAATGGCGCGGCTGCGACCACGGCAACATCTCGCTCGGCGCATTCGTCGAGCAAGGGCTCGCCGCTGCGGTCAAGCAAGGTCCATCTGCCGGCGAGCATCACGACGTCCACGTCAGATTCGGCAACGATACGACGCAGTGGTGGGACGAAATTCATGCCGGCACCGACCGCACCGATGACGCCCTCGTCGCGCAGCTCGCACAGTGCGGGCAATGCGCGCGACACGGCGTCGTCCATGTGGTTCTCGGGGTCGTGGACGTAGACGATGTCGATCCGATCGACGCCCAGCCGCTGCAGGCTGCCCTCGATGCTGCGCAGTACACCGTCCCTGGAGTAGTCGAACTGCCGCACTAGGTCGTCCGCCACATCGAACCCTCCGGCGGCTAGGTCGCTCCCGCACGGCGTGGGGTTGGGCACCAGCAACCGGCCGACTTTCGTCGAGAGCACGAAGTGGTCGCGATCCTTGCTGCGCAGCGCTCTGCCCAGCCGCCGCTCCGACAGCCCGAGCCCGTAGTGGGGGGCGGTGTCGAAGTAGCGGATGCCGCTCGCGAACGCCTGCTCGACCGCGGCAGCCGCCTCTTCGTCGCTGGTGGCGCGGTACAGATTCCCAATGCTCGCGCCGCCGAAGCCCAACTCCGAAAGCGCGAGGGCGCGTCGCTTGATCTGGCGGGCGGGCAGCCCGCGCATGAGGTCGCTCATCTGGGGATCCTGTCCGGCGACGGGGCGGAAACATCGGATGATCGGCCGATCATAGCGGGCCCACCACGGGATGCCTGCACAGATTCGAGCGGTCAGTCTTTTACGGCCCCTGCTGTCACGCCCGCCGCCACGTACCGCTGCGCGATGACGAGGAGGATCGCGGCTGGAATCGACGCGACGACGGCCGTCGCCATGATTGCGTTCCACTGCTGATTGTTGTTGCCGATGTAGTGGTAGATGCCGAGCGTTATCGGCTGGTGCCGCCCGCCGATGTCCAGCGTGCTGGCAAACACGAAGTCCGACCACGCCCACAGGAACGCGAACAACGAGACGGTGACGACGGAGTTGCGGCTCACCGGCAGGACGACGGACAAGAACCGCCGCAGCGTACCGGCGCCGTCGATCTCGGCCGCCTGCAGCATCTCGCCGGGGATGCCGGACATGAACGCAGTGAAGATGAGGACGCCGAAGGGGATCGCGATCGTCGAATCGGCAAGTATCAATCCAGCGACCGAGTTGAGCACGCCCAGCCGCAAGTAAATCGCGTAGAACCCGAAGGCCATGATGATGCCCGGGATCATCTGCACTATCAGGAGTACGAACGTCAGGGCGCCGCGGCCGCGCGGCCGCAGCCTGGCCAGGGAGTACCCGGCCGGCGCGGCGATGACGAGGGTCACCACAACGGTCCCGAGCGCCACGATCAGGCTGGTGCCGAGGTACGGCAGTTGCTGGTGCAGTACCGCACGGTAACCCTCGAGCGTCCCGTGCGTCGGAAAAAGGTCCGGGGGCGACTTGCGCATCCGCTTGTCCTGGGTGAACGAGACATTGATCATCCAGTACAGCGGGAACAGCATCACGGCGGTCAGTATGAGGCCCACCAACGTTCGCAGCTGTGGTCGTCGCGCCATCAGTTCGCCGCCTTCCGCTGTGCTCGGATGTACAGGAGGCCGAACGCCAGAGCGATCAAGATGAGCACGTTGCCGACCGCGGCACCTTTGTCGAACTGCGGGAGCAGCGTTCCGAAGCCGAGTTGGTACGAGTAGGTGGCAAGCGTCGTCGACGCGTCGGCGGGACCGCCGCGCGTCATGATCCAGATGATGTCGAACACCTTCAGCGTGTACACCAGACCTAGCAGCAGCGTGATGGCCGAGACCGGTCGAAGCAGCGGAAACGTCACGAGCCAGAAGCGTTTCCACGAGCCTGCGCCGTCCAACGCCGCGGCTTCGTAGACATCAGCGGGGATCGACTGCAGGCCGCTGTAAAGCAGCACGAGGTTGAACGGAATGCCGATCCAGATATTCGCGAGGGTCACCGATGCCAGCGCCCACGTTGGCGAGGTGAGCCAGTGGACCGGGCCGATCCCGACGGCGCGCAACGCGGCGTTGACGATGCCGGAGTCGCTGTTCAGCATCCACGACCAGGTCGAGGCGGACACGATCAGGGGGAGCAGCCACGGCACCAGGAACAGCGCGCGCAGCGTTGTCGAAAGCTTGAAGTGCTGGAAGAAGAACAGTGCCAGTGCCATACCGAGAGCGAACTGCAGCACGAGGGACGCACCGGTGAAGATGGCGGTGTGCACCAACGCGGGCACGAAGGTCGGATCGTCGAAGACCGTGCGGTAGTTCTTGAGCCCGACGAACTTCGCACCGCCTTGCACGAACGATCTAACCGTGTACTCGCGCAAACTCAGGTCGACGTTGCGATAAAGCGGGTAGGCGTAGAACACGGCCAGGTAGGCAGTGATCGGCAACAGGAACGCCCATGCGGCGAACTGCCTGCTGAGGCTGGCGCCTCGACGCCGCGACGCGGTGGCTGGAGCGGCTTTGACCGCCCCAGCCGCCGCGTGATCGGACACCTGAACGGCGCCTCCTGGTGTGTCGTTCATAGCGTCCTTCGTGGAAAGTGCAAGGCGTTACTTTGTAGCAGCCGCGGCCGCCGACTGTGCTGCAGACAATGCCGACTGCGGAGATTGCGAGCCGGACAGCGCCCCTTGCACCGCCTTCCACAGCTGCTCGGAGATCTTCGGGTATTTCGTGCCGAGGTTGTCGCTGGTGCGGCCCTTGGCGTTTTGAACCGCGCTGATCCACGGCTGCAGTGCGGCGTTCGCCGCCGCCTGCTTGTCCTGCACGGCCTTGGTAGCGCCGACGTAGGACAAGGTGGTGTCGGTCGTGTAGGCGTTGTCGGCGTTCGTGAGGCAACTAACGAGCTTCTCGTCCGTCGAATACCGGTCAGTCGACTTCTGGACGGGAATCGTCACGAACTCGCCCCCAGTAGGTACGGGCGCACCGCCGCCGTTCTCGCCAGGGATCGAAATGATCCCGTAGGGGAATCCGGCTTTCTGGGCGTTAGCCAGCTGCCAGGTGCCGTTCTCGCCGAAGCCGAAGTCGCCGGAGGCGAATTCCTGCCAGCTCGTTGTCTGCGTGTCGTTGATGACCGAGTTCGGCGCGAGCCCGTTCTTCACCCAGTCCGTCCAAAGGGTCAGCGCACTCACCGCCTGTGACGAACCGAGGTCAGTCAGCTTCGCGCCGGAGCCCCAGAACCACGGCAGGAACTGGAAGCTGCCTTCTTCGGTGCCGATCGCAGAGAACGTGATGCCCTTCTTGCCGGCTCCCTTGATCTTCTGTAACGCGGCGGTGAGTGAGCTCCAGTCCTTAATGCTCGTCGCGTCGACACCTGCGGCGTCGAGCACGTTCTTGTTGTAGTAGAGCGCGAGCGTGTTCGCCCCGATCGGCACGCCGTAAGTCTTTCCGTTGAGCTGGCCGGCGGCGAGGATGTTCGCTTGGATCGACGAGGTGTCGAGCTTGCTCGCGGACGTGTCGGTCAGCACGCCGGCGTCCGCGAGAGTCGAGACGACCGGATTGTCGACGATCAGGACGTCGGGGGAGTTGCCCTGTTGCGCGGCCAGCAGCACTTTCGTCGTGAGATCCGTCGTGTCGAAGCCGGTGCGCTTGATCGTGACGCCGGCGTCGGAGCCGCAGGTCTGCAGCAGCTTCACCCAGGCCGAGCTGTTGTCGAACTGGGGATACGGATCCCAGATCGCGTACGAACCGCCCGACGCGGAGGAGCCCCCACCACCGCCATTCGCGGCCGCCGTCGTGCTAGCGGAGGACGAACCGGTCGTGCCGTGACTCGACGAGCACGCCGTCAACCCGCCGAGCACGGCGACCGCCGTCATCGTCAAGACTGCTCCGGGTTTTCCTGAGATTCTCATCCGTTCCCCTGCCTTGATGGGCCCTGTGATTGTCTGTCCCCGATCAATGAGCCCGACCGCATGCCTGACGGGCTGCCTGCGAGTCGAATCCATTCGATACTGCGACGCGACAGTACGAGTGAGAGCGGGCGCAGTCAAGAGGGATTCGCAAAATCGAGACTCGCGATCGCTGCGACGAGGTCGGCTCCCGCGGAGATTGTGTCAACGAGGGCAGGCAAATCGTCGCTATCAACAGTTTGACAGTGTGCGCGCGAGGGCCCTTGGCAGCAGCCCTGAGAGTGCTAAGCTCTCGGTCGTCTCGTCGAACCGATTCGCCTACGAGCCGGCAAGATCGACGCACCCAGCAAATTCATGCTGCACGACGAAGGGCTGAACAACGTGAACACTGTCGACAGCGCGCTGCCCGCGAGCCTTACGAGCGCGCCGCCGTCAGCAGCGATGCGGTTCGACGTAGCTGAGATCCCATTCAGCCGTCGGGGATCCTGGCTGAACCTTTCGCCCGTCGTCGGCCTGCATGCACGCGAGCCGCAGGTCCATCTCGTCTCGCACACCACCGCCATGACCGCCGTCCTTTCGCTGGTCCCGACGGAGGGCGGCACGCCGGCCGATACCGCCGTGGAGGCAACGCCCGCGTGCCTGCGCTGGCGCAGCGCGGGCGATGTCGTGGAGGCGGCATTCGAAACGACGAGCACTATCCGCGTGCGCGGTCGCGGCTTGGGCATTGCGCTGCGCGCGACCGATCGGCCGCTCACGTCGTTCGCCGGCACCTACTTCGTCGAAGACTTCGCCGCAAGTGCGTGGGTCTTCACGTGCTACGAGACCGGACGACGTTACCGGCTCACCGTGCTGAGGGGCACCGCAGTCGCGACCGGCACCGAGTCGCTCGGTACCGCAGTGCGTGAGCTGACAGTGTCGGGCGCGGCTGGCTCGGCACCTGGCGAATGGGAGGTGGCGCTCGAGGAGCTGCGCACCGGCCGCCGCGCCTACGTGCCGGAAATCTCGTTCGACGAGGTCGTCGAGGGTGCGGCGCGCGAGTTCGACGAATACGCGGAGGCGGTTGCCGGCTGGCGCACTCCGGCGACGCCGGCCGCGGCGTTGGCCGCCTACGTGCTTTGGTCGGCGACTGTCGAGCCCGCCGGGTTCGTCGGCCGTGAAGCTGTACTGATGTCGAAGCACTGGATGGATTCTGTCTGGAGCTGGGACCACTGCTTCAACGCGGTGGCGCTTGCACCCGGATTGCCCGACCTCGCGCTCGATCAGTTCCTGTTGCCGTTCGACCACCAGGACGAGGCGGGCGCGCTCCCGGACTCGGTGACCCACTCGAGGGTCCTGCACAACTTCGTCAAGCCGCCTATCCACGGCTGGGCGCTTCGACAGCTGAGGGCGAGATCCGCTCGCGACCTCACGACCGCCGAGCTGGAGCTGTGCTACGACCGCCTCGCGAGATGGTCGATGTTCTGGCTCGACCATCGCGTTGCTCCGGGTCGCACGTTGCCCGCCTACCAGCACGGCAACGACAGCGGATGGGACAACAGCACGGCGTTCGACGACGACCGGGTTGTCGAGTCGGCCGACCTCGCAGCTTTCCTTGCAATACAGCTCGACGTGCTCGCTGACCTCGCTGGCGAGATCGATCGGCCCGCCGAGGCGGCGCGCTGGTCCGCAACGGCGGTGCAGCTGCGTGCGGCGATGCTCGCCCAGCTGTGGGACGGTCGCCGATTCAGGACGTTCGCGCCGCTCTCCGGCCGGCACGGTGTCTCGGACAGCCTGCTCAGCGCGATGCCGATCGCCGGCGGCGCACTTCCGGCGCCCGTCGTCGAGGCGTTGGTGCAGCAGGTCGAGGCGCTACTCACTGAGTACGGCCCGGCCACGGAGCCGCCGTGGTCAGCTTCGTACCAGCCCGACGGGTACTGGCGCGGGCCGATCTGGGCGCCGAGCACGCTGCTCATCGAGGACGGCCTGCGCCGGTGCGGGCACGCCGAACTCGCTGACGAGGTGAGCGCCCGCTTTCGCCGCTTGTGCGAGCGGTCGGGATTCGCCGAGAACTTCGACGCCATGACGGGGGAGGGACTGCGGGATCGCGCATACACCTGGACGGCGGCGACGTATCTTGTGCTGGCCGGCGATTACGTTCGGCGCGCGGGCTCGCCTTCGTGACGACGCCCGGCAACCCGCCGGCCGCAGGCACCGGAGGTCGGATGGACATCGGGGACGTCGCAAGGCTCGCCGGCGTGTCACGCAGCACCGTCTCGTATGCGCTGAGCGGGAAGCGACCGATCAGCGCGAAGACCCGTGAGCGGATCCTCCAGGTGATGCGCGACGCGGATTACGTGCCGAACGCCTCCGCGCAGGCGTTGCGCAGCGGCACGACGAGCACCCTGGCGATGGTCATCCCACCGGCCGATCACAACCACCTCACCGCGGGCCAGCTGCTGCTCATCGGTGCAGCTGTCGAGGCGGCGGCCGATCGTGACTATGACGTCTTGATGTCGCCCGGCGGCCGTGACCGCCTTGGCTCCGTCGAACGCCTGGTGACGACTCGCCGCATCGACGGCCTGTTGCTGACCGAGGCCCAGGTAGAGGACCAACGCGTCAAGCGCACGCAGCGTTCGGGTCTGCCCTTCGTCGTCATCGGCCGGACGACGGACCGGCCGGCATACGACTGGGTCGACCTCGACTGGGACACGAGCGTTCGCAGCTGCGTGCAGCATCTCTTGGACGTCGGCCGGCGCCGGCTCGTCCTCATCAACCGCTCGGCAGCGCTGTTCGCTGCCGGGTATGGGGCGGCGGTGCGCTCAGACCGGGCGTTCCACGACGAGCTTGCGTCGAACGGCCTGAGTGGCGAGGGGTTCGCCTGCGACGACAACGTTTACGCCGCGGCCGCGTGCGTTCGGGAAATCCTCGAGCGCGTGCCTGACGTCGACGGCGTCATCAGCATCAACGAGATGTCGTTGCCAGGCCTGGTGCCCGCCCTCTCGGACGCCGGGAGGCGGGTGCCGGACGACGTGTCCGTGTGCGCCGTGGCCGCGGCGCCTCTTGCTCACGACAGTCCGGTACCGCTGACGACGGTCGACAACCCGCTGGCCGAGATGGCCGAGCGGGCGGTCGAGTCGCTGATCGCCCGGATCAACGGATTCAAGTCTCCGGTGCACGTGCTCCTTGCGCCGCCGCTGACCGTGCGGGCGAGCTCGGTCCCGCCACCGGGCGGCAGACGAAGCCGCCGTACGCAGTCCGCGACTACGACTTGACCAGACGGGCGATCGCTTCCGATGCTTCTTTGATCTTGGCATCGGCGTTCGGACCGCCTGCAGAGATCGCCTGGCTCACGCAATGCCCGAGGTGGTCTTCGAGTAGCTCCACGGCAACGGCCTGCAACGCCTTCGTGGCTGCCGATATTTGAGTGAGGACGACGACGCAGTACACGTCGTCGTCCACCATGCGCTGCAGGCCACGCACCTGGCCTTCGATGCGCCGCAACCGCTTCTGGACGGCGTCCTTCTTGTCGCCGTACCCGCGCGTGACGAGCTGCGCGTGGGCTGTGGCATCGACACTGCTTCCTTTACCCCTGGGGGGTATAGTACAACTGAGTTCGAGCGAGGTCACGTGATTACAGAAGCCGTCATCGTCAAGGGCATGACGTGCGATCACTGCGTGCAGGCCGTCACGGCCGAGCTCCGGAAGTTTGCCGGGGGTCAGCGACGTCCGGGTTGATCTTGGGTCAGCGACGGCGACGATCGACAGTGGCGCCGAGCTCGACCGGGCAGCCGTTGCGGCCGCGATTGATGAGGCGGGGTACGAACTCGAGATA
>Ga0157370_10003679_pt1 | contig 17908 bp, 17 predicted proteins | sample C35metaG_FD_113463 | JGI IMG/M metagenome (GOLD analysis project Ga0157370, IMG submission 113463) | Corn rhizosphere microbial communities from Kellogg Biological Station, Michigan, USA - C3-5 metaG | ecosystem: Host-associated > Plants > Roots > Rhizosphere > Soil | place: USA: Michigan...
GAATTCCGACGAAATCGTGCAAACCGAAACCTTCGCGCCGATCCTGTACGTGATGCCTTTCAAGACGCTGGACGATGCGATCCGGATGCAGAACGACGTGCCGCAGGGCTTGTCGTCGGCGATCTTCACGCAGAATCTGAAATCTGCCGAGCAATACCTGTCCGCGATGGGCTCCGATTGCGGCATCGCGAACGTAAACATCGGCACTTCGGGCGCCGAGATCGGCGGCGCATTCGGTGGCGAGAAGGAAACCGGCGGCGGCCGCGAATCGGGTTCCGACGCGTGGAAGGCCTACATGCGCCGCCAGACCAACACCATCAACTGGTCGGATGCGTTGCCGTTGGCGCAGGGCATCAAGTTCGATTTGTGACGGGACTCGGGAATCGCACAACCAGGTGGTCGTCATTCCGGGGCCACGCGCAGCGCGGAACCCGACTGCGTTTGCAGGAATGCAAACGCGAACGCCGCAGGCGGCGCGCAGCGCGAGCGCCAAGGATGGCGCGAGTCAATCGGTGTTTGCGAACATGCACAAACCGATTCCGGATCGCCGCTACGCGGCGTCCGGAATGACGACAACGGTTGCATCTCGGTCGATCGAGGGCCAGCAAGAGATGAGCAAACCACCCGCCTTCAGCCTCTGCCGCATCGCCGCGATCTCCGACATCCATGGCAATCTCGCCGCCCTCGAAGCGGTGCTGGAAGACATCGGCAAGCGTGGCTGCGATCTGATCGTCAATCTCGGCGACATCCTTTCGGGGCCGCTGCAACCCGCGGAAACCGCCGCGCGACTGATGACGCTGGATCTGCCGACGATCCGCGGCAACCATGAACGACAATTGCTCGAACAGGCTCCGGAGCGCATGGGCGCTTCGGATGCCTACGCACGTGCCCGTCTCACGGACAAGCAGATGGACTGGCTGCGCGCGCTTCCAACCCATCTGAGGCTGGACCCCGGCCTGCATCTTTGCCACGGCACGCCGCGCAGTGATCTGGAATATTTTCTCGAAGACATCGACGCGGCGGGCACCCGAGTGGCTGCATCCGACCTGGTGCACGAACGCGCCGGCGACGTCGACGCGGAAGTGATCCTATGCGGACACACCCACATGCCACGCAGCATGCAGCTTGCCGACGGCCGCCTTGTCGTGAATCCCGGCAGCGTCGGGCTTCAAGCCTTCGCGTGGGACGACCACCCGTACCCGCACGTGATGGAAACCGGCTCGCCGCACGCACGTTATGCCCTGCTCGAGCGCGGTGCCTGCGGCTGGACGGTCGCACACATTGCCGTCGCGTACGACTGGGCATGCGCGGCCCGACTTGCGGAGCAGCGCGGACGTCCGGAATGGGCCCATGCACTGCGGCACGGACGCATGCCCACCCCCGCCTTGCAGGAGAACGCCGCATGATTTCGCCCTTCGACTTCACCGGTTATCGCGTGGCGCTGGCAGGCGGCAGCCGCGGGATCGGCCGCGAGATCGCGCTGGGATTCCTTGCAAGCGGCGCAAGGGTTGCCGTATGCGCGCGCGGACGGAACGGACTGGACGCGCTGGCGAAGGATGCCGGCGAGCACGCGGACAACCTGCACGCCCATACCTGCGATCTGTCGCAAGCCGACCAGATCGAGCGTTGGATCGCCGACGCCGCGCACGCCCTGGATGGTGTGGACGTGCTGGTCAACAACGCCACCGGTTACGGTTTCCGTGAAGACGACGAATCGTGGCTGGTCGACTTCAACGTGGACCTGATGGCTGCGGTGCGGGCCTCACGTTTCGCAGTGCCACACCTGAAGCAATCGCAGCGCGCGTGCATCCTGCACACCAGTTCGATCGGGTCGTTCCGCCCCCGCACCATGGGTCCGCCCTATGCCGCGATGAAGGCGGCGCTCAACCACTACACGCAAACGCAGGCGCTCGCCCTGGCCGGTGACCGGATCCGCGTCAACGCGATTGCACCCGGCTCCATCGAATTTCCCGGTGGCGTGTGGGACCGCGTCAAGCACGAAAAACCGGAACAATATGCGCAGGTGCTGGACACGATTCCGTTCGGCCGTTTCGGTGCGCCCGAAGAAGTCGCCCACCTCGCGTTGTTTTTGGCCTCGCCGCTGGCGGGCTGGATCACCGGCCAGATCATGACCGTGGACGGTGGCCAGTCGCTGCGTTTTTGAGTCGACGCGGCTGCGCCCGTCCGTGCGCCGTGCGAACATAGCCGAACCGTCGCACGGAGCGCCGCCACCATGAACACGGTCTATCCGCGTACAAATTCGCTCGCCGTAGTGAGCCTAGTGTTCGGCATCCTCGCCTACGTCTGTTTGCCCGGCCTGGGCGCGCTGATCGCGGTGATCTGTGGACATTCCGCGCGCTCGGAGATCCGGCGCGCGCCGCCCGGCAGCGTCGAGGGTGACGGCATGGCGCTGGCGGGATTGATCCTCGGCTGGCTTCAACTTGGCTTCATGCTTGCATTGCTGTGCGCCGCCGTCCTGATCTTCTTCGGCGCCCTGGCCTTCGGTGGATTCCACTGACAGATGTACACGACCCTGCGCCCGCTGCTGTTCTCGCTGGAAGCCGAAACCGCGCATCGCCTGACGCTGTATGCGCTCGGTGTCGCGCAACGCAGCAACCTCATGCGTTGGGTGGCGCAGCCGCCACCCGCCGGGTTGCCGGTACGCGCGTTCGGGATCGACTTTCCCAACCCGGTCGGACTCGCGGCGGGGCTGGACAAGAACGGCGAACATCTGGACGCACTCGGCGCGCTCGGTTTCGGCTTCGTCGAAATCGGAACCGTCACGCCGCGTCCGCAACCGGGCAATCCCAAGCCGCGCCTGTTCCGCCTGCCGGATCAGGAAGCGCTGATCAACCGCATGGGGTTCAACAACGATGGCGTGGCAGCACTGGTCCGCAACGTCGAGGGATCGCAATGGCGCGGCGTGCTGGGCATCAACATCGGCAAGAACAAGGACACGCCCAACGACCGCGCGGTCGACGATTACCTTGCCTGCCTCGAACGCGTGTATCCGTTGGCGAGCTACGTCGCGGTCAACGTATCCTCACCCAATACGCCGAACCTGCGCGACCTGCAGCAAGGCGAATCGCTGCAACGCCTGACCGCGATGCTGACGGAGGCGCGCGAAAAGCTCGCCGCGCGGCACGGCGCACGCAAGCCGCTGCTTCTCAAGATCGCACCGGACCTGGACGATGCGCAGATGGATGCGATCGCCAAGGCACTGCTCGAATCCGGCATCGATGGATTGATCTGCACCAACACCACGATCCACCGCAGCGCGATCGCAGGCGCGCCGCACGCGAACGAAACCGGCGGCCTGTCGGGCAAGCCACTGTTCGAACCCGCGACCGAAGTGTTGCGCGGCATGGCGCAGCGCCTCGGCGACAGGATTCCCCTGGTCGGCGTGGGCGGCGTGCTGACTGGCAGCGATGCGGCCGACAAGATTTCGGCCGGCGCCAAGCTGGTGCAAATCTACTCGGGACTGATCTATCGCGGGCCGTGGCTGCTGACGGAGTGCGTGGAGGAAATCCGCAGACAATCGGCGGACTCACCTGCGGACGAAATCACGTGAACGCGATCCGGACCCCGGCTTTCGTGCTTGTCGAAAACGCGTCCCTGCGCGACCGCAATACCTTGCGCGTGGACGCGCACGCGGCATGGCTGGCAGAATTCCACGACGCTTCGGCCATTCCCGAAGTGCTGGATCATCCGGCGCTTCGCGGCAAGCCGGTGCTGCTGCTGGGCGAAGGTTCGAACGTGCTGTTCGCCGGCGATTTCGACGGCGCGATCGTCACGATGAAAACGCATGGTATAGACGTGCTCGGCAACGATGCTGCTTCGACAAGCATCCGCGTCGCTGCAGGCGAACATTGGGATGATTTCGTGCGCTGGACACTGGCGCGCGGCCACGCCGGACTCGAAAACCTCATCCTGATTCCCGGCAGCACAGGCGCTGCGCCGATGCAGAACATCGGCGCGTACGGCGTCGAGGTCGGCGAGTTCATCGAATCGGTCGAAGCGTACGACCTGCAACAACGACGTCATGCGATGTTCCGGAACGCCGACTGCGAATTCGGCTATCGCGATTCGATTTTCAAACGCAATCCCGATCGCTGGCTGATCACCGCGGTCACGCTGCGCCTGCCGCGCGACTGGTCGCCGCGCACGGAATATTCGGGCGTGCAGGATGAACTCCGGCGCATGGGCATCGAACGTCCCGCGCCCATCCACGTTGCCGACGCGGTGGTGGCCCTGCGCACCCGCAAGCTGCCCGACCCGGCCGTGATCGGCAATGCCGGAAGCTTTTTCAAGAACCCACTCGTTTCGACCGCACAAGCTGACGCACTGCGTACCGAGCATCCGCAAATGCCGTCATGGCCGACCGCAAACGGCAGCTCGAAATTGTCTGCGGCGTGGCTGATCGAGGCCTGCGGATTCAAAGGTTTACGCGAAGATGATGCCGGCATTTCGAACCGACACGCCTTGGTGCTGGTCAATCACGGCCACGCCACCGGCGCACAACTGTGGGCATTCGCGCAGCGGGTGCGCGAGGGTGTTCGCGAACGCTTTGGCGTCGAACTGGAGCCCGAGCCGCGCGTGATTGGCGCCTGCGCCTGATTACGGCGCCGCGAGATAATGTCGTTCGCCCTTCACCGGATCGAAGTACACGGCGGTCAGCAAGCCGGTTTCTGGGTCCACGAAACGCTCGCCGGTGTCGGTCCAGTGCGGATCCGGGCGCGAGGCGCTGACCGGTTTGTAGCGCCAGCGTTCGATCGCCAGCGCGACGATCAGGAACAACCCGCCGATGAAGAGTTGCGGCAGGAACAACACCAGCGTGCCGCCCACCAGCAAGGCAACCGCCGCGATCGACAGAAGCAGCGCACCGATGACGTACAGCGCGATCGTGAGCATGGTGGCGTCAGGCTTTCTCGATGACCACCGCCGTGCCGTACGCCACGATCTCGCTCATGGTCTGGCCGATCTCGGACGAGTCGAAGCGCATCACCACCACCGCGTTGGCACCCATCGCCTGTGCGTTCTGCACCATGCGGTCGGTGGCGTGGCGGCGGGCTTCCTCCAGCATCTGGGTGTATTCGCTGATCTCGCCGCCGACGATGGAACGCAGGCCCGCCATCACGTTGCCGCCAATGCCGCGACTGCGCACCACCAGCCCGAAAACCTGGCCCTTGGTTTCGGTGATCTTGTAGCCGGCCACGGAATCACTTGTCACGATGATCATGCGCAACCCTCCTCACTATCGTTCCTGACAGATCACAGCGCGAGCGCCTTGTCCCACGTTCGTCATTCCGGGACGGACTGCAACTTCATCGCAGGCCAAACCCGGAATCCGGTTTCGTTCCCACGGAATCCGTGAACCGATTCCGGGTTCCGCCCCGCAAACAGCGCGGGCGGCCCCGGAATGACAAGCAAGCAAGGCCGCCTTACCGGCGAGAATTGCCCAACAGCCGCAGCAATTCCAGGTACAGCCACACCAGCGTCACCATCAGGCCGAATGCGCAGTACCACTCCATGTACTTGGGCGCGCCGGAGTTGGTGGCACGTTCGATCAGATCGAAATCCAGCACCAGGTTCAGCGCCGCGAGGCACACCACCAGGATGCTGAAGCCGATCGCGAGCGGGCCGCCGCCGCTGATGAAAGACATGCCGTTGCCGTGCGTGAACCCCACGATGCCCCATTGCACCAGGTACAGCAGCGCGATGCCGCCGGTGGCCGCGATCACGCCGATCCGGAATTTCTGGGTGACCTTGATGAGGCCGCTGCGGTACACGACCAGCATCACAAGCAGCACGCCGACCGATGCCATCACCGCCTGCAGCACAATGCCGTGGTAGCGCACCTCGAAGATCGCGGAAATGGCGCCGAGGAACGTGCCTTCGGCCAGTGCGTAGAGCGGCGCCGTCACCGGCGACCAGGTCGGCTTGAACGCGCTGGCCAGCGCCAGCACGAAGCCCACGATCAGGCCACCCCAGAAGAACGGCTGGATCGCCGTGATGCCGGCAGCGAGATTGCCACTGGCGGCACCCAGCATGAAACGGTGCCACGTCCACGCGCCGGTGATCAGCATCAGCACCAGCAGCAGCCCGGCGCGCGCGATCGTACCGTTCAAGGTCATCGGTTCGGCCGTGGCCGGCAGGTTCTGGAAGACCTTGTCGCGCAGGATGGGATTGTTGGTTCGCAGGGCCATGGATTTCCTCACTCGAAAGGCTTGACCGGGCCGTTTGTCGGCGTCACTGAAACTTTAGCGGACGCCCGGCGACATCGCCACATCGGCGACCTCCGCAGTTCGACCCTGCACCGGTCTTATGGTTCCGAACGCCATCGGTTTCAACCCGTTCGGACGAAACCATCCGCACTCCATTCTTCCGAACCGACGCCGTGGTGCACGGTGAACAAGCCATCCAGGTCGTAGCGTTTTTTCACGGCGAGGAGGCGCGCGTAGTTGGTGCCCCAGAACGCGTGCTGCCAATCCTTCAGGAAAAAATCGCTTTCGGATACATACGAGCCTGCATCGGGAACGATTTTGTACAGGGCATGCATCGCGTTGGCACAAGCGTTGGCGTCCTCGCGCGCGGCGGCGACGTCTGGTTCGTGCCCGGGAATGCCAGGGAAAGCGGGCGGCCTGGTGTCGCCCGTAAGCGCCAGCGCGAAGGCGTCCAGCACCTGCGGATTGGTTGCGGTGTCGCGTGCGGCGGCGAGCTGCTCCTCGGGTGCGCCGGCCAGGCCCTTGTTGAAATGCAGGCTCAATCCATAGTCGCGGGTGACAGCGAACAGCGCATCGATCAGATCTTTCTGACGATGTGGTTGCAACAACGCAGCCGGCAACCATGCCGACCCGTAGCTGGAGATGTATTGCCCCGACTGTTCCGCATCGCCGGTCCACACGACGTTGTCCAGTGGCGCGTTCGGCCGCGGATCGGTCACCACCGCGCCGGGGTAATTGCGCAACACCTCGGGATTCCACATCAAGCGCGCCGGAAATGCCAGCACCTTTGGCGCTTCCGTTATCTTGTATTCCTTCGGCGACGCCTGCACGAAGTCGAAAAACGGTTTCCACGCCGCCTCGGTCTGCGCCTTGTCCAGCCCCTGGAACACCATGTCGACGCGAAGGTGATTGCCCGAATGCAGATGCACCTGTTCGCCCCAGTGCGGGTTGATCAGTGCGTCACGGGCAAACTCGAGGAAACGCGCGAGCAGCTTGCGGTAGGCTTCATCGGTGGTCGCCATGATCGTGGCGTTCAACTTACCGAAGAGATCCGGCAACTCGTGCGTGCGCAAGGTCAGTCGCGTGACCACGCCGAAGCTGCCGCCCCCGCCGCCCTTCAAGGCCCAGAACAGATCGGGATCGTTGCAGGCGTTGACGGTGCGCACCTTGCCATCGGCCGTGACGACTTCCGCCTCCAGCAAATTCCCCGCCGCGGTGCCGAAACGCTTCGACCAACTGCCGAAGCCGCCGCTGCTGACGAGCCCCGCGACACCGACCGTCAGACAGCCGCCGCCCTGCACGTAACGCCCGCCTTTCGTCGTGACGTCGTTGTAGGTGTGGCCCCAGATCTGCCCCGCGCCCACGCTCACCGCCGGCTGCGGCTTGATCTTCCCTTCGCAGCCCTTGGGTACGAAGGAATCGTGCATCGTGACGTCCTGCATGTGACGCGTCCACACCAGCAGGGAATCGGGCGCATCGGACGTTCCCTGATAGCTGTGTCCCGCGCCCTTCACCACCAGTCGCAGCTTGTGGTCGCGCGCGAAATTGATCGCGGCGGCGACATCATTCGCGTTCGTCGCCGCGACCGCGTAGGCGCTGGGCTTGGACGTCCAGGCATCCACCCATCCCGAGGTTTGCGTCAGGTTGGCATGGTCGAGGATGTAAAAAGGGTTGCGGATCTGCTTGAAGAAGTCGGCGCAGGCTGCGCCGGATGGATCGACGCGGCACGCGGCCAGCGGATCTTCGAGCTTCATCAAGCGTCCGCCGACCTGGCGGTTCAAGCCAGCCCATTCGGCAGCGGATGGCCACCCCGCCTCGCCCGGCCGCATGCGCCGCAAGGTCCGCATGGCCGCCGCAGTCTTGCTCCACACCGCTTCCGGAACAGTCGCCAGCAAGGCGCCGAACAACGGTGCACCGGCCATCCACTTCAGCAACGCGCGTCGCTTCATCGTGCCGCCCTCCATTCGCGAGACGGCGCAGCATACAACGCGGCTTTGCCCACTTCAGGTGACGACTGTCACCCGTGGCCGTGTGCAGGTGGGCGCACGTCCGGCAGGAATACGGCCAGCAATCCCAACAGCGGCAGGAACGCGCAGACCTGGTACACGAACACGATTCCGAAGTGGTCGGCGATCACCCCCAGCACCGCGGCGCCGAGACCGCCAAGTCCGAACGAAAAACCGTAGAAAAGTCCGGACACCATGCCGATCCGGTGCGTCAGCATGTCCTGCGCGTACACGATGATCGCCGGGAACGCCGAGGCCAGCACCAGCCCGATCACCACGCTCAAGGCTACCGTCCATGCAAGGCCCACGTACGGCAAGGCCAGCGTGAACGGCGCGCAGCCGAGGATCGAAAACCAGATCACCCGCTTGCGGCCGATGCGATCGCCCAACGGGCCGCCGATCAGGGTGCCGGCCGCGACCGCCAGCAGGAAAACCGACAACAGATGCGCGGCGGTGTTGTCCGACACACCGAAGCGGTGAATCAGGTAAAACATGTAGTAGCTGCTGATGCTGGCGAGGTAGAAGAACTTCGAGAACATCAACATCAACAACACGCCGATCGTGCGGCGCACCACCGACGCCGGGAACAGCGGCTTGTCGTCGGGCGAACGTTTGTGCACGCGCGCATCGATGTGCGCGCGATACCAGCGGCTGACCTGCAACAGCACCACGATCGCGAGCAGCGCGAGCAGGCCGAACCAGCCCACGTGGTTGCGACCGAAAGTCAGCACCACTACTGCCGCCAGCGTCGGCCCGATGGCCTGGCCGAGATTGCCGCCTATCTGGAAGATCGATTGCGCCAGGCCGAAGCGTCCGCCCGACGCCATGCGCGCGACGCGCGCCGACTCGGGATGGAACACCGACGAACCGCAACCGACCAGCGCCACCGCGACCAGCAGGATCGGATAGCTCGGCGCGACCGACAACAGCAGCAGCCCGCCCAAGGTGAAACACATGCCGACCGGCAGCGAATACGGCAGCGGGTGCTTGTCGGTCACCAACCCGACCACCGGCTGCAGCAGCGACGCCGTCAACTGGAACGTCAAGGTGATCGCGCCGATCTGGAAAAACGTCAGGTCGAACTCGCCTTTCAGCAACGGATAGATCGCCACGATCACCGACTGCATCATGTCGTTGAGAACGTGCACGAAGCTGACCGCGCCGATCACGCCGAATCGCGTCGGATTTGGGCGGTTCGCGCCCGGTGTCACCGCAGCCGCCGGGACGGCGGCATCGGATGTCTGCGGGTTCAAGTCCATGGTCGGGTCCGCGGGCGACTCGTCAGGCGCGCTTGCCGCGCGAGGGCTTTTTTGTTGCGTCTGTTTGCATCGACGCCAGCGCGGCGGCGGCGGCCGTCACATCAGCTTCGTTCGGCAGCACCAGCCGGGCCGCGTCCGCCAGCGGGGTGTAGGTGTCCGCGCCTACCACGCGCCGCAGCGGCTTGTCGCCGAATCCGGCTTCGACGATCGCGGTGATCACGCCCTCGCCTACCCCCGCGCTGTGACGGCCCTCGTCCAGCACGATGATGCGTTTGGCCGTCTTCGCCTGCGCCGCGATGAACGCCTCGTTCAACGGCACCAGCCAGCGGAGATCCACCACGCGCGTCTGCCACCTCGACTTTGCCTCGATCTCGCGCGCCGCGCGCAAGGCCATCGGCACGCCGTTGCCGAAGGTGAAGATCACCAGGTCGTCCGCCTTCGCGTTGTACACGCGGCCCTCGCCCAGCGGCATGGCCTGGTCGGGCGCGGGATACCCGAACTGCCATTGGCCGTCGCCGGGTTCGTACAAATCCTTGGTCATGTACAGCGCGATCGGTTCCAGGAACGCGCACACGCGGCCGTCGACCTTGCACAACGCGGCCAGCGTGCGCAGCATCATCGCAGCGTCGTCGCCGCGCGAAGGACACCCGACGACCAATCCCGGGATGTCGCGCAGCGCCGCGATCGAATTGTCATTGTGGAAATGTCCACCGAAGCCCTTCTGGTAGCCCAGCGACGCGATCCGCACCAGCAGCGGATTGCGGTACTGGTCGTTGGAGAAAAATTGCAGCGACGCCGCTTCGCCGCGGATCTGGTCGCAGGCGTTGTGGAAATACGCGAGGTACTGGATCTCGGGGATCGGCAGCATGCCCATGTTGGCGTAGCCCTGCGCCAATCCGAGGATCATCGTCTCGTCGAGCAGCGTGTTGAACACGCGCGCGCCCTTGAACACCTTGTGCAGCCCACGCGTCACCGTATAGACGCCGCCCTTCTGCGCCACGTCCTCGCCGAACAGCAGCGATTCCGGATACTTCGCCAGCAGGTCGTGCAACGCCGAATTGATCATCAGCGCGAGGTGTCGCGGCGACAGCTTCTCGGGCAACTTGTTCTCGCCACCGAAAACCGCGAGGCGCTTTTCCGCGTAGTCCGCGCGCGCCGCTTCGGCGGCAACCGCCTTCGGGGTGTAGGGCGCCAGCGGTTTCATCACCGCTTCGAGCGACTTCAGCTTCGAGCGGCCATAGGCTTCCTCGGCCGCGGCGAAACAGTGCTTGCGCGTTGCCTCATACGCATCCAGCAAGGATTTCTTGGCGTACAGACCCGACTCCAGCGCAATGGCCGCCGAGCGCAGCAGCGGGTCGGTGGCTTCCAGGGCCATCAATTCCTCGAAGCTGCGCCATTCGATTTCGAAGTCGGTGCCGGCGTGGCCGGTCAGGCGCGTGGTCTTCAGATGCAAAAACGTCGGGCGACGCGTGCTGCGGCAATGTTCGACCGCGCGCTGCACCTGTGCGTAACCTTCGGCAAGGTCGAGGCCATCCGCGAAGAAATAATCGAGATCCTTGCGATCGCGGAAATTGTTGGCGATCCACCCGCTCGGCGTCTTCACCGAAATGCCGATGCCATTGTCCTCGCACACGAACAGCGCCGGCGCGGGCAAACGCTGGTACGCGGTCCACGCGGCCGCGTTGAATGCGGTCTGCGCGGTGGCGTGGTTGCTGGACGCATCGCCGAACGAGCAGATCACGATCGAATCCTTCGGTACCGGCAGTGCGTGGCCTATACGCTGCGCCTGCTCGATGGCGACGGCGGTGCCAAGCGCCTTCGGCAGATGCGAAGCGATGGTGGAGGTCTGCGGCAGCACCCACAACGGTTTGGAACCCCACACCTTGTGGCGTCCGCCCGAAGCCGGGTCCTCGCTGCTGGCCGCGAACGACAGCGCCGAATCCACCACGGGATCCATGCCCGGCAGCTTGCGGAAGCGCTCGGCCATGAACGCACCCGAACGGTAGTGCAGGAAGGCCGGATCCGTGTAACGCGTCAGCCGCGCCACCATCGCGTTGCCTTCGTGTCCGCTGGACCCGATGGTGTAGAACACCTTGTTCTGCACGCGCAGCACACGCGCCATCAAATCCAGGTGCCGCGAAATCAGTTGCGATTCGAACAACTCACGAAAGTCGCGCGCGCTGCACGCGCTGCCCGGCAGCACCGGCGCGTCATCGCCGTGTGTCGCGGCGGCCTCGCCCTGCCACGCATGCACGAACTCGATGAAATTCTGATCGACGATTTCGGCGCGGTTGAAGCCCTTGTGACGCGCCGGGATGGGGGGCTTGATCGCGTTCATGTTGATGTTGTCGATGCGGCACGCGCCGCGCGGCGCGCAAACCATTCCTCGCGCGACTGGCCCCAGATTTCCATGAGGTCCTTGTCATGCGGTGCCGGCAAGCGACCGGAGCCTTGCCATGTTGAACCGAGGCGCGCGGCAACCGCCTGCGAAGCAATGTTGTCGGGCGCGATGCAGTGGATGATCCGTGTCCAGCCGAGGTTTGCGAAAGCCCAGTCGATCGCAGTGGCCGCGGCTTCCGTGGCGTAGCCCTTGCCCCATGCCTCGCGCGCGAGCGTCCAGCCGATTTCGTCGCCAGGCCACCCTTCCGGATGCAACGGGCCGATTCGACCGATCCACTTGCGATCGCTCTTGCGGATCACCGAGAACGGCCCGAAGCCGAGAACGTGCCAGGAACCGACATTCGCAAGAAAGTGCCTCCACGCCTCGAATGCCGATTTCGTGCCTCCGAGATGGCGCATGGCTACGTCATCCCGGCCCAGCGCGGCCCAGCCTTCGAAATCCTCGTGCCGCGGAACGCGCAGGATCAGGCGTTCGGTTTCCAGCACGGGTTCGGGCGATGGCACGGCGCTCGGCATCGATCACCGGCCTGGCGGATGGTAGGTGCAGTCCGGCTCCGCGCTTGCGATGTCGGGAATGTTGGGGCTGTAGCAGGTGTACTGCACGCTTTTCTTGCCATTCTTGTCGGTGACGACCTTCGGAACCAGTTGCACGATGCCATCGGTCACGCCCACGGCCGGCGTCAGATAGACGTTGATCACGCCGTCCTTGCCGACCAGGATCGAGCTGATCTCCTGGCTGCCCAGTTGATTGGGTGCGGCGACGTGTGCCGCGGCATTGCTCGAGGGCGGCGTCGGGTTCGACAACATCGCGTTGGCCACGCCGATCTTCACCAACGCAAGTTTCAGCGAGGTCAGCGCAATATGCATTTCGTTCGCGTTGACCGCCGACATTGCGCTGCCGGACGCAAGCATTGCGCCAATCGCAATACCGGCAATCCATTTGTTGCGAGTTTTCATGAGTGGACTCCGAAGCATTTTATTTTTCGTCATTTTGGACACCGCAGGCGGCCCGAAGGGCGAGCGCCATGGATGGCGCGAGTCAACACCGTGCCTTTTACTTCTTTCATCCCAAGCAAAGACACTGGGTTCCCGCTTGCGCGGGAATGACGACGTTCTAGAACGCATTGATGCCCGTCAATTCCCTTCCAACCACCAGTTGATGCACGGTCTGCGTGCCTTCGTACGTCACCACCGATTCCAGATTCAGCGCGTGACGGATCGCGACGTGCTCGGTGGTGATGCCCGCGCCACCCAGGATGTCGCGGCACTCGCGCGCGATGTCCAGCGCCATCCGAACGTTGTTCCACTTCGCCAGCGAAATCTGGGTGGGATGCAGTTGCCCCGCATCCTTCAGCCGCCCAAGACGCAGCGCCAGCAACTGCGCAGTGGTGATGCGGCGCGCGATGTCCGACAGCTTCAACTGGATGGCCTGGTTTGAGGCGAGCGGACGGCCGAACAGCACGCGCTCCTGCGTGTAATCCAGCGCCTCTTTCAGGCACGCCTGAGCCGCGCCGATCGGCCCCCAACTGATGCCGAAGCGCGCGGAATCGAGGCAGCTCAGCGGGCCACGCAAGCCTTTCACGCTCGGGAGCATCGCGCTCGCGGGCACGCGCACGTCGTCGAGAAACAGCGCCGACGTCACCGATGCGCGCAGGCTCATTTTCTTGTGCACTTCCTGCGCCGCGAAGCCTTTCGTCGAAGTCGGCACCAGGAAACCGCGGATGCCGTCCCCGGTCTTGGCCCACACCAGCGCCACGTGGGCCAGGTTGCCGTTGGTGATCCACATCTTGGAACCGTTGATCACCCAGTCGCCGCCGTCCTGCTTTGCAACCGTCTTCATGTTGGCCGGGTCGGAACCGCCGTGGGGCTCGGTCAAACCGAAGCAGCCGATGATTTCGCCCGCCGCCATCTTCGGCAGATAGTCGCGTTTCTGCTCCTCGCTGCCGAACGCGAAGATCGGATGCATCACCAGCGACGATTGCACCGACGCAAAACTGCGCAAGCCGGAATCGCCGCGCTCCATCTCCTGGCAGATCAGGCCATAGCTGACCTGGTTCATGCCGGCGCCGCCGTATTCCTCGGGAATCGTCGCGCCGAGCAGGCCCAGTTCGGCGATTTCCGGGATCAGCTCGGTCGGGAAGCGCGCCTGGTCGAAACAATCGCCGATGATCGGCAGAACCTTGTCGTCGACAAAACGTGCCACCGAGTCCTGCACCATGCATTCCTCGTCGGAAAGCAATGCGCGTACGTCGTAGAGGTCGAGGGGATTCAAGCGTGGCGCGGCCATGGGTTGTCCGGTGTCGCGGGCGAGCCGCATATTGTATCGGGACACGGGATCGTGGACCCATTCCTTGTGGTTCACCATCCATAGAAGATCGTCCCATAGAAGATCGTCATCCCGTGCCGCGGGATCGGCGACGGCCCTTCACGCCTTGCCTGGAAGCCGACTGTTCGACACTCCATGCGGCACGTGTCCCGTCGCGACGTGACGCCGCGCGGACTCGACGTTGATCGGCGAATCATCGAAGAACAGGTCCGCACCGAAGGCTTCGAGGAACGGCCCCTTGTCGCGGCCGCCGAGAAACAGCGCCTCGTCGATGCGCACGCCCCACTGGCGCAGCGTCAGGATCACGCGCTTGTGCGCGGGCGCCGAGCGCGCGGTAACCAGCGCAGTGCGGATGGGCGAATCCTCGGGCGGGAACGCCGCCTGCAGGCGATGCAGCGCCGCAAGAAAATTGCGGAACGGTCCGCCCGACAGCGGTTCGTTCCAATGCTCCGTTTCGTTGCGGTGGAACGCATCGAGCCCCTGCTCCTGCGACAGGCGTTCGGACTCGTCGCCGAAGATCACCGCGTCGCCATCGAATGCGATCCGCAACTGCGCGGAACGCGCATCGCGCACCTGCGAAGGCAGGATCGTCGCCGCCGCGACGCCGGAGTTCAGCGCGCGCGCCACGTTCTCCGCGTTGGCCGACAGGAACAGATCCACGCCAAACGGAGCGATGTATTCGCTGGTCGCCTCGCCCGAGGTGAACGCCGCGCGGCTGATCGCGAGTCCGTGATGCTGGATGGAATTGAAGATACGCAGTCCGGTGTCGCCGGAATTGCGCGACAGCAGCACCACCTCGACATAAGGTGTATCCGGCGCGGGGCGGTTCAGCGCCAGCAGTTTCTTCACCACCGGGAATGCCACACCCGGCTGCAGCACGTCGTTTTCGTGCGCGATCTGGTAGGCGCGATACGCTTCCAGCCCCTCGCGCTCGAACAACTCGTGCGATTCGGTCAGGTCGAACAATGCGCGCGAGGAAATCGCGACGACCAGCTTGTCGGTATCGGGAACGGGCTCCTGGATGCGCGCGCTTGTCACGAAGCGAGTCTACCGCTCCCGGATCAGGTCCAGAGCGGTTGCGACAACTCCACCAGTACCCACGCCATGAACGCGCTGATCGGCAGGGTCAGGATCCACGACCAGACCATGCGCTCGACCACCGTCCAGCGCACCGCGTTGAAGCGTTTGGACGCGCCGACGCCCATGATCGCGGACGACACCACGTGGGTGGTCGAAACGGGCAAGCCGAAGATGGACGCCACGATGATCACGAACGCGGAACTGGTCTCCGCGGCGAATCCGTTGATGGGATGCAACTTGACCATCTTGTGGCCAAGCGTCTTGATGATGCGCCAGCCGCCGCCGGCGGTGCCGGCCGCCATCACCAGCGCGCACAGCACCTTGACCCACACGGGGATCGGGAAGTGGCCGCCGACGTCCGACACCCGCAGGAAGTGCAGCCACGCCGGCACGTGATCGAAGTTGTGCGCGGCGGTGGCACTGGCCAATGCCAGCGCGATGATGCCCATGGTCTTCTGCGCGTCATTCATGCCATGCGATACGCCCATGGCCGCCGCCGAAACCAGTTGCGCCTTGCCGAAGAACATGTTGACGAAGGGCGTGCGCCCGAACCGGCGCAGCCAGCCCTTGCGGTTGCCGAACCACGCGAACAGCGCAAACAAGGCACCCATCACCACGATGCCCAGCACGAAACCCGCGATGGGCGAGGCCACCATCGGCACCAGCACCTTGGGGATCAGGCCGCCGCCGTGCCACCAATGGTTCGGGTCGGTGGCCCAGATGATTGCGTGGAAATTGCCGTCGGACGCAGCGAACGCGGCGCCGCACAAGCCGCCGATCAGCGCGTGCGAGGACGACGACGGCAAGCCCAGCCACCACGTGATCAGGTTCCAGATCGTCGCGCCCAGCAGCGCACAGATCAGCACCTCGCCGCCAACCTGCAAGACGCCCACGTCGATCAGGCCCGTTGCGATCGTGGTGGCGACCGCCGTCCCGACCAGCGCGCCGAAGAGGTTGGTGACCGCCGCCAGCAGCACCGCCTGTCCGGGCGTCATCACCTTGGTCGCGACCACGGTCGCGATGGAATTGGCGGTGTCGTGGAAACCGTTGATGTAGTTGAACACCAACGCGATCACGATGACGGCGGTGAGGAGGCCGAGACTCATTTGGGGACCGGGACTCGGGACAGCCGGTTGTTGTCATTCCCGGGTTCCGCATTCCGAGTGGAGTCCCGGAATGACGACAAGCCTGTGCGGCGCCGCCGAGTCCCGAGTCCCGAGTCCCGAGTCGCGGCTCTCATGAATTCTTCAACACGATCGAGTAGATGACGTTTCCGACATCGCGGCAACGATCGATGGCTTTTTCCAGCAACTCGAACAAGTCCTTCACCAGCATCATGCGGATTGGATCGTCGCTGCCGAGATACAGGGTGCGGTAAGGCTCCAGCAGCAGCCGGTCGGCTTCCGACTCGGTCGCCTGCAGGCGATCCTGCAATTTGCGCATGCGGCCAATGCTCATGCCGTTGCGCAGCTCGCTCACCATTTCCGCGACGCCGTCGGTCGCGGCCATCAACAGGCCGCCGCGTGAGGCGAAATCGATCCCCTCGACCCGCTTCGCCACGATCACGTAGCGCTCGGCGAACTTCTCGATGGTCTTGGGGATGCGATAAAGCGCGGACGACATCGCCTCGATGTCCTCGCGGTCGAGCGCGGTAACGAAGGTGTTGACCAGCGCCTCGCTGATCTGCGCCGCCAGTTCCTTTTCGCGGCGGCGCGCGGCGCGGAAACTGTCCAGCAGCATCGGTTCTCCGTGCGCCTCCAGCAGGCCCTGCAGGGCCTTGGCGCCATCCCGGGCCGCGCCCGCGCTCGATTCCAGAAGGGTGTAAAAACGATCCCCTTTTCCAAACATGGTCTGCAGGGAAAACATGGCGTTCCATCCGGGCGCTAAACCGTGCATAGATTACACGAGCAGGCCGCCCGCTCCGAATCCATTCGGCGCTTGCTAGACTTTCCGGATGGAACCGCCCGCGCAGCCACGATGCTGACCGAACTCGGCCTGGTATTGCTGCTGGCGCTGGGCAATGCCTTCTTCGCGCTGGCCGAAATCGCGCTCATCGCGGCGCGCAAGAGCCGGTTGCGCCATCTCGCACGTTCCAGCACCCGCGCGCAGGTTGCGCTGCGGCTGGCGCAGCGCCCGGACCGCTTCCTGTCCACGGTGCAGATCGGCATCACCCTGATCACCCTGATCACCGGCGCCGCCACCGGCACCTCGATCAGCGACACCATCCGGACCTGGCTTTCCGAAATGGGCGCGCCGGTTGCCGAACACGTGTCGCTGGTGATCGGTCTGGTGCTGGGATTCATTCTGGTCACCACCATCAACATCACGGTCGGCGAACTCGTGCCCAAGCGCGCAGCGCTGGTCGCGCCCGAGCGCATCGCGCAAGTGGTGGCGTTCCCGATGCAGGTGATGTCGTGGATCATGGCGCCGTTCGCGTGGTTCCTGGACCTGATCACCAGCGCCGTGCTGAGGCTGTTGCGACTGAAACGCTTCAGCCGCGAGAAGATCAGCGAAGAGGAAATCCGCCTGCTGGTCGCCGAAGGCGCGGAACAGGGCGTGCTGGATTCCGACGAACGCAACATGGTCTATCGCGTGCTGCGGCTGGGCGACCGC
>Ga0157370_10003680_pt1 | contig 17906 bp, 17 predicted proteins | sample C35metaG_FD_113463 | JGI IMG/M metagenome (GOLD analysis project Ga0157370, IMG submission 113463) | Corn rhizosphere microbial communities from Kellogg Biological Station, Michigan, USA - C3-5 metaG | ecosystem: Host-associated > Plants > Roots > Rhizosphere > Soil | place: USA: Michigan...
CGCATAGAGGCGATCACCAATCGTTCGCGATGGCGCCGGCGGGGCGCCGGGCACGAGGAGCGATGACACGACGCGCGGCGCGGCGCCGATTCGCACCGGCAGCGGCGCGATCTCGACACCGCGAGCACCTGCGCTCTCGAGGAGGGCGTGCAGTCGTGCCTCCGCCGTGTCCGGGGCGTGGGCCACGGGCCGTGACCGCCAGTGCGGTGGTTGCGGGTCGTCCACGATGCCGCCACCGATGGTGACGAGCGGCGATGCGCCGCGGAGCACGAAGCGGTCACCCGCGCGGGCGACGACGGGTGCATCGAGCACGACACGCACGCCGGCGCGTTCGCCCGGCCCGATGGGTCCACCCGCCTTCACGATTCGCGCGCCCACATCCGCGGTGCCTAAATGAAACCGCACGGTTGTGCGGGGCCCGAGCGGGCGCGACATCGCGCTCAGCAGCGCCACGCGCGACAGCAGCAGCCGCGACGGGCGCCATGCATCGTCGGCCACGAGCGTGGCGCCCCGAGCCGCCTGTCGCACGTCGACTCCGGCCAGCGCCACGGCGGCGCGCATTCCCGGGAGCACGGCGTCCACAGCCATGCCGTGGGATTCGAGGCCGCGCACGCGCGCACGCATCCCGCCCGGCAGCAGTCGCACGGTGGCGTCACGCTCGAGTCGCCCGCTCCACACCGTGCCGGTGACGACCGTGCCGGTGCCACGCACCGTGAAGACGCGATCCACGGGAAGCCGAAAGAGATCGTCGCCATCACGCTGCGCCACCCGGCCGGCGGCCGCGCCGATTGCCGCGCGCAACGCCTCCACTCCTTCTCCGGTCGTCGCGGAAGTCACGAGCATCGGGGCATCGCGCAGCGCGGTCGCGCGCACAGCCATGCGGACGTCGTCGCGCACGAGCGCCAGCCACTCGGCGTCCACCAGATCACATTTTGAGATCGCGATCACGCCGTCCCTGACTCCCAACAGATCCAGGATGGTTACGTGCTCGACGGTCTGCGGCATCACGCCCTCGTCCGCGGCCACGACGAGCAGCGCCAGATCCACACCGGTGGCGCCCGCGAGCATGTTGCGCACGAAGGCTTCGTGGCCTGGTACGTCGACGATGCTGAGCAGCCGGCCATCGGCGAGACGCAGCGGAGCGAAGCCGAGGTCAATCGTGATGCCGCGACGCTTTTCTTCGGCCAGCCGATCGGTGTCCACGCCGGTGAGCGCTCTCACCAGCGCAGTCTTCCCGTGGTCCACGTGACCGGCGGTGCCGAGAATCATGCGGCGCTCCAGCCTCCGTGTTCCCACACGGTGAATGCGCGCAGCGGTCGGCCATCCAGCAGATGCTCCTGCAGGAATTCCCGCAGGAGTCGCTGATGCGCGCGCACCTCGAGCGGCGCGAGGGCGCCGGCGAGCGCGCCAGTGCTCCAGGCGGCAACACATGCACGCGCGGCGGCGGGGAGCACGCGGGCACCGGCCTGGCGGGCGGCGCACGACGCGCAGAGCACGCCGCCCGCGACGGAGCTGAATGGCAAGCTCTCGGCATCAGATACTGCCGCATGGCAGAGGGCGCAGCTGTGCATGGCCGGCGCAAAGCCCAGTTCCGCGACCAGATGCCATGCGCCGGCGAGCCCTGCCTCGTCGGCGCGCTCCGACGGCGCTGCGGCGATGCGATCCAGCGCGGCGGCCAGGGTATCGAACAGCGTGTCGGGCGCCTCGTTGGCGGTGCCGAACCGCAGCATGAGTTCCGCCGTGGCGGATGCCGCGGTGAATCGCGACAGATCGGCACCGAGGGCAGACCGAGCCGCGGTCACATCGAACCCCGCCAGCGTCTGCAGGTCGCGTCCCTCTTTCAGGTAGAGCTGCGCCGTACCCTGTGCGAACAGGTCGAGCGCCGCGGAGAATCGCCCCTTCCCTCTCCGCGCGCCCCGTGCGAGGACCGACTGCACGCCGGCGTCGCGCGTGGCCAGGCGGAGAATCCGCGACGTTTCCGAGTACGGAAAGGCGTGCAGCACGATGGCGTCGGTGGCGAGCGGAGGCATGAGTGAATGCTAGTCGCTGGTAGCTGGTTTAACGACGGTCGCTGGTAGCTGGTCGCTGGTCGCTGGTGAGCGCGACTCCTACATCCCGATGCGCACCCCCGCCAACACCGCCCGGCCTGGCGCCCGGAAGCCGTAGATCGGCGCGTAGCGGGCATTGAGCGCGTTCTCCACGCGCGCCGTGAGTGAGACGGCACTCGCGCGCGACGCACTGCGCCATACGGTGAAGGCACCGGAGAAATCCACCGTGGCATACGCCGGAGCGATCACGCGCACGAAGTTCTGGAAGTCCACATCCGCGCGGTTGCCCACGGAGGTCACATGCGCACCCAGCGAGGCGCGGGCCGATTCGCGAAAACCCACCGTGAGGGTGAACTGGTCGTTCGGTCGCCGCAAGAGGCGTTCGCCGGCGACGTAGGGCGCAGTCGGATCGGTGACGTCGCCGACATCCGACACCCGCGTGCGAAGATGGGTGTAGCCCGCCGTCACGTCCCACCGCGCAGCGGGGTGGAGCGCCGCGGTATACTCCACGCCGTCCGCGCTCACGGCGCCGAGATTCACGTAGTTGGGATCATTGGCCTGCGGCGGCGAGGCCAGATACTGGATCATGTCACGGAAGCGCTGCGAGAAGTACGTCGCGCCGATGCTCACCGCGCCGTGCGCGAACGTCTGACTGACGCCGGCATCCCAGCTCCGCGTATGCTCCGGGCGCAGCGCAGGATTGCCGCGCGCGAAGGGCGACGTGGAAAGCATTTGATCGAAGGTCGGCTCCTTGAACGCGGTCCCGAAGGATCCATGGACCGCCGTACCGTCGCGCAGCACGTAGCCCGTGGACATGCGGAACGTCGTGAAGGATCCGAAGAGGCTGTTGTCATCCCGTCGGATGCCGGCGGTGTAGGAGAGCGCGCGCCACGCGCTGCCCAGCGCCTGGGCGTAGAGCGCGTTCGCCGTGCGCCGGTCCGCGCTGGAGCCCGTGATGCGCTGGCGCTGCCACTCATAGGCGCCACCCGTGGTGAGCAGCAGCTCCGGCGCCACATGGAAGTTGAGTCGCGCGTCGGCGCTCCGGCGTGATGTCGTCGTGGTGTTGTCATAGCACACGTCGCACGACTCCGCGGGTGTGTCCGGCAGATCGGCGGAACGCAGCGTGCCCTGTGTCGCGCCGAGCAGCACGCGCGCCTCGAGCCTGGGCGTCAGATAGCGTCCCGCATCGACGGAGCCGATCCAGCGCCGCTCCGTGTGGAACTGATTGCTGTCGTCGGCAACGCCGTAGAAGTTCGTCGGGATGTCGGCACGTGCGTCGCCATAGTGCAGCGCCAGCCTGATGTTCGACCGGGCATTTGGCGTGAGCCGGAGCACGCCGCTTGCCACACTGTTCCGATTGCCGTTGTTGAAAGCGTAGATGCCATCCGAGCGATGGTCACCCAGGGCAAGCGAGCCGGAGAGGCGCCGGCCGCCGCCCAGCAGGGATCCCTCGACGTCCCGGCTGTCGTACGTGCCGCCCCGCGCGCTGGCCGACGCGTGCCAGCCGGCGGCGCCGTTGCGCGTGAAAATCTGGATGACGCCCGACACGGCGTTCGCGCCATAGAGCACGCTCGCGGGTCCGCGCACGATCTCGATGCGATCCACGTTGTCCGTACTGAAGTTGGCGAGATCAATCGCGCCGCCGGGATCGTTCACCGGCACGCCGTCCACGAGCACCTGCGTGTAGTCGCTGTTTCCACCCCGGACGAAGAGCGATGTCTGCGCGCCGTAGGAACCGCTCTGCGGCACGAAGATGTCAGGTGCCTCATCGAGCGCATCCTGGACGGTGGTGATGCCCCGCGAGCGCAAGGCGTCGCCCGTGATCACCGTCGTGCTGAGCGTGGGCGCGGCCTGCGGCAGGGCGACCCGGGTCGCGGTGACGACGACCGGAGGCAGGGCGGCGGTATCCGCGGCGGGCTGCTGCGCGCGCGCGGTGACCGCGAACGACGCCGTGGCGGCGGCCATGAGCAACCGGCTCACGGAGAATGACACGATGGGCCTCATGCAGGCGATTCCCGGTTCAGTGTGAGGACCCGCGAAGCGGCAGCAGCGCGGGGGCGCCTACGGCCGGATCGCGGGTGACGACGAGGGGCCAGTCGTAGACGGGCTCGAGCACGGCGGCGCGCATCACCTCGTTCGGCGTGCCGGCGGCGGCGACGCGACCCTGGTGCAGCAGCACGATGCGGTCGGCAAAGCGGGCGACGAGATTGAGCTGATGACTCACCAGCAGCACCGCGGTGCCGCCGCGCGCCAGACGCGTGAACAACTCGAACATCGCCATCTCGTGCGCGATGTCGAGAAAGGTCGTGGGCTCATCGAGCACCAGCGCGGGCGCGGCCTGCGCGAGAGCGCGGGCGATGCGTACGCGCTGCCATTCGCCGCCCGACAGCTCCTCGGTGGAGCGCAGCGCGAACGGCAGGATGCCCGCGAGCGTCACGGCATCGTCAACGGCGCGCGCATCCTCCACGCCGGCTGCGTGCCAGCTCCCTTCGTGCGGGTAGCGGCCGAGAGCGACGTACTCGCGGACGGGCATGGGAAAGACGAGTGACTCACGCTGCGTCACGACCGCCACGCGACGCGCGAAGGCGCGGCGGTCGCGCGTCGCGCTGTCCAGTCCTTCCACGCGAATCGTCCCGGACACGAGCGGCAGCATGCCGAGCAGCGCGCGCACCAGCGTGCTCTTGCCGCTGCCGTTGGGCCCGACGACGGCGGTGATCTGCGCCGGCGGCACGGCAAAGCTGATGTCGTCCACGGCGGCCCGGGACGCGCGCGGGTAGCGTGCGACGACGCGCTCGAAGCAGATCATGAGAGGCGGCGAAGTTGCACGAGAAAAAAGGGCACGCCCACGAGCGCGGTCACGGCGCCGAGCGGCAGTTCCGCCGGTGGATGCGCGACACGGGCGACCAGATCCGCGAGCACCACCAGCGAGGCGCCGGCCAGCGCCGCACCCGGCAGCAGCGCGCGATGGCGGCGGATGCCCGCTGCCCGGACCAGATGCGGCACAACGAGTCCGACGAAGCCAACCAGCCCCGCCGCCGCCACCGTTGCCGCCGCCAGCAGCGAGCTCACGAGGAACACGCGCCGCCCCGCGCGCTCGGCGTCCACACCGAGCGCCGTCGCGGATTCCTCGCCCAGCGCGAGAATGTCGATGTCGCGCGAGAACCAGAGGAGCGCACCGCCAGCCAGTACGGTGTAACCCGCGAGCCAGGCCACCTGCGGCCAGTCGGCGGCCGCCGCCGATCCCATCATCCACCAGAGCGCGCTGCGCATGGTGTTGGCCGGAGCGCCGGAGAGGACGACCATGATGGCCGCGTTCGCGAAGGCGCCAATGATCACGCCGGCCATGAGCAGGACGCGCGGATCGGCGCGTCCGCCCGCGGCGCGCGCGATGAGAATCGCCGTGGCGATCGCCGCCGCAGCCCCCGCGAACGCGAACAGGGGCAGCGCGATTGCGCTGCTGAACCCGAGGGCGACGCCGATCACGGCTCCTACCGCAGCGCCGCCGGAAACGCCGAGCAGATACGGCTCCGCCAGCGCGTTGCGCAGTGAGCCCTGCAGTGCCGCGCCCGAAACACCGAGGCCTGCTCCGACGAGTGCGGCGAGCGCGACACGCGGCAGCCGCAAGGCACGCACGATCTCAATGGCGTTTCGGTCGCCGTGCCCCGCAAGCGCCGCGAGTACGGCGCGCGGCGTGAGCGGAACGGTTCCCCACGATACGCCCAGGATCATGAGCACCGCGAGAATCGCCACGGCGAGGACCCAGAAGATCGGGCGCTTCACTGCACCACCGCCGGATGCAGCAGGTGTGCGAGGACTGTGGCTGCCTCGCCCATGCGCACCGACGGGTGGCCGATGAGCGAGGTGTCGACCACCAGCACATGCCCCTCGCGCACCGCGCGGACCGAGCGCCACGTGGCGCTCGCGCGGATTCGCGCCGCGCCGTCCGGGCCCGCGAGGATCACATCCGGATCGCGGCGCACAATGTCTTCGAGAGAGACCTGCGGTGACGGCTGGCTCAGATCCTCATAGATGTTGCGGCCGCCCGCGATGGTGAGCAGCTCGTCGAGAAAACTGCCGCGTGCAATCGTGATGATCGGCGCGTCCCACACGTGCCAGAACACCGTGGGCCTGGGCAGTCCCGCCGTCCTGGAGCGGACGCGCGCGAGCGTCCGGTCCACGCTGTCCACGACAGCCGCCGCGCGCGCCGAGTCGCCGGTCGCCATGCCGATAAGCCGTGCGGCACGACGGAAATCCTCGACACGGTCGATGCGCAACGCGATGACCGCCACGCCGGCCGCGCGCAGCGCCTGCGCGGCGGCGCGATTTTCGCCGGTGGCATAGAGCAGGACCAGATCCGGCCGGCGGGCGAGTACCGCTTCGATGTTCGGCCGCAATCCGACGCCGACATCCGCGACGCGGCGCGCGGAATCCGACCAGAGATCCCACGGCGTGCGTCCCACCACGCGCGGCCCCGCGCCGATCGCGAAGAGCAGCTCCGTGGTCGCGGGCATGAGCGACACGATGCGGCTCGGCGTCGCTGCGGAGCCACGCGCCACTGGCTCACCAAAATCATCGGCAGACACGGCGTCGCGACGCGGCGACGCCGCGCGACACGCCACGACGCATAGGGCAAGCACGGGCACTGCACGGGCACAACGCACAAAGGGCACCGTCCCGGGGAGGAGATGCCCATGCGCGAGAGCGCGCCACAACACGAATGCGCTCGACGCCACCAGCCCCTTCTCCGAGGGTCCGTTCGAGTGGCGCGGACGCGATGCGTCTCCTGGCTTCGAGCCGCGCGGCCCGCCTTCCCGACCGGAGTCAGTGGCACATCGGGCGCGCGTGTGAAGTGCTCGTTACAGTGGCGGGACCGCGCCGGAGTCACACCGGCTTCCGGAACCCGCATCCGCTGAATTGTACTGGCGGTGAACCTACGCGTCCGCGTTGCGTGCGTCAAGCAACGCCGTGAGCTCACGCTTGAGCTCCGCGCGCCGGCTGTCATACGCCGCACGCGCGGTATCACTGGGTGCGGCGTCTGCCTCGAAGGAGGCATCGAGCGACGCGATCTCCCGCGCCAGCGCGTCCGCGCCCGCGCTCGCGACCTGTCCGGAAGGCGGGGATGACGCCGCGCCACCGGAGGCCGGCACGCGCACCAGGCCGCGGCGCGGCGCGCGCACCGCGACCCACACGAGCGCCAGCAGCATGAGCGCGCCCACGGCACTCGAGATGCCGATCACGAGCCGGCGATCCACTGGTGGCTCGCCCGCCACGGGGGCGTCCACCTGGATCGCGGCGCCCTCCGGGACATCCTGCGCCGTGAAGCGTTGAAAGGTGCGGCCATCGATCGACACCGGCGCAACCTGGGCGAGGCGCGCGCCGGTCACCTTCACGGTGGGCTCCTCGGTGAGCACCTCGAGCACCGTGGCAGCATGATCCAGCGCGATCCGCAGCGGGAGCGCGGCAGCGGGCACATGATAGGCGAAGGAGATCTGCTTCAGTCCGGGCGCGAACGGCGCGGTGACGCCAATCACGCCCTGCTGCTCACGAATCGCCTGAACCGAGACGTCGCTCTGTCCGGCGCTGAAGCCCTGCGCTCCGGGCGGAAGGCGCGCGGTCCAGGTGGGGTGCGCGTCGTCGGCCGAGATCACGGTGAGCGAGCTGTCGTTCGTCAGTTCGTAGACCTCGACGATCTCGCGCGAGCCATCCACGGATGGCGCGGCGATGACGATGTGGCGGCCGCGGACATGCAGCGGAATTGGCCCGGACGTCGTGTCGAACACGGTCACTTCGCCGTCCGTGCCGGTGACGCGCACCTTCAACAGCGGCAGCGAGAAGTACGCGATGCCGTCGTAGGACGCGGAGACGAAGTACACCGCGTCCGCGCTGCCCGTGCGGTGATAGCGGAACGCGTAGCGGCCGCCCGGTCCGGCGCGCATGGAATCCACGGGGCCGGCCGTGTCCGATCCGACGCGATGCAGCGTGACCAAGATGCCGGGAACCGGAAGCATCCCGTTCGTGCCCGGGCGCACGATGCGTCCGCTCACCAGGCGAGGCGCCGACGATGTGTCGGGCGCGACCTCAGCGCTGTCCTGCGCGGGCAGTGACCGGGTGAGGATCAGGCCAAGCACAAGGCAAAGGCGGCCACTCCATGCGGCCGCCCTCACCCTCCCCCCGAACAGGCGTCTACTGATCTTCACGCATCCACGTTAACGAAGTTCGCGCAGTATCGGGCGGATGATATCGGCCTCGGGCGCCGGACAGGATTCACCGGACGGGCACAATTGAGACAGGATTTTCAGGATTGACAGGATTGTTCGGAGCCGAGTCCCAAAAGTTCAGTCCGTTCGCTGAACGAGGACATATACTCTTGGCACGGCATCGTGATAATCCTGTCAATTCTGTCAATCCTGTCCCGCCGTTAGCCGGGGCGCGGTACCCAGCTCGTAATGATGAATCGTAGTGCCTGTAAATCCTGTCCAGCCGTCCGCGGGGGCGTAGCACGCTGCTCGCAACGATGACTCGTATTCCCTGAAGACCAGTCCAGCTGTCACCCGTGTTAACGGTATCGGGTGGACCCCGCTAGCCGAGCCCATCCCTGCGCCTCACGGATTGAACTTGCCGAAATCCTCGGGACGCAGCTTTTCCAGATGCGACTTGAGCTGTTCGGCCGACAGATCGCGCTCGTCAGGCCGGGCTGTGTCGGGCGCGAGAAACGACGCGTCCTCGCTGGCACCATGCTCCTCGCCATCATCCACGGCGAACGCGGTGAGCAGCGATTCCTGCGCGAAGATCGGCGCGGCGAGCCGGAGCGCGATGGCAATGCTGTCCGACGGGCGGGCGTCGATCTGGAACCGATCGTCGCCGCGCTGCAACTGCAGTTCGGCAAAGTACGTGTTGTCCTGCACGCGCGTGATGTGCACGCCGGCGAGCGACGCCCCCATGCCGACGATCAGCCGCTTGCAGAGGTCGTGCGTGAGCGGGCGAGGCGGCTGGATGTGATTCATTTCCATCACGATGGATTCCGCCTCCGGCTGTCCGATCCAGATGGGCAGCAGCCGCTCGCCTTCCTTCTCCTGCAGAATGACCACGTACGAGTTCGAAGTGCTATCGAGACCGAGTCGTGCGACTTTGACTTCGACCATGGGAACTCCCGGTGTCGGGCGCCGAGCCTCACGTCCCCATGTCCCAGGACGCGAGATACTTCTCCTGCTCGGGCGTTAGGACGTCGATGCGCGCACCCACGGCCGCCAGCTTGAGCCGCGCGATCTCGCGATCGACTGTTTCGGGCACGCGATGCACATCCTTCGACAGTGATGCGCCATGCTGTACTAGATACTCCGCACCCAGCGATTGGTTCGCGAAACTCATGTCCATCACACTGGCCGGGTGTCCTTCGGCGGCGGCGAGGTTGATGAGGCGTCCTTCGCCGAGCAGGAAGATGCGCTTGCCGGCAATCCGAAACTCCTCCACGAACTCGCGCGCCGGGCGCGACGCGTTGCCGGCCAGCTCGCGGAGCGCGGGAATGTCGATCTCGACGTTGAAGTGCCCGGAATTGCAGATCACCGCGCCATCCTTCATTCGCGTGAAATGCTCGCGCCGCAGCACGTGGATGTCGCCGGTGAGCGTGCAGAAGATGTCCCCGATGGGAGCGGCCTCTTCCATGCACATCACGCGGAACCCATCCATCGTGGCCTCGAGCGCCTTGAGCGGATCGACTTCGGTCACGATGACGTTGGCGCCCATGCCGCGCGCGCGCATGGCGACCCCGCGTCCGCACCATCCATAGCCGGCGACGACGAACGTGGAGCCCGCCAGGAGCAGGTTCGTCGCGCGAATGATGCCGTCCACCGTGGACTGTCCCGTGCCGTAGCGATTGTCGAACAGATGCTTGGTGAAGGAATCATTCACGGAAATGACCGGGAATCGCAGCACGCCATCCCTGGCCATCGCCTTGAGCCGAATGACACCCGTGGTGGTCTCTTCCGTGCTCCCCAGCACGCCGGCGATCAGAGCGGTGCGCGCGCCGGCGTCGAGCCCCTGCACCCACGTGCGCACGGCCGCCGGCAGATCGTCAAACCGGCCCAGCGCGATCATGTGCATGGCGCCAACGACGTCGGCACCATCGTCCATCGTCATGTCCGGCCGGTGCGCGATGACGGCGCGCACGTGCTCGTAGTAGGTGTCGTTGTCCTCGCCCTTGATGGCAAAGACCTTGATGCCGTAGTCGCGCACGAGGTGTGCCGCGACATCGTCCTGCGTGGAAAGCGGGTTGGATGCGCAGAGTGCGACGTCGGCACCTCCCGCCTGGAGGGTGGCCATGAGATTGGCGGTTTCCGCCGTGACGTGCAGGCACGCGGAGACGCGCTTGCCGGCCAGTGGCTTCTCCTTCTCGAAGCGCGCGCGAATCTGCCGGAGCACCTGCATGGAGCGCTCGGCCCACTCGGTGCGCCGCTGTCCGTCGTCGGCGAGGGCAATGTCCCTGATGTCGCTCGCCACGTCACTGCCTGCTCTCGTTATCGTTGCCATCCGTCCACCAGCCGAATGTGAAGCCGCGCTCAGCGCACGGCGCTTCGGAGCGCATCGATCCTGTCCGTGCGCTCCCAGGTAAAGAACGTGATCGGGCGGCCACTGACCTGCCTGGTCTCGCTCACGCGACCAAAGTGGCCGTACGCGGCCGTGGCGCGGTAAATCGGCGTGCACAGATCGAGCGCGCTCCGGATGCCCTTGGGTGTCAGGTCGAAGACCTCGCGCACGGCCTTCTCGATGCAGACCTCATCGACCACGGCCGTGCCAAACGTATCCAGTCCGATACACACGGGCTCGCTCACGCCGATGGCGTAGGCGAGCTGCACCTCGCATCGTTTGGCGAGACCCGCCGCCACGATGTTCTTCGCCACCCAGCGCGCGGCGTACGCGGCGCTGCGGTCCACCTTGGAGGGATCCTTGCCGCTGAACGCGCCGCCACCGTGACGCGTGGCGCCACCGTAGGTGTCGACGATGATCTTCCGGCCGGTGAGCCCCGTGTCGCCCATAGGCCCACCCACGACGAACCGTCCGGTGGGGTTAATGCAGAGCTTGGCCGTCCGCCGGTCGAACATGCCCTCGGGCATGCCCGGCACGATGATCTCTTCGGTGATCGCTTCGCGCAGTTCCGCGATCGCAATATCGGCATCGTGCTGCGTGGAGATGACGACGGTGTCCACGCACGTGGGCCGCCCGTCTTGGTACCGCACCGTGACCTGGGACTTGCCGTCGGGCCGGAGCCAGGGCAGCGCGCCCGACTTGCGGCGTTCGGCGAGCAGACGCGTGAGCCCGTGCGCGAGCTGGATGGGCACCGGCATGAGCTCCGGCGTCTCGTCGGTGGCATAGCCGAACATCATTCCCTGGTCGCCGGCGCCGCCGGTGTCCACACCCATGGCGATGTCGGGCGACTGCTGATCAATGGTGCTGATGACCGCACAGGTCTGCGAATCGAAGCCGTACGCCGCGTTGTCGTAGCCAATGGACTTGATCGTGCCGCGGACGATCTCGGGAATGGAGACGTACGTTCCGGTGGTGATTTCGCCGGCCACACAGGCGAGACCGGTCGTCACGAGCGTCTCGCACGCCACGCGGGCGTTCGGGTCTTCCGCAATGATGGCATCCAGCACAGCGTCGGAAATCTGATCGGCGATCTTGTCCGGATGCCCTTCTGTCACCGATTCCGACGTGATGGGAAACGAGTTTGACACGCGTGGCTCCATGCGCGAAACGGCGGCTGAGCCGCGCGGTGGTCGTTCAGGTGATGGATCGATGATGATATCGTTCTAAAATGGCTCGGGCAACCCGTCCGCGAGGAGCGGATCCGCGCCGCAGGCGCGTGCCAGATGATGCGATAGCAGATCGTGTGCCGCTTCCGCGGTGCGTGCCTCGAGCGCTTCCCGGGCCGCAATCGTGGCACCGGCCACCGTGATGGCGCGCACCAGGCGTTTGACGAGCCGGACGGCACGCGGCGCCACGCTCAACTGGCGCACGCCGAGCCCGATGAGCGCGAAGGCGGTGAGTTGCTGCGAGGCCATCTCGCCGCAGACGGTGACGTCAATGCCGTTCGCCTCTCCGACTTCCACCGTGCGGCGAATGAGACGGAGCACGCCGGGATGCAGCGGCGTGAAGCGGTCGGCAATGTTGGCATTGCCCCGGTCAATCGCCAGCGTGTACTGGGTAAGGTCGTTGGTGCCGATGCTGAAGAACGCCGCGGCGCCCGCGAACGTGTCCGCGGCGATGGCGGCGGCCGGCGTCTCGATCATCACGCCGAGCGGCATGTCGGCGCGATGCGGCACGCCGGCGGCGGCGAGCTCCGCGGCGGCCTCGCGCAGGAGGTCGCGCGTCCGTTCGACTTCCGTGACGCTCACGACGAGCGGAAGCATGATGCGCAGATCGCCGTGCACCGCCGCGCGCAGCATGGCGCGCAACTGCGTGCGGAACATGTCGGGTTGATCGAGGCACATGCGGATGGCGCGCCATCCGAGGAATGGGTTCGCCTCCGTGGGATAGCCGCCGACCGGCAGCTTGTCGCCGCCAATGTCAAACGTGCGAATGACGACCGGATGGCCGTCGAACGACTCCAGGACACGGCGGTAGGCGCGGTACTGTTCGTCCTCCTCGGGCATGGCGGTGCGGCCAATGACCAGGAACTCCGTGCGCATGAGTCCCACGCCGTCCGCGCCGCTCGAGACGGCGGCGACCGCCTCCTCGGGAATATCCACGTTGGCGCGCAACACGATGCGCACGCCGTCGGCGGTGACCGGCTCGGCGCCCGTCATCTCGGCGAGCGCGCTCGTGAGCGCCTCTTCGCGCCGCGCGCGCGCGCGGTGGGCCTCCACCTCGGCCTCGGTGGGATGAATCCAGAGCGTGCCCGCGGCGCCGTCGAGAATGGCGACTTCCCCGCCCTTGAGCTGCTGCGTGGCGGTGCGCAGTCCCACGACCGCCGGAATGCCGAGGGAGCGGGCCAGGATTGCCACGTGCGAGACCCGCGTTCCCGCGTCGGTCGCGATGGCGGCAATCGCTTCCCGGTCGAGCTGCACCGTGAGGCTCGGCGTAAGGTCATCGGTGACGAGAATGGCGTTGGCGCCTTTGGGAAGATCCACCGGATCATGATCGGGAAGATTCAGCAGCAGTGACAGCACACGGATCTGCACGTCGGTAATGTCACCCACCCGTTCGCGCATCATGGGCGATGCGTGACGCGCAAAGTGATGCCGCCACTCGAGCATGGTGATCTCGAACGCCGACTCCGCGGCCAGGTTCTGGCGGATGAGCCCTTCGACGCGCCCGATCAGCTCGACGTCCTGCAGAATGAAGAGCTGCGCGTCGAAGATGCGTGCCTCCTCCTCGCCGGCATAGCGCTCCGCCCGTGCACGCACGGTGCGCAGCCGTTCGCCGGCGCGCTCGAGCGTCGCGTGAAAGCGCTCGATCTCGGCGGGAATGACTTCGTCGGTGATGATGCGCTGCGGCACCTCGGGAACTTCCCAGAGAAGCAGGTGCACGGGACCAATGATGATCCCGGGAGATGCCGGAATACCGACGAGCTTTCGGTCCACTAGCGTTCTCCGAACTTCCGGGCCACGAGGTCGGCGATCGCGATCACTGCCTGTTCCTCGTCCGGGCCGCTCGCCCTGATGAGGAGCTCCGCCCCGAACTCCGCCGCCAGCATCATGACGCCCATGATGCTTTTCCCGTTCACCTCAATGTCGTCACGAACCATGACGATGTCACTCTGGTACCGGGATGCGACCTTCACGAGCTCCGCCGCGGGTCGCGCGTGGAGGCCGTTCTTGTTTGCAATGCGAATCGAGCGTTCCATCGTCATCGAGCCATGGAGTAGAGGATCAGCGCCGCGAGGGCAACGATCGCGGCGCGCCAGCCTTCGACACGGCCGTGCAGGCGTACGAATATCCCGCTCAGCACCACCGCGCCGACCAGTGCCGCAATCGCGGCCGTGATGCCGCCGGAGGAACCGTGTCCCGCGACGATGGGTGCGTCGCCGGCCGACGCCAGCACGCGCCGGATCACGAGCGGCAGCACCGCGCCCAGGAGAAACAGCACGGCGCGACCGATATAGAGCGGCGCCTGGCGAAGCACCGGGTGACCCAGCACCGCGGCCACGCGCAGTCCCCCGTGCCACCCGTTGTGAATGCCCCAGGCGCGAAGCCCCACGTGTCCAATGTTGTACAGCACGAGGAAGAGCAGCATGACCGTGAGCGGGCCGGCGCCCATCCCATAGGCCAGCAGCGCAATGAGCGCGGTCAGTGGCAGCCAGCCCGCCCAGACGAGACGGTCTCCCAGGCTGCCCAGCGGACCGCACATGGCATTGCGGAAGCGTTCGATGTGAGCCGGCGGCTGGCCGTCGAGCTCCGCGCGCACGAGCGCACCAACCGCCACGGAGGCGAGATAGGGATGCGCATTGAAGTAATCGGACTCACGGGCCAGGGCGACGCGGTACGCCGTGCCACCGCGCCCGCCGGGCAGCGCCCGCAGGGCCGGTTCGGCGGCGAAGCCGATGCCGTTGCCGAGCATGCTCTCGTAGTTCCACGAGCCCTGAATGGCGAAGAGCCGCGTGAACATCGCGGCGCGCAGACGCCACGCCAGGGGGGGCGGCGACGACTGAGGGCCCGTCATTGCAGCACCGCGAACACCACGCCCGCCGCGAGGCCGCCGAGCAGATACCAGCGTGCGCCCGTGGCGCCGTGTCCGAGCCGCCAGATCGCGCTGGCGGCGGCCGCTGCCGCGATCGCCACGAGAATGCTGTGCGACACCACGAGGTCGAGCGACCACCGGCTCAGCAGCCACGCGTCAACGGGACGCCAGATGACGAGCGCCACGAGCGTGAGCAGCGCGGCACGCACGAGATCCGCCGTGAGTCCGCGCAGCTGCAGCCCGACGACCGCCCGCCAGGAACCGGCTTCGAGGGCCGGTTGCATGCGCTCGGCCCAGATGCCGTTCAGGCGGCGCAGCGCGTACATGCTCCAGCCGCCGGCCCAGGCCGTGGCTATACCGGCGAAGACCGCGACCACGAGCGCGCCGGATCGCGGCTCAGCGCGCACGGCGGCCAACGTACCCGCGACGACGGCCGCGGTCCCCCATTCGGGGTAGCGTGAGGCTCCCACCGGCAGCGTTTCCATGGCCATGAGCTCCAGCACGGCACCGGCCAGCAGCCCTGCAGCGATGTCGCCCGCCACGGCACCGGCGAGGGTCGCCGCAACGATGGGACGCGAGATCATGATTTGCGGGAAACTCACGACGTCCAGGCCGATCAACGCACCCAGGAGCACCGGAGCCAGCAACGCGGGCGCCATCAGGCCTTCGCTCCGGAATCGAGCAATTCGCGCAGCGGCACCGGTCGTGCCGAGGGGACATCGCGTGCGGTGACGGCCACGCCGCGCGCTTCCAGATCGCGCAGGACCTGCGCCTCGGCAGGCGAGAGATAGATGTAGCGCAGCCGTTCGATCCGGCCGGCGCGATGGTGCACGCCACCCAGGTTCACGGCCGTTATGCCATCGGCACTCGATACCAGCCGAGCCATCGATTGGATGTCTCCCGTGAGCAGAATGCCCGCGCGCTGATCGGCACGCCATGCGCCGAGCTGCCCGGGCGCGTCGTCCACCGACGCAAAGAAGAGATCCATCTGCGGCGGGACGCCCATGCGATACAGCTCGCGCTCCCAGTCACTCGACGCGACCACGTCATCGACGAGCGCGATGAACCCCGCATTCATCGGCTGTCCCCAACCCACGACGACCTGGCCGTGAATCAGCCGGTCGTCAATGCGGTACAACTCAACCGGCACGCGAACGACCCTGGAGCACGTGCAGCGATCCCAAGCCCCGCTGGACCGCGTCGGACACCGCCTGATCCGTCACCCCGCCATCATGCATCACGTACTGCAGCAGCGTCGGCAGATTCACACCCGTGACCACGATGAGGTCGGGGCGCCAGCGCACGAGGCGGCACGCCGCCATGTTGCAACTTCCCGCCGCGAGGTCCGTGAAGATGACGCGCGCACCGGAGCTCTCGATCGTGCGCCGCAGCAGATCGTCGATCTGGTCGTTGTCGAGCCCCGCATTGGTCAGCGCGATGAGCCGGTCGCCGCGCCCGGTGATGAGATCCACCGCCGAGACCAGCGCCGCCGCGATGTCGCCATGACCCAGAACGATGCCGGCGTCCGGACTACTCATTGTCCTCCTGCAGGTATTGCCGCACATCCGCCGCCGCGCGCATGCGCGTGATGAGACGTTCGTTGAAGGTCTCCGCGGGGTCCGCGCCGCTGTAGCGCAGCAGGTGATTCATCGCGATGACCTCGGCCACGACCGTGATATTCTTGCCCGGGTTGAGCGGGATCACCACCTTGGGAATGTCCACATCGAGAATGCTCGCGGTCGCGCCGTCGAGGCCGGTGCGATCCACCGCGTCCGCGTGGTCCCACTCCTCCAGGGAGACGATCACCTCAATGCGCTTCTGCTGCCGGACGGAGCGGATGCCGAACACCGCGGGAATGTCGATCACGCCGACGCCGCGAATCTCCATGTGATGGCGCTGCAGCTCATGACCGCGGCCGATGATGACGTCATTGCCGCGCCGGCTCGCGATGACCAGATCGTCAGCGACCAGCCGGTGGCCGCGCTCCACGAGATCCAGTACGCACTCCGACTTGCCGATGCCGCTCCGCCCCACGAACAGGAGGCCGATGCCGTAGACGTCGGCCAGCGAGCCGTGCAGCGTCGTGGTGGGCGCGAATTCATCGTCCAGCGCGGGCTTCACGCGCCGGTAGAATTCGGTCGTCTTGAGCGCGGAGCGGAGGACCGGCACCTCGGATCGTGCCGCGATGGCCAGCATTTCGGGGAGTACACGCTGTCCCTTCGTGACGACGACGCAGGGTACGTGGAAGGCGAAGAACGTTTCGAGCACGGTGACCCGCTGGGCCGGCGGCAGCGATTTCAGATACGACATCTCCGTCTCACCGAAGATCTGCAGCCGCTTCGCGGGAAACCGGTCGACGTAGCCCGCCAGGACGAGGCCCGGGCTCGATACCTCGCTGCTCGTAATCTCGCGTCCCAGCGCGACGCTCTCGCCCAGGACTTCGAGCTGCAGCGTGTCGCGCAGCAGCTCGAGAAAGCGCGCGACCGTGAAGGCGGTCTTCATGCGCGGTCCACCGGTGCCCCGCGCGCCTTCGGCGTCCGCTTGACACGTGTGAGCTGCGTCGCCATGCGGCCGGCCGCGTCCGCGAGCGCGGGACCGAACGTCCGGCCCTCTCCCGCCGCGATGATCGGCCGGCGGCGCGCCGGGCGCAATTCAATCTCCACGCGGCGGAACGGACCGTCCTGCGCAAACCGAATGGTCGCGTCCACCGGGCGCTTCATGCGTGCGGCAAGCTTGCGAACCGTCCGCTCCGCCCGCCCGCGCAGCGTGTCGGACATGACGGCGTGATGCGCATGAAAGATGATTTCCATGGCCACCCTCCTATCCTGCGATATGCCGAAGATGATCGTCCGTCTGCCGGGCCGCACGCTCCCACGTGAAACGCGTGGCGAAGCAGCGCCCCGCCGCGCCAAGCCGCTCCACGAGCGCGCGGTCGTCCGCCAGACGCGTGAGGACGTCGGCGAGCGCGCCAGTGTCGCCATGGGGAACGAGAAACCCGGTCTCCTGATCCCGCACGGACTCCCGCAACCCTGGCGAGTCCGACGCCACGACCGGCGTGGCGCACGCGGCCGCTTCGAAGTTCGTGATGCCCCACCCTTCCTTGGGCGACGTGAACGCCAGGGCCCACGCCTCCCGGAGCAGGGCCAGTTTCTGCTCATCGGTGATGAACCCAAGAAACCGAAC
>Ga0157370_10003681_pt1 | contig 17905 bp, 17 predicted proteins | sample C35metaG_FD_113463 | JGI IMG/M metagenome (GOLD analysis project Ga0157370, IMG submission 113463) | Corn rhizosphere microbial communities from Kellogg Biological Station, Michigan, USA - C3-5 metaG | ecosystem: Host-associated > Plants > Roots > Rhizosphere > Soil | place: USA: Michigan...
CATGATTTCTAGTTTTTTAAATTGTTACTTTCTTTTTCCCGCCCCGCATTTTTACTTTTTACTTTGATTTTTACTTTTTTTACTTTTCTTTTTTTTTTGAAATTTTATTCGGCAATGAGAGCAGGCGCTGTTTTGTTTCATCATTGCTTTATTCAATATTTCAATTCTCATTTCTGACATTTTTTTTTATTCGTCTAAAGAGCCGCAGTATGCTATGTTTTGTTTCATGAGCATAAAAAGGTGAGTGTCCGGTAAAAGCAAGGCTCTGGCAAAAAATACAACCCGGAGGGGTGGAGATTTTTTGCCAAGACCTGAAAGGCCTGGCCTTGCTTTGGCTTCAGGACACGGACTACCTTTGCTCCTGAAATAAAACAAAAGCATACAGAGACTTTGATAAAAAGAAAAAGGGAAGCAATTGGGATTAGTGTGTGTAAAGAGCAGTCACGAAGAAAAGCAGTCCGCTCTGGGTGAATTATCCATTTAAAATCAGGTAATTATACTTGGAATTACTTCAGTATCATATGCTATTTTTATAAAAAATAATTATACCATGAAATCCATAACTATATTATTTATCCTATTTACATCGTCATGTTTAGCCCAATTTAAAGATAGCGGAGAGAAAACTATCTATTCTATTGATAATGCTACTACTAGTAAAGCAAAATTTTCTGGTGGAGAAACGTCTGCTGAAATACTTTTGAAAAGCTGGGAACAAGTCTATATATATAAAGATTCACTTAATGTTTCGGCTAAGAAATATAATGGTATATTTTTGAAAGGAGGATTAGTCGATATTAAAAAATTTGTTGATCTTGACCAACTAGAACTATCTCATGTTGGTTTTACAGCCGGCGTTAGTTATGTACATAGTGCTGATACTATAATAAATCCCTCGTTGGGATTATTTACTTTCAGATTTAGTTTTGATTATAAAAGAGATAATTTCAATAATTATCATCCTGAGCTATCAGCACCGGAAAGGAAATATCCAGAAACTTTCACTTTTGCAGGAGGTCTAACTCGTTATATATTTACAAAAAAAAGCATTTTTGCCATTTCAGTAAACGGATCCTATAGTCCCAAAACCTATAACAGTTCAGAATTAACCAGTTTTGTAGTTGTATCTCAGAATATGGTAAATGGAGATATCATAAATTTTAAAGATATTGATGGTAAATATGGAAAAATCAATAATAAATTAGAAGGTGGTTATTTGAGTTTTTCAACTCCATATTATTTTAATGCTTTTAAAAATGTTCTCAAACAAGTAAGTATCGTCCCATATTGTTCATCCAAATTTATTTCGAATTCGGTTCCAAAATACAATGCTGGAGCCTGTATCGGACTATTTCCAAAAAAATTATTTGAAAATATTAAGCCTGCAGGTTCTGATGAAAAAAAAACCAGTATAACTACAGTTAAAACTAGAAAAACAGACAGAGACAGTATTGAAAGTTCTGAAATAATAAATAACGAAAATGCTTTAAAGTTTAATCCGCCAACGTTTCTTTCGATTGGATGTGATTATGTTTTCAGTAGTAGAGCAAAAGCATCTAAAGCTAATTTTTTTATATCTGGAACTTTCTCATTTTAAAGTTTGCTAAAAGAATTATAAAATAGTCAAAGCAGAATTCTATTAATTCCAGATAAAGTTTTTCATAACTAACAAATAATTTTAGTAGTAAGAATTCTATGCACTCAAAAAAGCCAGAGAAGTGCTGCTCAGATCAATCTTACCTTCTGGCAGGTAAAAGAAAATTAATACTGAACGTATTCTAATATAAAAAGAAGAAGCTGCCTCATTTTTGAGACAGCTTCTTTTATATATCCGATGAAATATAAGAATTACTTTATTTTTTTCTTAAAATCAATTACTATACTATAAGATTTTTTACTCAATGTAAGATCAATATCGCCAGAATTGGTTTCCCATCTTTTATGTAATTCACAATTACCGGAATTAATGGCATCACTTGTTGCCTTATAATCATCAATAGCATTTAATTTACCAGGAAGTGATGAATGTTGATGTGATGGGTCTTCAAAATCAAGATCATTTTCATCTAAAATATAATTTAACTCCCACATTAATCGGGATAATCCAATAGGATTTTTTTCAGAAGTCCACCAATAAGTTTTATTATCGAAAGTTGACCATTCGTATCGTTTATAATTTGTTTCAGTTGAATCACTTTTATTTTTTACTGTAGTTGAGTCCCTTTTAATTACTGTATTTAAAGCATATAATTTTAATTCCTTCTTTTCTGAAAACTCCTTATTAATTTTATTTATATACGTCAATTTAGAGATATTTGACTTCTCATATACATATGTGACTTTCTTTTTGAAATTATGTAAAAATATTGTGCTACTTGTTTCTCCTATATAATTTAAATCATGATTAAAGCCAGTTGTGACTACTTCATCGTAATAATTAAATTTAACATCTATATTAGCAAATCCAGCCTTTCCGTAATTAATTAAATAATATAACCCTAAAAAAAATCCTAAAAGACTAAATGAAATAACAAATACAAAATTACTACCATTAACATTGCGAATTAGCTTTGATGTTAAAACAAATGAAATAAATAAAATATAGAATAGTAAATTTGGATTAATCCTTACCGCATGAATAAAATACGCAATTATAAGTAATATAAAAATTATTATTACGCAGTAGAAAGAAAACCTAGTTTCTTCAACTACATTTAACTTTCTTTTATATATAACTTTTCTCAACGCTATAGTTAAATACTCAAAAATTACCATACTAATCCCTACTGGAATTATTAAAGTAACTGTAACCAACAGTATATCATTTAAAGACAAATAATTGACAATTGGGACATCAAAATAATAATAATAAATAGACATATATAAAATACCCAGTCCATACCCAGCAATTGTAAACAACCATACATTTTCCTTAATAAAAGCTATCTGTTCTTTCATAGTTCCGTTTTAAATAAGAAGATTCAACTCTGTCCCGCCCTGAAAGCCGCAGATGGCGTGAACATTATAAACAAACACATCAAATAGAGCTGACTTATTTTTTGCAATCGTCCTGTCAAAATGGCCCAAAAAAAATCTGGTAATATTTCTTCCTTCCATTTTTCGTTTTAATAATCTATTGCTTTTGGAACACCCAATTTAAAACTCAGCGTGATGTTTGACGAAGCTATAATATAAACTTCAGAAAATGAGGCCCAATTTACATAACACGATGCAGTATCATTCAAATATAGTATATTGAAAATTTGAAAATACAAGTATAAATACGCGATTTTAAGTAAATTAATGCTTGTATTTTTGCTCTACAACCACTTAGATAATTAATTATAGTTCGTTGTTGACCACTTAAAGTTATTAAGATATAAATATTTAAAAAAATGGTGAAAAATATACGTTACAGCATCGAAGTGGATTCTAAATTTCACATTGAAAATTTTTTAGGAAATAACAATAATACCAACGATTCCTTTTTTTGGACGGAAGATCATGATCATGGCGGAAGGCAGTTTTTTTTTACATCATCATTGATTTCCGATATGAATTCAGCAACCGAAATAATTTACACGGCTTCTCAAATTATTGCAATTTTTCAAGGCATTTATACTTTACTGGATCGCAATAGGAATGGTAGTAATTATTTTACAATACGAAATGTCTATGATATTGATTCAAAGAGATATCTCGAAAAAGTACAGAGTACAGAAATCTATAAAATTGACGTTGACTTTTCAGTAATAGTTGCATCAGATGAAAACAAACCAACAAATCCGATTTATATTCTATTCGAAGAAATTTGTAAAGATCCTTTTCTGACAAACCTTTTTTTTCTTCTTTCAAATAAAGTTGACTATAAAATGCTTTATATAATTTACGATGATATCAGGTTTTATCTAAGGACAATTAATGATAAAACTTTTTTGAATCCGTATAAAGCGCTACTTAATGACTTTACCCATACCGCCAACAACTACGAAGTTCTTGGCTTCTATGCTAGGCATGGAAGAACTGGCCATCAGCCTCCAAGTGCTCCCATAAATCTGGAAAATTCTAAAAATTTAATTTTTGATATTATTGGCAACTTACTAATTTCAAAATTTAATATCACTTTACCTGATTATTGGGGTATGATTTACATGGATTTTTCGTCAGTTGATTTAGTACAATTAAAAGATATTTTAAAAAAAGTCTAAATATATTTTGCATCTAGTTTTTTTAAAAAGGCTTACCGTAATTTTTATCAAAATTCTCCGGATTCTCTAAAGCTTTCTGAGCTAGATAATCTAATGGGTTTATTCCTTTATCATTTTGGGTTTTCAACTGCTTAGGAGTCACTTTATTGGTTGGCATGATTGGGCGACTATCAATTTGTCCAAGCCTACCGTTAAAAATATCATTTGCAAACTCATCATCCAATACTTTATCTACACTAATTCTTTTTACACAATATGCGAACGAACTTGCCAATAGATCCGCCAGCTGAATTTGAATAACACTTTTCGAAGATGCCATAGCAACCGAATCAATAGAAAGTGGATATGTCATTTTTCGGTAATCATAGCCTACTTCTACCTTTTCATCTCCCAACATTTTGGAGAGATAAAAAATAAAATTTTTCCAGAAATCGACTTGCTTTGAATCATCGTGTATAATTTCCATGCTCTCACCTGTTTCTTTAAACCATGAATCTGCGAGGATAGTTATTGAAGGAAGGGTTAAATCAATTGAATACTTTGTTACCGCGCTCAAAATCGAATCAATATGCAGTTCGCTCTCAATAACCGGCTCAAGAAGTTCTTTTTGATAACCTTCCAATGAGTTTGAAAGGAGTTCAGCAGATTTGTAGAAGTTCTTAACGGATTCGGCGGACAGTTCCCGCATCATTTTCTGAAAATCTTTCAAAAAAAGCTCGTACAATTTTTTGTCCCATTTATTCTCTCCTAAATAATAAATTGCATTACTATAAGATATATTTAAACCTTTCTTATAAAGATCAAGTCCGCGATGGTAAAAAGATTTCTCAATTAACTGATCTACGATGTGTGCAACTAAAGCAAATTTTTTATGATAATAAATAATTTTGACACGTTTCGTTTTTATAAGTTTGCTTCCAAGGCTCTCAATTACCTGCCTCTGTAATTTTTTATACTTCTTAAGCCTTGCAAAATGAATTTCCTCTCCGGTACTTTGAATTGGACTCAGAATCTTTTTGGTTTCTTCTTCCGTGAAATTATGCGACGCTATTACAAAAATCGGTTGATTGGGATCTAAAAGGTTCTGTCCCGAATTTCCCGATTCGTCAAAATATATTTTCATAGTCAACTAATTAAGGTACTTTCTAACTTCAAACTGAAAAAGTTCAGGTTGCAATCTTAGATAAAGATTAAAGTCACCGTCAAATTTGACTACAAGATTCCCATTTTGATCAAAGTCCAGCATATATAATACTTTATCATTTTCTAACTTGTTTATTATATTTACACTTAATCCAAATCTGACCAGTTTTATAATCTTTGTATTTGTTGTGCCGTAAATATGATAAAAATAATAGTCTTGGGATATAACCTCAAATTCATATAAAAAAGCAATAAGCGAATTTAGTTTAAAACTCACAAAATCTTCTTCAATTTTGAGTTTAGCAATTGCAATATTAGCCAGAATATTGTCAGCTTTACGTAAATCTATATAAACTTTACTTTCGTAATATTGATTGCTGTAAATCTTCTTAGACTGTCGGGGAACTTCTCCATAAGAAGACCCTATAAACAGATATGGATCGTCAGTTCTTGCCTTTATTTTAAAATAATCTATCGTATTCTTTATTCGTTCATTCAAATGCTGTTTTTGCGTGACTTCTAGAAAATTATTATAATACTTTCTGGCACTTTCATTCTTTAGTCTCTCCAGCTCAAAATCCTTGATATTATGTTCATTATCATTTAAAAAAATCTCTCGAACAATATTTACAATTTTGTCTTCACTGCTGAACTTATAATTTGACATATTTTTCAAAATAAGTTCCACAGCCTGATCTACATTGGTGAAAAATAAATCAATCGAGTTTTCAATCACATATTTTTTAATCTTCTCATTTAGGCTCTTTGGTATTTCTAAAACGAACTCAGAGAATTGAATTAAATTTGCATCTTCAATTTTATATTTTTCTTTACGTTTTTCCTTCTCTTCATTGCTTCCTGAAAAATCAAGCTTTTCAATGTCATAATTTTCAATTAATGGATTTTTAACAACATCTTTAAAACTGTATTCCCTGAGTGCACGTAAAGAAGACTTAATGCTATATTTTCCCTGAAAATCTTCGTGGTTTAAAAAATGAATTTTAGAAATTAATCCAGACAAACTCTTTTTATCCTTACCAAAAACTTCATTTAGTCGATTTGCCCTGCCTACAAGGTTGATTAAATCCTTAACTTTTAGATGCTCATTTTTATTACCTGTCCCGTTTGTAGTAATAAAGATGGTATCAATCGGTAAATTCACACCCTCTAATATTACACTGTTTGCAACTATATATTTTATTTCAGCGGTTTCTTTAAATTTTGCTTCCAGGTATTCCTTTATAATATTGGGAATCTTTGCATGTATATATATAACTCCCTTTTTTACATAATCAATAACATAAAAAGATTTATGAACTTCTTTTTGAAGCGTTTCAATAATTTTTGCAATGTTTTGCATTCTCGAAAGATCTTCTGTTATTTCACTTGATAATTTCTTTGCAAGCTCTTCTACTTTTGTTGGTCTGGAGTGGAAAATAAAATTCTTAAAGCTGGAATTCAAAACAATATAATTAAAATAGCCCTTATTACCCCCTAAATCAAATTCAGAGTCAGTAAACTTGTCATAGAAAAAGCTTCTATTATTCTCATAAAGGTACAGTTCAAAACTCTTAAAATCATGCTGAATCCTTTTAGTGAAAATTTCACCTTTAGATGTTTTTTTTATTTTTAAATTATTTTCATTTTCAATTAAAGGCGACAAATAAACAATCTTCTGGTGGCTGTTTCTTTTAAAATTCAGCTGAATTAGCCGTGTAAGTATATAGCTTCTGGAATCTCTGTCAATTAGTTTATGGGCTTCGTCAATAAAAACAGCCTCATAATTTACATTACTATTTTTATTAAGAATTCTTGTAGCCCTTTCTTGGGTAAGGATACCTATAAATCTCTCCTCTCCATTGTACATTTCATCATGAAGGATTAATTTATAATTTAAATTCAAAGCTTTAATATCTTTGTAAGTTTGTACCAATAGTGATTTTGAAGGTACAATAATGGCTATTCTCGAGTAACCTTTTAATTTTACAAATTCTTTGATAATTGAACTCTTTCCATAAGATGTCGGAGCTATATAGGCAATATCTGAAGAATCGCTGTCAATAATGAGATTACGTGAAGAATTTTGCTCCAACGACTCAATATAATTTTCTGGTGATTGGAAATTTCTCTTTAATGATATATAATTCATAGCATCTAAAATTCTGTTTTTATTGTCAACTTGGTATAACCTCCTCAAAGGACTGGTTATAAAATCAATAATGGGATAAAAACCAATCTGAAGGCATATATCATATAAAGGCTTGTAATCATTTGTTTTTACTCCGTATTTTAAAATAATATAAAAACCTATTTTAAAATATCCTTTCATCCTCTTGTCAAGGTCATAATACTTAAAAAACAACAACGCACAAGAAAGTATATACTCTTTCTCTACATCGTCCAAATTATGATTTAAACACAATTTCCTAAAAACATTTTTAAAAAGTGGATCTGAGTCATTACTTAGTTTTTTTAGTTCTTTTAAATCATTCATGTCTAATTTTCGTTAATGAATTTTAAAAAATCCTCCACACTTTTTTTATTAATGCACACTACATTTATACTCTTTGCGTTATATCTTTTTAAGAGTCGTTCAAGTTTTGGCTGTAAGTCAGCACAATCAATGTGACACCACTTATCTCCCAAGTAGATTGTTGAACAAGGTATTATATTAAATTTTTCAATCTGAATTTTACTGCCAGCGACAAATAGGCCTTTAAGATCTTTAATATCCTTTAATAATGTCTGATTTTTCTTTTCGGTGTGTAGGAAATGATTCTTCGCATTCTCCCAAGGATTATTTTCGTTATCCTTTTGAGATGTTTTTTCAATTTTGTTCTTAATGTCCCTATACGCCTCTCCAACTTTATTATTATGATTAGTCACCGTTGCAGGCATTGCTGATTTACATTCTACCAGCCACATTTCGCCTCCAAGTTCATAAAGACCGTCAAAGCCTTTCTTTGGTGCTTTTATTTCTTCTAGGTTTTTAAGAACACTGTATTGATTGAATCCGATACCTCGTAAGTACAGATGACACATAAACTCAGCAACAAAAGCAAGTTTTTTTTCTTGATCTTTCTGCTTATCCTGAAAAAAACTCTTCATCTGGCTTTTTACATATTTTAAATCGTCATCGCTTAAATCACCATCCCATATCTTTACGATTTCTTCTTTAATCTTATCTAAAAGGTCAGCAGAATAATCATCTATACTTAAAAAATTTAGAGTTATTCGATCTGAAACTATTATTTGGCTATTATTAAACAAACTTTATCTTTTTTAAACATTGTTTTTCTATTGGCACCACATTTCAAATAAAAGAATTTATGATCATTTGATTTAAATACAATACAACTTATGTGGAAGGCTAAGGTAATATTTTTTCATCTTGAATAATCAAAAAAAAATAGACATTCATTAAAAAAAAATCACATTAAAAACTATATATTCAAAAATAAACAATAAATAAAGTTAAATTTTACGGTTTTCCGTAATTCCACAAACTAATTAATCTTTCTTTAATTTCAAAAACCATAGAACAGCATTTATAAAACACAAAGTACATAAAACTAAACCTTATATTACAAAAATGATTATATTAGTAAAAAATGACTTTAGCTAACTACTGCAAATTAGTCCCTACTAGTAGCGTTTTTTAATAATATTGCCTATGAACTATGACTTTTTAAAGAATAAGGCTATTCAGGAAAAAGTTGACTTATCAATTGAAATTGCTAAAGTAATTGCCGATCATACTATTCAATTTTTTAAAAGTGACGACAACGGAGAACCTACACCTTATGGGAGCGGTGTAATAATTGAACTAGATAATAAATTCTTCATGGTTACGGCCTCACAATGACCAGATTGAATTCAGAAGAGATAAATTTATTAAGAAAATTGAGAAATACTGTTTATAAAGAATACAGAAATGATGTTAATATCTACTGGAGAATCAAAAGAGTGTTTCACTATGAATTATATATCAAAAATTGAAGATAATATCTTCGGATCACAATTAATTCAAGCTTTATATAAATTACAAGCTGACTTTCCTGATTCACATGAAATAGATGTCTTTATCCAACTCTGCACAAAAAAAATTAATGGATCAGTTTCGAATGAGTATCTTGACAATCCAACCGCATTATCTGAAATTAAGAATAAAGAAATCAGTGCCAGATGGAGAGAATACTTATCAAATAAACTTCCCAAATGTAAAAAGGAGCATTTTCCAAAAGCTGTATTTACGTATCTGGCAATATTTAACTTCAATGATGACCACTATTATTTAATACATTCTCTAAAACTTGTCAGGTCTGCAAAAGCCCTTTTTTCTGAAGATTTTCGTGAAAATATATATAAAACAGCAGCGAATTCAGTTCTGCGGATAAACATTAGTAATCCTATTTTAGCAAGTGACATATTAACAGAACTTTTTTCAATAAACCCACTGGATACAAAGAACGATTTTCGTAATCTTTTAAATCAATGGACTTTGCAATTACAAAGCGCTAGTGACTTTACCGGCGCGCTTGTTTTTTTATCTCTCCAAAAAGCAGCCAAATTAATTTCAACAAGTGAATCTAAAATTAAAATTGCAGAAAATTATGAAAAAAATGGTGATTTCCATAGATCTGACATTCAGCCAAATACTTACTACCCTTCTATATTATCATATTATAAAAATGCCTCTAGAGAGCTGAAAAGCATCACAGGAGAGGAAGACTTAAAAAACAGGATTCACCGTAAAATTATATTCGAACAGCAAGAACATGCAAAAATGCATCTGGCTGTCGCAAAGAATTATAGTAATCAAAATTATGACATTGAAAATTATATAAAAAATCAGTTAGAATCCTGGTCTTCTTTATTTATAACTTATGATTTTGAATCTGGTCTAAGTAATTTACTGTCCTTTCCCATATCTTTAAACAGAGATGTTGACGATTACTTTAATAACAACCACACTTTATCACCTTTCTTTAATTCTGCGGTCAAACAGGATAGTAATGGAAGGATTGTGGCTGAAACAACATTTGAGTCTTACTTTCAAAGTCTTGGAAAGAGTTTTTTAAGAGAAGCTATAATAGCTTTTATCAGAAACAATAAATACAAGATGGATAATGATAAGAAAATTGATAAAAATTATGTTTATATGTTGCTTCATAAGCTCCAATCCAAATTCGTGCCTTACGATAGAAATTCAATTTACATCAACGGTATTTTGGCAGGATTCAACAATGATTTTATAACTGCTGCCCACCTGCTATTACCCCAACTAGAAAATAGTCTAAAAAATATTCTTGATACAAATAACATATTGTCATTTAAAATTGATGATGAAATTCAGCATGATAATACCCTGGGAGGTATCTTGGAAATTTATATAAAAAAGAACCAGCATAATATCTTTATGGAGCTTAAAGATTTCTTAACTGAAAATAGTGGTGTCAATTTTAGAAATGAATTAAGCCACGGACTTGCTTCGCCCTTTATAATTGAGCACTACGGTGTATATTTATGGTGGCTAACATTGAAGCTGATAAAAGATTATGACGAAATCTTTACGTTTAATAAATAAGCCGACAGTCTATAAAAGTTTTATATCTCTATTAATGCATCAAAACAAATGATAAATAAATCGATTAATTAGCTTTTTTTACAAGCCTAAAATATTTATACTTAGCTCTTGTTTTTTTTACTTTTTACCGTATTCTGAATGCCAAAAAACATTTGCATTTCTTCTATTGTACTAAGATCGTCACTCAAATCAGCGATCGTAAGAAGAAATACTATAGCGAGAACATTTACGTAAAACAGATCTTGATAGACAATTGGTATCTTAGTTCTATTATGAAGATATCTATCTCGAATCTCATACATTTTATTCACTGACTTTATAATTTCCTCTTGGTTTTCAGGACGTAGCACAGAAACAATGTTTTTCATATAGGTCTGGCCTTTACTGCTGGAATTATTCACCGGAATTATTACGTTTTCAAAGTACGAAATCAGCTTTATAATTTTGTTGTATAAGTCTTTTGTTGAATTTATTTCACCAAGCAAATTTATTTGCGATTCGATTCTATAATAAAGCTCTGTGTTCTTTTTGCTAATAAGGAAACTATTTAAAGTATTTAATCCACCATCTGCAAGAGACATTAATCGACCTCTATCAAGCGTAATAGATGCCGGATTTTTAAGACTTTCTAGGTGCAGACAAAAATCATTAATAGAATCCGTTACTGAAAAATACTCACTCATCAACTGACTACTGGAAAGAAAATCTACATTGAACAATTCCGAATCAGACTGGAGTGCTTCATCAAGCAGTAAGCTTTTGATTGCATTTAAAGAAAGTTCTACTTCTTTTTTGATTAATACCTCAGCTTTCCTTCTTACTGCCTTAACTGTGGAACAAATCAAAACTTTATCAATAAATGAATTATGTAATTCTGAAAATTTATTACTACCTTTACTTTTTACCTTGACGCTCTTCTTTCCTATTACTTTCGATATTGCCTCAAAATATTCTGTTCCCTTAAAGGTAAATAAACTGCGGCCGAATTTAAACTCCTCTTCTATAATTAAATCCTGGACAATGAAATAAAAAGTATAACTTTTTAATTCTTTTTCAGTTTCATTATGCACATACGTGTAAAGATCAAAGTCAGCTTTAGAATTCTCATATAACATTACTATCCAATCAAATATTTTTCTAGATACAAATTCAAAATCCACATAACTGTTGAAATAATCTATTTCTAAAAATTTTAGCGCCAGTGTTACAAGCTCTTGATAAGTATTCGTATTATAGCTGATTTTTTTTTCGTTAATATTACATGCTATGTTTACAGCATTTCCCAGTAAATCTTGTTCTGAATACACCAGTTTCTCATTTTCTTTTATCTTAAATGTTCCTAAACATTTTTCACCAATTAATTGAGATGTGGATTCACTCTCAGTTACTAAATTTTTTCTAAGTAAATCTTCTACTGAAAGGATTTCAAATAATCTAAAACCCTCGCTATTTATGTATACCTCATAACTACTGCCCATAATTTTTTCTATCAGATAAATTAATATTAGACTTCTATTTCAATTACCTTGTACCAGTCTTATGCCAGTAATTTGTTGTAGTGAACACCTGAGAAATATTTTATACATCTTTATGTAAACTTTAATAAATGGAATAAAGTAATTAGTATGTCGATCAAGCTCAACAATTTAAATTTTATCATGGTACTAAACAACAAATTAATTAGCCACTGATTATTTGCTCGTTAAAATCTAATAACCCCAAAGGTTTTGACATAAATTGATTTAAAGTTTGCAGATTGATAACTTTTAATTCCAAGTAAAACATAGATTAGTACACTTTTACAGCAAGATAGCCAATAATTTTGATGCATTAGTGGATTTTTTTGTTTTCGTTTCCTTTTTTATTAGACCTAAAAAAACAAGAAAATATTTTACGAAAAAATACTTTATTTTTTGCACCGCCCGTAAATTAGATACACAACAATTGGGTTCAAACTTACTTTATCTAAAACAAAACAGGGCTACTCAGCAGCCCTAGCCCCGATAGCAGTGAAAATCCTTTTGTGCCGGTGTTCGGCACAAAAGATTGGAACGGATAGCGGGAAAAAGCTCCTAAAAAATAATATCAAACCTCAAAAAATATAAATACAATCGACGATGCTAATCATCCCAATTAGATTCACCAACAATTCACAATACCCTATCTAAATACCTGATTACCTGATAAAAAAATAAAATAACACATTCAGATACAACCAAAAATTACCACAAGCACCACCGTAATTCCCAAAACCCGATCAAAGACCCAAAACCGCAGCCAAAAACACCCAAGCCCCTATGACCGCAGAACCCTTTATAAGGAACCCCAAAGCGGCCCCAAAGACATAACGGTGAAGGACATAGAAAAGGACCTTATAGAGAATGGGTCTCAAACGGATAGGAATACCCAAAAGGGCGATGAGGTTCAAAATGACTCCTTTGAGACCATAGCGCCCCATAAGGACAATCCGGTCAGGAAGGAATTCGAAATTGGGAACCTTGGCAACCAGGAGCTTAAAGAAGATGAAATTACCAGAGATGAATCGCGTAATGGATCACCTGGCATTATTAAACCTTCCCAGCGAAAATTTTAATGTATTGATCCTGAAAAAAAAATAAAAAAGGTACCGACAGATTTGCTGGCATTTTCCTGCTCTGCTAATTCTAAATCAATGCCAGGATTCTCAAAAAAAAGCATCTTTTATGAAAACGAGATGCCGGTAATCTTGTCGCAAGTGGACAAAAAGCGCTCTTGCAATAAAACATCATCAGCCTGCGGATTGCAACTTACCGGCTTTTTATGATAAAAATAATTTCCGCTGACCTTCACTTTTTCATCACTGCTTCCTGCAAGCCATACCTGAGTTTCATATCCCTTATTTAAATCCTCAGGCGCACCTCTGCCACCCATTTTTGTCGGAACCCAACCCGGATTCAAAGCATTGACATAAACATCCGGCCATTTTCTGGCAACTGCCTTGCAAAGTAGCAGAACATGTAATTTTGTATCGGAATAAGTTATTTTGCCTATTGCTTTGTCAAAATATTCCAGTTTTGCATGTCCGCTTTCATGCATGTCAGAGCTTATATAAATTAGCCTTTTAGGCTTTTTGATCAGGCAGGTTAAAATATATGGGGCCAGGGTATTTACTCCAAGAAGCTCAGGCGCCGGGGAATTATAAACACCCGCATTATGAATAACAGCATCAAAGCTTCCTAAAGCATTCACTTTTTCTGCCAGCTGTATTGTATCCTCTATATTAGCCAGGTCTCCTATAAGGACTGTTTGTGCATCAGGCACTTTAGCCAATGCCTCTCTGCCTCGCTCTGTATTTCTCGCATGAAGGACTACCTGATGACCTTGAGCGATTAACGCGCCAGCTGCCAACAGCCCGAGACCATCTGCCGAGCCGGTGATAAATATTCTTGCCATTTAAAATTTAGTTTCTCAAAATTATTTACTGATTATATTGTGGCAGTCCTCCACTATCGTCATTATGGCTTCTGCATATTATAAACTTACAAAAAAACCTCCAAAATCAAATGACTTTGCAGGTTTAATTAGCGTTGCTCCCAGGAGATGGAGTTAATTGATATTTGATAAAAACCGCGCGATATCTTATTTCAAATTATCATTAAAGAAACTTTCTAACTTATCAAACGGAATCACATCTACTTTGTCATAGAGATCGACGTGAACTGCATTTGGGATAATCACTAATTCTTTTGGCTCGTTTGCCACTTTAAAAATGTCTTCAGAAAAATATCTCGAATGTGCGTTTTCCCCTGCAATTAATAACATCGGTCTTGGCGCAATTTCCTTTACATAAGCCAGTATTGGCATATTCATAAAAGAGATGGGATTGGTTGCAAGCCATGCCCCGTTTGAGTTCACAGAATTGACCTGAAAGCCGCGCGGTGTTCTGTAATAGTTAAAATATTCCTTTACAAATTGCGGCTCGTCACCATTCAATTTTTCAGGTAAATTTCTGGGTCCATCGGCCGGTTTTCCGTTTTCCATATCTTTTCAGCGCTGCTCGCCCAAAGTTTCCAGTGTTTTGGTTCTTTGTTCGGGAGTTACTGAATCATTATAGCCTTTGGACATTACACGGGTCATATCATACAAGCTTGTCGTGGCAACGGCTTTAACCCTTTTATCAATAGCCGTTGCATTTAAAGCAAAACCGCCAAAACCACAAATCCCGATGATCCCAATTTTGTTCCTGTCAACGTTCTTGTGCAATCCTAAAAAGTCAACCGCAGCACTAAAATCTTCCGTATTGATTTCCGGGGATGCCAGATTTCTGGGTTCCCCTGCGCTTTCCCCCGTATAAGACGGGTCAAAAGCCAAAGCAATAAACCCGCGTTCTGCCATTTGATTGGCATATAATCCTGATGATTGCTGTTTCACGGCCCCAAAAGGCCCGCCAATAGCCAATGCAGATAATTTTTCTTTTCCTGCATTTTTTGGAAGGTATAAATCCCCGGAAAGTGTAATGCCATAACGGTTTTTGAAGCTCACTTTTTGACGCGTTACCTTATCGCTTAATTGGAAGGTATAATGTTCTTTTGATGTATTCATTTTTTCTGAATTTAATTTTGCTTTTTGTGCAACTAATTGCCCTGCTATCAGAAACAATATTGTGATTGCCAATGCTTTTTTCATTTTATGTTTGAATTAATTTTTAATGCTTAAATACCACTCCTGAGTTATGGATTTTTCTTAATTTACTATATTTTCTATATTTGGATCAGAAGTCTATTAAAGTTCCTGCGCTGTTGGGCGAAAGATAATTTCGTTAATGTCTACATCCGAAGGCTGGCTAATTGCGAAGGCTACTACACGGGCAAAACTGTCCGCACTAATCCCTACCTCCCCTACATAATCCTTGTTGGCCTGCTGGATATCTGCCTCTGAAATATGTTCCAGCAGCTCTGTTTTAACAGCACCCGGACATACAATGGTGGTACGGATATTATAAGGCTTGAGCTCCATTCGCAAACCTTCCGTTAAGGCGCGAACCGCATATTTGGTAGCGGAATAAACCGCAGAGCCATTAAATACTTTATGACCGGCCACAGAAGAAGTGTTGATGATCTGGCCGAACTTTTGCTCTTTCATATAAGGAAGAACAGCGGCAATACCATTGAGCACCCCTTTAATATTGACATCTATCATGGTGTTCCACTCCTCAACATTCACTCGGTCCATTGGGGACAAGGGCATGATCCCTGCATTATTCAGTATGACATCTACACGCCCAAATTGCTGAACAGCCTGATCAACCAGGTTTTTTACCTGCTCCAGATCTGTCACGTCCACCTTTACAGCTAGGGCTTTCGCGCCCGTTTGCTGAATATCTTTTGCCAGCTTGTCAATTTTATCAGCTCTTCTAGCCCCTAATATCACTGTTGCTCCCAATCCTGCCAGATGTTTCGCAGCAGCCTCTCCCATCCCGCTGCTGGCTCCGGTAATGATTACTACTTTATCTTTGATATTATTTTCCATAATTAATTATATTTAATTTCACTTCTTTTTGAAAACTATTTTGCACTTTTATACACCTTATCGGTTACCGCTTCGTTCCAGTTTACAATTCCTTTTTCGGTGTTGGGAACGATGTACAATTGCTGCAAACCCACATCAGCGCTAGCACCGTGCCAATGCCTTACATTGGGTGGACATTTTATGACATCCCCTTTTTTGATAATTTCAACAGGCTTGCCCTCGATTTGATGATAACCAACACCATCGGTAATAATCAGGATTTGACCCGCGGGATGACTGTGCCAGTTGCTCCTTGCACCTGGCTGGAAATAGACATTGCCAACCGCTGTTGTAAAAACGCTATCGGCATCAACCAAACCGGTATTGTATGCATTACCTGTAAATAAATCTTTTGAACCTTTTTCACCTTTTAGAAAAATTTGAGTCAGCTGGTTTTTATCTCCATTTGTTTTTTCATGGTTTTTATTCTTGCTGCAAGCCATTGCCAGCACACAAATTATAAGTGCCGATGCTATATTTAAAATACTTTTCATAATGATCCTGTTTTAATTGTTTTCAAATCTCACCACTACGTTTCCGGTACCCAGTGCAGCAGGAAGTCCCGCAGGACTGTCAATATATCCGAGTTTTGTATAACTATAGGAAGTGCTGAAACTTTTATAAAAAAGCACCAGCACATTGTCGCCGTAAAGCGTTAAATCGCCCGCTTTTATCTCACCTCCAATTGACGCATTTGCTGGAAGCGGACTGGGAAAATCATAGTACTTTTCATTGCCATTGAGCTCGGTCATATCCAGGGTAAGGGGAAGTCTTGCTTTTAGTGCAGCAGCGCTAGCGTTGTTATACAATGTTGCTGTAAAAACGGCTGTACCAATTGTTATTTTCATTTTTGATGTTGAATTAGTATTAGTATTTTCATTTCCATTCTCATTGTTTTGCGGTAGCGTTTCATTGTCCTTGCTGCAGCCTGCATTACAAAAACAAAAAACGAAAAGAACAGCCGTAACGGTTAGAAAAGATTTCAGTTTCATACGATATGTGTTAAGGTTAAACATTTTTAATGAATTTTGCAGGAATCCCGCCCACGATAGTATTATCGGGAACATCTTTGGAAACTACTGCCCCTGCGGCGACAATGGCATTCTCTCCAATGGTAACGCCGGGCAAAATAGTGGCATTGGCCCCAATCCATGCATTTTTTTTAATGTGGATAGGTTTTCCAATGAGTCCTTTTCTTTGCTCTGGATCTAAGGGATGGCTTTCGGTAATAAGGCTGACTTTCGGGCCAATTAAAACATCATCTTCAATGGTAATGCCGCCGAGTGCCAAAAAGGTGCAGTCAAAATTGATAAATACGTTTTTGCCGATCGAAATGTGTTTTCCGTAGTTGATGTAAAGGGGTGTAAAAACGGTTACATCCTGAACTTTTGAATCTAAAATTATGCTCAGTATCTGTGCA
>Ga0157370_10003682_pt1 | contig 17904 bp, 20 predicted proteins | sample C35metaG_FD_113463 | JGI IMG/M metagenome (GOLD analysis project Ga0157370, IMG submission 113463) | Corn rhizosphere microbial communities from Kellogg Biological Station, Michigan, USA - C3-5 metaG | ecosystem: Host-associated > Plants > Roots > Rhizosphere > Soil | place: USA: Michigan...
AGGCTTACATTCGCCAGTCCACCGCCGCCTCGCACAAGATTGAAGAGCGCGTTTCGTCGATTCTGACCGGCACTGCCGAGCAAGTGCACCATCAGCTCGAAGAGCTGCAGGCGCGCTATGGCGTGGAGGAGTTTGTGATCGACACGCCGCTGGCTCAGCCACAGGCGCGTTTGGCCTCGCTCGAACTGCTCGCCGCAGAGAGCCGGGCGCTGGCTTAGGGGGGTAACACATGAGTCAACTTATCCGTCTGGCCCGCGAAGATGAGGCCGCCGAGCTGCATGGCCTGCTGCAACGCGCTTACTCGCCGCTGCTGAAATTGAACATTCACTTCACCATCACTCGCGCCAGCGTTGAGGACGTGCTGAGGTGATCCGCAATGAAACCACCTATGTGCTGGAAACCGAGCAAGGCATCACGGCGACCCTCACCACTCGCTTTCCTTGGACGCCGACCAGCAAGAAAGAGTACGCGCCCTGGCCTTTCGTCCACTGGTTCGCGGTGGATGAGAATGCCAAAGGCCACGGCTATGGCGGCCAGATCATGACGCATGTCGAAAATACTTTTCTGCGCGATACCCTCAAAGTGCCCGCCGTCTACCTAGCGACCGCCATTCGCCACCCTTGGCTGACGGCGCTCTATCAGCGTCGCGGCTATGAGCCTTTCCACACGGCGGTGAATCCGCTAGGGGTGGAACTGGTGTACTTACGCAAAATCCTCAACACCTCGCTCTATGAGGCGCAGGCGCAAAAAGAGTTCGTGCGCACCGTGCCCGAGGCCAAGCTTTTCGTCTAAATGCCGTTTTAACTTATTGATCTCTGGGAAAACAATGAACCTGATTAAACCCACTATCGGGCTAACCGCCCTTTCGTTAATGGCGCTGTCTTTCAGTTATTCTGCCTTTGCCGCCGATGAAAAACCGCGCAGCGGCGGCTCTCTGACCTGGGGCGTAGAAACCGAACCCAATACTTTCAACCCGCAGCTTAACGGCCAGTCGAAAGCCGAACTGATCCTGCGCGTGGCCTATGAATCCCTGCTGGCTCGCAAGCCAGACGGCTCCTATATTCCGTGGTTGGCCAAGGGCTACAGCCTGTCTGACGACGGCAAAATCTACACTTTCACCCTGCGCCCTGACGTCACTTTCTCCGACGGCAAAAAGTTTGATGCCAACGCCGTGGCGGAGAATTTCCGCCATGCGCAGGACCCGGCGTACTGCGCCGGTTCTAGCCTGTGCGCCATTGCCAGCCGTATCGAGAGCGTCACCACGCCGGATGAAAGTACGGTGGTGATCACTCTTAAGCAGGTGTACGCGCCCTTCCTCTCTTTCGCCGCCGGGCTGAAATTGCTCTCTCCGGCCTCATGGTCCTCTCCGCAGCTTAAAGCCGGTGGGCCGGACTTGGCGGGCACCGGGCCGTTTATCCTCAAGCGTTATGAGAAAGGCCAGCAGGTGGAATATGTGAAAAACCCGGCCTACAACTGGGCGTCGGCCAATGCCGCGCACCAAGGCCCGGCCTATCTCGACAGCGTGACTTATCGCTTCCTGCCTGAATCCTCGGTGCGCACTGGCGCGCTGCTTTCTGGTCAGGTGGACGTGATTGAGGGGATTTCCGGTAATGACGCCGGAGAATTCAAAGATAACCCAGACTTCACCTACCAACATGCGCTGAACACCGGCACGCCTTACTCCTTGTTTCTTAACGTGACTTACGGCCCAACTCAGGAAGTGAAGGTGCGCCAGGCGCTGTTGCAGGGACTGGATGTCGGGCCGATTTTGCAATCTATCTATCGCGGTGAGCGCACGCGGGTGTGGGGCATCACTTCGCCAGTGGATCCGCTTTATGACAACAGCCTCGACGGCAAATATGGCAATAACCCGCAGCTCGCCAATTCACTGTTGGATGAGGCGGGCTGGAAAACCCGCGACGCCGAGGGCTTTCGCAGCAAAGACGGCAAACGCCTGAGCATTGAGATCATTCAGGCGCAGGCCACGGTGCGCGACCAGCGCGATGTGCTGCTGCAAGCCCTTCAGGCGCAGGCTCGCCAGCGTTTGGGTATCGAACTGAAGATTCGTTATGTCGACTCCGGCACCTACACCGATGTGCGCAATACCGGACTGTTTGGCTCGATTGCTAACTCGAACACCGACACCGACGGCATTGATATTGAAAACCACTACCTGCCAGTGAAAGGCGGCGGTGCCATCAACTATAGCCGTACCGATGCGCCAGAAATCGCCCCTTGGCTGCACGGCGCGGCGCAAACCCTCGATAACGACAAGCGCAAAGGCTTTTATGCCCAGTTGCAGGAGTTTGCCATCGTGCAGCAGGCCTTCGCCATCCCGCTTTATGAGCCGGAAGACCAGATTGCTGCCGCGTCTTACGTCCACGGCGTCGGCTTTAGACCTTTCAAGCAGATGCCTGAAAACGCCTATGACGTCTGGCTGAGCGACCATTAAATCGCGCCGAACTGAACTGTAAGTGAACCAAGGAGCCGCCCGATGACTGTTGAAACTTCACTCGATACGCCTCGCCGGTGGCGCAGCCCGCCGAGATGGCGCGCGCCGCTGGTGTGGCGAATTCTACGCCGCATTGGCAGCGGCGTTCTGGTGCTGTGGGCTGCGGTGAGTTTGTCCTTTATCAGCGTCTATCTCGCGCCGGGGGATATTGTCAGCCTGCTGATTGGCGAGCAGGTGCGCACCCCGGCGATTGAGGCGGCGATTCGCGCCGAATGGGGGCTGGATCAGCCACTGTGGCTGCAATATCTGCACTATCTGTGGCGGGTGCTGCACGGTGATTTCGGCCGCTCTTACCTGCTCAATATTGATGTCAGTTCACTGGTACTTTCACAGCTTTGGCCGACGTTGAAGCTGACCGGCGCGGCGTTGCTGGTCAGCCTGATCTTCGCCGTGGCGATGGCGGTGCTCACCGCTAATCGCCGCTTTGGCCGCCGGATTGCTGGGTTCTTCGAGCTGTTATTGGCCTCGACACCCTCTTTCTGGCTGGGGATCGTTCTGCTGTTTATCTTCAGCTTTACCCTGCGCTGGTTCCCGGTCGCCGGAGATCGCAACTTCTCGGCACTGGTGTTACCGGCGCTGTCGCTGGGCTTGGCGCAGGGCGCGGTGGTCGCGCAGGTGCTGCGCCGGGGTCTGGAAGACGCGTTAAACGAGCCTTTCGCCTTGACGCTGCGGGCGTGGGGACTGGGAAATTTAACCATTCGCCTGCGCCACGCGTTGCGTCACGCCGCGCTGCCCGCCGTCACTCTCACCGGCTGGCTGATTGGCGGGCTGCTCAGCGGCGCGGTGATCACCGAACAGGTGTTTGGCCGCCCGGGGCTGGGTAAAGTGACGGTGGACGCCGTGCTCGGCAAAGATCTGCCGGTAGTGCTCGCCGTGGCTATTTTCTCGGCGCTGGTTTACGTGGCGATGAGCACGCTGGTGGATATTCTCTACCTGCTGATTGACCCGCGCCTGCGCGACCAGCCCTCTTCACAGGGAGGCGCGTCATGAGCCTCTCCCTAAGCTTACAGCGCCGCCGCAGTTGGCCTTCAACAGGATTAGCAGTGGCAGCTCTGTTCCTGATTTTAATACTGCTGGCGGTGCTTTTTCCTTCCCTTATTAGCCCATACGATCCGCTGAGCGCTGACCCGATCAACGCCCAGCTGCCTCCTTCGGCCGCCCACTGGCTGGGCACCGATCAACTGGGGCGCGACGTGTTGACGCGCATTATCTACGGCAGCCGCTATTCGATGTTAATCAGCATCGCGGCGATGGCCGTCGCGGTCACCGTCGGCAGCCTGCTCGGGCTGCTGGCCGGGCTGGCGCGCGGCGCGCTGGATGAGTTTATCAGCCGCGCGGTGGACGTGATCTCCGCCTTCCCCGACCTGCTGCTGGCGCTGATGCTGATTGCCTTCACCGGCCCGGGCACCACCAATCTGATTTTTGCCCTCGGCGTCGCCTCGATCCCGCGCTTTGCCCGCGTGGTGCGAGCGCAAACCTTCGTAGTGATGTCCTCGGGCTATGTCGAGCAGGCGCGCACCTTCGGCCTGACTCGCCGCACGCTTGTCTGGCGGCACGTGTTGCCCCACGCCATAGCCCATGTGCCGGTGCTGGCAACCTTGGGTTTAGGCACGGCGATCATCGGCACAGCCGGGCTGAGTTTCCTCGGCATGGGGCCGCAGCCGCCAGCGGCCGAGTGGGGATTGATGCTGGCCGAAGGGCGAAATTACCTGCGCAATGCCTGGTGGATTGGCGTCTGGCCCGGCGTGGCGATCACCCTCACCGTGGTGGCAGTCAACACCGTCGGCCGCCACTGGCAGGCGCGTTTCGAAGGGAGACAGGCATGAGTCAGGAACTCTTTATTGATATTCGCAATTTGACCGTCAGCTTCCCCTCGCCGCAGGGCCGCAAAGTGGTGGTGCGCGGGTTAAACCTGCAATTGCAGCGCGGGCAGTCTTTGGCGCTGGTGGGGGAATCCGGCTCGGGGAAAACCGTTACCGCCCGCTCGCTGATTGGCCTACAGGATGAAAACGCCGAGCTGACGGCGGACCGTTTTATGATTAATGACCGCGACATGCTGCGCGCCAGCCAGCGCGAGTGGCGCGGCGTGCGCGGCAGGCAGATTGGCTATGTGCTGCAAGACGCGCTGGTTTCTCTCGACCCTTTGCGGCGTATCGGCCAGCAACTGGGCGACGCCCTGTTGGCGCATCCGAGCGAGGGCAAAATCGACCTGCGCAAGCAGAGTCTGCAACTGCTGGCGTCGGTGGGCATGCCGGAGGCGCAGCGCCGTCTGAGCCTATATCCGCATCAGCTCTCCGGTGGCTTGCGCCAGCGTGCGCTGATCGCCACGGCATTGGCCGGTAAACCCGAGCTGCTGATTGCCGATGAGCCGACCACCGCGCTGGATATGACGGTGCAAAAGCAGATCCTCGACCTCCTTCAGCGCCGCCGCGACGACGGGCAGGCGCTGCTGCTGATTAGCCACGACCTGTCCGTCGTCGGCCAGCTGGCTGACGTTGTAGTAGTGATGAAGGATGGCGAAGCGGTGGAGCAAGGCGCGACCTGGCAGGTGCTCAATGCGCCGGCCCATGAGTGGACCCGCCAGTTGCTGCGCGCCGTACCGACGCCCGAAACTAAAGGTTTTCGCCTTTCTTCCCCCGCGCCGGTGGCCCTTCCCCAGCGCCAAATTGCAGCCGGTGAGCCGCTACTGCTGGCCCAGCACTTGAATAAATATTACGGCGAGCATCAGGTGGTGCGCGATGTCAGTTTCCAGCTTTCGGCGGGAGAGACGCTGGGTATCGTCGGCGAGTCTGGCTCGGGTAAAACCACCGTCGCGCGCATGGTGCTAGGGCTGACCGAACCGGACAGCGGCCTGATCCAGATTGAAGCGCAACCGTGGAGCCACGTGGCTGAGGCCGAACGGCGCTTGCGCCGCAGCCGCATTCAGCTGATTGCGCAGGACCCGCTCAGCTCCTTCGACCCGCGCTATACCGTGGAGAAAATCATTGGCGAGAGCCTCGACGCAGCGGGCATTTTCGGCGCGGCCCGCCGCCAGCGTGTGTTACAGCTTTTGGATGAAGTGCGCCTCGGCGAGCATTTTCTCCAGCGTTACCCGCGTGAACTCTCCGGCGGGCAGCGTCAGCGCGTGGCCATTGCTCGCGCCTTCGCGCCAAACCCTGCCTTGCTGGTGGCCGATGAGCCGGTCAGCGCGCTCGACGTTTCCGTGCAGGCGCAGGTACTGGATCTGCTGGCCGATATGCAGGCGGAGCATCACACCGCGCTGCTGTTTATTTCACACGACCTTGGCGTCATTCACCATCTCGCCGACCGCGTGCTGGTAATGAAAGACGGTGCGGTGGTCGAAAGCGGCGATGTCAATCGGGTGTTTAACCATCCGCAGCACCGCTGGACTCAACAACTGCTGGCCGCGCTGCCCGGTCAGGCGGCCTAGCTCGAACAACATCAACCCAATATTGAGGAAAGCGTCATGAGCAACAAGAGACAGTTACGTTTGGGGGCGATCATTCAGGGCGCGTCAGGGAATATGTCCGCGTGGCGCCACCCGGACGCGGTGGCTGACGCCAGCATCAATATCCAGTTCTGCCAGCAGCTAGCGCAAAAGGCCGAACAGGGAAAATTTGATTTTCTGTTTGTCGCCGATGGCCTGTATATCAATGAGAAGTCGATCCCGCACTTCCTCAACCGTTTTGAGCCTATCACCCTGCTGTCCGCGCTGGCGCTGGTGACGCATAAGATTGGTCTGGTGGCGACGCTTTCTACTTCTTACAGCGAGCCTTTTACCGTGGCGCGGCAGTTCGCCAGCTTGGATCACCTCAGCGGCGGTCGCGCGGGCTGGAATGTGGTGACTTCTCCGCTTGAAGGCTCGGCCAAGAACTTCTCGCGGGATAAGCACCCGGAGCACGACGAGCGTTATCGCATCGCCAGTGAATATGTCAGCGTGGTCAAAGGCTTGTGGGATTCTTGGGAAGGCGATGCTTTCGTGCGCGACAAGGCCAAGGGGCAATTCTTTGCGCCGGAGAAGCTGCACACCTTGAACCATCAGGGGAAGTATTTCTCGGTGCAGGGGCCGCTCAACGTCGGACGCTCGCCGCAGGGCCAGCCGGTGGTGTTTCAGGCCGGAGCCTCTGAGCAGGGCAAAGCTTTTGCCGCCGAGGCCGCCGACGCGATTTATACCCGTCAGGCCACGCCGGAGCTGGCCCGCGAATTCTATCAGGACGTCAAACGCCAGCTGGTTGAAAACGGCCGCGACGCCGATGATATCCGTATTTTCCAAGGCATCAGCGTGATTATTGGTGACAGCGTCACCGACGCCGAGCAGAAATATCAGCAAACGGCCCAGCTAGTCACCGCCGATAAGGCGCTGGATTACCTAGGGCGCTACTTCGAGCATTATGATTTTAGCCAACATCCGTTGGATGAGCCTTTCCCGGACATTGGTGATTTGGGCCAAAACAGCTTCCGCAGCACCACGGACTCTATCAAGCGTGACGCCAAAGCGCGCGGATTGACGCTGCGTCAGGTGGCTTTGGAAGCCGCCACCCCGCGCCCGACCTTTATTGGCAGCGCCAGCGACGTGGCCGATGGTCTGCAACACTGGTTTACCAGCGGCGCGACGGACGGGTTTATCGTTCGCGGCGGCACGCCAACGGCTTTCGACGATTTTGTCGAGCAGGTGATCCCACTCTTGCAGCAGCGAGGCTTATACCGCACGGACTATGAAGGAGATACGCTGCGCGAGAATTTAGGCCTGCGTGAGCCGGAAAACCAATTTGCCGCAAAGCCGGGGGCTGAAGTTCGCCAACTGGCGGCGGTGAAATAGCCGCCAGTTGGCACATTTCAACCACCCCTGACCTGTAACCAACTGAAAATATCTTCGTTGAAGATGACGTGAATTGTGGCGGGAGTTTTCTTAACAACTAATTAGCAATTAAAGCTAAAGATCTAAACAAAAATGGGTGTCTATTGGAACGGTGCCGGTGAATAAATCAGAGTGGCCATCAACCTCTGTTTATTGACGACATGCTCTGACTAACCGATGTAGAACCTAACCTGATGAGGGGTAAGTCCATGAAAGATTTAGTGAATGATATTATATCCATATTTAACCCCAAGACGGTTACGCCTGTTTTAGTTCGCACAGGATTATCGCATCGTGAAGTCGCGTCCCTGCAGGCCGTCGGCGTAGCAACGGTTTCTTGGGCAACGTCCATGGAAGAGCTGAATAGCGCATTTGTTAAAAAGGCGTTAGACGCGGGTGCTGTCGGCTATCACATTACTAATGTGGAATCGCACAAACCGGGTAAGGAAGATCAACACGTCATGGCCGCCACCGCGACCTTCTATCACATCAATCATAAAGCGGCCTATGGCTAATGTTGCAGAACAGTGATGACGGAATTAAAAATGCCGCATTCCAGAAATGGCGTGCGGCATTTTTTTTGCCCGAATTTACCAGACGTAGCGCACGCCGGTGAGTTTCTCACTCAGCTGCCACAGGCGTTTGGCCGCCTCGGGGTCGATGGCCCATGAGCTTACGCCGATTTCTGCGCCGTCCTCGGCGGCCAGTGGAGCAATGTCTGCATCGTCACAGTAAACACCGCCTTTGCCCGCCAAACTTGGATGGGTGGCGCACCACACCGAGGTTGCAGCGCCCTGCTCAACGGTTTTGAATCCCGCCTCTTCAGTGGTTTTTACCTCACCATCCTCATTGAGTGCGCCGACGCGTTGATAATCGCTCTTTTCCATATGGCGGGTTAACGCGGTAAAAATCGCGCCCGGGTGCAGGGAAAATGCGCGGATATTATGCGCCTCGCCGAGCTTATCCAGCTGTAAGGCAAAGAGTACGTTGGCGGTTTTCGACTGGCCGTAGGCCAGCCATTTGTCATACGGGCGCTGATTGAAGTTAGGATCGGCGAAATCCACCCCAGCAAAGCGATGACCGCGTGAAGAGACGCAGACCACGCGCGCGCCGTTGGCATTTTTCAACGCGGGCAGCAGGCGCGCGGTGAGTTGATAGTGGCCGAGATGGTTGGTGGAAAACTGCCACTCGTTGCCCCGTGCGTCGCGATGCAGCGGCGGTGCCATCACCCCCGCGCTGTTAATCAGAATATGCAGTGGGCGGCCCGTTGCGAGGAAACGCTCGGCGAAAGCGTCAATAGACGCGGGGTCCATCAGGTCTAAGAAGTCCGTTTCAACATTGGAAATGCCTTTCAGCGCCTCTTTAGCCTTTTCCACATCACGGGTGGGAACGCGGACCTGCGCTCCGGCCTCGGCCAGAACGCGCACCGTTTCCAGCCCAATACCAGAATAGCCGCCAGTCACAATCGCATTTATGCCAGTGAGGCTGCGTTGGCCCAGCACCTCGCTGGCGGTAGAGTTTTTATCGAATCCAGAATGCAGTGGTTGTTGTTGAGTGGTCATAGAGTCAGTTCCAATGTGGTTGAATCGCAAGACAACCCCGGGGTCATCGGTTAGCCGACAACCCATCATGCTGGATATTGCTCAGACTAGGAATGCATTAACGTCCCGAATACTGTCGAGATCGTCTGATTTCAAGAAATGCTCTCACCACGTCGCGGTGAGAGTTAGAAGAGGTCTGAGTGACTGCCGACTCTATATAATTTTATCTCGGTCGTCGTTCGCTGGTAGACCAAAAGTAGGTCCGGCATTCCATGGCATTCTAAATAACCAATGTAATTGCCAATCAGGGAGTGCTCCTTGTATTTTTTCGGTAAAGGCTCCCCTGTCTGTAACAAAGCAATGGTTTCTAAAATTACATCCTGCGCCTTCTTGTTCTTTGCATAGCGCTTGGCATCTTTTTTAAAACGACTTTGATAAACAATTTGTAGCATCGTCACCAACCTAGATCGCGTTTAAGATCGGAGATGGTATCAACACGAGTGGTTTCTACCCCATTTTCTAAATCTCGAATGGCTTGAAGGGTTTGCTGGTTAGGTTGCATTAAATCTTTTGGCAATTCAGCATCCACGGCAAGACGATTTACAACCATTCTAATGACAGTCGATAAATCCAAACCAAGGGCCTTGGCGTTTGCCATTGCAGCAGCCTTTGAGGCTGGTGAAACCCGGGCACGTACGACGGTATCTGGCATAGTAGTTCTCCTCATTAACTAAAATAAAGTGTAGCCCTTTTGTAGCCACAAAGATAGCCTGAATTTTAAACAATCTATTTTAATGCTCCCCCAAATCCCACAACGACGCATGCGCATTTAACGGCGCGATGCCGCGGTCGGCGTAGTGCTTCAGCTCGGCGATTTGGCTTTGGAAGAAGGCTTTGGTCTTGGCGTTCAGCTCTGCGCTGTTGGCAATCACCTGCTGGAGGTGGCGCAGCACGTGGCTCACTTCCCACTGACCGTCTTGCAGTTGGTGCTGCTCAAAGACTTGCTCCGACTGCTGCTTAATGCCCCGTGCGGCCATCATCCCGGCAAGGTCGTCGCGGGTGATCAGCGTGCGAATATTACAGTCGTCGTGGTGGGCAAACAGGTTGTACTGGTTCTGAATGTGCACTGCGTAAAGGTGAGCCATCTGGTTGATGTCGGTGACCCGCGTATCCCACTCGGCGTAGCAGAACTGTTTGGCGACGCGGCGGGCTTTTTCAATGATGCGCGCCAGCACGTCGAGGTTTTCGAAATACCAAGAGGAGTGCGCCACAATGACTTTATCAAAGTACTTAGGTGGAAATTCAACGGCGTCTGAGAGGAAGTCCGTCTCAAGATACACGCTGATTCGGCTGCCCACCGGCGAGGAAGTGAGCTTGTCGAGAGACTGTGCGAGGGTGTAAGGGCTGCCGTAGTCGCCGCTGGCGATATCCAGCGCCACCACCTGCCCGCCTTCGCCCACCAACTCCGCTAGCACGGCGGTGGTGTCGCCCTGCCCGCAGCCAATCTCAAGGATTCGCTCATTCGGTTTGATGGCCCAGAACTCCGCCAGATTCAGGCGATGACCAGTCTGAATCGTTTGAATTTCAAGGTTAGTAGAGTCTAACAGTATGGTGCTTAAGATCTTCTCTATCATGCAGTGCGCCTGTGTGGTGGGAACAAAGGATGGAGGAATAAGCCATGAAAAGGTTATCCGTGCGGCGAGTATAGCTGATATCTTCCGTGCATTATGACGCCATTACGGCACTTCGCGGAGTCGACCCATGGACCCACTTTCAGACGTACTTTCCCAACTCAGTGCCGACAAAGCTTACGTGGTCGGGCTGCGCACCGGCGGTGATTGGGGGATGCATTTCCCACCTCCCGAAAACATCAAATTCAATGCCGTGGTCGAAGGCAGCTGTTGGTTGACAGTGGAAGGAGAATCCGCCCCTATTCAGCTACTGCCGGGGGATTGCTTCATCCTGACCCGGCCGAGAGCCTTCACGCTGACCAGCGCCTTAGGGATGAAAACCGCAGATGCCGTGGCGCTGTTTCGCCAATCGGTCAAAGGCATGTTGCACTACGGCGCTGAGCAGGACTTTTTTATGATTGGCGGGCGTTTTAACTACGGTCAGGAAGCCCGTTTATTGCTCGACAGCCTGCCTTCGGTGGCGGTAGTCAATGCCAGCACGGATTCGGCGCCGGTGCTGCGCTGGGCTCTTGAACTGTTGGCGCAAGAGGTATCCAGCCCGTCGCCCGGTGGTGCGATGATGGCCCAGCAGTTGGGCAATATCATGTTGATTCAGGTGCTGCGCCAGTATCTGGGAAGGGAGCAGGACAGCCCGACGGGCTGGCTGTTTGCCCTTTCCGATTCAAGAGTCAACGCCGCGCTGGAGGCTATGCATGCTGAACCGGAAAAACGCTGGAGCGTGCAGCAGTTGGCCGAGGTGGCCGGGGTTTCCCGTTCAACCTTCGCCTTGAATTTCAAACAAAAAGTCGGCTGTGGGCCTTTAGAATATTTACTGCGCTGGCGGATGCAGTTGGCGAGTCGGCGCCTGGCCGCCAGCGATGTGACAGTTTCTGTCGTGGCGCAGTCGCTGGGATATGAGTCGGACAGTGCTTTTAGTAATGCGTTTAAGCGAGTGATGCTCTGTTCGCCGCGCGAATACCGCGAGCGTCAGCGGGGCCAGTGATGGCCCCTGCTGAGAGCGTTTCGACGGGATAACCTAGGCAATAGGAATGTAATATTCGCAGGTAATGCCATTTTCGCTGGCGGTGCGGGTGTACTTTTCCAAATCATGCCCGAGGCGGAACTGCAAATCTTGCGTCGGTAAAAACACCGAATACATATATAGAATGAAATCGTTAAGGCGATCCAACTCGTGGGTGTAGTCGAATTTCAAATAGCGACCCGCCGGGATCACGACCTGTTCCACTAGCTCGTCGCAATCCCCCTCTCGACTCTCTTCGCCGAGTTGGCGCGCTACGGTGTAGAGCATGTCCATGCCCATCACCGATTCCACTTCGTCACTGGCCCGGCAATCCGCCAAACCCCAAGCCGCACGGTCGAGACAGGTCGGATCTTTCAGGTAGTGATGCATGGCGTCGCGGTGCACATGGTTTTTTGGATTGAATAACGCTTCAATCGGATAGCTGTGGCGCTGGGTTTTGCCGACAAATGACATCTCCGGCAGCTCGATAATTTCATAGCTCGGCGCAGGAAATTCGTCGATCAGCAGCGGCGCGGTAATGCCGCCCATATTCCACTCGGCGTTGCGGCGAAACACGGCAGGCGTCTCGGCAAAGTTCTTCTTAAAAGAGCGAGTGAAGGTCTGCTGCGAGTCATAAGAGTAGTAGAGCGAGATATCCAGAATCGGCATATTGGTCAGGCGCAGAGCAATGGCCGCCATGGTCAAACGGCGATCGCGGATGTATTTCCCCAAGGCATAGCCCGTTTTGCTTTTAAACAGGCGTTGCAGATACCACGGCGAGTAGCCCGTTTTCTTCGAGGCTCTCTCCATGGTCAGACGGTCATTCAGATTCACTTCAATCCAGTACAGCAGCTCTTTGATCAGCTGGTCATGGAAATCAGGTTTTTCGATGTTGTACAAATTGCGCTCCGAACTGTCCTGATGTTTAACGTGGATCCCAGGCTTTTCGCGCCGGAATTGACTCTATAATCGTCATCAATCAATGGGTGCTAGAAGGTAAAAACAACTCTTTTTCAATCGCGCGGTTTAAGTTGTAAGCCACTTTTTCCCGCGTTAAACCCAGCGACTCGAGGCGCGACATACCGTCGAAGCTGCTGGCTAAGCCAATTAGCCGCCAGGCAATGTCCTGCGCGTCATCCGTCGCCGTGAATTGACCGTTTTGTAGCCCGGAATGGATGACATTGGTGACTAGCCGATGCCAGTCGTAGAGTGAACCGGCGAAGGCGGCTTTCATCAGTTCATCCTGTTCGCTTAACAGCATGGCTTCGCGCCACAGGCGGATGGCCTGTAGGTATCTTTCATGTTTCGCATCAATCAGATAGAGCTGTAGCCTTTCCAGCGCAGGCAGGTGACAGCTGGTGGCTTCCAGATCCCATTGCAGTTCACGCATCACCAGCGCATAGGCTTCTGCCCGCAGGGATGCCGCGCTGGAGAAGTGGTGATGCACCTGACCTGAGGCGGTGCTCGCTTCACACGCGACGCGTCTCACCGTGGTGGCGGCTAATCCTTCATCCAACGCCACGCGTGCGGCGGCCTGCAATATGGCGGCCTGCCTGTCCTGTTTACAGAGATAAACCAAGAAATTACCCGTTTTAAAACTCGGTGGGGCAAGCATCATGCCAAAAGCTGGACGCCTGTTCAAGTTTTGAGAATGTTCGTTCACATTATGTCTTTGACGATAAATGCTATCTCTGAGGTTTCTTTGCCATCCAGCCGTGGATCAGCAAGGATTGGAAGAAGCGCTGCGGCAGTTCAAAGCCTGATTGGCTAATAAGGCGCTCGGTTTGCTCCGGGGCCAGTAATAACAGTCGTTGGCTAAGCTGGTTTCTGATTTCCATCGGGTCGCGCTCGGTTTTGCTGGCTACAGAGTGCATGGCTGCCCAACTAATGAGCTGGGCGTCAAAGCCTTCAGATGCCATATCTCCGGCGATTTCGGCGCAGATCATTCGCCCGCCCCCCGCCAGTTGGTCATTTATCTGCTGGTAAATACCCAAACGATCGGCGTCCTGAATAAAGTGGGCGACCAGCAGACACAGCGCAACGTCATAGTCGCCGCTCACCGGCACGTCGCCCAGATAACCTTCGATCAGAGTGCATCTATCACTCAACCCTTCGCGCTGCAACTTCTCTTGGCAGACTGCCAGCATATCGGGAGAAGGATCGACGCCGGTGAAGTGCCAATCCGCATGCTGCTTAGCCAGTCGGGTGATCTCAGAGCCCGTCCCGACACCCACGCAGAGAATTCGCGCCTTTTTCGGCAGGCCGCGCAGCAACACAAAAATCAACAGATGCAGGTTATTGGCAATCTCATTCAGGCTTTCATTATAGGCGTCGTACTGGCGTGAGAATTCGCCGTTGAAGATGTCATTGGTGTTGTTCATGCGGGGTCCTCGGGTTGGCAGGCCTGCGCGGCTGACCTGTGCGCGGCAAAGTTCTGATGAAAATCTTTGGAAAGCTTGGCCAGCGTGACTTCACCCAGCCGGGCGAGCAGCAAGGCTTCGGCCTCACGGCTGGCGGTATCTAATGCCTGATTGACCACCTGCTCGACCAGACAGCCGGGGGATTCGTGGCGATGAGTTAAGGCGATCAGTGCCGGCTCACCCACCGCGCGCCAGATTTCCACCAAGGTGATCTGGTTGAGGTCGCAGGTTAAGGTCCAGCCGCCGCCGTGCCCTTTCACCGAGCTGACATAGCCGCATTCGCGCAGCCCCGCCATGGTGCGGCGGATCACCACCGGATGGGTGCTCATCATTTGTGCCAGCAACTCAGAGGTGACGGGCGTATTCTGTTCGGCCATGTGCAGCAAGACGTGCAAGATGCCGGATAATTTACTGTCTCTTTTCATGTAACTTATAATATTACGTTTGCAGTGGCAGTCAATCCGGGCGAGGTTAAATTTTTATTTCATAGAAAGAATTGAGGCTGGTGTGCCGCAATTATTCGCAGGTGAGTGGGTGTGGTAAATCTTAATCTGGCGCAGCTTGACCACCTAGTCATTGCTTCATAATTGATAGCAGATCTCGGGTTCTCTCTTTGGTCATTTTATCTTTGCACATGTTCGTGGTGGCCTCATAAGCCTCGGTATTTTCTTCTATATGAAAAGAGAAAACCTGACAGTTTTTATCCTTAAAATCGACCCACGCCCGTTGCGATAACTTGATCTTGTTGGTGTATTTGTTTTTCAATTTTTCGTCGGATTGATAATCCTTCACGACCTGTGAAAGCAGTTCTTTATAGGTTTTATTCAAAACGGCATCACTCTTTTCTAATGATTTTAGATGAGTGTTTTTATTTTAAAATCCGGTAAATAACATGTAAACTGAGAACAATGGACATTTGATAACCATATGAGGGAACATCCATGATGTTAAATAAAAAAATCATATTAGCGTCACTTATGGTAATGGGGTTAAGTCATAGTGCATTTGCTGATAATTTAATATTTAAGTGTAAATTTAAGAATAATAAGCAAGTTATGCTTTATAAAGATTCGAATGAAATAGAATATTTATTTGGAAAAATAGGATCCGCCCCTGATATTGAATTGAAAAGGGAGATAAGCCAACTTGATGTGGACATGGCTAACTTGTCTGGTAGATATTTAACTAACTCTATTATAATAAAAAATAAAGCTTACGGTTATCGGCTAACAACGAGTGTTGACAAGATTGCAGATGAACAAGTTCCTAAGAGTACTTTGACAATCATGAAAAATGGTAAAGATCTCACTTCCTTTCAATGTATAAAAGGAAGTGAGGTTGGAGCACTCGCCTATATAGATGATTAATTGCATTTTTTCATTTTTATTACCCCGGCCTCTGCATAGGATTGCACAAAGTCAGGATCGCTAACCCAGAAGTAGGAGTTTGTTTTTTTATTAAAAAAACCCTCCCATTTTAATACACCCTCCCCCCCAGAGAATGTTATTTTCGCTATTTTTTTGCTTTTATTTACTTCATCCCATTTAAAATTCATCCCACCTTTACCTAAATCAAGTGTTTTATTGAAAAATACATCTATTTCATTATCTGAAATTTGGGTTGCTGTTGTTGCTATTACAATTTGATTATCGTTGATAACTAACGCGCTAGGTACTTCGCTAACTTTAATTGAAAAGCCATCTTCATCGCATGATGTGCCCCATTTGCCAAGATCAGAAGTGGCACTTGATGAAAATGATACTAAAAACATAACTAATGTTAAGATCTTCATTATTTATCCTTGGCAATATTATCAATGTATCCAGCAGTAATGTGGAGATCAGTTTTACCAGATAGCTCCTCCTTTAAATAGATATTATAATAAGATATTACTTCTTCTCTTGTTTTTACAGGTTGGCCATATCTCCCAGGCGGAAGACTCGCCCATTCATAACTAAGTAAATTCAAAGCTCCATCGATATCACCAGACATGATTTTTTCTAATGATTTTTTTCTCTTATGCTTAAGGATAACAACACAAAATTCGTCTTGCGACCTTGGTGAGAAATCATTTATTCCATTTTTAATTCTTTGAGAAATCATTTTAGAATCCATCCATGTATACCCCATAACCTGATAGGCTCCTGCCGCAGATGATGTCAGCTTACCTCGAGTAATTGATACTTGGGGATGATCGCTAAAGTTTTTGTTGTAATCTTTAATAAATGATTGTCCGCCAAATAACGTCTCATAACCCACATCTCCAACTGTTCCCTCACCAACTCTAATCATTCGCATGAAAGCTCTTACTCTTGCCTCACCAAGAGTGATCTTCGAATTAGCAATTGCATCCAAAAATATTATCGGATGCATATGCCATAGGGCTTCCTCACAACGAATTTCTGGTACTTCTTCCATCCACACCAAGTCGTTAATTTGTACCTGATTGTATTGAGCAAGGCTTGGGTATCTTTTGGCTAATTCTGCTAAAGTCGGCTTCCACAAGGTAGAATCAGCAGCGTGACGCCACTCACTGTGGTGCTTCACGATAAGTCTTTGCACAATATCCTGGCACCAACTCTCGCGGTTGTGCAGTCCTTTCCATAGTTCGACGTACGATAGCTTCCCATCGCCATCTAAATCCCAACGACGCAGTAACGATTGATAGAGCTCTGAAACCCTTAAAGAATACAACCCGTTTTGCTCAGAAGCTCTCAAGTTCAGCGTGCTAATAACCCGATGAACCCAGCTCTCATGAAATCCCTGAGTTATATCAGATGGTTGCTCATCTTGAGACAACATTAAAAAGCCTCTTTCAGACAAATTATATTGCTCGACTTCGGTTACTTCTGAGGCTGGCAACCATCCATGTTCTTTGGCAATGAAATACCATATTTTGCCTTCAGTCTCGATTTTGTTGGCGTCCATTAGACTGGTGTAGTGAGTTGCATGGGTATATCGTGGTTCATCACCACCTTTGACAACAAAACAGTTACCCTGTTTACGGTGTAGCCATAGAGTTTTTCCAGCCTCAGATTTCAGAAGTTTAGCCCCAAGAGTGATATCAGCCTTATTGTTCACAAAATCAGGAAGACGGTTATCCTGACTGAATATCTCAAGGTGCGAGAAAGTACAGGACTTATCATCCGGAAGTTCATAATGTGCTGCGTGGCCAATCTTGTCTCCAGCGCTGACTGTTATCCGCTGATCGCCGTAGAGGTTAACGATTTGATTAAAAACACCATGAACTTTCGCCTTTTGCATCCAAGCCGGCATGGCGCTTGGCCTGCGTTTTAAGTATTTATCTAATCCAGAAACCCATCCAGTCTCTCCCTCAGCAAGTGATGATTTTTTACCTGTTGGTAAGGAGATGACTCTCACGAACGCAAAAGGGGCGGCTCGCCGATTAAGAAAGAAGTGACCCTCTTTTAATATTTCCACAATAGAACCACGAGGAAGAGTTCCACCACTATCTGTAGGGGCACCAAAAAATACAAGATTATCGCTTGAAGGATTAATAGGTGTATCGGGGGAGATCCCATCACTTACCCAGCTACTGGCGGTGCTGTCTTCACGAACTTTCAGTCTACTTGCCATTACGGGGTCAGTTTGGATATCGAAAATTATTGTACGTTAAGGCTATTTTTTGACCTTTCGACTTTAGCTGGTCTCAGCCGACGAAACTTACCGGAAGCCGGTATCCGGTTGCTTTTCCATATATAATCGCCTGTCAGATTGATGTGTTCCCAGCCTAACGGGGACAAATGCGACAGCAGTTGCTCGTTGATCTTCACCCCTTTGCGCTTCAGGGCATCGACCGCTCTTTCCATATAGACGGTATTCCACAGGGATATGGCAGCCGTCAGCAGCGTCAGTCCACTG
>Ga0157370_10003685_pt1 | contig 17899 bp, 20 predicted proteins | sample C35metaG_FD_113463 | JGI IMG/M metagenome (GOLD analysis project Ga0157370, IMG submission 113463) | Corn rhizosphere microbial communities from Kellogg Biological Station, Michigan, USA - C3-5 metaG | ecosystem: Host-associated > Plants > Roots > Rhizosphere > Soil | place: USA: Michigan...
AGGCTTTAGGCGTTGCGTCCTATGACATAAAGTTGAGTTTTGGCTGATATATGTATCACTTTTCATGCTTTCAAAAAATTGAAATTTAATTTAGCGTTCATTTCGACTGTGTTATTGGTTTTTTGTTCATGCGGACAAGAAACGGGAAATTCGACATATGTTAATTCCGAAAAAGTTGCGTTAAATCTCATTCAACTTTGTGTTGACTCAACACTTCAATTAGACCATGGACTAAACACGGGGCAATACCTGGTAGACTTTAGCATAATAAAAGAATTGAACAGACGAGGTATTGATAGTTTTTTAAGACTTAATGCCAACGCCAGTGAGGCAAATTTGGATTCACTTATTTTACATGATACGACTTGGGTTAAGTATCAGTTCTTTCAAAATCCGGTAATCAGGTTTGATAAAATACAAGTGCAGCCAGATGGTACGATTTTAATCAAGACATCAAAGACAAAAGCATCTGACGGCGCAATCGGAACAGAAATGATTTTACAAAGACGAGGTAACAACTTTAAATGTGTTATAAATAGAATATCTTGGATAAGCTAAGTACGGCAGCTAACAGATAGGTTGGTGACGGCAAAGGGATTGATAACACGGTCCCAACTGCAATTCTGACTCGACAAATAAATCGTCTGATTTGATTAGGGCAAGCTCCTAAACTACTTGCAATTGTAAATGATGGAACTCAATACCGCCATTACCCTTATCCAAACCCCGTTCCTCAACTCGCCCAACCCAACAAGGTGGGCCGACCTTGGTGCGGGATCAGGCTTGTTTACAACTGCCCTGGCCCGGCTGCTGCAACCAAGCAGTGAAATTTATGCGGTTGATAAAAAGTTAGCCACAACCTTTCCGAACTTCCCGAACGGGGTTCCTTTGCACAAACTGATGCTGGACTTTGTACTGGACGACCTGCCTTTCCGCGATCTGGACGGGATCCTGATGGCGAATTCCCTTCATTTTGTGAAAGATCAAGCGGCTTTTACGAAAAAGGTAAAAGGAATGCTGAAAACGGAGGGGATGCTGGTCGTGGTGGAATATGATTCGGATATGCCGGTGCGTAACTGGGTGCCTTATCCTGTGCGTTTCCCGGCCCTTAAGGCGCTTTTCTTGAACGCTGGATTCGGAAGGGTGGAGAAGCTGAATGAATATCCATCGGTTTATGGAAGGACAATTTATTCAGCGACTGTCCGGGTCTGAACTTTACAGACCAGGGGCTTTAAGGATAAATATTCTTACAGGTTGTTTTGTAAAATCTTCGTTTGCGCGCTTTTCATCTATTAATCCATTTTAGCACATTTTCTGACGGCCGCACCTTTTTAATGTGCGCAATGAATGCCCTGATTTCCTGGGAGTCATTTGCATCCGGTTGTAAATTGGTATATGTTTCGTAGCATTGGAGCATTCTTGAGACCTCATTATAGTTTAGTCCGTCTCTTTGTAGTAAAATCTGGTAAGCCCGGCCAATGAACCAATGGGCTGAATAATATTGCCCCTGATTCTTATTCAAAAGGGGAATGACCTTTTCAAAATAAAATACTGCGAGCCTCAAATCGGCATTCGAATCCAGGAAAGTATTGGTACCTGCATACCACAAGGCGCCGATATTAACTGAATCTTTGGAAAGCACACGGTTAAGCACATTTTGAGCTTCTGCGTGCAGATCCTGCCTCATCAGGGCCAGCGCCAGCTGGCATGGATAAATTAAATTGGAACTATCAGATTTCATGCCATCTCTAAAAATTTGCTCGGCAGCTTTGTAATTTTTTTCAGTCAGGTATTCATTACCTCTATTCAGGTAATTGATCTGGCCTTTTACCTCTGCATAAAACTGAAATATCAGAATGAACGATAGGAAATAATGTTTCATAAGCTTGTTGGTTTTTCATGATCCCCCATTATTGTAATCATATAACCCAAAATAATATATAGTTATTGCGTTCCGGCCCGCTTTTGGCAAAATTCTAAAAGAAAAGCCACAGCGGGAAGGGCTGCTGGCTTAGCCAAGAGAGGGGCGGCATTCAATGGAATTGTAAAAATTCACCGCATAACAATTTCTAAACAAACTTCTTTAGCAAAATATGAATTTATTTCATCTCTTGACCAACTTATATTTCAAATCTCCACGCTTAACTGAATCGGATATATCGGTTGCTATAATTCCGTACAGATTAATTGTGTCGGCTTTGATTTCAAAAGCGAAGCAGTGTTGATTTTTTGATTGTATATCGAAACAAATCTGATCGAAGCTTTTATAACTTTCTGCAACGAAATCTGTTAAAATGAAATATTTATTAAAAAGAGGGAACCCCATCACCGTTCCGTCCGGGCTGAATTCAATATTCATAACATGCCCGGTAGAATCATACGTTTCATACTGTCCGGCAAACAGCATCGTATTAATCATTGTCTCCAGGGCATCCTGCGGGGATTTGGGCGCTTTAATAAGTTTTTTTTCTGTCAATAACTCTTTTGCATTATTGTAATGACAGACCGTTAACGAGGTGTCGCTATTTGTAATCGAATACCCCAGTTCGTAATAATCTCCGCCTTTATCTCCTTCAATATTTGTCGGCAAGGATTTCGGCGTTGTACCTGGTCGGAAATAAACCTGGAAATCCCAAATCTCATGAACGCTTGGAGCAATTATTTTGAGACTGTCGCCTTTCATGCGGTTAGTGTCTATAACTAATTCCACAATCAACCCCAATGAATCCTGTGCGTTATAAGGTGATTTGGTTTTTCTGATTTGATTAATATAGGAGCTTTCTACCCAATTGCCGTTAATAATGGATTTGAACAAGTGCTTTTCACCTACTGCAAGCAAACTTTTTTTTGGATCTTTAGAATGAGCAGTCCGGCATGAAATAATAATTGCAGAAAGACATAAACACAGGATTAAACGATTCATTGGCGGGCTTTAATTGTAATTTATTAACTTTTCTTATAAATCTTATTCCATGCTTTTTTTGTCAGGATCAAAAGCTCATCAGTTTTGCAATTCCAGATGGAAACATAATGTTCAGCAATCACAAGATGCTGGTCCCATTTTGCGAATTTTTCATAGAGCATCAGTGTGCAAATATCAGTGGCTGTGATAAATTCACCGGTTTGCGGAATATGACTATGCATAGCCGCGACGGCTTCCTTGTCTTCGCCACCGAAAGGAATAGCAAGGATATTTTTGTGCAAAGGCTTTTTACTAATTATCGTGTTCCGGTCGTCAAAAGTTATCAAATAGTCATTGCCGATAATGACCTTTCCGTTCTCCTTTGGCCCGGTCAGGACATATACTTTTCTTTCGGTTGCTGAAATCAGGGGAATTAGATTGAGTTCAGTATTCTGGTAGGTCTTAAAAAGGGTATCGCTGTTAATTGCTTTCAATGCGGTTAAACGAATGGTATAATAATTATTTTCTTCTGCCGTAAATGACCGTTCCTGAAGATCAGGTTTGGCGTCCTTAATATTTTTTGTGCTGTCAAACAAGACGCTGCCAATGACTGTTGGGGAATCGCCCTTTGAGAAGAAAATACATTTTTCACCACCGGCAGCCGGATATGAAAAATAGCCGCCGATTGTTTCAGTTTGTTTGAATTGCCCAAGAAAGATATCAGTTCCATTCCAGGATGCAAATTCAGATTTGAAAAGCCGTTTCCCTTCCTGCACAATGGCTTCCGACTGCTTTTCAATATCAACCTGACCAATTGCCCGAGTCGATAGAGAGGCGAGGGCTATAGTGCAAAAAATCAATCTAAACAGCGTGGAGGATATTTTAAACGTCATAAATCTTGCTTTTAATCTATGGTAGGGGTAAGGGCAATGTTATCATTATGGCAAAACCTAGTCCGGATTTGGGCCAGCAATAAAATACTTTGCATCTTCCTTTTTATAATTGCCCAATATTAAAGTCGTATCGGGGGAGGAAATATACATCCAGGAACCCCCATTCACTTCAAAACGATAAAGATTGCCATGCTGGATCAACTGACCTTTAACGATGCAGGGCAGCACTGCAAATGCAAGATCCCACTCAGTTCCGCCGATATTTTTGGCGTCTTTAATCACCTTTTGAATGTTGGCGTTTGAAATTGTCCATCCCTTGCATGCACTGGTATCCTTGGCTGATGACTGATTTGTAATTGCCCTGCCCGCAAAAACAATTTGAAAGGGTTTATCCTTGCGAAATGCTTGCGATTTAGTGGTGTTTGAGACAAGCATCAGGCCTAACAACAATGGTATTACCAACAGACGCATTTGAGAGAGTTTATTTGGCCCCATAAGGTAATATTATTTGTACACACATGTATTATCCCAACCTTTCCGAATCCTCCCAAAAAAGGGACTTTGCGAAGTGCAGCCACCGGGTAAGGCAAACCATCTTTTTTGGGAGGATTCGGAAAGGGGTATCAAAATGGCCAAAAAGATTGATAAATCAAAAGTCCTGTGACATTTCACCCTTTCCCTTATCCCTTCCCATTTCCCACTTTCCCGGATCTCTCCCAAAAAGGGGCTTTGGGAAGCGTGGCCTCGGCGCAGGCCAAAACATCTTTTTGGGAGAGATTCCGGAAATGCATCTTTATGATTGATCCAAGAAAGCCAGAGTTCCCGGAATTTAAATGAACAGGATAGCCGCTAAATCGGGATATCAATTATGGAAAGCTTCTAAACTCGCATCTCAATTGTCATGACACGACTTTTTATCCTCGGCTTGGCCTATATTATTGTAAACCCGGCCTGTCGTCCAAGAACGTCGCAAATACATTTTAAAAGGAGCGACACTTTACAAAGCGAAGGACTAAATTTTGACACAAGTAAAATTGCAATATTTAATCTTAGTGCGGAAGAATGGTTGAGCAAAAGATTTGATGACACCAAACCATTTAATCTGACCGATGCCGATTTAAAGACGATTGATGCAGTCTTTATAAAATGTCTGATCGAGAATAATATCGATACGGGGCATTTTCATTATAAGCGACAATATGTGCCTTTTATTGATAAAGCCGGGCATAAGAAGGTTTGGATAAATTGTTTTTGTTCGGACTTCAACGATGATATCGCATATTGGAGAAAATCCATTGTTTTAGTGTCTGACGGCGGAAGCTGCTTTTTCAATGTCATAATAGATATAATGGATAATTCATTTTCCAATTTTTCGGTAAATGCTGTGGCTTAAGCTCCAACCAGAATAATGGGGCTAGGTTCGAGCGGAATAGGGTAGTAGATGTTTTTTAAGTTTTATTGGGCGATTCCGGAGCGGGAAGGGGTTGCCCGCCGAGGCAGGGGATACCAAAACGGTTTACGTAAGATGTGATAGCTTCGTAAGCGACAACTGGCCGAATAAAATAAACAGCTTTGAAATTAAGTATTTGCGGGGCGGATATTGCAAAACAATTAGCGCAAGTGGCGGTAGCATGACACTAGTTGGTATTTCAGCATTGGAATTAGTGAATGGAGAATTTTATGTTGTCGTAATACCCTTTCGCGCCAGTTGTGATAAAAAAACAGTGCACCTGTCGAATGGTGGCGGATTGACTGTATATTTTGAATATGATTCTGAACTTAAAAGATTGGTATTTAAAAGTAAAGAGTGGAGTGGGATATAAGCTATAAGCATTTGCCCAATATTGGCATTGTCATAGATGATAAACATTTTTCCCGGTTGTTTTGTAAAAACTCCGTTTGCTCGCTTGCTATTCAGTTCTCAGACTCTTTACAGGATTTGCAATCGCTGCATTTATACTTTGAAAACTTACCGTTAACAAGGTTATGAACAATGCTCCGACGGCAGGTGCCGCAAATACCCACCAGGAGAGCGTGGTCCGGTACTCGTATTTCTCCAGCCAGGCATTCAGAAAATACCAGGCAAGGGGAATGGAGATACAACAGGAAAGTATGACCAGCATCACGAAATCCTTTGACAGCAACTTCCAGAGATTGAACACTGTCGCGCCCAGCACCTTCCGAACTCCGATCTCCCTGACACGCTGCTCTGCCATGAAAGAAGCCAGACCGAACAATCCCAGGCAGGAGATAAAGACGGCCAGCACGGCAAAAAAACCCGCCAGGTGACCGATGCGCTCTTCGTCGGCAAATTTCTTCGCATAGATGTCATCGATGAATTTGAAATCGAAGGGGCTGCCTGGATTATATTTCTTGAATACGGGTTCCATTTTGGCAAGTGCCGCCCGCATCGGCATTGTCGGATTGCCCCGGAGGATCATATTGCCCACATACCCGCCGCAAAAGAACATCACCGGTTGGGGTTTTTCGTAAGGAGATTCCATGACCATATCTTTTATCACGCCCACGATCACATGGGGGACATTGGGAAAGATGCTGCCCTGATAGTTGACGATCTCGCCGACGGGATGTTTCAGCCCCATCTGTTTGACGGCGGCTTCATTCACGACCAGCCCGCCCATGGCACTGGCCGTATCTGCCGGGAAATTCCTGGAAAAGTCGCGACCTTCCACTAGCTGCCAGCCGACCGTATGTCCATAGTCGTAGTTCACATTGAGGGTACCGAAATTAAAGGAATTGTGCGGCTCGACACCCTTCCAGTAAAAGCCACCGTTACCGGAAGATATTTCGGTAGGGAGGCTATTGGTTTCTCCCATATCCGTTATCGCTCCGGACTGCAACAGTTCTTGCCGGATGATCTCGTCATTCTTATGCAGATCGTCCGTATTCATATTAACGGTGATAAGCCCTTTGCGGTCATAGCCGACAGGTCTGTCCTTCGCGTATTTTATCTGCCGGAAAATGATGATCGTCCCGATGATGAGGGTAACCGACACCGTGAATTGCACGACCACCAATACCTTTCGCGGGATCGAGGCCAAACGGCCGGCCCGAAAGGTACCTTTCAGCACTTTGATCGGCTTGAAGGCCGATAAATAAAAGGCCGGATAGCTGCCGGCAATTATTCCGGTCAGGAAGGTAAACGCGAAGAGAAGTAGCCAAAAGCGACCATTGGTCCAGGGAAAAGAGGTGTGTTTGACCGCCAGTCCATTGAAAAAGGGAAGTGAAATTTGCACCAGGAGGACCGCCAGCGCCAGGGACAAAAATGATATGGCGATGGATTCGCTGATGAATTGTCCGATCAGTTGTGTACGCAGGGAGCCAATGGCCTTGCGTATACCGACTTCCTTTGCCCGCCGCTCGCTCCTGGCCGTGCTCAGGTTCATAAAGTTGATGCAGGCGAGCAGCAGCACGAAGACCCCGATGATGCCAAACAGCCAGACGGTCTGTATACGGCCGCCTGACATTTTCCCGTTTGTGAATTCGTTGTATAAATGGAGCTTGTCCAGTGGGAACAAAGTGGCGTTCTCCGTATATCCCTGGATATGGCTGACCGGGGCATCCTTTATGGAAGCGGCGGCCTGTTCGATGCTGATGTTGTCCTTTACCTGGACGAATAAGGCGCCGCAATGGTTGTACCAGTTGCCCTGCGGGTCCTTTGAATTAAACCAGTTCGCCTTGTTTTCCCAGGGCATGATACAGGCCATCTCATAGAAAGTGGTATTCTCCGGCAGGTCTTTATAGACACCGCCCACTTTCAACTCAATGCCATTATCGATAAGAATGGTCTTGTTTATGGGGTCCTGCCGGCCGAAGACCGCCAGCGACATGGATTGCGAGATCAGGCAGGTGGAAGGGTCTTTCAGCGCGTCCCGGTTACCTTTCAACATATGGAGCGAGAACATCTCCGGAAAATCCTTTTGTGCATACATGGCCTGACCCGATACTTTTTGATCTCCCATTGCAATAATATGAGAACCCCCTCCCGCAACAAGCGATATGTATTTCAGATCTTTCCCGTATTTCGTACGAAGCTCGTTGCCCAGCGGCATCTGTATGGTCGTATTGGTATAGATAATGCCTTTGTCGCTGGGGAGCACTGCGACCCTTGCCAGCCGGTCATGGTGTTGGTAATAATGATCGAACTGAAGCTCGTCTGCGATCCACAGGCTGATCAGCAGGGCGATGGCCATACCGAAAGCAAGACCGGTAATATTGATGAAGGAGAACAGTTTGTTCTTTAGCAGATTGCGCCAGGCAATGGTGAGATAGTTTTTGAGCATGATTCTATTTTCGATATTAAAGCCAGCTTACGGCATTGAAAATACCAACCTTGTGCCTAAATAGTATATAATTGATCTATAGCATATTAGCAATCACTAAACGACAAATCTGTACGTTTTCGCTATAGCAAATGTGCGCTTTTGATACAGCTTGATGAACCAGATCGAAATTTCAAGGTGATTTTCCCCTTTCCTGAAGCAAATTGTAATATCAAATCCTGGCTTTTACATCTTACTTGTGATTAAATACCGAGTTATACATATCATAGCTATCTTATTCTAATTGCTTTTTCAGTTCATTTATTTTCATCTGCGCATGTACGATTTTCATTCCCGCTTTTATTCCTTCCTGGAATAAGGAATCGTGTGAATGCTGCTGTTGGGAAGATATTTGATTTTTTTCTTTCAGGCTGTCAAATATTTTAAAAGCTGCAGCTTCCTGGGATTTAAAGGATGCCAATTCCTTCTCGGCGGCGGATTTTTCATTAATCGCAAGCGTCAATTGCCTGTTGAGCTCTTTTTTTTCCTGGTTATTCTGGCATGAAATGATGAGTCCGGCAAATATCATTAAGCTGAGCCTACTATTCATTTGTATTTATGTTTTGGAAGATGATTCACTATAGCTGGATTGGCAGGAGACTTTTTATCCATGTTGTTTAATTTTTTAAAGTTCGATTTTCTTTCCTCAAATACAAGGAAATCTTCAGCTCAGTTCGCAGGGCCGTATCCTTACTCCAAAAATGACTCCCTCCAGGATCCCCCCAGAAAAGGGGCTTTGCGAAGGGCTGCTCTGTGAGAAGGCCAAAACATCTTTTTTGGGAGAGATCCATGGAAGGGATATCCGCATATTACAAATAACTCCTTGGGCTGGCCTAAATGGATCAAAGCTGCCATCTTTTTGTCCTCCGGTAGTCTCCAAGCTGCCACCGGGGGCCAATAGTGCCCAATCGACGGGCTTTGAACTTCTCCCGACGTTTTATGCAATATTCAATAAATTCGTTTTTCATACTTCCCTTTTATGAACAGCCGCTCTATCCTGATAACTGCTATTTGTGGCGTTTTAATCTCCTGTAATACTCCTGCCCGACCGGTCGAACAAGCGAAGGAAACATCCAAAGCGCTTCAGGATAAAGGAAGTCTGGATGAAATCAAAATCTCCAGAGGCCGTGCGGATCTGATTGAGAGCATCTACAAAGAACTTGCAGAAAAAGAAGCGGCACTCAACGCGATCGAAGTTTCGACAAGCAGTATTCAGGAAAGATCAGACGATTCGCTTAAAGCCTTCTCGGATTACAATCAGAAAAGCGAAGAGTATTATAACGCTGCAGACAGGTATACGTCCCGGATAAAGGATTCCGTATTAAGGAAAAAAATTGAAGCGATAATAAATACCAGCAAGACAGCGTATAACAAACGGATTTCGGAGTTTCACGATCTGATCAACCAAATGAATGCCAAATCGGCCTCTCTGGACGACCTCCTTGTCGTGCTTAAACTAACCAGGACGCTTGCAGTGATCGAGCGATATCAGGGGAATAACCTCCCCGCAACTTCATCCCTTCAACATCTTCTACGGGAATATGAACAAATAATTCAAAAGACCGATTCCCTGATAGCCTTACAGTAATCCACATTTGGATTAGCAGATGAAACAGATTTTTCAGCAACAGATCAAACCACCAGGGAATTCTATGGCGGATGAGCAGGGGAGAGGCGAAGGGTAGATTATTTGAATTTTTATGGAGCGATTCCCGAGCGGAAAGGGCTGTCGGCCGGGCCTGGGGAAGAGTGTTTCAGCAGGTTTCTGCGGAATGGAGAGATTTATTTACTTGAAACTGGTTTTCTTTCATGTCCTGCTGATCCCGCAATAAATTGAATAACCTGATTGTTAAATTGAATTTTCCGGAAATATGAAATGTATAAGGTAAAGTATGCGCTACCAAATCCGATATTTGTTTGCTACTAAACCGAATAGTATAAATTTGATTATCAGCTATATGCCAATGACCATAATCTGCTTTAAATAAATTGACCATAACCACATTTGAAAAGATTATTCAATAGCCCATTAAAGGTACTCGGGTTTGCATCCATTTTAATTGCGGCTGCTTCTTTTATTATAGGCGGTTATTTTGTGTTTCTCGGTGTTTATATTTTAGTTATAGCCGTAGTTGTTTATCTGATAGACTTCATTGTCACTCGTCTGATTAAATCTCCGAAAGTTCACAGGCTGACCCAATTAACCCTTGCGGCATCTTATTTATTATTTTGTTTTTGGGCCTACATGAAACAAGGGGAACATAACGCCATGATCTTTCCGGATAATTATAAGGGGCAGGCAGGAATTATTTTTGGAATTGAGGGTTTTCCGCCGCTGGAAAAAACAAAATTCTGGAAGAAAACAATTAATATCCCCGATGATGGAATCCTTATCACGTCAACAAAACAAGAAGAAATACCCAACACAATCCGGTATTATTTTAGGAATGGCAAATCGGGCGATTATAATAAGATACACTGGGATCCCAATTTTGAATATCCCTGCATTGTCAATAACAGTGTCATTAAAGCATGGCTTTTTAGTATTGGCGGAAATTCAACATTTCAGGTTCAAAAGAGGATTTCGGAATTAGCCAATGAAATAAACAAGGGAATGATTAAAAGCCTTTACTACACGAATGAAAAAGTGGTGACCGATGATGTTAACGGGCCCTACCTCTGGCTTCTGGATAGAAATTTACGGTTCTTGCCGGATGCGGTTGCTAATTTGAATGTATATAAAGTAGTGCTAACAGGCAATAACTTTACTGAGATTCCGAAACAGATTTTATCTATAAAAAATCTGGAAGACATAACGATAGGACATAATCCGATTACAGAGATAACACCGGGTATTTCTAACGTTAGAAGGTTGAAAAGTTTGATTCTAAATGCCACCAAAATCGCAGGCATTAAAACGGACCTTTCTCAGCTGGATTCCCTGGAGTACTTTGATTTTTCATCAAATGAAGCTTCGCATTTGCCGGAGCAGGTAAAAAATATCCCCAACCTGAAGTGGCTGTCGCTGGACGACAATAATTTTAAAGACCTTTCTTTTGTTGACGCACGGCTTCACAAACTTGAAAAGCTTTATTTGTATTCAAATCGGATAAAAAGGCTTTCTCCCGAACTCCATTTTTTGCCAAACCTCAAAGAACTATTGATTTTTGATAATCAGATTGATTCAATTCCGGATTGCATATCATATTTAAAAAATCTTGAAAAACTGGAAATATGGGATAATCCGATCAAATATATTTCTTCTGAGATTAGAAATCTGAGGAGATTGCGGAAGATGCATATGGATGACGATTATCTAACACCCCAGGATAAACTAAACTTAAAAAAGTGGTTGCCAAATTGTACGATAACCTTTCAGACAAGGGCTGACAAGTTAAAGTGACAGCTTTGTGTGACGCGGTAACTTCCTACCCTAAAGACGGTCCCCTTGCTGGCCAACCCCGCCCGAGCCTCTCAAAAAAGCGGCTTTGCGCAGGGTGGCCACCAGGTAAGCCAAAATATCTTTTTGGGGAATTCTGGAAGGGATAGCTTCCGTTGAAACTGTTGATAAATTTCAATTTCAGTCGGTCCCTGCCCACTACCAGCTTTGCTAAGGCCTGCCCTGTGATCTGGCCAAAACATCTTTTTTGGGGGATTCTGGAAGGACTCCTTCCATAGAAACTGCCGATGTGGCCTATAACCATTCCGGTAGTCCTTTTAACCCTGCCAAACCCCTTTTCACTGTTTCCCAATAGACGCAGGATAAAAAAAAGGACTTTTTGCAGGGTAAGCAAGTTTTATCGCTTTGTAGGATATAGGAAGATGCCGATCCAAAGTCAGGGCATTTCAGATGGATTTATTTTGGCGGGCCGGAAGAGGCAGGGGGTAGGTTCGGGCGGAAGAGGAGGGTAGATATTTTGAATTTTTATTGAGCGATTCCGGAGCGGGAAGCAGCTACCGGCCGAGGCCGGGAGGTGGGTTTCAGCATGCAGGGAGTGGCCTTGCAAAACCTATATTTCGGAACAGAGTTACTTTCATCTTCTATTGAGCATGGCGAAAGCATAATAATTTAATGGTAAAAAGTTTTCTAATCGCAAACTCATTAAAGGAATTCATTTGAGCCATCATTATATTTAGTGAAAAAGGCAAAAAATATTTAACCACTTAAATAGATTTTGGCAGTTTGGAAATATCGGCTACATTTGTAGTGTACTACTAAACTACTACAGCATGATCCATATTCACAACCTTTCCTTCGGTTATACAAAGGGGAAAATGCTGTATGATAATCTCAGCCTTTCGCTCGCGGTTGGCAGTATTTATGGGCTTTTGGGGAAAAACGGCGCGGGGAAATCTACTTTCTTAAAGACTCTCGCAGGTCAGCTTTTTCCTACCGATGGAAAAATTTCGATTAATGGCTTTGAGCCCAAGAAAAGGCTGCCTTCTTTTCTGGAAAGCATCTACTTCATCCCGGAAGAAGTGAATGTGCCTTCCTTAACCATTAAGCGTTACCTGAATTTGTTCTCCCCTTTTCACCCGCAATTTGATGAAAACCTTTTTTACCAGTGTCTGGAAGTATTCGATGTGAAAACAAAAAACAAATTAACAACCCTCTCGTTCGGTCAGCAGAAAAAATTTGCGATTGCCTTCGGCCTGGCATGCAATACGAAGCTGTTGCTGCTTGATGAACCTACCAATGGTATGGATATTCCTTCCAAAACCCAGTTCAGGAAGCTGATTTCTGCTGTTTTTTCAAAAGACCGGCTGCTTTTGATATCCACTCACCAGGTCAAGGACCTCGATAACCTGATTGACCAGGTTATCATAGTAGATAATGGCCACGTGCTTTTAAACAGTTCTGTGGCCGACGTAACCGAAAAGCTTTGCTTTAAAACCTTTCGTGACCTGCCGGCAAACACGGATGAAATTCTGTATTCGGAAGAGTCGTTGAAGGGAATATCGGTCGTAATGCGGAACAGTGAAAGGGAAGATTCCAAAGTAAACCTGGAACATTTATTTAATGCGGTAACAGAGCAACCTGTTTTAATAAAAGAAATTTTCGAAGATTAAATTCTCCAGATAATGTACGACACCTTTTATTTACCACGTTTCGCCCGCCTGTTGAAGAAATCATTGCTCGAACGCCCCATGCAGATGTTTGGTTTGACAGGAACTATTTTGTTAGTTCTTTTTCTTTATTACGCAATTTATCATTTACCCTTACCCCAATGGATTGAAATACAAAAAGTGACTTTCCTTTTCGGGCTTACAGGCGGAGGAACAGTTCTAGCCTCCTTTGTTTTCGGCTATTTTTCCACCAATGCGCAAGGCTCTTCTTACCTTAGTTTGCCTGCCTCGCATTTTGAGAAATGGCTTTGTGCTGTAATAATAACAGGCGTCTTGTACCCGGCTGTCTTCCTGTTTTTTTTCCGTGCGGTGGATGCTTTTTTTGTAGGATGGTTCCATAACCACCTGGATACTACCAGGGCAGATTACAAACAGCTTTACAACACGGTTCAAATTTTCCGGTTCAACAGCAGCATGGCACGAAATGTATTTATGTATTTTCTGAATTATGCGGGCGCAATGCTGGTGGGTTCATTATACTTCAACAAATTAAGCTTATTAAAGTTGCGCTTGTGATTGGGGGCGTTTTCTTATCTATCTATGTGGTGAACCTGCTGATAGCGAAACTAGTTATTCACAATGTTGAAAATGCTTTTCCTTTTGACAGCGTTGATATCTGGATACCGAAAAGCTCAGGAGATTCTAAGGGTACATATATCGAAACAAGATCTATTGATTTACCTTCTGAAATCTCAAAACTGTTTGATACCGTGACCAGGTATTTTCTTCCCGCTGCATTGTGGATAATTGCATACATCCGGTTACGGGAAAAAGAATTTTAAAAAAAAATGAAAGCTATGGAATTCAGGGAAAAAGGTTCGATATACTTACAGATTGCAGAATACGTATGCGAACAAATCCTGTTAAAAAAATGGGGCCTGGGAGAAAAGATACCTTCCATTCGCGAATTCGCCGTTACCATGCAGGTAAACCCCGTGACGGTTCAAAGGGCCTACGATTTTTTGCAACAACTCGAAATCATTACCAATAAACGAGGGATCGGCTATTTTGTGACAAATGGTGCGGAAAAAAAAGTATTGGTTTTCCGGCGCGGGCAGTTTATGGAAAACGACCTGCCTGCTTTTTTAAAAAACCTGCGTTTATTAAGAATAGATATCGAAGAAATAAAACAGCATTATAAAACTTTCTTACAAAAAAGTTCAAAATAATATTTGATGAAACTTAGTAACAAACTTCTTATCGGCCTTTGTATCCTGGTTATTGCGGCGTCGCTGGCGGCAAATATCTCCATCAAAAAAAATTACGACAAAGCGGATAAGAACGATTTTCACTGGGGCTATGCTAAAATCCTGGAAAAGCCATTCAGACATATAAAGATTGAAGGGGGCAATATTACCCAAATTGCCTTCGAGCAAAATGATAAACCCTCAGTGCGTATTTTAAGACAATGGCCGGGCTATGAAAAAGGTTGGGTCAAAGCATTTGTGAGAGGTGATACTTTATTTGTTTATTTCCCCAATGAAAAGATTGAGAATGCTAAAATAAGAGACTGGACTAAACATACCACGCTGCTGAGAATATTTGCGCCGGAATTGGTTTCTCTGGAGGGAATTGATACAGACTTTGATTTACTTAAACTTAATCAGAAGCAGATCACAATCGACCTTTCAGGCAATTCTGAAACAGAAGTGGAAACTACGCTATCTGAAATCGACTCAATCTCGGTTCATGAAAGTGGTTTAAGTAGTGTGACTTTTGAAACCTCTCCGGACTATAAGGGAGGTGACCAGATAAAAGTCAGGGCGGCGGACATAAATCTAAATGGAGATTCCAGGCTGCACCTCGCCTCTGCCCAAATCAATTCCATAAAGCTAAATATCACGGACAGTGCAAGGATTGAGTTATCCGGCTACTCCGTAAAAACTATTAAAAAATAGCTGGAACAGCGTCATAAGGCCAATTATTCGTAGTTTATTGTTGTCTCGCCGGGCCGGATGGCAGATTATTCCGGTATATTTCTCATTAGATTTTAATTCGCAGATACTAATCAGAACATTAGTCATACTTCACAACTACCTTTGCACCTTCTGCCGCAAAGTGTTTGGCGATAGAAGCCCCCTATTCCTTTTGAAGCACCGGTAACTACCGCTACTTTGTTTTTTAATTTGCTCATTATTTCTATTATTTACCGGCTCCCTGATATAATAATTGCGGCGTATTCTCTTGCCGGTTTTATGCAGTTGTTGATAAGTTTATTTCATTGAGAAGGCATTAGCCATACCGTCATCCGATAAGATACCGGCGCCGCCAATTCAATTAAACCGGGTTCCCTTCGTCCACGAGGCAGAATCGCATCGAAATTTGCGATCACGATTCATCCCCCGAACCTGACCAGGTCCTTAAAGATCAGTTGGCCCCAGCTATTTCCGCGCGCCTGCACAAGCAGTCCGCCTTCCGAAAGTCCGCCAAGTTTAGTCGGCTTCGCCAATATCCGCCACAGAACCAAATGCCGCTCCTGTAACAGCACCTCCTGCATTGGCTACTATCACGTCTATCTTATCAAATTTTTCAGCTGTTTCCTTAAACAGCCTTTCCAGGTCGGCAAGGTTGGTTACATCGGCATTTATGGCTATAAAATTTTCGCCAAGCTGAGCCACAGAACGATCCAACGTTTCCTGATTCCTGCCGACAATAACTCCCTTGGCGCCTTCATTCTTAAATTCCCGGGCAATGCCAAACCCAATGCCACTATTACCACCTGTAATAACTGCTATTTTGTTTTAGCCGTAGCTATTTTATGGCGCAACAGCCTTGTTAAGACTGTTGCGTTTTGCGCTATAGTCCAGCAAATAGGCACGTTTGCTGGCATCGTTCAGAAAAGAGCGTTGAACCAGTTGTTCTACTTTGTCCTGTTTTATTAAAAACGGTGCTATCAATCTTTCTGTTCGTTTTTCGTCAATACCAATCCTTCGCCCGAATTCCAGAAAATCCTCCCTGTTGCGATGGTTTGTTTTCTTAAAAGCACCCGACTGAAAATCGTCAACAAACAGGCCTTTATCCAAAGCGAAACCGGTATCATCCACATGTATCCTGGTATTGATAAGGTCATAAGCCGGGCTTAGAAAATAATCGCCGCTTTCTGTTTCCAGCAAAGCAAAATTTTTCAAATGCGCATCCCCATTAGAGAATGCATAATTGAATAATACCAGGGCAAAAAATTTCTCTATCTCCACCCGCCAGGCCGGAACGAATTTCCTGATCAATGCCGCAGCTTCTTCATAGGAATATTCATATTTAAAATTCACGCCGGAAGTGGCTTTTGTTCTACCTGCCAGTGTGGCAAAATCTTCCTTTCCCCATTTACTGCCGTCTTTCTTCACATCAAAACGGCGGGTGATATATGCCGGTTGGCCATCTTTAAAAAAAATCATTCCATTTTCAGCAGTGTATATTCCATATACCTGCGCGGCTATCTGCATAGTGATATGTTCGTTAGCCGGCACCTGATTCACTTTTTTCAGGTCTCCCGGAATGGGCTTTAATATATATGTTCCCCGTTCTCCTTCTTCTGTTAATCGTAATTCGTTCTTATGCAGGGCCAGCGACATTTTTTCCTGCACGCCAGATATGGAAATACGTTTCCTGTTCTCTATAAACTGTGCTGCATCTTCTTCGCTATGCTGAGGTGAATCATAACGTAGTATATAGCTTAGCTTTTTCCCATCGAACATCCTTCGCAGAAAAGCAGGGCTGTAAGCATGATAGCCTTCGGTCAGCAAACCAGGGCAATATTTTATTTCCGGAACGCTCATATAATTACCGGTTTAACGGTTACCGCACCAATTGTGTCATAACGGGCAGTGGCTGCCAGCAATCCGAAATCATCTTCTTCATCTATTCTTAACGTACGGCTTTGCAATTTCCGGTTCACCCCTTCAGAAAGCATATTATAGAAGAACGGAAATAAATGAGCGGCTTTATATTCCTGCGAAGTTTTAGGCAGTGTGAGACTGATTGGCTGCGTTGACGGATCATTAAAATATTTATCATCGTAACGAAAAGCATAGTGCCTGTTATCCTCTTCCGTTAAAATACCCGCTAATGCACTGTTCCTATATACTTCTACACTTCGCACCAGTAAAAAGTTATAAGGTTATTTTTTTCACTTCCAGTTTTATTTCAAGCCCTAACACATCAGTTATTTTTTCTACCAGGTCAAGTGTTGGATTGGCTTCACCCCGTTCAATCTTATAGAGTGAATTCACACTGATTCCAGCCAGGCCGGCTAAATGTGGCTGGGTAACTTTAAGCGCTTTTCGGCGCTTTTTTATAACTGTTCCGACGTCCCTGACTAACATTATAATGTGATTTTTAGCTAAAGTAAGAAATTTTATGCAATGTAGCGTTGGCAAATCATATTATAATGTGATTTACCCTAAAAATAATGAAAAGGCTCCCCGGCCTGGGGAACGTATGAATTTTAAATAGCAATCTTGCCTCCTCTGGAAAGGCAGCAACGGATAGGTTACGGCCCCGGAAAATTATTCCGAACGGAGATTGTCGGTTGGATTGATGAGGGCCGCGCGGATGACGCGCAGACTGATGGTGAGGATGCTGATCGAAAGGGTGATCAGACCGGCCAGCAAGAAGATCCACCAGGAGATGGTAATGCG
>Ga0157370_10003686_pt1 | contig 17897 bp, 10 predicted proteins | sample C35metaG_FD_113463 | JGI IMG/M metagenome (GOLD analysis project Ga0157370, IMG submission 113463) | Corn rhizosphere microbial communities from Kellogg Biological Station, Michigan, USA - C3-5 metaG | ecosystem: Host-associated > Plants > Roots > Rhizosphere > Soil | place: USA: Michigan...
ATGGGTACGGTCGCGGACCGTCTGCGCTGTGCATCCCTGCAAGGAGGTCGAAATGGGCAACGAATCTTTGATTGAGCCTGGGGTGAAGCGCAAACGACAAATGTGGCCCGCATTCGTTTGTGTATTGGTTGCCCTTTTTGCGTTTCAGTCCACGACCCAGGCCCAGACACGACGAATGTCGCTGGAACAGGCGCTTGCGTCGCCGCTCGTGGAAACTGCGCTGAAGAGTATCGAACAGAACCGAGGCCATGAGATCGATGACCTGATCACGATCGGCAGCATCATCTCGCCCTCCGGACAGGAACAAAAGCGTGCTGCGGAGGTGGCACGGCAAATGCTGGCCATCGGCTTGCAGGATGTGCAGGTCGACGCGGTCAACAACGTGACCGGGACGATTCCAGGCTCCGGCGAGGGCACCATTGTGTTTGTCTCCACCCTTGATGACTTGAAGACGGTCGCAGAACATCAGGAGGCCGCCAGGCAACCCCTGCGTGCCGAAGGTGACCGGGTCATCGGCCCCGGTTCCAATACATCGACGACGACCGTGTCGATGCTGGCTGCGGCCAAGGCATTCCTGGATGCCGGCCTGAAGCCTGAACGCACCCTGGTGTTCGCCGCTGTGGCCCAGGAGGAGACCGGCCTGACCGGCATGCGTGCGCTGTACAAACGCGATCATGCGCGGGTCACCGCTTTTGTGGAGGTGCTGGGTGACGGACGCAGCATTTCGTATGGGGCGATCACGATTCATTGGTGGAAGGTGATCGCGCACGGCCCTGCCGGTCACACGCTCATGGGCGGCTTGCCCAACGTCAACCAGGGCATCGGAAGGGCTGTCGACCGGATCCTGCAGCTACCTTATGACAAGCACTACGCCGGCCGGAACAATGTCGTCAACGTGGCGATCCTGCAGAGCGGTACCGTGTTCAACCACAAGCCCGACTCCGGATGGTTTTCGCTGGACGTCCGCTCCAGCGATGGCAGCGCGGTAAGCTCCATGGAGGATGATGTCCGAGGCATTTTGAAGGATGTGTCTGCACAGACCCGGGTTTCCTTCGAGATGCAGGTCGTTGACCAGACGCCCGGCGGGCAAATTCCGGGGATGGAACACGGTGATCTGGTGCAGACATCGGCACAAATCGCGCGTCACCTCGGAATGACACCCAAACTCAGTGACCTGGGTTCGTCGAACATGAATATTGCCATCGGTGGCGGGACACCTGCGATCGGGCTGGGCGGCGAACGCGGCGGTGAGCGCGGCGAGCCCGGCGAGTGGGCTGACGTCCCGCAGATGATCCGCACCGCAAAGCATGTATTCCTTCTGGCGGTGACCATGGGAGGACTGGACCGTCGCGACAACTGACGAAAGGCGAACTCGGTGTGGATCGCCGGGATGAGTGCACGCCCCCCCAGGCCTTGCCGTTCCTGATGCTTTGGCCACAAGTTGGTGCCGCGCTCGGGTCGGGGCAGGCTCTGCGACTGCCGATGGTCTTGATCCACTCGTGGCTGCGCCAAAGTGCGCCATCAATCCAGTCTCGCCCTCACTTGCGCGCTGCCGTGTTCGCTATCCATCGGTCCAGCTTTCGGTCGAGAATGGCCAGTGGCATGCTGCCGCCGAGCAGAATCTGGTCGTGGAACTCGCGTATGTTGAATCGTGGGCCAAGCGCGTTCGATGCCTTGCTTCGAAGCGCCTCGATGTCCAGCTGGCCTACCTTGTAGGACAGGGCCTGCGCGGGATAGGCCACATAGCGCTCGACCTCGACTGCAGCCTGCGCATGTGTCATGGATGAATGATCCATCATCCAGGTAATCCCTTGCTCGGTACTCCAGCCCATGGCATGGATACCGGTATCGATCACCAGGCGGTTGGCACGCAGGATCATGTCCTGCAGATATCCGTAGTATTGCCAGGGGTCGTCATACAGCCCGAGATCCTTGCCCAGGGATTCGCAATACAACGCCCATCCCTCGCCATAAGCGTTGAAAAAACCAAGCCGCCGGAACGCGGGCAGTCCTTTGATTTCCAGAGCGAGAGAGGTCTGGAAATGATGGCCAGGATAGGTTTCGTGCAGCGTCGTCGGCATCACGATGAACTTGTCCTTGATCCCCGGCGCATACGGGTTGATCCACAGGATGCCGGGCCGCGAACCGTCTGCGGCCGCCTGCTGATAATCGCCATTGCCTCGATAAACCTTGGCAGAAGGCTCCGGAATCGGCTTGACCTCCAGCTTTGCCGCGGGCATGACGTCGAACAGCTTGGGCAGTGTCGGCAGGATGCGCGCCAGGGCAGCGTCGTAGGCCGGCACCACTTCGTCCGGATTCTCAAAATGGAGAGTCTTGTCTGAGCGCACGTGTGCCAGGAATTCCTCCAGCGAGCCGTGAAAGCCGACCGTTTTCAGCACATCCTGCAACTCCCCCGTGATCTCCCTGACTTGCGCAAGACCCAGCTGGTGAATCTGCGCCGGGGTCATCTCGGTCGTGGTGTTCGCCCTGATGTCGTATGCGTAGAGTGCCGCGCCGCCTGGCAACGCCCCGAGGCCTGGTTTCGCGCTGGCGTGCGGCAGGTACTCGTCGTGCATGTACGAATGGAGCTTTCGGTAGGCCGGCTCGATCACATCGGCAATCTTCGCCGCATACGCCTTCGTCAGGCGTTGCCGATCAGCCACCGGAATGCCGGCAGGAAACTTCATGATCGGCTGCCAGAAGACAGTTTTCTCGGGTGCCGACCCGAAGTACTGCTGCAGCTGCTGCAACACGCGCTCGACCACGATGCGCGGCAGCACCACACCCTTGCTTACGCCTTCCTGCATGCGCGCAATGGCGTCGTCCGTCCACCGAGCGTAGCCATCGGCCAGCTTCAGCGCATGGTCGTAGTCCGCGACCGTCTTGAAGTTGTAGTCACCCGACCCCGACTGGTCGAGCGCAAATTCCATGTGGTGCCCCGTGAACTGGTTGACCGCCAGCATGCGTGCGGTCACGTAAACGCCGGTACCGTAATAGGAAAGCTTTTGCGCCAACAGGTAACTCAGCATCTCGTAGCTGATGCGGTCTTGCTCAGGCAGCGTTGCCGGATCGAATTTCACGAGCGATGCCTGATAGTGCCTCAGCATCGCGGTCGCATCGTGATCCCAGGAGTCCTCCAGGGCTTCGTTGGACCTTGCTTCCAGCGCCGACCAGTCCTTCCAGTAAGCGGCGTACAGGCGGTCGAGTTCCCGTTGTTCGTACGAAACAGAAGCGGACGCTGCGAACGTCCAGGCGTTGATTGGAATGAGCCCAAGCGCCAGAACCACGAGCAGCAAGACGGCACGAGCCACATTCGTCATGGAGTTTCCTCAATATCGCCTGTTGATACGCGTCCCCACGCCACCCATCGCCTTTTCAGCGTCCGAGCGCCAACGCTCCGACAGGCCTCGGCGCCATCGTTACGCCACTATGGCACTCCGCAACGTGCACCCGGATCGGCCGGCCGTCCCGGAATGTGTGGTCGCAAAAGTGTACTCGGGACCCCGCTGGCATTCGCTGCGATCACCAGCGCCGCCATTACGGGCAGCATATCCATGCCAGCGTCTCTCGGCCATGAACGTGGGAGTTCCAATTCCAGCGCCCGCCACCGTGGGCAAAGATCGTCAGCATCGGGATCCTGGCGGACGTGCTACCCCATGCCGACACGACGCCGCTCCGCCCGGGCAATGCTCCGAAGCCCGCGCCTGTGACCCTCGGTCGGTACCGCGAAGTGGCATGCTGGCGTCTGGGGCAGGGATGCCCGCGTTTGATTATGCTTGGCGCCATACGTCCTCCCATACAGATTTGTCCATCATCCGGAGCCTTCCCGGCCATGACCCTGCAATATCGACTGCTGCTCGGCTGCGTCGCGCTGTACGGCCTTGTCATTTCCCTTCCGGCAAACGCCCTCGAACCCGCAACAGCCAGCGTGGCCACGCCCCGAGCGATGACGATCGAGCGGCTGTACAGCCTTCCCTGGGTCATCGGCACCGCTCCGCAGAAGCCCCAGTGGTCACCCGACAGCCGTCGTCTGGCGTTTCTGTGGAACGACGAGGGAACAAACTTCATGGACGTCTGGGTGACAGACGCCATCGGAGGCAAGCCGGTACGCGTGACCAGCATGCCGCGCCCGGACAGTCCCGCAAATCCGGGCGCCGACATCGCCAAACTGGAACAGGCCGAGCGCGCCGAAAACGATCACGGCGTTTCGGAAGTCGTCTGGGCACCCGATGGCCGGCGCCTCGTGTTCAACCTGCATGGCTCCCTGTACGAGGTGTTGCCAGGCCAGCCCCCGCAGCCGATCACCACAGCGGCTGCGGCTGCCTCGGACCTCGCCGTGTCACCAAGCGCCAACGCCATGGCGTATCTGTCAGCCGGTGAGCTGTGGATCGCGGACTTTGCCGGGGCTCGTCCCGCGCTGCATCGGGTTCTTGCCCCCGGTAGACGCGACGTCGGCGTCGAGTCCTTCGTCTGGTCCGGTGATGGCAAGCGCCTGGCCTTCGTCGAAGCCGATTCCTCGCAGGTGCCGTCGCGCGGTCTTCCGGATTATCTCGGCAAGGAGACCCGGCTGGTCCAGGTAAAGCGACCGTTCCCCGGCGAGCCGTCGCCATCCCGGCGCCTCGGTGTGATCGCCTCGACGGGAGGTCAGGTGCAGTGGATGGATCTGGGCAACGATCCGCTGGACCAGGTGTTCAGCGTGCGCTGGTCACCGGACGACAAGCGTGTGCTCGTGGACAAGAGCGATTTGTATGTCAAGGACCGGCGCCTGCTGCTGCTTGATCCGGACAACGGGCGGTCACAGCTTCTGCTGCGCGAAGCCGACCCGCACAACGTGAGCGCGGACTGGTGGGCGGACTGGGCTCCGGATGGCCAGGGCGTGTATTTCATCTCCGATCGCGACAACGACTATCAGGTGTATTACCAGGCAGTTACCGGTGGCGCCCCGAAGGTCGTCACTGCCGGCAACTGGGCCGTATTCTCTGCAACGGTGTCGAAAACCGCGCACGGCCTGTTCGTCGTCACCAACGCCGGCAATGCCGAGTCGCGCCGGTTGTATCGTGTGCCGCTGACCGGTGGGGCGCCACAACCGGTTACCCCGGCTGAAGGAGCACATCACCCGCTGGTTTCACCAGACGGGAAGTATCTGGCCGATCTCTATTCAAACGACATGACGCCGCCGGACCTGTATCTGCAAAGTACAGCCAGTACGCAGGGATCGGCGTTCAGCCGACGCCAGGTCACGCACTCGCCGCTGCCGGAATTCAGTCACTATCACTGGCTCAGGCCTGAATACGTCGTCTTCAAAAACGTCAACGACGGTACCCCGCTGCATGCGCGGCTTACGCTCCCGCCGAACTTCAATCCGAACAAGAAATATGCGGTGATCCTCGGCTCCGTCTACAGCAACACCGTACACAATGAATGGGGTGGGCGGGTGTTCCATCCGACCTGGGGGCTGGACCAGTTCCTCGCCCAGCAGGGCTTCGTGATCATGAACGTCGATATCAGCGGTAGCGCGGGCTACGGCAAGGCGTTCCGCCAGCGCATCGGTGAGGACTACGGTGGCATCGATGTGGACGACCTTTTCAGCGCTACGCGTTATCTCGTCGCGCAGGGCTATGTCGACCCGGAGCGCATCGGCATCTGGGGGAGCAGCTACGGGGGACTGTTGACCGCAATGTCGATGTTCCGCTATCCGGATGTATACAAGGCCGGAGTGGCTGCCGCTCCCGCAACAAGCCTGTTCCATGCGCAGACCGGAGAGATGCAAGTGATGATGGCGCCGCAGGGGCATGAAGCACAGTACGCAAAATCTTCGGCGTTCCTGCGCTCCGGCGATCTGAAGGGCCACCTCATGCTCCTTCATGGCATGCGTGACGATGTCGTGCTGTTCAAGGATTCCGTGACGCTGTACCAGCGCTTGATCCTGCAAGGCAAGAGTGTTGACCTGGTGGTGCTGCCGAACGCCCCGCACGGCTGGGATACCGAGGGGCTGGCGCAGACCCGCTACGGCTACCGGAAGCTGTACGACTATTTCGTGCGCTGGCTCGGCAAACGACAGTGAAGCGGTAATCCCCTCCGCCGCCAGTGCATCTTGCAAATCCAGGATCAACTGGGTAGCGGAGTTCGCGCCCCTGAAGGCGATCAGATCACCTTCGACAACCAGGCGGATGCTGCACAAGCAGCAGCGGGAAGAACCCGTGCGCATCACGCGCATCCGGACTTCAGCGCTCCTCGTCGCAAGGCAACTTCACAGCTGCGCGTCCTGCCGTTATTTCCGCGACGGCGCGATGGCAGCCACAGCTTCGATTTCCACCATGTATTCAGGCGCGGCCAGCTTGCTGACCTCGACCAGCGTGCTAGCTGGTGGTGCATCGGCGTTGATGTACTGCGCACGCACCGAGCGAACCTCATCGGCCCTGGACATGTCGGTGACATAGAAATTCAGCTTGACGACGTCCTTGAACGTTCCACCGGCTGCGGCCAAGGCCAGCCGGATATTTTCAAATACCTGTTTTGCCTGCGCGTGCATGTCTCCAGGCCCCACGACCTTGCCCGTCGCATCGTTGCCAACCAATCCGGAGATATAGATCAGCCGGCTCCCTGGCGGAATCTCCACCAGCTTGGATGCGATCCGAGGCGCGCTGGACAGCGTCGGCGGATTGATGAAGCGAATCGAATCGTTCGCCGACTGGTCCCGCGCATGGGCAGGCGCCGCGGCCACTGCAACGAGACCGATCATGGCGGCAAAAGCGAATGCAGGCAGGAAATGGTGTGTCGTCATTGTGAGTCACTCATGGCGGCGGGTTGTCGTCGGACCGAAGCATGGCAAACATGCGAGCACATAGAAAAAATTCCTGGTTCGACCGGCGGGCGCGCGTGCGAGCGCGGAGGAGCACACCGCATGCACCCACCAGGTCGTGGTTGCCATGGCGGCTGATGAAATCGGCGTGGTACTGCGCACTGCATGCACAGGACAGCCTGTGGGTTCGGTCGGTGTCAGGGAGCCGACGGCTTCAGTCCCTGACCGGTCCGTTCGTCAATTCGGTTTCGATCAGCTGCACCGGGATGATGCCCGCTGCCCAGACCTTGTCCATCACGTCCTTCATCACGAACGGACGTCCAGCCTGCTCGTCTTCAAAGGCAACCTGGGCAATGAGATGATCAAGCTGGAGTTTGCCAATGATGTAACTGGGCCCATAACCAGGCTGGCGCGCGTAAAGCAGCTGCTCGAACCCAACCAGCTTGCCGGTGGCATCCGACCAGTGGCGCGGCGTCCATTGGCCCTGGAAGGCGCCAGCCTTGGCCAGATCCCATTCGTTCGACTGCACATGCAACGAAGCAAGACCGCGGGCCGCGCGATTGGCCAGGGCAATCCAGACGAGTTCCCTGCCATGCGGAATATTGTCGTACAACCCCGCTTGCATCACGATTTCCTCAAACGCCGTGGCAAAACCTTCGGAGCGGACGTCGAACATGTTGAACAGGGGAGGCGCGCGCCGGATCGGGCTGGCATTTGGCTCATGCTTGATGCGGGCAAGGTCGAGCCAGTGTGTCGAGTGCGAGTCCAGCGGCAACGGATCGAGCGCCGTCATGTGGGTGAAGAAGTTACGCTGGGCCGGCGGCGTGTATGTTCCAGCCTGTGCCTGAAGCGCCGGGCGCAGATACGGTTCGTCGCCGGCGAACCCGGTCTTTTGCAGGAAATCCATCAGATAGGCCGCCTTGGCTTGCGCCATCTGGTCATACGCGACCGGGTCGGTGATTTCCTTGATCGGCGGAAGGTCGCGGTTGCGCAACTCTTCCAGCTTCAGTGACGCAAGGGAGCGATCCAGTTCGCGCTGCAGCAGGATCTCCTGCGCATTCCAGTCATACGGAATGAGCTGGACGTTGGCGGCGTACCAATTGTAATTCTCCTTGCCAACGCCGACCGGGCCGGTCTTCTTTGGTGCCTCCGCGGCCACCCAGGCGGCAAATTCGTCGCTCGCCGTCCGGGCATTGCGAATGGCCGTCATCAACCCTGGACTGGCGCCCTTGATGTTCGCTGGAACCGCACCGTCCAGCGTGCGCATGACCAGCGTGCCGGACGCCAGTGCAGACAATGCTTCGCTCTGTTCCTTGAAAGCGCGGTCGCCATAAAGCCACAATCCCCTCGCGTTGCTGTCCTTGAGGTTGACTCTGGCGGCCCTCAAGTTCGCCGGAACCGCCGCCAGCATGGCGGTGAGCTTTTTATCATCCGATGCGTTGAGCGGATATTTGAAGTCGTAAAGGTTGATATTGGGATAGGCCAGCGGCCCCTCGTGGACCGGCACGTCACTACGGTCGGCCAGCACGGTCGCGTAGAAGCCCGGGTCACGCGCCCATGGCATCAGGACGCGGAAATCGAAGTCAAGGCCGTTCATCTCCGCCTGGACCAGCTTGTAATCGATCAGGGCGCCTTTTGGCCAGCCCCGCGTGTCGATCGCCTGCAGGCGTGCGCGGTATTCAGGGAATTTTGCCTTCTTCGCCGCAATCGCCGCGACGGAGTAGTCGGGCTTGAAGTCGGCGGTCGGCGGAAGCACGAATTTGCGCCAGTCCGCGAACAGCTTGGTGAGCTCGGCATAGTTGGCGGGGTAATTGGCGGGATTCGATGTGGTCAGCGGTCGGAGTGGTGCCGACGGCGACGAAATGACCGCAGGGGGAATGATGCAAGCGGCAAGAGCCAGGACAACGCTGCAAGCAAGATGTTTCATGACACTCTCCGTCGGAAGAAGGGCAGTTGCGCCTGTGCGCCAGCGACTGCGGAAACAGGCGTCTTCAGCGTGTTGGTCTGTATTCGATTGACCCTGGTGTCGCGCAGCCGGTCCCGTCAGTCCCTCCCTGGAAAAGCTGCACCACAGACATGGAACTTAGCATGCCTTCAGCAGACCCGGGCTCCGGAATGTGTTGCGCTTCCACTCAACCGGGGGACGCAGAGGCGGACGGGTGCCCGGTGTCCTCCCGGTGCGAGCCGTGCACCGGCCCCGACCAACGCTCGCTTTGTCCGCTGTCCCTACGCACCAGCGATCCCTCGAGCAGGGCGGCGTTTCACCACGTTCGCAGCGTCACTTCCGTAATTCCCGACGCCAGCGCCAACGCCCGAATCCGTCGGTTCGCCGACGCCCCCATCTGCTCGATCGCCCATTACCGTTGGCATCGCCAGTACTTTTCGGAAAGCACCGGCAACTGCCGGTAATGGATTGCGTCGCCCAATACAGTTCGAGCCATGCTGACTGGCGAACTGGTGCCATGCGATGCCCGGCGCATGGGATACGGAATGCGAAAGCGAGGCCGTTCGGCACGTCGCGCCACCGGCCACGTATCCGCGACTACGAGAACGGATGTTCGAGCGAAGGACTCTGCGGCGTGAACAGGCTCGCGCCGCTTTCAGTGATGTACATGTCGTCTTCCAGGCGCACGCCGAACTCGCCGGGAATGTAAATGCCTGGCTCGTCGCTGAAGGTCATGTTCCTTTCCAGCTTGCGCTTGTTGCCGCGTACCAGGTAATACCACTCGTGGCCATTCATGCCGATGCCATGGCCGAGGCGATGGCCAAAATACTTGTAGTCCGGGCCGTAACCATTGTCGACGATGACCTTGCGTGCAGCCGCGTCTATCGATTCCATGGCTGCCCCGGGATGCGCGGCCTTCAGAGCCGCCGATTGCGCCTTGAGCACGATGTCGAAGACCTTTTTCATCTTGTCAGTGGGCTTGCCCAGGACGAAGGTGCGGGTGATGTCACTGTGGTAGCCCTCCACTACGGCGTCGCCGTCGATCAGCAACGGCGTCCCTTCAACGAGACGCTGGGGCGCGATCGAACCATGCGGCAACGCCGTGTATTTGCCAACGTTGATGCTCGCGCCACCGGGCACGCCCAGACGTTCATAGGCGGCGGCCAGCCAATCGCTCACGGTGTCCTGCGTGATGCCCGGTTGCAGACCCAGGTAGATGGCGTGATATGCCGCCAGCGTCGCGTCGTTGGCAACCTGCATCAGCGCCAGTTCGGCGGGGCTCTTGATGGAGCGGCAGCCGCCGGTGACCGGTATCGCCGAGACCAGCTTCGCATGCGGCAGGGCTTCGGCAATGCGCGAAGCGCGGAAATATGGCACTTGTTCTTCTATACCAAGTGTCCCGGTCGAAGCATGCAGGTCGGACATCACCTGCGCCAACCGTTGGTAGGGATCTTCGTGTTCTTGCCAGATCCGGACATCATGACCGAATTTGATCTGCTCCAAAGCTCTGCTTTGTTCAAAGGCGGGGGTGATGTAGATCGGATCCCCCGACTTGGGCAAGACAAATCCCATCAGGCGTTCGCTGGTGAACCAATGCATGCCGGTGAAGTATTCCATGGAGCTGCCGCCGTCCATGTACATGGCGTCGATCTTGTTGTCCGCCATGAGCCGCTGCGCCCTGGCCAGCCGCGCCCTGCGCTCGGCGTCGGTAATCGGCACGATCTTCGAAGTCACCGACTTCAGCGCCAGGATGGACGGCGGCAACCTTACGGCTTCGGCTGCGGGCTCGGCAGCCATACTCCTGCCGCCGAGCATGACCGCCGGCAGCGCCGCCATGCCCAGTGCAGATGTCCTGAGAAAATTGCGGCGATTTGAGTGCACCGAATCGTTCATTTCCACGGGGGTTTCCTCATGTTAGGGGCGTGGCGCCACCGCTGCGATCAAGCACTGGAACCGGAGAAGAACTTCAGTCACGACATTCTGGATGGACCTGTGAAAGCCCGTTTCAGCAGGTGCACGAAGATGCAATGCCGAAGCGGGCTGGGTCAACCTTATCTCACTTTTTGCGTCAGGTCCCACGCGCTTGCGACGGGCCCTGGAGCTCTTGTTGCAGGACCATTCTCACGCCCCGGGGACGACGCATGCCTCGCATGACTCATCGACTCGTGAGGACTGCAATCCCGAGGTGGGCTAGAACAGCTGCGTCCGAAGGAATCACGTGCTGTTTCTTCGACGGGGCGAGCTTGCGAACCCGTGCTTCGCCGAATCGTGCGGCCGGTGCCATGGGCAAGTCAAAATCGTCCGGATTACCGGGGCAGGGCAGGGCGAGACCGGGCGTCACACGAGTCCTCGCTGCAAGGTCAAGTGCCGTGTTGACCGCAACGACCTGCGGTGCGGTCGTTGTCGAGACCCTGATCGCGCCGCGGTTTTCGCTGGCCCTCGGCTTTGGATGATGCTCCCCGGCTCATGGATGCCGCGGCGTCGGAGCTGCTGCAGGGGAACTGGGTATGATGAATGGTGCACCCATCCCGGATCCGAGCATGCAGGCCACCACCTCCGCTTTCCGCGACGCCCGGCTCGCCGAGGCAAGGACGCTGTTCCAGGCCAATGAGCCGGCGCAGGCCGAGGCATTGCTTTGCTCGCTGCAGGCGTCGGATCCGGCCCGGGAAGACGTGTGCATTCTTCTGGCCGAGGTACAGCGCAGCCAGGGTCGCTTCAGCGCGGCGGCCGCAACGTTGTTGTCTCTGTGTCGGGCGTGCGGCTTCGAGCAGGACATGAGTTTGCGCTGCGTGGAATTTGTCCGACAGTGCGATCGGCACACCGCGGCGGAGCAGATTTGCGAAGGAGCGCTGGTGCGAGGCGCGGTTTCGCCCGCCTTGCTGATGCTGGCGGGTAACGTCGCGCGGGAAGTGGGGGATTTCGAAACTGCACGCGCTCGCTACCTGATGGCCCTGGACCGCGGCATTGATTTGGACCGGCACCATGTGCTGGGTGCGTTGGCCAATACCCGGCGCTATGCCGATAGTGCGGATTCCGAGATCGCGCGGTTCGCGCGGCATTTCGCCGATGCGCGTTTCAACCCGCGTTCACGCGCGTCCGCCGGCTTCGCCCTGGCCAAGGCGCAAAATGATCTTGCCGATTACGCCGCCGCGGCGCGGACGCTGCGCTCGGCCAACGCCATGGTTCGTGCGACAGGGCACTGGGATCGCGCAGGCTGGCGGGAGTTCATCGCCGCGCGAGCACGTGACGAGGTGGTGGTTGCAAGCGCGGCGTACAACGGCGATTTCGTGCCCGTCTTCATCGTCGGGTTGCCGCGTAGCGGTACCACGCTGACCGCGACGTTGCTGGCGCGCACGACCGATGCCCGCGATCGGGGCGAGATGCGGACGTTGCGTTTCATCGCCGATCAGCTGATTGCCGGCGGGCACCTCAACAGCCGTGCCGCCTTGGCCGAAGCGGCCAACCTGTACCGCACGCTGGCGGTCCAGGATGACGCGCCAGCCACGCGGTACCTCGATCAGGATCCGCTGAATTTCCGGTACCTGCACATCGTCGCCGCGATGTTTCCGAAAGCCCGGGTGATCCACCTGCGTCGGGACCGCCCCGATACCATGCTGTCGCTGTGGAGCCAGGATTTCGCGCATCCCGATCTCGGTTTTGCCTATGACTTCGACGACATGCAGACAAGCATGGGCGGACACGATGCATTGCTGCGGTGCTGGAAGCAGAAATTGCAGTTGCCTATCCTCGAACTCGATTACGAAACGCTGGTCACCGAACCTGACGACACCTTAGCCAGGTTGTGCGACTTTATCGGGACGGGCACTGCGGTTACGGCGTCTGCAAATGACGCGTCGCCCGTCATGTCCGCCAGCGTCTGGCAGGCGCGTCAGCCCGTCTACAGGACTTCGGTCGGGCGCTGGCGGTCCTATGCACCGTTTGTTCCCGAACTCGGGCGGTTTGCTGAACCGGCTTGATCTACCGGGAAAACGCTGTTGGTGGATCTGTGTGATTTCCGCGCGTGGACCAAAGCAGCCGCATTGGACATCTATATCGGGCAGCGGCACGATCGATATGCGCGGCGGCGACGACGTGCTGACCTTGCAGGACGGGGCGGTGCTGGACGCCACGATCAGCGGCGGTGGCCACGTGAATGGCGATACGGCGGTGCTCGATAATGCGAACGCGCTGAGCTTCGACGCCAGCCACACGATCAACTTCGAGTACTTGCGGAAGGACAACGTCGGCGTAGCGACGCTGACCGGCGCGCAGAGTTTTTGGGGTGGCACCACGCTAAACGGCGGCGCCCTGAACGTTTCGGGCCAGCTGGAAACGCCGACCGTGGCGATGGCCGATGACATCGTGCTCCAGGTCAATGGCACGGTGCAGGCTGCTGGCGGCACGAGTGTCGCGCTCAGCGGTAGTGCTGGCGCCAACACGGTGATGGTGGGCGAGGGCGGGACCTTACGGGCCACGGGCGACTTGGGCGACGGCAATGATGTGCTGGACGTGGCCGGCACGCTCGACACCGGCGCCGGCAGTGTGCTGCTCGGGGCGGGCGACGACACCCTGACCATCCACGACAACACCCGCATCATTGGCACCGTGATGGCCGGGGCGGGCAACGACACCTTCAATGCCGACATCGCCGGGCACGCCGATCTGGGCGCGGTGCAGCAATTCGAAACGCCGAGCAAGACCGGGGAGGGCGTGTTGAACGTCAACGGTCCGGCGAGCTCCGACTTCACTACGGTCAATGCGCTTGCCGGCACGTTGAACGTGGCGGCGGGCGGCAGCATCGCGGCACAAGCCACAACCGCCGCTGCCGACGCGACCCTGCAGGTCGCCGGCAGCTACACCGGCACTTCGGGCGATGACAGCTTCGCCTCACGGGGTACCGTGATCGGTGCGCTGGCCTTCGGCGCTGGCAACGACAGCGTCGACGTCATCGGGGGCAACATGAGCGGGGGCACCGCGCTGGATGGCGGTGCCGGTACCGATCGGCTCGGCTTCAGCGGGCAGACCCTGGACGGCGGCACCTTGCCTACACTGACAGGCTGGGAGCGCGTCGAACTGCTGAACGGCAATGCGTTGAATCTTGGCAAGGCGCTCGATCTGAGCGGCGGCGTGCTGGCGGTAAGAGGAAACGACAAGCTTTGCTTTGTAAGGTCTACAAGGCGTCGTTGCCAAATGTACCCCCGAATGTACCCCCATCCGTAGCCGGTTTGCTGATGATCCACGCTTCTACTTCAGTTGACAGCCATGCAACGGTGCTGCCGGTGGGTGTGAGTGAGCGGGGGCGTGGGAACTGCCCCAATCGTACCCATCGGTACAACGTCGTGCGCGACACGGCGACGCGCTGGAGCACATCCCGCAAGCGCAGCAGACGAGGGGCAAGGGAGGCAGTGGTGGTGTCCATCTAGACCACTAAGGGAGTCCCCCCGGCTCTGCCGGGGAGGCAGTAGTAGTTTGACGTTTACAGAAGTGGCCGTCGGCGTTGAGGTAGTTCAAGTGTAGATATTGAGCCGACGGCGCGTTCCGGCTTGGAATGGTGAAATCGACGCGCGGAGGGTTGAGTAGCGAGCCCTTGATCTTCGATTGCGAAAAGACCCCTTTGAGGGGCCAGCAATCGTTAAAGCCCCCGGCTTTGCCGGGGGATATTTACTTCGGTCGAGTTCGAACCATCACCTTTCACTCCTTGAGCTGCCCGAGACGTCAAGGCGGGATCGTGGTTCGGTTTGCCCGACCTGTCGTTGGCCATGCCGGTAAAATAGTAACCCGATGCCGATGAGTAATGCTGAGCCACCCACCACCTTGAGCAGGAACAGGCCGGGGTTGCTGCTGTCGGCGGGCGGGATCATTGAGGTGATGATCGCCAGCAAGGTGATCGCGAAACCGGTTAGCCCGGCTAGCCAGCAACCGAGAGTGCCGCCAGGCGACAGGTTGACGCCGTCGTTGCGGCCGGCGGCGCGACGGCGCAACAGCGGAAATGCCAGCAGGATGTACAGCAGCGGCAGCAGCGACATGATCGCGGTCATGTCGACCAGGATGATGTAGGCCTCGTGGATGCTGGAGCCGGACAGCGCAGCCGCCAGTACCAGCGAGGTCAGGATGCCCTGGGTAATCAAGGCCACATGGGGCGTGCCATGTCTGGGGTGCAGACGCCCCAGCGCGGCGGGCAGGTAGCGATCGACGCCGACCACGAAGGGCAGGCGCGCCGTGCCCGTCACCCACGCGGAGATGGAGCCGATCGTGCCGACCGTGACAAGTGCTGCAGTCAGCGAGCCGAACATTGGCAAGCCGATCCGTTCGCCAATCGCGGTCAGTGCCTGCGGGATGCCGGCGATGATGTCGATCGTCGAGGTGGGTAGCGCGACCAGCAGGGATGCCGTGCCGGCGATATAGATGGCTGCAATGACCACGCAGGAAATCAGCGTGGCACGCGGAATCTGCCGGCGGGGATCCTTGATTTCTCCACCGAGTATTAGCCCCAGTTCGAGACCCTGGAAGGCAAGAGCAATCGTCGCGAAGGTGGAAAAGGTCGTGAGCTTGCCGAAGTCCGGCATCACGTTTGCCGTAGTGATCGCGGTGGCTGCGCCGAAGTGGTACGCGGCCAACGCACCGGCAACGAGGATGAGTGCCGCCGCCGACCAGGTCGCGATGCCCCCGATGTTCTGCAGCCACTTGGCGCGTTCGAGGCCGAGGATGCCGAGCCCGGTCGCGGCCCACAGCACGGTCAGGCAGTAAAGGAGGTTGTAGCTGCCGTCGCCGGCATGGGCCAGCCAGCGATCGCCGCCGACATGCAGAAAGATGCCGGCGCTGAACAGCAGTGCGAATGGGAAATAGACCAGGTTGGAGACCCAGTACGTCCAGCCGGCGATGAAGCCATGCATATCGCCGAACGCCGCTTTCGACCACAGGTACAGGCCGCCTTGCCCGGGCACGCGTGAACTCAGTTCGAGTACCGCCAGCGCCAGGGGAATGAAGAAACCAACAAGTCCCAGCAGCCACAGCACCAGGCTCGAAGGCCCCACCTGTGCGGCCATCGAGAGCCAGCGCAGCGCGACGATGGCCGCGATATTGAACAGCACCAGATCCCGGGTGCCGAGCACACGATGCAGGCCCGGTTCGTTCTTTGCTGCCGACGTTCTGGCCATCGTGTGCTTTCCCCAGGTGAGCGGCAGATTCAACGGCGATGCGTGTCCGCAGCGATCAGGGGGTGGCGTCTTCCGCTGTCTGCCTGCTGAAACCGGAGAGTGCAGCCGAGGGTTTACTACCGATCTCGCGTAGTGGCAGGCCGGCCATCAGGTTGCGTTCGATCTGCTCCAGGGTGACGTTCTTCGTTTCCGGTATCAGCACGAAGGTGATCACCAAGAACACGAGATTGAGCGCCGCATACAGCCAGAACGTGGCTGCGTTGCCGATGCCGTTGAGCAGGGTCAGGAAGGTGGCGCCGACGATCATGTTGGCGACCCAGTTGGTGAAGGTCGAGCAACCGATGCCGAAATCGCGACCCTTCAGCGGCTGCACTTCCGAACACAGCGCCCAGATCAGCGGACCGGCGGACATCGCAAAACCGACGATGAAGGTCAGCAGCATCGCCACCGTGAAAATCTGTTCGCCATGCGTGGCGATGCCCAGGTGCATCATCGTGCCGACCAGGCCCAGGCCCACCGCCATCACGCTGAAGCCGGTGTACAGGATCGGCTTGCGGCCCCAGCGGTCGACCAGGCCGATCGCGATGAAGGTGGCCAGCACATTGGTCAGGCCAACTACCGCAGTGAACCACATCTGTGCCGTGGTGGCGTAGCCCATGTCCTGGAAGATGCGTGGCGCGTAGTACATCACCACGTTCATGCCCGTGAACTGCTGCATCACCTGGAGCAGCACGCCCAGGCCCACCGAACGGCGGAAGTTGCGGTTCTCCAGGAACAGGTGCCAGCCACGCTGCGGTGTCTTCAATTGCTCCTCGATATCGGCCACTTCACGTGCGACATGGGCGGCATCGCCGCGCAACTTCTGCAGCACGTCGGTGGCCTCCTGCTTGCGCCCGCGCATCATCAGCCAGCGCGGGCTGTCCGGCAGCAGGAACAGGCCGAGCAGGAACAGGATGCCGGGAATCGCGATGATGCCCAGCATCCAGCGCCAGTTGCCGCTGTAGCTGAAGGCGGTATCGGACAGGAACGCCACCAGGATGCCGATGGTGATCATCAGCTGGTACAGCGAGATCATCGCGCCGCGGATATGTTCCTCGGCCACCTCGGCCAGATACAGTGGCGCGGTGAAGGTAGCCACACCGATCGCCAGGCCCAGGATCACCCGCGCCGCGACTAGCGTCTCCGGCGACCATGCCGCACCGCTGAGCAGCGAACCGGTCACGAACAGCACGCCGCCGAGAATCAGCGAACGCTTGCGCCCCAGCGTCGCGGACATCCAGCCGGCCCCCAACGCACCGATCGCCGCGCCGAGCATCATCGAGCTGACGATCCACTCGATCATGTGATCGGAGATCTGGAACTCTTTCTGGATGAACTGGGTCGCACCGGAAATCACACCGATGTCCAGACCGAACATCAGCCCGGCCAGCGCGGCCAGCATGCAGGTGAACAGGGCCGTGGTGCGAGACGGATGGAGCGGGGATGTCGCGACAGTATTCATGAAGGGAATCCTGCAGGCCGCGAACGGCGATGAGCGGTTGGTTGAACGGCGGTTTTCATGGAGTGGTGCTCACGCCGGCATGCCGGAAAAACGTGGTTCGGGCAGGCCGCGTACACCGACCCGGGAACGGAACAGCGCGCCAGCGTGGACGTCGGCATCCAGCTGCGCCCCGGACAATCCATCGCGCGCGCTGGTGACATAGAGCGTGTCGAGAGCGGGGCCGCCAAAAGCGGGCCGGGTCGGCTGGCGCGTTGGCACCGGCAGCAGCCGGCGCACCGGGCCGTCGGCGGCATAACAGACCACCCGAGCGAGCCCCCATTGCGCGTTCCACAGCGAACCGTCGGCGTCGACACAGGAGCCATCCGGTTCGCCGGCAAGCTCGCCCAGGTCTGCGAACAGTTGCGGTGTGCCCAGCATGTCGCCGTACGCGCAGCGCTGGATGCGGCGTGACAGCGAGTCGCAGTAATACATCGTCGTGCCCTCGGGGCTGAA
>Ga0157370_10003688_pt1 | contig 17897 bp, 16 predicted proteins | sample C35metaG_FD_113463 | JGI IMG/M metagenome (GOLD analysis project Ga0157370, IMG submission 113463) | Corn rhizosphere microbial communities from Kellogg Biological Station, Michigan, USA - C3-5 metaG | ecosystem: Host-associated > Plants > Roots > Rhizosphere > Soil | place: USA: Michigan...
GATGGCTGGTCCGGCAACGAGGTCGTTGGCGAGGCGGATCCGGAAGGCCAGTTCTACGATTCGTTCGTGGACGACGAGGTGACGCGCGCGATCGACGCTCTGCCCGAGGAATATCGGACGGCGGTTGTGCTGAGTGACGTGCACGGGCTGCGCTACGCGGAGATCGCAGAGATTCTCGGCGTGCCGGAAGGCACGGTGAAGTCGAGACTGTTCCGCGGGCGGCACATTTTGCAGAAGAAGCTCGTCGATTACGCAACCGAGATGGGCTACATCAAGGGTCGCGGCAAGCAAACGGCAGGCGTCTAAACGAACGAATTTCGCGGGAGCCGGCGTCGCGCACGAGCGCGGCGCCGGCTCTCGTCGTTTTTCAGCGACTCACGACGAGGCGGTCTTCGGTGAGTTTGCGGCGATGCCGCGCCGCTTTGGCACGATTGCCGCATGACGACATGTCGCACCAGCGGCGTCGCCCGTTTTTTGTTTCGTCGAAAAACACGCGGGGACAACGCTGATCGGCGCAGCGGCGCACACGCACGAGCTCGCCCAACACGAGCGCATCGGCGGCCGACTCCACCACGGGAATCATCAAGCCGGCGAACGCGTCGCCTACCGGAACGAAGCTGCGCACAAACTCCCCGTCCGGGCGGCTCTCGAGACGGCGAACACCCGCGCTCCGGCCCAACACACGATTGATTTCGCGTACGGCGTTCTGCCGGATGTCATGCACCGTGATGCCACGCTCGGCCAATGCGCGCAACACCGCGCGCACGCGTCGCGCATCCGCGAGTGCCGCCGTCGCGCCCGCGGGCTGTTGCTGAGCGCGCCGCCGAATTCCAGACGCTCGCTCGGCGTCGAGCACGGAGGCGGCTTCGAGCCAGCCGAGGAGCGCGTCGAAATCGCGCAAGGCGTCGGTACGGACGCCGCGGTGCAGATCATCTGTGTTGACGAAATCCAGCCACAGCCGCTCACCGAGGAAAACGAATTGGCGAGCTGAATGTGTGACAGGTCTGGGCATGGCGGGACGTGGCGAGCGGGGATTCAAGTCTATCCGCGCCGCTGGCGCGTTGCAAGACGCGCCGTTTTCCACATTGTAAGCCGCGAAAATGTGCTAGGCGAGCACCGCGTCCGACGATGCGAGGAGCGCCGGCAACGAACCTGACGGCGTTTTCACGCACAGCGGTTTCACGATGACGATGCTAAACGTCGAGCCCGCGCCTGGTTCGCTGCGCAGATCGAGCGAGTATCCCATGAGCTGACACAGCGCCCGCGAGATGGCGAGGCCGAGCCCCGTTCCGCCGTATCGGCGCGCGGTGCCGACGTCGGCTTGCTCGAAGGCCTCGAAGATTTTCTCCCGGCGGTCGGCCGGAATGCCGATGCCGGTGTCGATCACGTCGATTCTCGTCGCGCGCGACGTTGCGGCGTCGGCACGCACGTGGATGCTTACGCTGCCGTGCGCGGTGAACTTGAGCGCGTTGCCGACGAGGTTGATGAGCACCTGGCGCAGCCGTTGGGCATCGGTGTCGAGCGGCAGCAGCCCGGATGGCACGTGGGCGATGAGCTCGACGTCGCGGCCCTGCGTTTGGGCGTCGAACTGCGACAGCGTGCTCGCCACGAGCTCGGCCAGGTCGACCGACGACAGCGAGAGCGTGCCGCGCCCGGCCTCGATCTTCGAGAGGTCGAGCAGGTCGTTGATCAGGCCGAGGAGGTGCGTTCCGTTAGACGAGATGCGCTGGACGTACTCGCGGTCCTGCGTGCTGATCGTGGATCGCTTGGACTTGAGCAGCACGTTCGAGAAGCCGATCACCGAGTTGAGCGGTGTGCGCAGCTCGTGGCTCATGCGCGCGAGGAAGTCGCTCTTGGCACGGTTCGCTGCTTCGGCTGAATCCTTGGCCACGCGCAGCGCATCCTCGATGCGGGAGCGCTCGGCGATTTCCGACTGCAGGTCAGTGACGGCGCGCGAGAGCTCGTTGGTGCGAACGGAGACCAGCACCTCGAGCTGCTCGCGCACCTGGCGCAGCGCGTTCTCGGCACGCTTGCGATCGTCGATGTCCGTGCAGGTGCCGATCCACTTCAGGATGCGACCCTGTTCGTCGCGCACGGGCACGGCGCGGCCGAGATGCCAGCGGTACACGTCGTCGTTTGCGCGCCGGAAGCGGTACTCGGTGTCGAAATCGGTGCTGTCGTTGCAGCTCTTGGTCCACCGTTCGGTGACGCGATCAACGTCATCGGGATGGACCGCGGCGTGCCATGCCCAACCGAGGCTTTGCTGTTGCGTTAGGCCCGTGTAGGCATACCAGTTTTGGTTCAAGTAGTCCGTGTAGCCGTCCGGGCGCGCCGTGAACACGATCTGCGGCAGCGCTTCGGCCATCGTGCGGTAGCGCTGTTCGTTCGCCTCGAGCAGCGCGCGCGTCGACTGCTCCTCGAGATGCGCCATGCGCTCCTGCTCGGCGCGTTTACGCTCGGTGATGCGCTCGGTGATGATGATGATGCCGCCGATGGCGCCATCCTGCTCGCGCCACGGGCGCACCTCCCACCGGAACCAGTCTTCGGTGCCATCGCTGCGGACGACGCGTTCTTCTTCACGGCGCACGATGGTGCCCGCGAGTGCACGGCGATGGACGGCTTTGGCGTCCGCGCCGACATCGAGGACGAGGTCGTAGTGACAGCGTCCTTCGATTGCTGTCTTCTGCAGCCCGTACTTGACGCGCCAGTGGCGGCTCGCGAACAGGTAGCGCATGTCGCAGTCGAACATCGCGACAGCGACCGGGATGTCCTCGATCACCTGGCGCATGCGCTCGTCGTCGCGGCGCTGGCGTTCCTCCACCTGCATGCGCGCCGTGATGTCGCTGAGCGTGCCGCCCATGTTGAGTAGCCGGCCGCTCGCGTCGTGGTGTGCGCGCGCGTGCATCTGCACCCAGCGCACGCTTCCGTCGCGTGCCAGCAGGCGGAGCGGTTGGGCGATGGCCTGCTCGGCGCGGCTGGACAGATCGCCGAGACTGCGCAGGAGCTTCTCGGCGTCGGCGGGATGCACGTGTTCGATGGCCGGGCGGCCGAGGCACTCGGCTACCGTTAGGCCGGTGATGCGCATCCACGATGGATTGAGCAACACCCAGCGGCCGTCGGCGTCGGTTTGGAAGATCACGTCCTGCACGTCGGCCACGAGCACCCGGTATCGATCGTCGCTCTCGGCGAGCGCTGCGAGGGCCGCGCGATGCTGGCGGTTTTCACGCAGGAGGCTGGTGGCTGCGGTGCCGACCGCGACGCACCCGATGAGCGTGAGGGCGACGAGCACGAGCAGCGCGACGTTCACCGACCGTCGACTGGTCGCCACGCGGACGACGAGCAGCGAGTCTTCTTCGGCGCGCATGGCGGTCGTCACCGTGTTGATCGAGTCGAGCAACGTGGTGTCGGCGGCGGTGAGCGCGTGGGGCGACCGGCCGTTGGTGAGCGCCGCTCGCACGACCGTGTCCAGTTGGGCATGACGCGCGCGGATCAAGCGGCCCAGGCGGATGACGCGCACCTGTTGGGCAGGGTTGTCCGTGGTGACCTCGCGCAGATTGCGCAGCAAGGCGCCAATCTTGATCACCGCGGGCGCGCGGTGCTCGGGCATGGTGTCGCGCGCCGAGAACGCGCGCCGGGCGTGATCCATTTCCAGCACGCCGAGCTGCACGCTCAGCGCGTTGACCATGGATTTTACTTGATACGAGTGCGCGATCCAGCGTTCCTGAGTCGCGACCTCGCGGGTGTGGCGCACGGCGATCGCGCCCACGACGCCGAGGAGCACGACGCACGCGGCGAGCGTACCGACGAGCCTGGCGCGGGGACGCGTCACGCGGCGCTCTTGCCTAACTGGCGGTCGATCGCGTCGAACAGCACCGCCTCATCGACGATCGGCTTCGTGACGTAATCGTCGAATCCGGCGCGGAGGTACGTCTCGCGGTCGCCGGCCATCGCGTGCGCGGTGAGGGCGACAATGGGGAGCGGGGAGGTGCGCATATCTTCGCGCAGTCGCGTCAGCACTTCGACGCCGTCCATGCCGGGCAACGAGATGTCGAGCAGCACGAGCTCGGCGCCGGCATCCGCGAGGCCCGCGATGGCGTCGGCGCCGGTTTCGAATTCGACGATGCGGAAGCGCTCGTCGAGCAGCGCGCGCAACAACAACCGGTTGTCGGCGTTGTCTTCGACGACGGCAATGGTTTTCATGACGCGGCCTCACCCGTTGGGCGTGCGGCCGCAAGCATCGGCTGGACAATCGCGAACTCGCGCTCGAGCGCCTCGAGGAGGCCGGCGAGCGCGGCGGGGTTGCCGGCCACCGCCTGCTCGGCCTCGGCGCTCAGGCGACGCATTTGCTCTGCGCCTAACTGTGCGCAGCTCGACACGAGCGAGTGTACGGACAGGCGGACGGGCGCCAGATCGTTGGCGGCCAACGCCTGCCGCGACGCGGCGATGCGCTTTGGCGCGTGCTCGAGGAACAGATCGATCATGTCGCGCAGCAGGGCATCGCCGCCGAAGCGGCGCAGACGCTCGAGCGCGCGGTCGAGCTCGACCGCTGACGCATCGGCGGAGGGACTGGTCGGCATGCTTGTGCTCACGCGGCCGCGCGGCGCAGCACAGCACGCACGCGGGCCAGGAATCGCGGAGGGTCGGCCGGCTTGGACAGATAGTCGTCGGCGCCGGCATCGATGACTTCGACTTCGGTGCTGGAGTCGCCCGAGCCGGTGAGCACGACCACCGGGAGCGCGGCAAGGTTAGGCGTGCGACGAATGTGGCTGAGGACTGACCGGCCGTCGACGCGCGGCATGTGGAGGTCCAGCACGACCGCGGCGAAGCGGCGCTCGGACGACAACAGCTCGATGGCCATCGCGCCGTCGGTCGCCTCGTGCGGCTCGAAGCCTTGCTGGGCGAGCAGCGTGCACGCGAGGTGACGCGCGATCTCATCGTCGTCGGCCACGAGAATGCGGCGCGTCTCCGCCGTTCTCGCAGCCACGGTGGACTGCGGCGCGGCGCCGAGGACGCGCTCCGCTTCTGCATGCGTGGTGTGGCCGGCTGCAACGCGTGCGACAGCGCCGTCGTGCACCGAGCGCGATCCCACGGCGGCCATGTTGCGCTGCAACGCCGACGGCGGTGCACCGTCGGCGATCAGCTCGCGCAGCGGCGGCGTCGCGGCGACGATCTCGAATACCGGCACGCGGCCGCGCAGTCCGTTGCCGCCGCAGGTGGCGCACGTCGACACGCCGGTCCTGGCGGAGCACGCAGAGCAGACGCGGCGCAGCAGCTGCTGCGCGACGATGCCGTGCAGCGCGGCCGCGATGCGCGTGCGGCCGAGTCCGAGCTCGCCTAACCGATCGACGGCGCCGAGTGCGCTCGAGGCCTGGAGCACCGCCACGACGAGGTGGCCGGTCGTCGCGGCCTGCATCGCGAGGTCCGCCGTCTCGCGGTCGCGCAGCTCGCCCACGAGGATCGCGGCACCGTCGGCGGCCATGGCCTCGCGCGTAAGGGCGGCGACGGTGAGACCCGTGCGCATGTCGACCTGCATCTGCGACACGCCCGGGACGCAGCTCTCGATGGGATCTTCGATGCTCGTGACCGGCGTGCCGCTTGCCACGATCTCGCGCGCCAGCGCGTACGCGGTGGTGGTACGGCCCGACCCCTGGGCACCGCACACGAGCAGGAGGCCCGAGCGCGCCGTGATGAGCTCGCGGAGACGCGCCAGGTCATCCGGCATCGCATCGAGATCGGCGAGCGAACGGGCGCTGCCGGGCGCCGGGATGCGGACCGTGGCGCGCTCGCCCTCGCGCGTCGGAATGGTGGCGACGCGCAGCTCGAGTCCGGCGGCGGGACCCGCAGGCAATTTGATCTTGCCTTCTTGCGGACGCGTGCGCACCGCGGTGGCGAGACGCGCCATCGCCTTCACGCGCGCCACGAGGCGCTCGAAGTCCCCCGCATCGAGCTCGGCGTACGGCCTAACGAGGCCGTCGATGCGGAACCGCACGATGCCGCCGGTCTTGGCCGGCTCGAGCTGCACGTCGCTGGCGCCGGCCGCGATGGCGTCGGCGATCAACTTGTCGGCAAGCTGTGCGATGCCGGCGGCGTCGAGCGGCAGTCCGCCCGGCGCGATCGGCCTGGTGCCGTTCACGGGCGTGGTCGACGCGGGCGCGATCGGTTGGCCGGGCACGGCCAGGGCCGCGTGCAACATCGCCGGACTCGCGATCTCGAACATCACGCGACGGCCGGATGCGAACGCGATGGCCTGCTCGGCTTCGACGTTAGACGGATCGCTCGTCGCGACGACGATGTGCTTGTCGGTCTCGCGCAGCGGGATCACATCCCAGCGGCGCGCGATGCGATCGGGCACGAGGCGGCGTGCGGGCGGGTGGGCGTCGGCGAGGTTCGCGACGGCGAGACCCGTTGCCGCCGCGACCGCGCGCACGAGCTCATCCTCGCCCAGCCCGCAATGCTGCTCCACGCCGGCCCAGGCCATCGGCGTCGACATGTCGGCGGCAATATCCAGGCTCTCGGCGCGGGGTAGGCCCGCGCGTTGGGCGATCTGTGCTAACCAATGCATGTCGTGAGCGACTCGTCTAACGGAGGACGACCGGCATTCCGCAGCGCGGTGCCGAATGGACCCAAGTGATCGCGGCGACCGCCGATACTGCCCGCGGTCACCCAGGAGTATCGGTCCGTTGCTGGCGCCCTTGAGGGCTAAGCGCCGACCCGGCAACGCTCTCCGAGCGTCGCGCCGGCGGACGGTCGAGCGGCCGTCTGGACTAGCGCGGGCAGCCGGCGAGCTGGCCGGATTCGGCGGCGAGGGCTTCCCCGGAGGGAGGAGAGCCGAGCAGGGCCTGCTCCATCTCGCTGTACACGCGGACGGCGTTGCGCCGGAGGCGCGAATGCAACGACACCGGACGGTCGCGATCGACCGGAGGCAACCGATCGAGCGCCTGGCCCATGCGTACGCCGTCGGCCACGGCTCGGCGCATCGAATCACGCAGGGCGAGCACGTAGCATCGCGTGGTGGCGACGAGACGTGCGGGCTGCTGAGCGAGCCGTCCATGTCCCGGCACGGCGATTCTTGGATTCAGCGAGTCGACGCGTGCCAGAGCGCCCAGCATCGCGGTCGAGTTGCCGTCGACCATCATCGAGACGCCGTCTTCGACCAGGACGTCGCCCGCGAACAGTACGCGATCAGCCGGAAGCCAGACCATCAGGTCGCCGGCGGAATGCGCCGGGCCGGGCCGGATGATCTGGATTCGCCTGCCGCCGACGGTGAGGAGCGTATCGTGCCGGACCGCAATGTCCGGCGTGTCGGCGTAAGCGAAACCACGCATCTGCTCGAGGCCCATCACGCCGGTCCAATCGCTCGCGAGGCGGTCGTCGCCGTCGATGTTGGCCAGCGTGCGGCGATCGGGATGCGCGATGATCCGTGCGCCGGCGCGCTTGAAGACGATGGCGCCAAACGTATGGTCGGGGTGATGGTGCGTGAGCACGAGGTAGCGGACCGGCGCCCGCGTGACCGTGCGGATGGCGCGCATCAGGACGCGGCCCTCGCCCGGGCTCGCGAGCGCGTCGATGACGATGACGCCGGCGGGTGTGACGACGAATCCTGCGTTAGGCCGGCCCTCGACGCCGCGCCCCGTGTCGCCTAACACGGCGTAGACGCCGGGGGCCAGCTCGCGCAGCGGGAACGCGGGCAGCGTGTCCGACCGGTCGCGCGGATACCGGCTGGCGATCGCCGCGCGCGTGGCGGAGTCGGCGCTCAGCGATTGCGGAACGACGGTCCGTTGGGCGGCCGCGGCGTGGCCCGCGAGCACGGCGATCGCCGCGGCCGTGGTCGCGGCGCGGCACATCACCCGCCGAACGCGATGGCGGCAGTCTGCGTGTAGACCCGGCCCTTGGTGTCCGTCCACGCGATATGCAGTGGCCCTTCGTGCGTGGCGCGCAGTGGAAACGCGACGTACGGATCGCGGCTGATTCCGGACGTCCATTGGAAGCGCGCGACGCGATGGCCTCCGTACGTGACGTCGACGGTCTTGATGTAGTACTCGGGGATGAGCGCGCCCTGCTCGTCGCGCGACATGCCCGTGTACATGGGGTGCGCCACGAGCGCGCGCACGTAGATCACGGCGTCCTTCTGGATCGCGGGCGGGAGCAGAATCCGTGCGTCGCCGGTGAGCGGGGTGGCGGCCGGTGTCATGTCACACGCAACCGTTGAGCGTGGTGTACACGAGCTTGTGCGCCCACCACAACTCGCCCGTGCTGGTCTCGACGATCGCGCGCACCTGCGAGCTGCGGCGCATCTTGATGCGCGTGTCGATCGATGCTTTGCCTAACGCAGGCGTGAGCTCGAAGCCCGCCACGTAGATGTCGGGGTTGTGGTCGACGATGAGGTGAATCGCCTTCACGTAGTGGCCGGCGTCCATCGGCAGATCGGTCTCGATGAAGATCGGGACCTCGCGGCTGTCGGGCGCGACTTCGGGCAGGTCGAGGCTGACGTGACCATCCTTGATGGTTCGCGTGCCGAAGTGCTCGCGCAGCACTTTCTTGGCGGCGTCGGGCATGTCGTCGCCCGGGCCACGGACAGCGCCGAGCAGCTCGCGGCCGCCCAGCGAGAGTACGGCGATGCCGAGGAACGCGGCGCGCAGGAACGAGCGTCTGCCGGTGGATTCTCGATCATCCATGGTTGCCTCCACGCGAGCGCACACCGGTATCACGCGCGACCCGCATCGGAATAACTAACGTGGGAGGCGCACACCGGCCAGGCTCGCGTGACACGACCTCGGGCGCGCTCTACATTCATGGTATGTCCAAGACGCCGTTCGTGGTGGCCGAGTACGTCCGTTGGGGCGACATCGATCTCGCGGGCATCATCTGCTACGGTGCGTACATCCGGTTTTACGAGCTCGCGGAGACGGAAATCTTCCGCGCGTGCGGCCTGCCGTTCCGCGAGATGTTCGAGCGCTACGACATCTGGCTGCCGCGCAAGATCATGCACACGGAGTTCTACCGGCCGGCGCGTCTCGACGACCGGCTCGAGGTGGTGACGTACTTCAGCCGCGTCGGCGAGTCATCGCTCACCATCAACTTCGACGTGCTCGATGCGACCGGTCTGTCGCTGCACGCGGCGGCGTACCAGGTGCTCGTATGCGTGTCGCGCCAGGACTTCGCCAAAGTGCCGTTGCCGGCCGGCGTGGTGCAGGCGGTGGAGCGCTACGTGATGGACAGCGAGACCGCGCGCGAGGCGGGGAAGCGGTGGCTGGACGCACCGCGCGCCCAACCGGCGCGTTAGGCGGGTCAGTGCGCCGTGCCCGCGGGCTCGCGTGGTTGCGGTGCGGCTTCCACGCTGGCCGGCGTGGCGGCCTCCTTGGGCGGGTGCGGCTCGCGCGGCGGTTCCTCGAGCGCGTCCTCGCGGTAGGCGATCCAGCCGCCCGCGTCGTCGGCCACCAGCTCGACCTCGGTGCCTAACGGAACGGTGAGGTTGGGCACCTCGTGCCCGGCCGGGAAGTCCGCCAGCACGGGCACGTTGAGGTCAGACACGAGGTCGAGCAGGAAGTCCTCGAACTCGTCTTCCTCGGAGCGGTCGATCGAGAGCTGGCCGAACACGATGCCTTTCACGGCGCGGAGCAGTCCCGCCGCGCGCAGATGCACGAGGCGCTCGTCGAGCACACTCATCGGATCGCGCGTCTCCTCGAGGAAGAGGATCGCGTCTCGCGTGTCGACCTCGTAGGGCGTGCCGATCGTCTGCTGGACTAACGAGAGGTTGCCGCCGATGAGACGGCCCGTCGCGCGGCCCGGCCGCAGCACGCGCGACATGCCCTTGCCGATTTTCGTCGGCGGCTTGGGAATCATGAGCGCGTTGAGCAGCGACGCCATCGTCGGGTCGCGCGCGCTCGGAATGAGATCGTCCACGGTCGGCCCGTGGAACACGCGCAGTCCGGCGCGCCGCATGAGCCACAAGTGGAGTGCGGTGATGTCCGAGTAGCCGACGAACGGCTTCGGATTGCGGCGGAAAATTTCGGGCTCGAGGTACGGAAGCATGCGCACCGCGCCGTAGCCGCCCGTCCCGCCGACCACCGCTTTCACTTTCGGATCCAACCACACTCCCATGAAATTCTCGGCGCGTCGCTCGTCTTCGGCCCGCTTGAAGCGGCGGCCTTTCGAGATCTCGGGGTCGAGCACGACGCTGAAGCCGACGTGCTCCAATGCCTTCACGCCGCGCACGAGCCATCCCGGGCGGGGTGCGTACGAGGGAGCGACCACACCGATCGCGTCGCCTTTCACGAGCGCGGGCGGCTTGATGAGCGGTGCGGGTTTGTCGCCGCCGTCAGAAATCATGGGGTGACCGGTGAGTGGAACATGGCCTGAGGCGGCGGTGGGGCATCTTGTAAATCCTAAACCGTCGATGGGGCGCGTCGCCACTCGATTTACCCCTTGCATTCGGCGAGCGGAGCACCAAGATCGCTGTTCCAAAACGGACCTGAAACTTTCAGCGATTCGGAAGGTTCATGCGTCGTTAGCTTGTCTCCGCTCCTTTGCTCGGTTCGACCAGCCGCAGGTCGTGACGAGCGCTCTACTCCTTGCTGGCGGTATACCTGTGACGAATCGATCGCTCATTCTCGCCCTGGCCCTGGCGGCCGCGTCCGCGGCTGCCTGCGCCCACAAACCAACTCAGCAGGCGCCAGAACCAGCGCGGCAACCGGCGACGACAATGGTTGCGGCGCAGCGCCCGGAGCGCGGCTCTGTGTGCGGCGGTGCCGGAGGAGCGGGCGGAGGTGCGCCTGCCGCCGGCGCGGGCGCCGGCGCGGCCGCGGCTGCTGCGGCGGGAGACACCGGCGTTTCGCGCGTGGTCGCCACGGGTCCGGGACATCCGCGCCCGTACGATCGGGTGATCACGCGCGCCGCAAAGACCTACCGCGGCATGTTCATCGTGCACGTGCAGTGCGACCATCTCTATTTCGAGATTCCCGAGAAGGAACTGGGTCGCGACATGCTGCTCGTTGGGCGCTACGACCGCGCCGCGGCCTCGGAGCCCGATCTGCCGCCGGGCCAGTTCGGCGAATATGGCGGCGACGAATTCGGCGAGCGTACGCTCACCTGGCAGCGCAGCGGTGATCGCATCATTCTGCGCTCGCCCACGTTCTCGATCACGGCGGACACGACGCTCTCGGTGTATCGGGCGGTGCAGGCGGCCAACTACGCGCCGATCGTGGCGATCTTCAACGTCGAGGCGTACGGCCCCGACAGCGCGGCCGTCATCGACGTCACGCGCCTCTACACGACGCAGGTTCCGGAGTTCGCGGCCATCCGCGGACGCATCGACGAGCGCCGCTCGTACATCGAAAATGCGGCGGCGTTTCCGGACAACGTCGAAATTCAAGCCGCGCAGACCGGCACGCCGACACCGGCTGAGGGTCGAGGTGGTGCGCCGTCGCCGATTCCCCAGGCGCAGGGCGAGACGCCCGCGATCAGCGTGCTGGCGCACTGGAGTTTGGTGCGGCTGCCCGATCATCCGATGATGCCGCGGCGGTTCGATGAGCGCGTCGGGTTCTTCTCGATTCAACAGGTCGACTTCGGTCTCGAGCAACGCGCGGCGCGCCGCCAGTACATCACGCGCTATCGTCTCGAGTGCTCGGACCAGCGCGAGGGCAATCTCTGCGTTCCGAAAAAGCAGATGGTGTACTACGTGGATCCGGGGACGCCCGAGCAATGGAAGCCGTGGATCCGGAAGGCGATTACGGATTGGCAGGTGGCGTTCGAGGCCGCGGGCTTCAAGGATGCGATCATCGCCAAGGATCCGCCGGCGAACGACACGACGTGGTCGCCGGAAGACATCAGACATACGATGATCCGATGGCTGCCATCGACGACTGAGAACGCCGTCGGACCGCACGTGAGCGACCCGCGTACCGGTGAGATCCTCAACGGCTCGGTGCGGATTTTCCAGAACGTGCTCAACCTGCAGCGCGACTGGTATTTCACGCAGGCCGCGCAGCTCGATCCGCGCGCACGGTCGTTCCCGATGCCCGACTCGCTCATGGGCCGGCTGCTCGAGTTCGTCGTGGCGCACGAGATCGGCCACACGTTGGGCCTCAGGCACGATCAGTTAGGCAGCTCCACCTATCCGGCCGACAGCGTGCGCAGCGCGACGTGGGTCCACAAGATGGGCCACAGCCCGAGCATCATGGACTACTCGCGCTTCAACTACGTCGCCCAACCGGAAGACAACATTGCGCTCGACGACATCGTCCCGCGCATCGGACCGTACGACAAATACGCGATCATGTGGGGCTACACCCCGATCCCCGACGCCAAGACGCCGGACGAGGAGCGCCCAACGCTGGACAAGTGGGCCATGGAGCAGGACACGGTGCCGTGGTACCGCTTCTCGGAAAGCAACGACTTCGGCGACTACGGCACGCTCACCGAAGCGGTGGGCGACGCGGATCCGGTGTGGGCCACGACGTACGGCTTCAAGAACATCTCGCGAGTGGCCGGCTACATCGCCGGTGCGACGACCACGCAGGGCGAGGACAACAGCGACATGCGCGAGATCTACGATCGCACGGTCGGCCAGTGGGCCACCGAAGCGACGCACGTCGTGACAGTCATCGCGGGCGGTGAAGTGCAGTACAAGTCGGGTAGCCAGCCGGGGCCGGTGTACACGCCGCTCTCTCGCGCTCGAGAAGTCGCGGCGATGAAATTCCTCACCGACAACGTGTTCCATACGCCGTCATATCTCATTCGCCCCGAGCTCAGCCGGCGCATCGAGGCGGAAGGTGTGATCAACCGCGTCGTGGCCGCGCAGTCGCGCGTGCTCGCGTCGGTGCTGAACGACAACCGCATGAACCGGCTGATCGAAGAAGAAGCCATGGCGAAGGACCGCAGCACGGTCTATCCGCTCGCCAACATGTTGGATGACCTGCAGCACGGGATCTGGACCGAGCTGTCGTCCGGCCGCGTGTCGATCGATGCATACCGGCGGTCGCTGCAGATGGTCTACCTGACGCAGGTCGACAATAAACTGAATCCGCCGGACGAGTCGTCGCGGCCCGCGGGACCGCCGCGCAATCCGTTCGGGCGGCGCAATATTCCGCTCTCGGAAGACGTGAAGTCGGAGCTGCGTGGTGAGCTCGTGTCGCTGAGGCAGCAGATCCGTCAGGCGATCCCGAAGGCGGCCGACAGGGAGACGCGCTTCCACCTCGAGGCGGCCGACCACCGTATCGGCGACATTCTCGAGCCGAAAAAGTAGATGCGGGAGACTCGGGGCTGGCGCTAGATTTCACTGGATGCCCGACCCCGCGGACTCCACGTATTTCCGAAAGGGCTTCGGCCTCAAAGCCGAAGTCGCGGCCACGCTCGACACGGACTATTCGGGTCGATTGGTCGATCTGTTGCGCGAGCGCAGGTTCGTCCTCACCGCGGGCGACACGACGGTGCACCTCGCGCGCGAATTCGGATTCTGCTACGGTGTCGAGCGCGCGGTCGAATACGCCTACCAGACGCGCGCGAAGTTTCCCGACCATCGGGTCGTGCTGGTCGGCGAGATCATCCACAATCCGCACGTGAACGCGAAGCTGCGTGCGATGGGTGTCGAGATCCTGCTTCCTGAACCGGGAGCGGCGGGGGGTGGCTTCGACTATTCGCGCGTGACGCCCGACGACGTCGTGATCATACCGGCGTTCGGCGTCACGATGCGGGACTTCGCGACGCTGCGGGACATTGGCTGCGTGGTAGTGGACACCACGTGCGGCTCGGTGCTCAACGTGTGGAAGCGCGTGGAGACCTATGCGCGCGACGGCTTCACGGCGGTGATCCACGGCAAGCACTATCACGAAGAGACGCGCGCGACGGCGTCGCAAGTGCGGCGCCACGAGAGCGGCGCGTTTCTCATCGTGCGCGACATGGCCGAGGCGCGACTCGTGTGCGAGTACGTGGAAGGGCACGGCATGCGCGACGCGTTTCTGGCTCGATTCGCCCACGCCGCGTCGCCCGGGTTCGATCCCGACGTGCACCTGGCACGCATCGGGGTTGCGAACCAGACCACGATGCTGGCCGGCGACTCGCTGGCCATCGCTGCTGCGTTAGGCGACGCGATGGAGCGTGCGCACGGCGCGGCGTATCGCGCCGCCAACTTCCGCTCGTTCGATACGATCTGCAGCGCCACGCAGGATCGGCAGGACGCGGTGGCCGCGCTGCTCGAGCAGCCGCTGGATGCGATGGTCGTCGTGGGCGGCTACAACGCGAGCAATACGCTCTCGCTCGCGGCGATGTGTGCGTCGCGCGTCCCCACCTATCACGTGGAAGACGCGACCTGTCTCGACGCCGAATCGGGAACGATTCGGCACCGGCCGATTGGATCGCCGAACGAGGTAGTGACGAGCGAGTGGCTCGCGATGCCGGGCGCGGTGCACGTGGGCATTACGGCCGGTGCGAGCACGCCTAACAACAAGATCGGCGACGCCGTGGCGCGCATCTTCGCCACGCGCGGTCTCGATCCGCGCGCCGTCGCGTGACCACGGTCGCGGCTCCTCCCGTCGATTTCGGCTCGGCCGAGCTGAGAGCCGGCACCACGCGCGTGGTGGTCGTGCCGGCACTCGGCGGTAAGATCGTGTCACTGGAGATGGGCGGCCGCGAATGGCTGTGGCGCAGTCGAGCGCGTGCGGCGCGTCCGGCCGACGGCGCGTCGTACGATGCGGTCGGCGACACGGGCGGCATCGACGAGTGCTTCCCCACCGTGGCGCCGTGCGTGCTGCCGTCGAACGCGGCGCGCTACGGCGGCCTCGCGCTTCCCGATCACGGCGAGCTGTGGTCGCAGCCCAGCACGTTCGCGCTCGACACGCGGGATGACGGCATGTTCGCGTCGTGCGCGTGGCAGGGACGGCGCATGGCGTATCGCTTCGTGCGGGGCATCGCGGTGCGCGCGTCGGCGCAGGTGGAGATGCGCTACGCGGTGACCAACGACGGCCGCGTCCCGCTGCCGTTCGTGTGGTCGGCGCGCGCGGTCTTTCCGTTAGGCAAGGACACGCGCGTCGTGCTCGCGGACGGGACGCGGACGCGCGTGTGGTCGGCACGGGGCGTCGAAATCGGCGGCCCGGGCGCGGAGATGCGGTGGCCGCGCGTCGTGGCCAAGGACAAGATGCTCGACCTGTCGGCGCCCGACGCGGTCGCGCGCGCGTACACGTGCACCGTCTACGCGGATGGCGCGCGCGCGGCGATCGAGCAGGAGGGTGCGCGGCTCGACGTCGCCATGGAGGGCGCGCCGAACGCGTGCATGAGCGTGGCCGTCGACAAGCCGGCGTGGTCGCCGTTCCGTCGCGGCGCGCACCGCGTGGCGCTCGCGCCATCGATCGGCGCGCCGGCGTCGCTGACGGAAGCGATGGGCCCGTGGCACGCCGCGGCATCGGTGGACCCCGGCGCGACGCTCGAGTGGACGGTAACCTGGCGGTCCGCCGCCTAACGAGCGATGACGAACCCTGCCGACCTCCGCGAGACCTTCGACCAGCTCGACGAGCTCAAGCGGCACGAGCGGCGCGTGGCGATGGCGACGCTCGTGTCCACCAAGGGCACAACGCCGAAGAAAGCAGGCGCCAAGATGTGGGTCGGCGAGGACGGCCGCATCCGCGGGTCCGTCACCATCGGCGGCTGCGTCGACGCACAGGTGGTGGCCGAATCCGACGCCGTGCTCCGCTCGGCTACCCCCACGCTGCTCTCGCTGTCGTTAGGCGACGAAGAGGCCTGGGATCTCGGCCTCACGTGCGGCGGCATAGTGGACGTGCTGATCGAGCCGGTGCAGCTCGACAGCGACGCCGATCCCGTGGTCCGCGCATACGACGCCATTCGCGCCGAGACGCACGCCGGGCGCCGCGCGGTGGCGGTGGTTCCGTTAGGCGGCGACGGCGCCGCTCGGCCGCGGCGGCTCGTGGTGCGCGAGGATGGCACGACACTCGGCACACTCGGCGACCCCGCCCTCGATACGGCGGCAACCGCCCAGGCTCTGGATGCGATCGCCCGCGCGACGTCGCGCACCGTCGAGATCGACTCGGCGGACCGGCGCGCCACGCTGTTCTTCGAGCTGCACGGTCCTGCCACCACACTCGTGTTGTTCGGCGCCGGCCAGGTCGCCATGCCGCTGGTCGCGTTCGCCAAAGAGCTCGGATGGAACGTAATCCTCGTTGACGCGCGCGAGCGCTATGCCACCCGCGACCGCTTCCCCAATGCCGATGAGATCCGCATCGGCGCGCTCGGCGAGATCGCGGAACAGCTCCGGTACGACGCGTCGACGATCGTGATCGTGGTGGCGCACGACTACAAATTCGAGCTCCCGGTCCTGCGTGTGGTGCTCGCGCAGCACCCCGCCTACATCGGTCTGTTAGGCAACCGGCGGCGCGGCCGCGCGCTGCTCGAATTTCTCGCCGCCGACGGGTTCGACGCCGCATCGCTGGCCCGCGTGCACGTGCCCGTCGGGCTCGACATCGGCGCCCGCACCTCCGCCGAGATCGCACTCGCCGCGCTGGCCGAAGCCGTGGCCGTGCGCAACGGTCGGCCAGGGACCGAGCTCCGGGGCGCCCAGACCGCCGGCCCGGCTGCCTAACGGATGATCGCCGGCGTCGTCCTGGCCGCCGGCGCATCACGCCGTTTCGCCGACGGCCGCGGCGTGCAGAAGCTCGTCGCGTCCGCTGCCGGCAAACCCGTCATTCGCTGGACGGTCGAGCACCTGCTCGCAGCGCCCATTGACGAAGTCGTCGTCGTCACCGGCCACGAGCGCGACGCCGTGCGTGGCGCGCTCGCGAGTCTGCGCGTGCGAATCGTCGACAATCCCCACTTCACGCGCGGGCTCGGTGCGTCGCTCGAGGCCGGCCTCGCCGCACTCCCGGCCGCCGTCACCGGCGCGATCATCGCGCTGGGCGACCAGCCGACGGTGTCCACGGCCGTGATCAACACGCTCATCGACGCCTGGCACGACCGGCGCATGCCAATCGTCGCGCCACTCTACCGCGGCGTGCGCGGCAATCCGGTGCTCTTCGCGGCGTCGCTGTTCCCGGAGTTGCGCGCCGTCGGCGGCGACCACGGTGCTCGCGACATCATCACGCGGTCGCCCGACCGCGTCACACTCGTCGACGTCGACGCCGACATGCCGCTCGACGTGGACGATCGCGCCTCGCTCGATGCGGTTGCCAGCCTCCTCGGCGCGGGCATATGAGGACCGTGGACCGGTGACGTGAAACATCCGACCCGCATGCGCGTAGGGAATGATGTCTCGAACACGCGCGCGGAGCGCGGAATCATGATGGGTGTCTTGAAGGTGTTGTTCGGCACAATCGTCGGACTCGTGCTGCTCGTGCCGGCCGCAATCATCCTCGGTGTCATCGGCCTGCCGGCCGTCGTCATTCTGGCCGTGCTCGCCGTGCCGGTGCTCGTCGTTTTGGCCGTGCTCGGCTTGCCGATCCTGTTGCTGCTCGTCGCGGCCGCAGCCGTGCTGGGCATCGTGTTCGCCGTGCTCGGTGCGGTGCTGTCAGTGGGCGCGCTGATTCTCAAGTTACTATTGTTCGTCGCGCTGCCCGTGTTTGCGTTGGCGTGGCTGATCAAGCACTTCGCAGCGCGTGAGCGCCACGAGGTCGTGTAGCGCTTCGCCTAACGATCAGCTCGACCGGAAGCGCAGCACCAGTTCTCCCATTTCCACGGTGTCGCCGTCCTGCAGCCAGCGCACGCCTTCCGGCGTGTGCAACACCTGGCCGTTCACCGCCGTCGGGTTGGTCTGCGACAAGTTGATGAGCTTCCAGCGTCCGCCCTCGTAGCGCAGGCGGGCCTGCTGGCGGCTCACGGTGGTCACCGGCAGACGGATGTGGGAGCGCGGCGGCCCTTCGCCACGGCCGAGTGTGTAGTCGACATTGCCGCCGCCGCCA
>Ga0157370_10003691_pt1 | contig 17891 bp, 15 predicted proteins | sample C35metaG_FD_113463 | JGI IMG/M metagenome (GOLD analysis project Ga0157370, IMG submission 113463) | Corn rhizosphere microbial communities from Kellogg Biological Station, Michigan, USA - C3-5 metaG | ecosystem: Host-associated > Plants > Roots > Rhizosphere > Soil | place: USA: Michigan...
AAAACCGTCAATCACAATCAGGGCAACTACTCGGCGATGATCGCCGACACCATCACCCGTTATAAAGAAGGTAAACCTATCTTCTATTACACCTGGACGCCGTACTGGGTCAGCGACGTGTTAGTGCCGGGTAAAGACGTGCTGTGGATGCAGGTGCCGTTCTCCGTAGTTCCGGGAGAGAAAGACGCCGACACCGCGCTGCCGAATGGCAAAAACTACGGTTTCAAAGTCAGCACTATGCACATCGTCGCGAACAAGAAATGGGCCGAAGCTAACCCAGCCGCCGCCAAACTGTTCGCCATCATGCAGTTGCCTCTGAAAGACATCAACGCGCAGAACTCGGCGATGCATGCAGGCCAAAGTTCTGAAGCCGATATCAATAACCAGACCGACGGCTGGATCAAAGCCCACCAGGCCACCTTTGATGGCTGGGTAAAAGAGGCGGCTGCGGCAGCTAAGTCTTAATAGCTTTTCTATAAATGCCTCGAGTTTTCTCGGGGCGAAGTAGGCAGAGGCGCTGAATAATTATTCAGCGCCTTTTACTTTTTCCCACGAAGAGCGACATGCCAGACTCCGTATGGGCAGATTAAAACGGATATTATTGTAAACGCTGATTGATTTTGAGATTATCAAACGCGTTGAATTACCAGATAAGGATGTTGATGCAATGGATTTCAGTAAAGAGCGCCTTTTAGCGTCGGGATTTACAGCAAAGGAGTTGCAGAAGCTTCAGAATAACATTGATAACTTTGGCGGGAGTTTTGAGCAGGTCGTCAGGGATTTATCCAAGAGATTTAATGTCTTAATTTTTATTTTATCTTTTTTTTGGTTATCTTTTATTGTTTCGTTATTCTTCTCATCTTATGACCGGCTTATCTCTTATGCTATCGGTTTGGCAATAATGACTGTAATAATGACATTCATTCAACCGCCAATCCTTTCATATAAGTGTTGGCGGTTTTGTCGGAGAATTTAACTTTATTTGTTATCTGTGCTGATAAGGTCAAATATCACTTTGGCCTGAATACCGTAACCGGCTATTTTCATTGTTAGCTTTGGTTTACTCATAGTGTCTACTTTTCTGTAAAAATCACTAGGTAGATAACGAAATAGCCGCCATGTCTCAGGCCTTTTTGATAGCTCTGCAATACCGTAAATACTGGCTACCAGTGAAATAGTATTATAGGCAGCTAGCCCAGACTCTGGTTTGAATCCAATAAACTTCGCTAATTGTATGCTGCCATCTCCGAATATTCCCTCAGATGTTGAGTTCCTTCCGTTTCTTATTACATCCACTTCTTTTGTTATTCCATTAGCTCCATCCATTACAAGAATTGCACCAGCTAGCATTCCTATCGGCTGCATAGTTGCGATCATTACACCGCCAGCAATAGCGGTTAATCCAGAAGCAACGATTCTTACAGCACTAATCATATAGCCAACGATTTTGTTATTTTCCCGTATAAACTCGACTTGTGCATAGAGTTTCGCGGTTTTCGTTCTCAGCATTCGCCCCTGTTCCTGAAGGCTTTCTATTTCAGCTCTGAGATTTTTAATACACACCATACAATCATCGTCAGATTTTGCTTGGCGTGCCGCAGCAAACTGCTGCTCAACAACGTCTTTAATTTCCTGAACGAATTGCATCCGTGTCAGGCCATCATTGAGGTGAAAAGACGCCAGTGTATTGGCTGTGTTGATCAACTTTCTAGCTTCAAGGTTAACCATTGTTTCCGCCCAGGCTTTGTTTCTTCCCCCTGAGCCAGCCATATTGAGCAAGACTATATCCATTCGTTTTCTCCCTGTGGTATCTGCGGCGTGAGGGACCATGACCTAAGTCTATTTAGTTGATGAAATGATTGAAAATCAATCAAACGCTTATTTTTAGGAAAATAGCGCTAATTCCCCGTGGCAGCAGTTGAGCTTTTGATGGCTGGGTAAAAGAAGCGGCTGCTGCAGCGAAGTCGTAAGCTCCCCCAGCACGACCAGAAAGCGGAGAATTATCTCCGCTTTTTTTTGCTCACTGGATTGGTGTGTATTCGTGTGTATGATCGCTGGTAAAATGGCAGGCATGTGATGCAACTCGTGGAGGTTGAACATGTTTTTCTCAGTCGGTCTTGAAATACCCAAAGACGATCAGACTGCCTTTGGCATGATCTTTCCGGCTTTTTCTGCTTATAACTACGGCTGTTTCTCCGCTGCAGATACGCCACAAGAGATTGCACCAATGGTGCGCGAAGCCATTTTGATGACTCTCGAAGATATGGCGATCGGCGAAAAGTACGTGGTTGAAGATATTGTCGATGCCGGGCATCTGGTTTATGCCGCTGACCCAGAATACGCAGATTTTGATACGTGGTTTTTGATTGATATTGATTTGTCTGAGTTCGAAGGCAAGGCGCATCGCATTAATATTTCTTTGCCGGATTTGTTACTCAAACGTATTGATAACAAAGTCAAAGAGCACCCTTCTTATCGCGACCGCAGCCACTTTATCGCCACTGCGGCACGCAAAGAGTTATTGGTTTAGAGGGGTTTTGTCTCCTCCTCCTGAGCAAAGGCCAAAAAGCGTTCTGCGGCGGTGGAGAGGCTGTTTTGCCAGACGCACAACACTTGTCGGCGCGGGGCGTTTTCGATAGGAACCGAGATCAGGTCTTTGGCGTGTTGGGCGTGGGACAGCGGCACAATGCCCGCCGCCAGCGAGCGACGAACGATGCTCTCCAGCCACTCGATGTGGTCGATTTCAAAGCTGACGTGGCGCGTTATTCCGGCTTCGCTGAAGGCGCTGTCGGTCTGCCGCCTGGCCCCGGCTCCGGCATAAAAATCCACCAGCGGCACCTGCGCCAGCTGGCTAAGCGTGAGCTGCGGGCAAGTAGCGAAAGGATGTGTCGGGCTGAGCAGCGCCACCAGGGGTTCGTCGGCCAGCAGGCGGTTTGGCAAACGGAGCGCGGCGCTGTCTCCCGGCCATAAACCGACAAAAGCCACGTCGGTGCGCAGCTGTTGCACGTCTTCCAGCAGCCTCTCGCTCATCGCGACATACATGCGGATATTCACCCTTGGGTAGCGCTCGGTAAAACTCGCCAGTTGGCCAATAACATCTATCGCGTTAAGCGTTGAAATAATGCCTACGGTGAGAGTGCCGCTCACTTCGCCTTTCAAGGCGTCCATGGTATCCAGCAGGTGGGTTTGCGCGGCGAGCAACTGCTCCGCTGGCCCGATAAAAGCTCGCCCCGCCGCGGTCAATCTCACTTGCCGCGAAGTGCGTTCAAACAGCACGCAGCCTAGCTCCTCTTCCAATTTGGCTATCTGGTGGCTGAGGGCCGACTGCACGGTGTGGCAACGCTGAGCTGCGCGGGTAAAATTCTGTTCTTGCGCCACCGCAAGGGCAAAACGGATCTGTTTGAGGTTCATCGATTCATCGCGAAATGAGATAGTTAAGATGAAAATTATACATTGGTTTACTATTTAAAGCTGGGTGATACTCGCCCTCGCTCAATGTGGCGCAACGCCGCGAATGGGCCAAAACCTGCTTCCCTCTCTAATAATGAAAATAAAATGACTAATTCAACCAAGCACTCCCCTCTCACGCCGGGGCTGATCGTTCTTATGGCGATAGCCACGGGCCTGGCGGTCGCCAGTAACTACTATCCGCAACCCCTGCTGGAGACCATCGCACGCGCCTTTGGTCTGTCAGTCAATCAGGCCGGTTTTATCGTCACCATTGCCCAGCTCGGCTATGCCTTTGGCCTGATGTTTATCGTCCCGCTGGGGGATATGTTCGAGCGCCGCAAACTGATCGTGGTGATGACCGCCCTCTCCGCTGTCGGGTTGTTTATCACCGCCATGGCCCCGACGCTGACCATTATGCTGATTGGTACCGCGCTGACCGGGCTGTTCTCGGTGGTGGCGCAGATTCTAGTGCCACTGGCCGCCACTCTGGCTGAACCGGCGAAACGCGGCAAAGTGGTCGGATTGATTATGTCCGGCCTGCTGCTGGGTATCCTGCTGGCGCGAACCGTGGCGGGCGCGCTGGCGCAGCTCGGCGGCTGGCGTACCGTCTACTGGGTGGCCAGCGCCCTGATGCTGATTTTGGCAGTGATCCTTTGGCGTCGTCTGCCGACCCACAAACAGCACACCGACCTGAACTACGGCCAGCTGTTGAAATCCATTTTTAGCCTGTTCTTCAAAACGCCGGTGCTGCGTACCCGCGCGTTAATCGGCCTGTGCTCCTTCGCCAACTTCAGCATTTTGTGGACCTCCATGGCCTTCCTGCTGGCGGGCCCGGCCTATGGCTATTCCGAAGGAGTGATTGGGCTGTTCGGGCTGGTCGGCGCGGCGGGCGCACTGGCGGCGACCCGCGCCGGGCAGCTGGCAGATAAAGGCAAGGCGCAGTTGACCACCACTTACGGTTTGATTCTTATCTTGCTGTCATGGGCGGCTATCGTCTACGGCCAGCACTCGGTGGTCTCGTTGATTATCGGCATTATCGTGCTGGATTTGGCAGCGCAGGGTGTGCACATCACCAACCAGAGCGTGATTTATAAGTCGATGCCGGAAGCGCGTAACCGCCTCACCGCAGGTTACATGACCACCTATTTCATCGGCGGCGCGATAGGTTCTGTGTTGTCTGCTTCGGCCTACGAGTGGGCCGGATGGTATGGCGTTTCCGCCGCTGGCGTGGTGATGAGTACCCTAAACCTGCTGGTCTGGTGGTCGGGTTACAAGTACAAAATGGCCTGAGACCCAGACGGGCTAAGCCTTGATAAAAACTGACAAACGGGGGCAATCATCACGCCCCCTGATTAGCATGCAAATAATAATGATGGAAATTTATTTTACTCCGAGGGTGTTATCACTACAGACAGTCTGGTAATGTTTGCCCTATAAATTATTCATGAACGATATACATCGTTGACGCCGCACCGACTGTCCTATGCAAACCCACAGAGTCTTAAAGACGACACTTACCCCGCATGAATCTATGTTCAAGCTGGGAATGGTTGACGGTCCGCCCATCACTATTGGTTATCTCCCTTTCGCATTCCTTTTTGGCTTTGGCGTCTTATTGATGCCCGCTAACTCGCGCCTTTTGGCACTGTTTTCATCGGGCAGGCGTTTAATTTCTGGCTTCTGGCAGGCAGAAAAACATTCGTTGGCTGAGGCGCCATTTGGCCAGCGAAACGTATTACCTTTCGAATAATTCACCGGAGTTATGAATCACACTTATTGCTAAAGCTTTGGTGATTCCTGACATTGATATTACTAATTACGATCGTTACTATGTCAACCGTAACTAATGAGGCTTCTCATATGGACAGCTCGTTCGCGCCAATTGAAAACATGTTAAATATCCGCGCCAAGAAACAGAAAGACTTCCCTTATCAGGAAATTTTGCTGACTCGGTTGTCGATGCACATGCAAAGTAAATTGTTAGAAAATCGCAATAAGATGCTGAAAGCACAGGGTATTAATGAAACGCTGTTTATGGCGCTTCTGACTCTGGATGCTCAGGAGAGCCACAGCATTCAGCCTTCAGAGCTGAGTTCCGCACTGGGTTCTTCGCGTACCAACGCCACCCGTATTGCCGATGAACTGGAGAAGCGCGGCTGGATTGAGCGCCGTGAGAGCGATAATGACCGTCGATGCCTGCATTTGCATTTAACGACGGATGGCGAAGCTTTCATCCAGAAGGTGTTACCGCCTCAACATAAGTGCCTGCATTTCCTTTGGTCGACTCTTGATGCTGATGAACAAAAGCAGTTGGAAATCCTGACTCGCAAATTGTTAACCCGCCTCGATCAGATGGATGTCACCGCGACACAATTTTTCTAATTTCTGTTCAGGTAAACCACACATGTCACTCCAAGCCAGCTGGAGACTCACGCCGCTGTTCGCCGTTCTGTTATTGGCGGGCTGCGCCTCCAGCGATAACCTCGCTCCGCAGTCAACCTTGCTGGATACCCAGCAGTTGAAACTGGCACAACCGAAAGTCAGTTCAATGGCGATCAGTCCGCAATGGTGGCGCAGTCTTAACGACCCGCAACTTGATGCCCTGATGACGACGACATTGCAAAATTCGCCGTCACTGCGTCAGGCCGCGGCTCGCGTACGCGAAGCGCAAAGCATCCTTGGAGGCGCTCACGCGGCGCAGACCCCGAATATTGATGCTACGGCTTCTCGGCGTCGCGAACGTATTTCAAAAAATACCATCCCGCCTTTCCTGACCAGCTACCCGTCAGCGCCTATCTATGACACCAGTAACGCGCTCGGGCTGAACTTCAACTATGAGCTGGACTGGTGGGGCAAGTTCCAAAATCAGGTCAATGCTGCCAAAGCGCAGGTTGACTCCGCGCGCGCCGAGCAGGCTCAGGCCGCGCTGAATCTGACCAGCTCCGTCGCCTCTGCTTACTATCAGTTGCAGGCGAATCTGGCGGTGCAGAAAGTCTTGAAACAGGAAGTCGACAACAATCAGCGTCTGGCAGATTTGCGTAAAGCGCAGTATCAGGCAGGGATCTACGGCGTGGACGTGCCGCAGCAGATTCAGGCTCAGGCCGACAGCGCCAAGCAGCAGCTGATTGAGTCGCAATCCCAGATTGATCAACTGAAACACCAGTTGGCGGCCCTTGCGGGGCAAGGTCCTGACGCGATGAACAATCTGCGCGAAGTGCCGCTTCCTGCCGACGATGCTATCTCGCCGAAGGGTGAATTGACGCTCGACTTGCTGGGTAAACGCCCGGATATCGCCGCGCAGCGCTCGCTGGTTGAGTCCTATTTGCAGACCGTCAAAGCCACCAAGAAAGAGTTCTACCCGAGCCTAACCATCAGCGCCTTCGCCGGATTGAACACCACTGATTTTGGCGGCACGCACCCGAACCTGTTAGAGGCGGCGAGCAAGGCGTGGAACATCACGCCGGCCCTCTCCCTGCCTATCTTCCACGGCGGCGAGTTGCGTTCCCAGTTAGCCGGAGACTCCGCGCGCTACGACGAGGCCGTTGAGTCTTACAACCAGACCATCCTGACCGCCGTCCAGCAAACTGCCGATGCCATGACCGTGGCGCAAAGCAGCGCGGCTCAGTTGCAACAAGCCTCTTCCGCCGTGAAGTCGATTGAAGATGTCTATCGGGTGGCAGATGCGCGTTATAAAGCCGGGGTGATTGGCCGCGATGAGCTACTCACCGGCCAGTCCGCTTTGTTGCAGCAGCAACAGACGCAGTTGAATGCCAGCAGTAATTTGTTGCAGGCGAAAATCAGTCTAATTCGCGAGCTCGGCGGCGGCTATCAGGCCCCGGCAGCGGAAAAAAACCAATAATAAAAACCTAAGCGTGGATGGAGAAAACCATGAGCGATAATGCGGGCATTCAGTCAACGCCTCCGCAGGAGCCGGTTGCGACTAAGCAGCCACACAACAAAAAGAAATCACGCAAAATTGCCTTGCTGTTCTTAACGGGGGTATTTGTCATCATCGCCATCGCCTATCTGATTTACTGGCTGCTGGTGCTGCGTCATTTCCAAAGTACCGATGACGCCTACGTCGCCGGTAATCAGGTGCAGATCATGGCTCAGGTGTCGGGCAGCGTGACCGACGTGAACTTTGATAGCACCGACTACGTCAAGAAAGGCGATACGCTGGTTGTCCTCGACCCAACCGACGCCCAACAGGCTTTCGAGCGCGCCAAAACCGCGCTGGCCAATAGCGTGCGCCAAACGCACCAGTCGATCATCAATGGCCGTCAATATCAGGCTAACGTGGCGTTGCGCCAGACCCAGCTTAAGCAGGCTGAAGCTGACCTGAAACGCCGCGTGGTGCTGGGAAACGTGGATGCAATTGGTCGCGAAGAGCTGCAACATGCTCATGATGCCGTAGACACCGCCAAGGCCCAGCTCGACGTCGCCGTGCAGCAGTACAACGCCAATCAGGCGATGATCCTCAATACCCCGGTTGATAAACAGCCGCAGGTGTTGCAGGCCGCCGCACAGGTGCGCGATGCCTGGTTATCCCTGCAACGAACTAAAGTGGTCAGCCCAATCGACGGTCTGGTTTCACGCCGTACGGTACAGGTCGGTCAGCAAATCACCCCAGGAACCGCGCTGATGGCAGTAGTTCCCGCCAATCACGTATGGGTTGATGCTAACTTCAAAGAGACTCAGCTGGCGAACATGCGTATCGGCCAATCCGCTACCGTGGTCAGCGATATGTACGGCGACGACGTGACCTATAAAGGCAAAGTGGTCGGGATGGATATGGGTACCGGCGGCGCGTTCTCCCTGCTGCCTGCTCAGAACGCCACCGGTAACTGGATCAAAGTGGTTCAGCGCTTACCAGTGCGTATTCAGCTCGACGACGAACAAGTGGCGAAGCACCCGTTGCGCATTGGCTTGTCCACGCTGGTGACGGTCGATACTCAAGACCTGAACGGCTTGGTGCTGGCAGATAAAGTGCGTACCGAACCTCTGTATCAGACCACCGCGCTGACGCTGGATCTGGCACCGGTTAACGCCATTATTGCTGATGTGATCAACGCCAATGCTGGCTAACGGCTTCGGAGGCCAACGTGGATAAGAAACCACTAGTCGGCGCGCCGTTAGCCTGGATGACGGTGGCGCTGTCGATGGCCACGTTTATGCAGGTGCTGGACTCCACCATCGCCAACGTGGCTATTCCGACCATTGCCGGCAACCTCGGTGCCTCGAACTCACAGGGCACCTGGGTTATCACCTCGTTCGGGGTGGCTAACGCCATCTCGATCCCCATTACTGGCTGGCTGGCGAAACGCATCGGCGAAGTCAAACTGTTCCTGTGGTCTACGGTGCTGTTTGCCTTCGCATCTTGGCTGTGCGGCATGTCCAACAGCCTGGAAATGTTGATCTTCTTCCGTGTGGTACAGGGCGTGGTGGCAGGTCCACTGATCCCGCTATCGCAAAGTCTATTGCTGAATAACTATCCTCCGGCCAAGCGAAGTACCGCCTTAGCGCTATGGTCGATGACGGTGATCGTGGCGCCCATTTGCGGCCCGATCCTCGGCGGTTATATCAGTGATAACTACCACTGGGGTTGGATCTTCTTTATCAACGTGCCGATCGGTATCGCCGTGGTGGCCTTGACGCTGAAAACCCTTAAAGGGCGCGAAACGGCAACGCAGATCCGGCCGATCGACAGCGTCGGGCTGGTGCTGCTGGTGCTGGGGATCGGCTGCTTGCAGGTGATGCTCGACCGGGGCAAAGAGCTGGACTGGTTTAACTCCACGGAAATTATCGTGCTGGCCGCCGTGGCGGTGGTGGCGCTCTGCTTCCTGGTAGTCTGGGAGTTGACCGACGACCACCCGATAGTCGACCTGTCACTGTTCAAGTCGCGAAACTTCACCATCGGCGTGCTCTGTATCAGTCTGGCTTACATGCTCTACTTCGGCGCGATTGTTCTGCTGCCGCAGTTACTGCAAGAGGTCTATGGGTATACCGCGACCTGGGCGGGCCTGGCGTCAGCGCCTGTGGGGATATTGCCAGTAGTGATGTCGCCGATCATCGGCCGCTTCGCCCACAGGCTGGACATGCGTAAGCTGATCACCTTCAGCTTTATCATGTACGCGGTGTGCTTCTACTGGCGTGCTTACACCTTCGAGCCGGGCATGGACTTTGGCGCATCGGCGTGGCCGCAGTTTATTCAGGGCTTCGCCGTCGGCTGCTTCTTTATGCCGCTGACCACCATTATTCTGTCCGGCTTGCCGCCAGAACGCATGGCGGCGGCATCCAGCTTGTCGAACTTTATTCGTACGCTGGCCGGCTCGATTGGTACCTCGGTCACCACCACCATGTGGGCTAATCGCGAGTCGCTGCACCACGCGCACCTGACTGAAAACATCACGCCGTTCAACCCAGAGGCGCAGCAGACCTATCAGCAGTTAGAAGGGATGGGAATGAGCCACCAGCAGGCATCGGGCTGGATTGCGCGGGAGATAACCAATCAGGGGCTGATCATCTCTGCCAATGAGATTTTCTGGCTATCCGGCGGAGCCTTCTTGATATTGCTGGTCTTAATCTGGTTTGCCCGACCTCCGTTTGGCGGTGCGGGTGGCAGCAAGGACGGCGGCGGTGCGCACTAAGCCGCTGACTGAACAGGCTTTTCGCCAAACAAAAAGGACGCCCTGAGGCGTCCTTTTTTCATGCTTACAGCTGCGGGATCTGGCGGGGATTAACCCTGATTCTGACGCCACCAGTCGGCCAACAAGATGCCGGTCGCGACAGATACGTTCAGACTTTCCACTTTACCGGTACCACCGATAGAGATGTTGATGTCACCCTGCTGCCAGGCGCTGTCGGACAGGCCGTCGCTCTCTTCACCCAGAACCAACACAATTTTGGCTGGCAGTTCGGCTTTGCCGAGCGCAGTGCCTTTGTGGCTGGAGGTGGTGACGATGGTGTAACCCGCTTTACGGAAGCTGGCCAGCACGTCGAGGAAGTTGTCAGCGCTGATGGCTTTAACGTGTTCCGCGCCGCCTTCGGCAGTACGCACCGCAGCACCAGACTCCAGCAGAGCCGGGTCTTGAACCAGCAAACCTTTCACACCGAAGTGCGCGCAGCTACGCATAATGCCGCCAAGGTTGTGCGGATTACCGACGTTTTCCAGTGCCAGTACGCAATCTTTCGCCGGAGCCGTTTGCAGATAAGTGTCTGCATCCAAGCCCTGACGCTTTTTGATCAGGAAGCAAACGCCGCCGTGGTGCTCGGTACCAGAGGCTTTCGCCAGCTCGTCATCTTCGACCACGTGGTAGGCTTTGCGATTCGCCGCCATCCAGCGCAGCGCTTCGCGGAAACGCGGCGTCACAGACTGCACGAACCAGGCGCGAACAATGGAGTCAGGACGGCTAGCGAACAGTGCCTGACAGGCGTTTTCGCCGTAGACACGGGTCTCTTCCTGACGCTGACGACGCAGCTGCTCTGGGTCGATAAAGCTTTTGCCGCTGATTCCGCCGTGATCCGGAGCTGACTCATCGTCTGGCGCGCGGGAAACGGTTTTCCACGGAGAAGAATACGGGCCGTCATCGTCACGCGTGGAACGCGCAGGACGAGGTGCATCACGACCTGTACGCTGCGGGCGAGCATCGCCACGACGTGCGTCAGGACCGCGTGAATCACTACGGTTATCGCTGCTACGACGCTCATTGCGGCGGGCATCGTCTGGACGGGATCCTTGGCGAGGTTTATCGCCTGGACGTCCTTTATTGCTGGAAGGACGTTTATCGTTATTGCGGTTATCGCCGTCGTCGTCACTGCGGACGTACATCACTTTGACTTTGCCGTTTTTCCCACTGAATGAATCGTTCATTTCTCTCTCCACCTACGCGCAGGGCGCGAAGATTACCTGATGTCTGTGTGCTAAGCCACTTGCTTTGGACCAAAAGCTTAAAACTATCGTATTCATTGAATAAACCACGTTGTTCGCTCGCCCGCATCTCTCCATACTTACAACAAATAAGTAACATATCAGCCCCGCGGTTACCGCTAACAGGTTCGGGTTGATCCGATCCCATTTGAGCAATACAGAGGCTATTTTATGAATACGATTTGTCCATCATGTCAGGCCACTAATCGCCTGCCAGAGGATCGTATCAATGACGGCGCTAAGTGTGGCCGATGCGGCCATGCCCTATTTTCCGGCAGCGTGGTTCATGCAACTGCCAGTACGCTGGATAAATACCTGCAAGATGATCTGCCGGTGGTTATCGACTTCTGGGCCCCGTGGTGCGGCCCGTGCGTGAGCTTTGCGCCGATCTTCGAAGACGTCGCGCAGGAACGTGCCGGTAAAATCCGCTTCATTAAAGTCAATACTGAAGCCGAGCCGGAGCTGAGTGCGCGTTTTCGCATCCGCAGCATTCCTACCATTATGGTATTCAATGAGGGCAAAATGGTCGACTCTCTGGGCGGTGCCATGCCCAAGACGCCTTTCAACAATTGGCTGAATGAATCATTGTAACGCATAAGTCAGAATTAAGCCCTGACCAATGGCCTGCTTGATGCGGGCCATTGGTTTTTATGCTGACAAGAACCTACCACTTGCGGGCAACGACGATTAGAATAGCCGGTTTTCCACCCGCGGAATGCTTATGTCAGACAATGCCGTTCTTCGCCTGCGTGCGCAGCGTTTAGCTCAATCTACTCGTCCCTTTCTGGCGCGCGGCTCGCGGGCTATTCGCTGCCAGTCCTGCCTGCTGCCGAAACGCAATTGCATCTGCGCCACGCGGGAGATTCATCAGGCCATCAGCCGCTTCTGCTTGGTGATGTTCGACACCGAACCCATGAAGCCGAGCAATACCGGGCGGCTGATCGCTGACGTGCTGCCTGATACCCAAGCCTTTATGTGGTCGCGCACTGAAACCGATCCGGCCTTGCTGGAAGCCATTGCTGACCCAACGCGTCAGGCTTACGTGGTGTTCCCGGCCTCTTTCGCCCAGCCTCCGCGCCAGGTCTTTACTGAAATTCCGGCAGGCAGCAAGCCGCCGCTGTTTATCATGCTCGATGGCACCTGGACCGAAGCCCGCAAGATGTTCCGCAAAAGCCCTTATCTGGATAACCTGCCGGTGTTCTCGCTTGATGTGAGTGCTAGCTCCGACTACATCCTGCGCGAAGCCTCGCGTCCGGAACTGCACTGCACGGTAGAAGTGGCGGCGGCGGCACTTGAAAAAGCCGGAGATCTGGCCGCCTCGGCTGGCCTTTCGCGCCACTTTACCCACTTCCGCACCCAATATTTAGCCGGAAAACCTCATCATCCGGTGCACCAACTCACAGCAAAAGAGCCGGAAAGCTTCTAGAATCAAAAGCATCACGGATTTGAGGAAAGAGAATGAGCCAGCGTGGACTAGAAGCCTTACTAAGACCTAAATCCATTGCGGTATTAGGGGCGAGCGACAAGCCGGGCCGCGCCGGATATCTGATGATGCGCAATCTGCTGGGTGGCGGTTTTAACGGGCCAGTCCTGCCAGTCACGCCGGCTTACCGCGCGGTGTGCGGCGTGCTGGCTTATGTCGATGTCGCCAGCCTGCCCATCACGCCCGATTTAGCCATTCTCTGTACCCGCGCCGAGCGCAACCTCGCGCTGCTCGAGCAATTGGGCGAGCGCGGCTGCAAGACGGTGATCATCCTCTCTTCCCACTCCCAGCAATTTACCGAACTCAAAGCCTGTGCCCAGCGCTACGCCATGCGCCTGCTCGGGCCGAATAGCCTTGGGATACTCGCGCCGTGGCAAAGGCTCAATGCCAGCTTCTCGCCGGTGCCGATCCTGCCCGGCAAACTGGCATTTATCTCTCAGTCCGCCGCAGTGGCTAACACGATCCTCGACTGGGCGCAGCAGCGCTCGGTGGGCTTCTCCTACTTTATTTCCCTTGGCGACAGCCTCGATATTGATGTCGACGACCTGCTGGATTTCTTGGCGCGGGACAGTAAAACCAGCGCCATTTTGCTCTATCTCGAGCACGTCAGCGACGCTCGTCGCTTCCTGTCGGCTTCGCGCAGTGCCTCGCGCAACAAGCCGATTCTGGTGATCAAAAGTGGCCGCAGCACGCAGGCGCAGAAGCTACTCAATAGCCCGCTCAGTCTGGACGTGGCGTATGACGCAGCCATTCAGCGCGCGGGCTTGCTACGCGTGCAGGACACCCACGAGCTGTTCTCTGCCGTAGAGACCTTAAGCCACATGCACCCGCTGCGAGGTGAGCGCTTGCTTATTGTCAGTAATGGAGCCGCTCCGGCGGCCATGGCCCTCGACCAGCTGCTGGCGCGCAACGGCAAACTGGCGGCTCTCGGTGAAGAGACTCAGGCCGCGCTTCGCGCCGCGTTGCCGCAGAGCATTGCCATATCCAACCCTTTAGATCTGCATGATGACGCCACGCCCGAGCGTTATCAGTCAGTGCTTACTTCGCTACTAGACAGCAATGACTATGACGCCCTGCTGGTTATCCACGCGCCAAGCGCCGCCGCGCACGGCACGGTGACGGCAGAGCGGCTGATTGCCACTTTAAAAGGCCATTCGCGCGGCAAGCGCGTGACCCTGCTGACCAACTGGTGCGGCGAGTACTCTTCGCAAGAGGCGCGCAGGCTGTTCACCGAGGCAGGTATTCCGACTTATCGCACTCCAGAAGGCACGGTTACGGCCTTTATGCACATGGTGGAATACCGCCGTAATCAAAAGCAGCTGAAAGAGACGCCTTCCCTGCCGGTTGGGTTGCAGCAGAACACCGATGAGGCCCACAGGTTAATTACCCAGGCTCTGGACGAGGGCGCCACCCAGCTGGATACCCACGAGGTTCGCACTATTCTCAACGCCTATGGCATGGAGGTGCTGCCAACCTGGATTGCCAGTGACAGCGCCGAGGCCGTGCATATTGCCGGGCAAGTGGGTTACCCGGTAGCGCTAAAGCTGCGCTCGCCCGATATTCCGCATAACTCTGAAGTTCAGGGGGTTATGCTCTATTTACGTACCGCGAGCGAAGTCGAGCAGGCCGCTAACGCCATTTTTGATCGCGCCAGGCAGGTTTTCCCGCAGGCCAGAATTCACGGTTTGTTAGTGCAAACTATGGCCAACCGCCCCGGCTCCCAAGAGTTGCGAATCGTGGTTGAGCAAGACGCAGTGTTCGGCCCGTTGATTATGCTTGGCGAAGGAGGCAGCGAATGGCGGCCCGAAAAGCAGGCCGCGGTGGCACTTCCTCCACTCAATCAGGCGCTGGCGCGCTATTTGGTGCTGCAAGCAGTGAAAGGCGACAAAGTGCGGGCGCACAATGTCTCACGCCCGCTGGACATTCCCGCGCTCAGCCAGCTATTGGTCAAAGTCTCCAACCTGATTGTTGACTGCCCGCAGATCACCCGTCTGGAGATCCACCCGCTGCTGGCTTCCGGCGATGAACTGAATCTGCTGGATGTCACGCTCCAACTTAGCGACGTCAGCGATAGCGGGCCATCCAGACTGGCTATTCGCCCTTACCCTCAAGAGCTGGAAGAGCCGGTCACGCTGAAAGATGGCTCAGGCTGCCTCTTCCGCCCCATCCTTCCTGAAGATGAGCCGCTGCTGAAAGCCTTTATCCTTAAGGTGACTAAAGAGGATCTCTACTATCGCTACTTCAGTGAGATCAACGAGTTTACCCACGAGGATTTAGCCAACATGACCCAAATCGACTACGATCGCGAGATGGCTTTCGTGGCGGTGAGAGATTTTGATGAAAAATCTGAAATCATTGGCGTGACGCGCGCGGTGTCCGATCCCGACAATATTGATGCTGAATTCTCGGTGCTGGTTCGTTCAGATCTCAAGGGACTTGGCCTTGGCAGACGCCTGCTCGAAAAGATGATCATTTACACCAAAGAGCACGGAATACAGCGTCTGACAGGTATCACGATGCCGAATAATCAGGGTATGGTGGCACTGGCGAGGAAGCTTGGGTTTGAGGTGGATATCCAATTGCAGGATGGCATCGTTAATCTCACGCTAGCCCTCAATTCTAGCCATAACCTCGCCGCTGAAGGCCATAAATAGGCAAAACATACGCACAATGGGGATTACTAATGGTATTATCGACCGATTGTGCGGTGTACATGTTCTGTCTGTACCGCTATCGCTATTACCTAAAGAGAGAAGAAGCGCACTGTGATGTTGTCAAAATTTAAACGTAATAAACATCAACAACACCTTGCTCAACTGCCAAAACTCCCCCAAACGGTTGACGCTGTACAGACGCTGTACTGCCCAACGGATTTCCGCACAACGCTGCTCGAGGCTATCGCCAAAGCAACTCAACGGATTTATCTGGCCGCGCTGTATCTCGAAAATGATGACGGTGGTCGGGATGTTCTGTCAGCACTCTATGCTGCAAAACAACTAAGGCCTGAGCTAGAAATTTGTATCTTGGTTGACTGGCACCGCGCCCAGCGTGGTCGTATTGGCGATGCCGCGTCCAATACCAATGCCGACTGGTATTGCAGCATGGCGCAGCAGCACCCTGACGTTCTGGTGCCGATTTATGGCGTCCCGGTTAACACTCGCGAAGCCCTTGGGGTTCTTCATCTCAAAGGCTTTGTTGTGGATAACCGAGTCATCTACAGCGGCGCCAGTCTCAACGACGTCTACCTGCACCGTCACGCCAAATACCGCTATGACCGTTACCATCTGATCACCAATGCTGCATTGGCCGATTCCATGGTCGACTTTATGAAGAAGTCGATTCTCTCTGCCAGCGCGGTGCAACGCCTTGATCGCCAAGATCGCCCAAAAAGCATTGAGATTAAAAACGAAACTCGCCAGTTCCGTCAGTCGCTAAAAGACAGCAGCTATCACTTTACCGGTACTGCGGGTAATGATGAGCTGACGGTGACGCCGATGGTGGGTTTGGGTAAGCAAAACTCGCTTAATCGCACCATTCACCATCTTATGGCCAGCGCCGAGCAAAAGCTCACTCTCTGCACCCCTTATTTTAATATGCCTGCCCTGCTCGCTCGTAACATCGTCGCCCTGCTGCGCCGGGGTAAACAAGTCGAGATTATCGTCGGCGACAAAACGGCAAACGACTTCTATATCCCGCAGGATCAGCCGTTTAAAATCATCGGCGCGCTGCCTTATCTCTATGAAATCAACCTGCGCCGATTCCTCAGCCGCTTACAGCGCTTTGTCGACAGCGGCCAGCTGATTATTCGTCTGTGGAAAGATGGCGAAAACAGCTATCACTTAAAAGGAATGTGGGTTGACGATCGCTGGCAACTGATCACCGGTAACAACCTCAACCCGCGCGCCTGGCGTCTGGACTTAGAAAACGCCATTCTGATCCACGACCCGCATCGCGAAATGGTGGTGCAGCGCTCTAAAGAGCTGGATGAGATCCGCGAACATACGCAGATCGTTTCTCATTATATGGAATTGGAAAGCATCCCTAACTACCCAATCAAAGTTCGTAAGCTTATTAGGCGTTTACGCCGAATTCGAATCGACAGATTAATTAGCCGAATTTTGTGATCCGCTATACTAGAAGCCTGATCGATGTGATCAGGCTTTTTTTATGTCAGGAATATCAGTCATGAAGCTCTTGCTCTCACGCTTACCTGCTGTAGCCCTTCTCATCCCTATTATGCTCTCCTCCGGATGTAGCCATTACGCCAATGATAATTGGACAGGCAAGGACAAAGCTCAGCATTTTATGAGTTCGGCAATCTTAGCCGCTGCGGGCACATCTTATGGTGAACGTCAGGGGTGGAATGATGCTAAAAGCCGGTCTTTCGGGCTGCTATTTTCCATCGGATTAGGTGCAGGGAAAGAGCTTTATGACAGCCGAGAAGCGGGTACAGGGTGGAGTTGGAAGGATTTTGCCTGGGATATTGCCGGGGCAGCTGCAGGCTATGGGGCTTATCAGGCGATTCATAATTAGAATTGATTCTGCCAGCCATCAATCTAATATCACTATATTTCAGTAAGATAGAAGACGTTGGTCAGTTTGTGATCCACTGGCTTAACAATAGCGCGTAGTGATCGATAAGCCATAACGCAAGAAGCCCCCGGCTCGCCAGAGCAGGGGGGCTTTTTTGTTTTGCACTTTGCCATTTCCTACATAGCAAAAAACCCCGGCCTTTCGGCTGGGGTTTCTCACTTTATTTGATGCCTGGCAGGTGATGAACCACCGCGTGCTTCACCTCGCGGGCCGCTGCTGCGCAACGTTCAAAAGGCAACGCCTTTTGTCCTACTCTCTTCTCGAGCAGAGAACCGCCGGAAGGCAAAAAGCAAAAAACCCCGGCCTTTCAGCTGAGGTTTCTTACTTTATTTGATGCCTGGCAGTTCCCTACTCTCGCATGGGGAGACCCCACACTACCATCGGCGCTACGGCGTTTCACTTCTGAGTTCGGCATGGGGTCAGGTGGGACCACCGCGC
>Ga0157370_10003692_pt1 | contig 17889 bp, 17 predicted proteins | sample C35metaG_FD_113463 | JGI IMG/M metagenome (GOLD analysis project Ga0157370, IMG submission 113463) | Corn rhizosphere microbial communities from Kellogg Biological Station, Michigan, USA - C3-5 metaG | ecosystem: Host-associated > Plants > Roots > Rhizosphere > Soil | place: USA: Michigan...
AATACGAGGTGGCGCCCGGCTCGGCCCGCGCGGCTGCCGCCGCGCCGGCCAAGCCGGCCGCCCCCGCTGCGTCGGCCGACGTCGCGGCCGACGCCAGCCAGGCCCAACGGAGCGCCGCCAACGCCGCATCCCTCCGTCGCGGCATGCGGCACCGCGGACTCCGCACGAGCCGCGGCGGCGAGCTCCCGCCCGACTTGCTCTCCGTCGGTGTCGTCGGCCTGACGCCGACTACTCCGGTGGCCGAGCCCGAGCCGGTCTTGATATCCGAACCCGTGACGGAAGCGGAACCGGCGACCGCCGAAGCGCCGGCGCCTCGCTCGCGCGGCCGCCGCGGCGGCAAGTCGAGCGCACGCGGCCGCACCAGCAAAGCCACCGCCGCTGCGGCCGCCGCGTCCGAAGCACCGGCCCCCAAGCCTCGCCGCCCCCGCGGCGGAGGCCGCGCCAAAAAGAAAGCGGCCGCGCCGGCGCCGCCGTCCGTGGGAGGCGAGGGATGACCGAGAACGCCGCGCGGACTGCGCGGCGTTCTCGCATCGCGGCGCGCCAGCGTCCGTTGCCGCGGTCGTTCTACGACCGCGACACGGAGCTGGTGGCCCGCGAGTTGTTAGGCGCCGTCCTCTGGTGCGCATCACCCGATGGCGTGGCCGCGGGCCGCATCGTCGAGACGGAGGCGTACCTGGGCGAACACGACGGCGCCTGCCACGCCGTCGCAGGCCTAACGCAACGCACGCGCTGGCTCTATGGGCCGCCCGGCATCGCGTACGTCTATTTCGTCTATGGCGTCCACTGGTGCTTCAACGCCGTGACGCGCCGCGAGGGACTGCCCAGCGCGGTGCTCGTGCGCGCACTCGAACCGGTGGATGGTCTGCCGCTCATGCGCCGCCGCCGCGGCGACCCGGCGCACGATCGCAACCTGACCAACGGACCCGGGAAGCTCTGCGCCGCGCTCGCCATCACGGGCGCCTTCAGCGGCGCGCGACTCGACCGACCGCCGCTCTCGATTCTGCGCGGCACCGAGATCCCCGACGCCGATGTCGGCGTGTCGACGCGCATCGGCATCACGCGCGCCGCCGACTGGCCGCTGCGCTGGTACATCAAGGAGAATCCGTTCGTCTCGCGCGCGCCGCGCGTCGCGCCGCGCCGTCCGCGCGCTCATGCCCGCTGACGGCACGCCGCCCGTCTCCGATCGCGCACGCCGGATCTACCGCGATGCGATCGTCATCGATACCCACAACGACCTCGTCACCAAGGTGCTCGACGAGGGATACGATCCGCGCGTCCGCCACACCCCCGCGCAGGGCCACACCGACGTGCCGCGGCTCATCGAATCGGGCATCACCGCGCAGGTCCTCGCCGCATGGGTCGACGCACCCTATGCCCAACGCGAACGCGGTGGTGCGTTCCGGCGCGCGCTCCGCTACATGGACGAGATCCACGCCATCGTCGACGCGCACCCAGGCGCGCTCCGCTTCGCGACCGGGGCGGCCGACGTGCGCCGCGCCAAGGCCGACGGCGTCGTCGCGATTTTCATCGGCGTCGAAGGCGGACACGCCATCGAGGACTCGCTCGACAACCTGCGCGAGCTGAACCGGCGCGGCGCGTGCTACCTCACGCTCACGTGGAACAACGGCAACGAGTGGGCCGGCTCGTCCATCGGCTCCGGCGACACGCGCACCGGCGGCCTGACGACATTCGGCCGCGCCGTGATCGCCGAGCTCAACCGGTTAGGCATGCTCGTCGACGTCTCGCATACGTCGAGCGAGACGCTCACCGATGTCCTCGCCGCATCCGACGCGCCCGTGATCGCCTCGCACTCGAGCGCCCGCGCCATCGCCGACCACCCGCGCAACCTCACCGATGACGAGCTGCGCGCCATCGCCGAGCGCGGCGGCGTGATCTGCGTCAACTTCTATTCGCGATTCATCGAGGTGCGGATGCGCGACGCGATGGATGCAGCCGAAGCGCGCGTCGAGCGAGAGCCGGCCGGCACCGCCGCCCAACGCGCCGCGCGCCTCGATGCGCTGCTCGCCCGCATTCCGCCGACGCCGCTGTCGATCCTCATCGACCACATCGACCACGTCGCCCGCGTCGCCGGCATCGACCACGCCGGACTCGGCAGCGACTTCGACGGCATCCGCCTAACGCCGGCCGGCCTGCAGGACGTCACCGCATACCCGCGCATCGCCCAGGCCCTCCTCGATCGCGGCTACTCCGACGACGACGTCCGCAAGGTCCTCGGCGCGAACGTGCTGCGGTTGGTGGGCGAAGTGATCGGGTGATGATCTCACCCTGCAGCCGAGCGATCCGCGCAGTGTCCGGCTTTGTCCCAGCCGTCTCCGCCCATAAAAAAAGGAGCCGCGTCTAACGCGGCTCCCGTGTCATCTGGCACTGGCTGGTGCCCCGCTGCTTACTCCGGTCTGTCGATCGACGAACCGACGTTGTATCGGATGCCGCCCTCGAGCATGTACGTCGACCGGCCGTTCATCAGGAAGTTCGCCGCCGACGGCATGTAGGTCACCTGGCCGAACAGCGAGAAGCGGCGATACGACGCCTGCAATCCCGCGAGCGCCGTGAAGGAAATTCGATCGCGGTTGTTCTGCAGCTGATCGGAGATCTGCGGCTCGAGCAACGGATCCGCGGGCTGGTCGATCTGCCCAACTTGCTGAATCAGATTCATCGAGAACCCGACGCCGCCGTACGGCCTGAGCGCGCCCCACTGCACCGGGAACGCCAGCGCCGCCGCGCTGTACCGGCGCATGTCCTTCATCGCGACGCGGTACCTGTTCCCCTGATTGTCCATCACCGCCGACGTCGTGTTGAAGAAGTCCTGCTCGCCGGAGATGTAGAGTCCACCTTTGTTGCGCGTGACGATCATGTCGAAGCCGATCGACGGCGCGACGTGGTTGGAGACCGTCGTCGTCGAAAACGTCATGACGCCGGCCTTCGCTCCCCAGAACCACGAGTCCTGGAAGGGTCGGTTCGACTGGGCCGCACCGACCGCCGGTAGCAGCGCCGCGAGGGCGAGCCCGGAAGTCATCCATCGGACCGTGCGCATGGTGAAACTCCTCATGTGTGGAAAATGAGAGGGCAGAGTATTGAACGCGAGGAACTGGGGATGTGCGTGCGGCAGCAGCTGTTGTGAGCCGTCCCGTTATGGCCTTAAGCTCATGTCACAGACGAGGGTGACGCAGAGTGGTCACGCGGACCGGCGGAGTCCGTCATCCTGACATCATCCTCGAGCAGAGCCTAGCAGACCGATCTGCTTGACCGCGGGCGTCGTGTCCGCCAGCTTGCCGAAAGACGCACTTGGGCGGGGCCCCCACCGGGAGTGAGAGCATGAGAGAAGACGCCACCGCCACGCATCCGCCCGTCGAGCAGTTCCACAGCGCCGTCTACGGCACCGTGTTCGGACGACGAATGGAAGCCGTCCACCGTCTCCACGCCGGGGATGCGCTCATCCTGGTTCCCGACCCGCCCGGCACCGACAATCCTGCCGTCTGGGTCCACGCCGCCGGCGGCGACGTCGTTGGGCATCTCCCGTTTGCGGTGTCGGGCTGGCTCGTGCCGTGGATGTTGCGGGGAGGGCGGTGTCGGGCGCGCGTCCAGCGCGTCGAGGCGGACGACGTCGCCAGCTGGAAGCGCGTCATCGTCCACCTCACACTCGCTGCGATCTAACTGAGTTAGACGAGCCCCAGTTGCGCGCCTACGCGCTGGAAGGCGCGCACGGCGGTGTCGAGGTCGTCGCGCGTGTGGGCGGCCGACAACTGGCACCGGATGCGCGCGTGGCCCTGCGGCACGACGGGATAGCCGAAGCCGGTCACGAAGATCCCTTTATCGAGCATCATCTCGCTCATCCGGATGGCTAACGCAGTCTCGCCGACAATGATCGGCACGATCGGCGTCTCGCCCGGGATTGGCTTGAATCCCGCTTCGGTGATGGCGCCGCGGAAATATGCCGTGTTCTCCCGCAGCCGCTCGACGCGCTCGGGATGCTGCTCGATGAACGTGACCGCGGCCAGCGCGCTCCCCGCCACCGTGGGCGGCAGCGCATTCGAGAAGAGCTGCGGACGCGAGCGCTGCGTGAGGTAGTCCGTGAGCGCCGCCGATCCGGCCGTGAATCCACCCGCCGCGCCCCCCACCGCCTTGCCGAGCGTTGACGTGATCACATCGACCTCGCCCAACACACCGTGATACTCCGCCGTGCCGCGCCCGCGCATGCCCAACACGCCCGTGCCGTGCGAGTCATCCATCACCACGATCGCATCGTACGTGCGCGAGAGCTCGAGAATGTCGGGCAGCTTCGCAATGTCGCCTTCCATCGAGAACACGCCGTCCGTCCAGATGATGCGCCGGCGCGCGGTGCGCGCTCCGGCGAGCTTCTCCTCGAGATCGCGCATGTCCGAGTGCTTGTACACGGCGGTCGTGCACTTCGTGATCGCCTTCGCCAACCGGACCGAGTCGATGATCGATGCGTGGTTGAGCGCGTCCGAGATCACGAAGTCGCCCTCTTCCACGACCGTGGCCGTGAAGCCCTCGTTCGCGTTCCAACACGATACGTAGGTGAGTGACGACTCCGTACCCACGAAGCGCGCGAGTGCCCGCTCGAGATCACGGTGCACGGTGAACGTGCCGCAGATGAACCGCACGCTGCCCGTGCCCGCGCCGAACGCGTCGAGCGCGGCCTCGCCGCCCGCGATCACCGACGGTTCCGCGGACAGTCCCAGATAATTGTTGGACGACAGGATGAGCACGTCGCCGCGCCCCTCCATGCGGACGTGCGCGGCCTGCGGCGACTCGAGGTAGTTGAGGCGCTTGTAGACGCCGTCGCGCTTGAACGCATCGAGGGCACTGGTCAGTTGCGTGGTGAAGTTCGAATTCACGGCAGGATCGGGAAAGGGAAGGGCGCGCGCGTTAGGCGATCTCGAAGATCACCTTGCCGGCCTCGCCGCTCTTGATCGCGTGGATGGCCTCGTCGGCGCAGTCGAGGGGGAACCGGTGCGTGATCACCGGCGTCGGGTCGAACTCGTGCGAGCGCAAAAACCGCGTCATCTGAATCCAGGTTTCGTACATGCGTCGACCCGTCACGCCGTACACCGTCACGCCCTTGAACACGAGCTCCGTGGCGAAATCGAATTGCATCGGCTTGGCGGGCACGCCCAGCATCTGCACGCGGCCCGCAGGGCGCACCAGCGCGAACGCTTGATGAATCGCCGACGGCACACCCGACATCTCCAGCACCACATCCACGCCCAACCCGTCGGTGTGCTGTTTCACGGTGCGCTCCACCTCGTTCGGATGCACCACGTCGTCCGCGCCCATTCGCTTGGCTAACGCGAGCCGCGTCTCGTTCACATCGGATGCGATGATCCGCGATGCACCCGCCGCGTGACAAATGCCCACCGCGAAAATGCCGATCGGACCGCAACCGGTGATGAGCACGGTTGCGCCGGGAATCTCGGCTGTGAGTACGGTGTGAAAGGCGTTGCCCATCGGATCATGAATACCGCCGATGTCGAACGAGATGTCATCATCCAGATGCCACACGTTCGTCGCGGGCATTGCAATGTATTCCGCGAAGCACCCGTCACGATCGACGCCGATCACTTTCGTGTGCGGACACGCGTGCGCGTTGCCGGTTCGGCAGAGCAGACACCGTCCATCCACGATGTGTCCTTCGGCCGTCACCCGATCGCCCACGCGCACGTCGGTGACCAACGAACCGACGCGGGAGACGTCGCCGGCAAATTCATGCCCCACGACGAATGGTGGATGACAGCGCCCGCGCGCCCAATCATCCCATTCATAGATGTGAACGTCGGTTCCGCACACGCCCGCGCGACGCACGCGAATCAGCACCTCATCGTCGCGAATCGTCGGTACGGGCACATCCTTCAGTTTGAAACCGGGGGCTGCAGTCTCTTTGACGAGCGCAATCACGCGAGCTATGGCTCCAATCGATGGTCAGGTAGCGTCTTCTCCGACGTACGGCACCCGTCGCCGCGCGGGAAAACTGTCGCTGCACCGTGGACGACGCCAGGGGAATGCGGCGCACGGTGGGTGCGACGGTCAGAAGACCGTGCCGATCTGCCCGCCATCCACTGCGATCGCGGTTCCTGTCACGAAGCTGGCTCGCTCCGACGCGAGAAACGCGACAACGGATGCGAGCTCTCCGGGATGTCCCGAGCGCCCGATCGGAATCGCGCGACGTCGGTCGGCGAGCACTTCGTCCAGCGAGCGGTCTTCGCGCCGTGCGCGCCCCGCGGCCAACGACATCGCGCGATCCGTGTCGAAGTGTCCGGTGAGAATCGTATTCACCAACACGTTGTCCTTCGCGCAATCGGTGGCCAACGTCTTGGCGAAGCCCGCGAGTCCCGCGCGCGCGGTGTTCGAAAGGACCAACGATGGAATCGGCTGCTTCGCCGCGGTGGACGTGAGATAGATGATGCGACCCCACTGACGACGTCGCATGCCGGCCACGACCTGATACGTAAGGCGGATCGATGCAAACAGGTTGAGCTCGATCGCCGCGCGAAACTGCTCCTCGGTCGTGTCTTCGATGTCGGTTGCGGGAGGTCCGCCTGCATTCGCGATGAGAATGTCGATCGGGCCGAGTGTGGCCTTGGCTTCTTTCACGGCCGCGATGATTGCCGCTCCATCCGTGACATCCGCCGTCAACGGCAGCACACGGCGACGCGACTCCGCGGCGATCTCGCTCGCGGCGCGCGTCAACGTTTCGCTGCGGCGCCCAACGATGCCAACTGACGCACCTTCGATCGCGAGCTCACGCGCGACGGCGCGGCCGAGCCCGCTCGACGCGCCCGTGACGAGCGCGACTCTTCCCTCCAACCCGAGATCCACTCCGGCCTCTCCTGCGCGCAGTGTGATGCTCTGTAATACTACAGAATGGTGCGCGCCGAAACCGCCATCAGCCCAATGCAACGATCCGTGCGATGCGCGCTGCCGCATGTTCGCCGCTCGCGACGGCGCCTTCGATGAGCGGCGTCGTGAGATAGTCGCCGGCGAGCGCGATGGGCAGCGCGACCGAATCGGCCAATGCGGCGCCATTTGCGCGGTCGCGCACGAATCCGACGTACGGGATAGGCGATCCGGGCTCGAACCGATACACGCGTGCACGCGTCACGTGACTGCGCACCTCAGGGACGAGTGCTTCGACTTCAGGCAGCATTTGCGTGGCGATCGATTCCGATGATGCGGCACGCAGCGTGTCGAATGCTGCCGGCGTCGGCCACGCGAGCACAGCGTCGCGTTCCACCCGCGCCGCGTGCTTCGCACCGTGCACCACGCACGCGCTCACAGCGCGGGCGGTGCGCACGTCCTGAAACACACCGAACGCGTCGCGCGGCGGCACAGAGTCGAGCGCCAGGGCTAACGTGAGCGTCTCGCGTATTGGAATCGCTGCGAGCCAGCGGGCGAGCGCGTCATCCGGAGACAGATGCGGCGCGAGCAGCGCGTGCGCGGTGCGCGGATCCGTCGCGATCACGACCGCACTGCCATCCCATGTTCGCCCCGAGGCATCGCGAATGGACACGCGAACCGCGCGTCCACCGGCGTCACGCTCGACATCCAGCGCAGCCGCGCGCGTGTCGCGCACCACCTCGATGTCGGCGAGTGCGCTGCCCAACGCGGCCGACCAACCGTCGACCGGCGCCAGCGTGTCGCCTTCGCTGCCGTATCGCCCGAGCGTCAGATAGAACGCGAGCGATACCTTCGACGCCTCGAGATTGTAAAACCCGTTGCACGGCGGCTCGGCGAGCGTGTCGGCGGCCGCCGGTCCAATGCGACGTTCGACGAACGCGCGCACGCTCTCCATGTCCAACGAAGGCGGAGTCCGCGTGCCCGACGCGTCGAGCGCGTCGCGATAACGCGCGAGCAACGGCAGCAGATGCGTCGCCAATCGCACTTTGTCGAGGGCGCTCAGTCCGCTGAACGAGAGCAGACTGCGCAGCGATCCGAACCGCAGCGGAAAGCGCTCGTCGCCGCGGACGACGATGTCGTGCGCGGTGCTGCGTTCCAACTGTGCGCCGAGCAAGCGAACCGTGCGCGCGAATCCGCTCGTGATCAGCTGCGCGCCCGTGTCGATCGGCAAATCGTCCAACACATCGCTGCGTGCGCGGCCGCCGAGCGTTGGACGCGCCTCGATGAGCGTGACGCGCGCACCGCGCGCACGCAGCGACGCGGCTGCGGCGACGCCTGCGAATCCGCCGCCGATGACGACGATACGCGCATCCGTCATCGTGTGTGGCCATCCATGCGCGACGCACGAATCATGCAACGAATTGCGTTTGTGCTATTGCGTGTGTTTTTCATCGTTCCTATATTCGCGCAAGGGCCGCACGCAGCAATCTCTTGTCGAGGTTCGTGAGTGGCGCGAATAATACTTCGATACCGCAGTCACACATCACAGCAGCCGGTCGCCAAACTCTCCGTGAGTGGCGCACCGACGCGGTCCCCGTCTCACTCAACGCTTCATTCCCGCCTCATCGTCAATTGTCGCCGCGCCGGCGTCCGTCGGCGCGGCGTTCTTACATCGCGTGCGTCCGCGTTAGCGACAACTCGCGGGCTGCATGCGTCGTGCACGCCGTCGTGCATCGGTAACATCGCAGGCGTGGCGGTCGTCGATGGACAACGTGCGCTCCTAACGCGGCGTCGCGCGATGCACGCGGATGTCGTGGGACGCGAGATGCGCGCAGCATCGAAGCGGATGATCGTTCGCGGTTGTTGCTGACGCGTCGTACGACGTCGAATGCACCGACCTCGACATCGAGGTCGTTCAAGCGTGCGGCAGGTGCCAATGGTGCTTGCCCACATCGCCGCCGGTCCACCGGGGGATCGGTCGGCACCAAAACTCCTTGAGTGGAGATGAACCCATGGCAACGCGGAAAAAAGGCGCCAGAAAGAAGTCCGCTCGCAAGGGCGGTCGGAAGAAGACCGCTCGGAAGGCCGCGAAGAAGCGGAAGTAGCCAGTTAGTCGTAGAAGTTGAGAACAACAAAAGAGGCCGGCGTGAACCGCCGGCCTTCTTTTTCGTACCACCGCAGCTTCGTCGACTCGATCGAGCGAGCCCGAATCCTCAGGCTGCTCGCGGTGCCTTGCCCGCCGTGTCCCGCTCCGGCGCCGGTCCCCACATGTACGCCCAGAATGCAGGTGTCGGCTCGTCTCGCTTTCCGTTCGAGATCACGATGCCTACCGGCTCGACACTCATCTTATCCTCGTTGTGCCCGTCATTCGATGCAGCCATCGATCACCCCTCGTTGATTGACTCCGCGAGATGTGCGGAGCGACAGGCCGCAAAGCAGCGTATGTGCCACGCCAGCCACACACCGTTAACGTGTTATTCGACAGACATTTGCACAAAAAAAGGACTCCCGGGACGGGAGCCCATCGACGCGGAATGACACGTCACTGCGAACGTGCTCTGTGTCGAAACGCTACGCGACTTCCTTGCGCGCGAGGAAGGTCTCAGCACCATACCCCAAGCCGAGCCCGCCGCGCTCGACCGTGATGTGCCATCCGCGATAGCGATCGCGCAGCTCTTCCAATGGTAGGGCTTCGCCTCCCACGGTTCCCTCGACCACGTGAACACCACCGGCTGTGGTCGCCTGCTGGAGCAGCTCGATCGCGCGTGCCCGTTCGACCGTCGATAACCCGCTCAACGCTGCCGCCGCAACGACCACGGCGTTGAGCGGGCGGTCGGGCGACCAGTTGGCCAGCGCCTCACCAACACATCGAACTCGGCTCGTGAGACCGACTTCGGCGGCCGCGTTCAACACGCGCTCGAGCACATCTTCGGTTGTATCGACAGCAGTTACCGCGCATCCATTCGCGGCCAAATAGATAGCAGGTCCCTCGGCGCTCACTCCAGCGACCAGCACGTGGCCTTCGGCCACCGAGAGCGCCGCGCGCGCCAGTGCGGAGTCGGCGCGGAATCCCCATCGCTCGGGACGGCTGAACTCTTTGAGCGCCTTGAGCCTACGCTTTCGCCATGTAGCAAACGACGGCAGGCGAAGCCGGCCCTGGATGATTCGGTCGACTTCCGCGCAGAGGAGGATTTCGGTAAGCGCCAACTGCGGTTGCGACTGCAAGACAGCCACTGCATCGTCGCCGATCTTGAGGATCGCGCTGCGAGGAATGGATTCCTTGTAGTTCTCGATTTCCCGCTCGACGAACAGCTCGTACTCGTATCTGAGAGAGCGTGGTCGTTGACTCATTTTGGCGCAGGCGCGGGCGACGAGGGAAGTGTGTACCTAAAGTAGAACTTTGTCCGTCGCGCGCAAGTCCCTATGCAGGTTCGACGTGGACTGTGACGCTTGATGCACCAAGTTCAGTGTGCAGTCTTGCCTCTACTGCGTCGGACACACGATGAGCGGCTTCGACGGACGTGTTCCGGTCGACGCCGATGGTCACTTCGACTAGAAGCACACCCGATGCCATCGCGCGGGATCGTACGGAACGGACGTCCCTCACGCCCGGGACCGCACCCAGTAGTTGGCGAATCTCGCGCGCGTCGATGGCCCGTTCATCGACCAGGACCGGCACGCTCCGGCGAACGATCTCGAAGCCGTTTCGGGCGATGACAAACGCGACGGCGATGGCCAGGTACGGGTCGACGATTCCCCATCCGTGGCGCGTCACCAGCAGCGAGGCCAAGGCGGCGCAGGTGACGTAGACATCGCTCCGTGTGTGCGCGGCGTCTGCTAACAGAAACGCACTTTGGAGACGTTCGCCGCGGCGTCGTTCGTACCACACGACGAGCACGTTCACGAGCATCGTGCTCGCGACCAGCGTGACTTGCGGAATGCTTGCGACGTGCGGGATCTCGCCGCTCACGGCGTCGTGCACGCCCTGGCGCAGCAGCTCGAAGCACGTGATCGACAAGAATCCGACGATGCCCAGTGCGCCTAACGTCTCGAATTTCTGATGGCCGTACGGATGCTCTTCATCCGGTGCGCGCGATGCGACGCCCACCAGCACGATGCCGAGCAGATTGTTGAAGACATCGAGTCCCGACTCGAGCGCGGCGCCGAGCACCGACAGCGCGCGCGTGTGCACACCCACCGCGATCTTGATCGCGACGACGAGCACGTTGAGCACGAGGATGACGAGCAGCGTATTCCGGACAGCGGGTGCGCGCGCCGAGCGAGGTCCGGGACCGGGTGATGGCGATGCGGCGTGCGCGGGGCTGGACACGACACAAGGATATGAGGTGCCTGGAATCGGAGCCAGGTGGTGCGCGATAGATTCCGGTGTCGCGTCATCATTTCGTCGGGCGAGGTCGTGATGCCGGAGCTGCCTGAAGTCGAGCACGCCGCGCGTGTCTTGCGCGCCGCGATCGCTGGTCGTCGCATCGTGCGGGTGCGCGTGTTGCATCCGGCGCTGCGCCGGAAGCTGCCGCCCTCGGCCCAGCGTCGCCTCGCCGGCCGCGTCGTGCGGGATGTCGTGCGTCGCGGCAAGCACCAGGTGCTGCATCTCGACAACGGCACTGCGTTAGTCGCGCACTTCCGCATGACGGGTGATTGGTCAATTGGTGGCGTGGACGATGCGCGCGAGCCGTACGCGCGCGCCGAGCTCGAGCTGGACGATGGCAGGCGCGTGACGTTGGCCGATTCCCGTGCGTTAGCCACGCTCACGCTGGCGGCCGATCCGGCCGACGTGCTGCCGGTGTTGGGCCCGGAGCCCGACGATCCGGCGCTCACGCCTGCGTCGCTCGCCGCATCGCTCGCGCGCCGGCGGGGTGCCATCAAGCCGGCGTTACTCGACCAGCGGGTGATCGCCGGCGTCGGCAACATCTACGCCGCCGAAGCGCTCTGGCGCGCGCGCATCGACCCGCGGACGCCGGCTCGCTCGTTAGGCGCGGCGCGTCTCAAGCGGTTGATCGCTGCGATCCGCACGGTGCTGCGCCGCGCACCGGCCGGCCGGTACCAAACCGAGGTCGCCGTTTCGCGGTGGAATGTGTACGACCGCGAGGGCCTAACGTGCCGCCGGTGCGGCGGAACGGTCAAGCGAATCGCGCAGGCGGGGCGGTCGACGTACTTCTGTCCCAAGTGCCAGACCTAGCGGGAAGAGGGAAGCGCTGCGCCTGGGGAAAGAGGGAAGCGGCGGGCTACGCACGCCTGAGGGTAATGAAGGACATCAGTGGTCCCTGGATAGAGAGCACTTGGTGTCTGCACGAATGGCGGTCGTAGGGTGGGCGTGCCATTGATGTTCTTCCTCACCCTCAGGCGTGCGCAGCCCGCCACTTCCCCCTTCCCCAAGCGCAGCGCTTCCCCCAGCGAGCCCCAGCGAGCGCTTGCCTTGAATCGCAGCTATTCGGCCTCGATCACCGCCGCCTTGATGTATCCCGTCTCCGGAATCGTCAGCACCTCTGGATGGTCCAATGGCTGACCGAGGAACTGGCGCAGCGTCATGCGGCGACCGCTGTCCGCCGCGGCGCGCGCGAGCATCTCGAGGAACAGCGGCTTCGAGAGATGGAAGCTGCAGCTCGCGGTAAAGAGCATGCCGCCGGACGTGAGGAGACGCATGGCGCGCAGGTTGATCTCCTTGTAGCCGCGGAGCGCGGACGCAAGCGCACCGCGCGTCTTGGCAAACGCGGGCGGGTCCAGCACGATCGTGTCGTAGCGATCGCCGCGCGACTCGGCGTCGCGCAGGAAATCGAACACGTCGGCCTCCACGAAGTCGATGGTGTCGATCGCGTTGCGCGCGGCATTGTCGCGAGCGCGTGCGAGCGCGGCGAGCGAGCTGTCGACGGCCGTCACGCGATCGGCGCGTTGGGCGAGGTGCAGCGCGAACGAACCGTGATAGCTGAAGCAGTCGAGCGCGCGGCCGCGCGCGAGCTGGCCGGCGAGCACACGGTTCTCGCGCTGGTCGAGGAACGCACCGGTCTTCTGCCCGTCCCACGGCGCGGCGAGATACCGCACGCCGTGCTCGCGGATCTCGATCTCGCGCGGGACGTCCCCGACGAGCAGCGTGGTCTCGCGTGCAAGGCCTTCCTTCGTCCGCACCGCGGCGTCGTTGCGGGCCAGCACGCCGAGCGGTGCGAACACGTCGACGAGCGCGTCGACGATCGGTGCGCGGAACGTTTCGAGCCCGGCGCTCAGCAGCTGGATCACCAGCCACCGGTCGTAGTGGTCCACGACCAGCGACGGACATCCATCCGCCTCGGCGTGCACGACGCGCCAGGCGGACGTGTCATCGCCTAACGACACGCGCCGCGCGGCGCTGGCGCGCAGGCGGTGGCGCCACCATGCGGCGTCGATCACCGCGTCGGCGCGCGCGTCGAGGAGGCGAAGCGAGATCTCCGAGGCCGGACTCCAGAGTGCCCAGCCTAACGGACGGCGCGAGCCGTCCCGCACCAGCACCGCGCCGGCCGGGACGTCCGGCCGGCGCGTCACATCGCTGCGATAGATCCAGGGATGGCCGTTCGCCCACCGGTGCGCACCCTTGCGCGACACCACGGCATCGGTGCTCACTGCCCGGTCGTCGCGGCCGTTCCGCCGGCGGCCAGCACCAGTCGCCGGAGTTGCGGGATGATCGCCAGGCGCATGAGACCACGCGGTGCGGCTAGCGAGTCCAACCGCGCCAACCGATCGGACGTCCACGTGCCAACCGGAGGCGGTTGGCCACCGCCCAGATAGCGGAGCGCGTCGGCGCCTATCGCGCCCGCCGCCGCGAGCGCGGCGGCCGCGCTGTCCGCGTCCGTTAGGAGCGGCGCACGCGCGCGCAACGTTGCGACTTCGGGCGCGATCGCCTGCCACCGGGCAAACATCGTCGCGAGTGAATCGCGCAGGCCCGGGCCGCGCGACGGGTCCCGAAACAACGTGTCGAGCAGCGCCGACAGCGCGCGCCCGCCGGCCGCATCCGGCGTCACGATGTCGCCAGGCTCCACGAGCGGCGTGAACCCTGTTGGGCGACGCGTGTGCATGCGTTGGCCCAGGCTCACCGGCTCGACGACGCGCTGCAGCGCGCGCAGCGGCGCGATCCGATTCGTCTGCGCGATCAAGCGCCACATCGCATCCGGACCCGAGAGATGATGCACGCCGACATCCGCCAGCTCTACGCTCACCGCCGCGAGCCGCCGGTACATGTCGTTCGGGTTCACGATGGTCGCCGGCGACCACAACCGCTCGGCGATCGCCGCAGTGCGCGGCCAGATGCGCGAGTCGATCGTCTCCGGCGTCACCAATTCACCCCACATGCACGCCTCTCCGCCCAACACGCGCGCTGCTTGCGCGCTGTCGAGGTCCGAACCCGAGGGAATCGGATCCACCGCATAGTGCTGGCCCGCGCTCGACATCGCGTCCAAGTAGTAGCCGGCCGAGAGAATTCCCGAATAGCCTTGCGCCGCCGCCGTGAACAGCGAGCCCTGACCGCGCCACGATTGAACCACGACGTCGTGCGGAAGATCGGGATGCAGAATTTCATCCCAGCCCACGACGCGCTTGTGTTGGGCGGCGAGAATGCGCGACAGCCGCCGGTTGAAGTACGCCTGCAGTGCGCCGAAGTCGTTCAGTTTGTGGCGCCGCATGAATCGGTGAATCGCGGTGTTCGACTCCCACGCGCGCGGATCCACCTCGTCGCCGCCAATGTGCCAGTACCTGTCCGGAAACAGCGGCGCCATCTCCGCCACGAATCGCGTGATGAACCGATAGACGGATTCGCGCGTCGGATCGAATGCGCCGGCTGTGAAGTTGTAGTCGGTCGGCAAAGTGTACGGACCAGGCGAGCTCGCGAGCGATGGATAGCCGACGAACCAACTGATCGAGTGGCCGGGCATGTCGAACTCCGGCACGACGCGAATGCCGCGATCACGCGCATACGCGACGATCTCGCGCACCTGTGCCTGCGTATAGTACGAACCGCCCGAGCCTTGGTCTTGCAGCTTCGGATACCGCTTGCTCTCGACGCGAAATCCCTGGTCGTCGCTCAGATGCCAGTGCAGCACGTTCAACTTCACGGCAGCCATGGCGTCGAGGTTGCGCTCGATGACATCCACGGGCTCGAAGTGTCGCGACACATCGATCAACAATCCGCGCCACTTGAACCGCGGGCGGTCCGTGATGTGCGCGAGTGGAATCGTGTAGCCCGAGCCCCCGCCCACCACCAGCTGCTGGAACGTTTCCAGTCCACGCAGCGCGCCAACCACTGTCGGCGCGCGCAGCACGGCGCGGAAAGTCGTCACGTCCAACGTGTAGGATTCGTCTTCGTCCACCGACTGCACTGCCTCACCCGGGCCGCGCACGTCGATCACGAGCGTGCCTAACAACGAGTCGCGGGCGATGGCGTGCGAGAGCGGTAACCCCGTCCGGCGCGCCAGGTGCGTGATCGCGCGATCGGCAGCGCGCTGCAGGCGGCCATCCTTGAATCGCGGCAGCGCCACGCGAAACGATTGCGTGAGCGGGAGATGGCCGGCAGAGTCGACGTGAATCGACGCCGGCATCGGCATGAGCGACAGCTGCGCCAACGCGGTCGAGTCGAACGATTGTGCGGCGACGGGCACGGCCGCCGTCACGAAAGCGATGCCGAGCGAGAGTGAGAGAGACAGGCGCATGAAACAGCGACGTGAAGGGAGACTGGAGGCGAGACGGTCCGGCGGGATGCGCGACACGAGCCCATGCCCACCGTGATGACGATCGGAGGGCGATGTGGGTGGCGCGCTGCGAGCGGATGCTGACGTAGTCGCGTGCTGGTGGGGCGGACGCCGGAAAGTGGCGCGAGGTGCGTGCGCCGCGCAATGGTGCGCGGCCAATGTTACTCAGCGCCCGAGTGCGGCGCGAATCGATCGTGCTGCCTGTTCGGGGTCGCGCGCGCCGAAGATCGCGCGGATTGCCGCGACGCCGGTTGCGCCGGCCATCACGGCCGCCGCCGCGTTGGTCGCATCGATGCCGCCGATCGCCACCACGGGTCGCTTCGCCTGCACGATGAGCTCGGCGAGCCCTTCGGTCCCGATCGCGGCGCCGGCGTCGTGCTTCGAGTCGGTCGAGTACACGGGCCCAATGCCCACGTAGTCCGCATCGGCGGCGAATGGTACCTCGGCGTCCGTGCCGACGCTGGCGCCGATGATGAAATCGCTCGGCACGACGCGCCGAAGCGCTGCTGGCGGAACGTCCTCGTCTCCGACGTGCACACCGGCTGCGCCGGCGGCGATCGCGACATCCGCGCGGTCATTCACGATGAGCGGCACGTCGTGCGGCAGCGATGCGATGAGTGCGCGCGCCACTTCCACCAGCGTTCGGGCGTCCGCATCTTTGAGTCGCAATTGGATCATCGTTGCGCCGCCGCGCGTCGCGGCCTGCGCGCGGGCGATGAGACCCGGCGCGTCGCCCCGCAGGTCGTCGGTGATCGCGACCAGCGTGAGCTTCTCAGGAGCAAGCATGGATGTCCCTGGCAGATGAGCGACACTTCGGCGCGCTCCGCGGCGCCACGACGATCGAACACGATGACCCGGCCCACGTTCGTGATGCCACGCGCGAGCTCCTCGAGCGGATGGTCGCCATCAATAACATAGCGGTTGCCGACATCATCAGCGTCGTATTCACCGTGTCGCGCGACATCACGAGCGAATTTCCGGCGCGCGCCGCGCGCGACCTCGGGTGGGTGGACGTGCCGCTGCTGTGCGCCACGGAAATCCCCGTGTCGGGCGCCGTGGCGCACTGCATTCGCGTGCTCATTCATCTGGAATCGGCGCGCCCGCGGAGCGAGCTGCGCCCGGTGTACCTGCGCGGGGCCGCGCACCTGCGCGACTAACGGAAACGGAGCGGCTACTTGCCGCTGCCGTGCTCGTGTCGGATCTCTGCCTTCGCGGCCTTGTGCTCCTTGAACGTCGTCCGGAATTCGTGGTGCCCGTCGGTGTCGGCCACGAAGTAGAGATACGGTACCGACGCGGGAAACAGCGCGGCCTCGATGCTCGCGCGTCCGGGCGACGCGATCGGCCCCGGCGGCAGCCCCTTGTTGCGATACGTGTTGTACGGTGACGTGACTTCCAGGTCGCGGTACGTCACGCGGTCGTGGTGCTCGCCTAACGCATACTGCACGGTCGGGTCGGCCTGCAGCGGCATCTGCGCCTTGAGCCGGTTGTGATATACGGCGGCGATCACCGGACGCTCCTCGGGCAGCCGCGCTTCCTTTTCGACGATCGACGCCAGCGTGATGACATCGTTGCGGCTCATGGCGAGCTGCTGCAGCCGGTCGTCCCATCGCGGGTCCCACACCTGCTCGAAGCGGTGCACCATCTCGCGGACTGCTTCGCGCGGCGCCGTGCCGTACGCGAACACGTACGTGTCGGGGAACAGGTAGCCTTCGAGCGTCGGCGTCGGCACGTCCAGCTCGCGCAGCAGCGACGTGTCGCGCATGGCCGCCTCAACCGACTCCGCCGGCGCGCCGAGCGCCGTCGTCAACGCCGGGACGATCTCGCGCAGCGACCATCCCTCGGGTATCGTTAGGCGGCGCTCGAGGCCCTGTCCCTCGTGCAACGCTTGCACGAGCGCGCTCCATCCCATGTCGCGCTGCAGGCCGTACGTGCCCGCTTTGATGTCGCGGTCGCGGCCCGTCAGCTGCGCGTACAACCGAAAGAGGCGTGGCGCTTCGACGAGACCGGCGCGATGCAACGAGTCCGCGGCCACGCGAAACGTTGCGCCGGGCGGAATGGTGACGTGCACGATGGGGCCGTGCGGCGATCCGGCGCACGCGGCGAGCCCCATGAAGAGCACGCCCGCGGCGAGGCGTCGCGCCTCAGCCCTCCATGTGCAACGCATGTTGAAGCAGGATTGTCGCGGCAAGCGCATCAACATCCCCCTTCCGGCCACGCGTCGAGCCTTGCATGTCGCGGATGGCGCGCAGCGCCGCCGCGGTGGAGTACCGCTCATCGACGAGTGAAACCG
>Ga0157370_10003693_pt1 | contig 17884 bp, 20 predicted proteins | sample C35metaG_FD_113463 | JGI IMG/M metagenome (GOLD analysis project Ga0157370, IMG submission 113463) | Corn rhizosphere microbial communities from Kellogg Biological Station, Michigan, USA - C3-5 metaG | ecosystem: Host-associated > Plants > Roots > Rhizosphere > Soil | place: USA: Michigan...
CCGGTTTCACCGGTTCCCGGATCGAGACCCGGCTCCATCTCGGCCAATTCGATCAGCACCGCAGGCAGCGGTAAGCGATCCAAATCATCCGGCCACATGCACACCGTCTGCAGGCACGGAAAGAGTTGCTGAATGCGCCGCTCGATGGCGTGATACAGCTGTTCAAGACTGAACGGCTCGTCGACTTGATCCGTCACGTCATTTCCCCTTCAAGTGCTTCTGCACTTCGAAATTGAATTCCTGCTGGAGGACATGCACCAGGTGTTCGTCAGCCTTGCGAACCCAGCTCTCGAAGTGGGGGCGGGCCTGCTCCAGAGACACCTTGGCTTTAGCCAGCGGGAAGCGGTTGTCGTGCTCGGCGATCCAGCCCGAACTCGCGCCGACCGCACCGCTGACATCGCTGTCGGGATAATCGCTCGCCCTGAAGTGCTTGCTGCTGGTACGGATCCAGACGTCTGCGCTGTTGCCGTAGACCTTTTTGAAAAACGCGCCCTGAAATCGCCGGCCTGCCACCGAGACACCGGAGCGACTCTGCCGAGGCCGGCCGATGCGGCTGGCCTCCATGGCGTTGAGACCGAACCACAATTTGCCGCTGTTCGCTCCACCGCTGACCGGGTAGGCCCGCAGTCGCTGACGCACAGCAGCGACAGCAATGCGTTCCTGCCGGCCGACGGCGCGGGCAATTTGTGTGGCAAGCCAGCGCAGGGTTTTGTTGATCGCTCGCCGCTGTGCAGCAGCTGCAGCTTTCGGCACCATGGCGGCGAAGTCCTGAAACGCTTTCAGGTCTGCCGCCGAGGTTTGCAGCGAGATCATCCCGCCGCCAGCCGACGGTTTGAAGTAGCTGCCGACACTCATGGTCGTTTCCTCAGGATCAAGGCGACCAGGCCATCACCGGTGGGTTCAAGTTGCAGCAGATCGTAGTCCCCTCCACCGTCGAGCTCCGGTACGTCAACGCTTACCAGCAGCCCCTTGCTCAAACCATCGGCGTCAGCAACGCGGACCTCGAAGCGCGGCTCACGAATGGCGGTGTTCATCCGCCCGATTCGCGGTTGCAACCAGGGCGCCGAGAACATACCGAGTACCAATTCACTACGCCCTTCTATCCGGGCACGGTCGCCCAAGGTTTCAAAGACGATGTCGTCGACATCGGCCATCAGCTCGCGAATGCCCATGACTACATTTCCAACAGGATCTGCGCCAGCGGCCGGGTGCACATGTGCAGTGGGTTGGACTGCGCTTCACCGGCCATGCCTTTGTTGAACGGCAAGGGTTCGATCTTGCTGTAGTAAGGCACGCCTTCGGTGTTGACCGTTTCCATGTAGTCGGCCGGTGCAAACACCGAGATGTAGAGGTCGGGCACACCCTCGGGAATCAGCAGTGCCTTGTCGTCATGCACGAAGGTCATGCCGGCGATCTTGCCGCGATAACGTTCCCAGGTGATGCCGCCGTAATCGAAGCTCTCGCGCGCATCACCGCGCAACGATGCTGCCTGCTGGGTGTTGAGATAGGTCTCTTTCACCTCATCAAGTTTCAGCATTGCGTTCCAAAAGTTTTTCCCGCAAAACGCCCGCGAACCGCTGCTGGTCACGCTACCGAGCGCATCTTCTTGCATATCCAGCGCTTCGCCACATTTGACACGGAAATCGCTTTCCGGGTTTGCGAACTCCATCGGCATACGTTGTCGCTGAACACCGAAACGCTCATAAAGATCGAGCAATACGGTTTTGCCGTCGGCATCGTAGATCTTGCCGTTCAGCGCGCCCAGTCGCTGGAACTCATGGGTGACGTCCAGCTGACGGCGCGCCTTGGCCAGACGCTTGTTGACCACGTCCTGCACCGACTGCAACTCCGAGCGCGTACCGAAGGCGCGAATACCCTGAATCTCGTCAGCCTTGATGGTGAAGCGCTCAGGCAAGTGCACGGTGTTGAATGGGATCAGGTTGCGCTTGCTGCCTGACACCACCAGACCGGAGGTGCCGCGCTCACCGGCCGGTACCAGGGCGAGGGTGTCACCGTCTTTCTCGATCTGTACCGTGAGAGTGGTAATGCCCTCCTCTTGGAACAGACCCAGGCTGCCAATGCGCCCGGGAACGTATTCCTGTTCGTTGATGGCGGCGGTCAACGAGGACACCGAGAATGCCTCGTCGTTGAAGATTTGAATGTCAGCCATGTAGCAGTCTCCAGAAAACAAAAAACCCGCACAGGGCGGGCTGAAAATTCGAAAGTGATCGCCTTAGCGGACGATCACGTTATGGGCAGCCAGCGCTTTCTCGGCGGCCAGATCCAGACCGGTCAAGTGTGCTTCGCTGACCTCGGCCAGACGCACCACGGCACGCCCACGACGGACAATGTCGGACGTGCCCAGCGGGCCGAAGAGAATCGCCTGCGCGTTTTCGCTGCCGTCTTCAGCGGTCGGGTTGTACGGAGCGAATTCGCCGGTGGCGGTGACCAGACCCAGGATCTGACCAGGCTCCAGCGCCGGGCCGGCGGCGACGTTGATTGCTTCGCGGGAAATGGTGCCAGCGCCCTCGGACAGGAGGAATTCGCCGGCGTGCATCGGTTCACGTTGAATGTTCATGCAGTAACTCCAGTAAGCGAGGTTCGTTTGCCGGTCTGCGCCGCTTGGCGTGCAGACCAGATTGAGGGCTGGTCGATTTGCTTGGCTTGCACTTTCGGCGGAGGGTCATCGGCCAGCGGAAGGCTGTTGTCGATCTCGAAGCCTTTGCCGCTGCCCACCAGTTTGTCGAAGAGCCGGGCACGCACCGCCGAGGTATCCAGGCCGGCCGAAACATACTCGGCACTGAACTCCGGCAGCCGTGCGGCGACGCACAAGTCGTTGATGGCCTTGGCCTGGGTCAACGCCGCCTGCACCACCGATTCGTTTTCCAGTTTGGTGACAGTGAGCAGCGGCTCGATCAGGTTGCTGATGCCCGCCGCCGTGCAACGCTGGCTGATCAGCACCGCCAGTTGCGCAGCATTGGACGCCGGCGCCAGCGGGTCATCCGGGATCGGCGGTACCGGCTCCGGTGTGGGTTCGGATTCCGGATCGGTCGGTTCATCCAGTTGAGCCAGCAGCGCGGCCGGGGCATGCTGGAAACGCTGCAGCACGGCGCCCTGCCCCAAACACGCTTTGACCTTGACGCCGTCGCCAATCTCATCGGCCAGACCCAGTGCCACTGCTTCGTTTGCCGTCAACCAGGTCTCGGCTGCCACCAGACGACGCAGCTCGGGCTCGTCGATGTCAGGGGCCTTGGCCTTGTAGGCCGCGATGATGGCTTCCATGGTCTGATCCAGCACATCGGCGACCTTGCGAAAATTCTCGGCGTCGCCGGCGGCGTAGGTCCAAGGGTTGTGAATCATCAACATGGCATTGGACGCGATCACGACCCGATGCGCCCCGCACACCGCAACGCTGGCTGCGCTCGCGGCCAGTGCATCGACCCGGCCCGTGCAACGCTCGCCCAACCGCGACAGCGCGTTGTGCATCGCCAGCCCATCGAATAGATCACCGCCGACGCTGTTAAACGCCGCCACGACGGGCGACACACCGTCGTCCATGGCGCGCAGATCCTGGACAAACTGATTGGCGGTGATGCCCCAAGTACCGATCTCGCCGTAGACAAACACTTCAATGGTGCGTTGCTCGGCTTCACCGTTGGCCTGCATGGCGTACCAGCTTTTGTCCGATACCTGCACGCGCTCGCCGGCCTTGTTGTAAATGCGCGGTCGCGCTTGTTTGCTCATGGTTGCTCCTTGTCGTCGAGCGACTCGATGACGTCGAGGGTGTTGTAGTTGAGGCCCAGGCGAACGGCCCGGGCAAGATCAGCGGCGTTCTCCGCATCGACCGTTTCGGCGTCGTAGCCGGTGCGCAGCACCATCTCGCTGCGCGAGGCGAAACCGGCTTTCACCTCCATCGTGCGCGCCTGCACGTCCTGCACTGGCTGGATGTAGGCCCAGCCCTGCGGCACCCAGCGGGTGCGCAGATATTCGCGCCGTCGTTGGGCGTAATCCTCCAGCACCAGCGCACCGGACAGCACCGCCATGTCCATCCACGCGGCACGAACCGGACGACACAGCTGATGCACGTAAACGCTGAACTGCAGTTGCTCAAGCCGCCGACGAAACTCGTTGAGCACGACACGCAAAGCGCGGTCGTTGATCTCGCGCATGTCGCCGGTGAGGATCTCGTAGGGTGTGCCGGTACCGGCGGCGGCGGCCATCAGTTGCTGCCGCATGAAGTCCGGGTAGTTGTTGCCAGCGTCCGGCGGCTTGGAGAATTCCACCTCCTCGCCCGGCCCGAGTTCCTGCATGGTCCCGGGCTCAAGCGCGACCATTGGCGTGAATCCGTCGCGGTCGGTCACCAGTGGCTGACCGGTGACCGGGTCGCGCGGCATGGGACCTGAATCCGGCGGCGGTCGGGTGATGAAACCTGCGAACAGGTTGGCCACCTCTTGGCGAAACAGCACAGCGTCATCGTAGTTGTCGAGGCTGCGCAGGCGCTTGAGCACAGGTGACAAGCGCGGCACGCCACGCAACTGCCCGGGCTCCAGTGGCTCGAAGATGTGCAGCACCTGAGTGGCGGGCACCCGCACCAGCTGGTTATAGCCGACATTCAATGCCGAGGGATCGCCCGGGTGCGAGCGGTACATCCAGTACGCCACGCGCTTACCGACCGGATTGAACTCGATACCGGCGCGGATCACGTTGCCATCGCGAGTAGTTTCGAACTTGTCGTGCGGCACGAACTCCGGCGCGAGCAACTGCAGTTGCAGCGGCACTGCATGACCGTCATCCATGCTGCGTGGCCGCAGACGAATGAAGCATTCGCCGGAGGTTTCGACCGTGCGCGCGGCAAGTGCCTGTTGGCCGTAGAAGTCGGTGAGGTCATCGGCGTCCGATTCATCGACCCAGTCTTCCCATAGTTCCTGCAGTTGCTTACGCAGGGCGTCGTCGTCCGTCTTCGGTCGGGGGTTGATGCCGGTGCCGATCAGGTTACTGACGCGCTTTTCAATGACGTTGAAAGCATACGGGTCGTTGCGCACTGCCGCCCGCGAACGTGCACGCAGGTTGCGCAGGGCCGGAGTGTTAATGGTGTTCAAGCCACTGTCAGGTGCATCCCAGCCAGCGGAGCGACGGCCCTCCCCGGCGCCTTCGTAACTGGCCTTGATGTTCGACGGCAGCAAGAATCCGTTACGGGTTAGCGTCGGATAACGAGCCATTACAGTCCCTTGCCTCCGTGGTAAAGCCGGACCACGCGCGAACGTGGCCCGGCAGCGTTGAGCAGCGAGGTGCGAATTTCGTCGCGGGCCTGCAACAGCTCGGTGATGGTGCGGTACTCGACGGTGCGGTCGCCGAAGCGAACGGTTTTTTCACCGCGCGCGATGGCCTTCTCGATTACGTCGAGGTGCTGTTGGGTAAAGGACATATCAGCGTCTCTTCAAATAACCGCTGGTAGAGCTGCGGCGTTGTGACGGCGATGCAGCAGGTCGCGGGGGTGCGACAGGTGCTGCCGGTGTAGGCGGTGCCAGCTGGGCTTGCCGGAAAACAGCCGGCAGCGCTGTTTCGGTAGTTTGGGCTTGTTCAACACGCGGGGCCTGGACAGGCTGGACCGGTGCATCGTCGAACAGTCCGGATTGTGCCAAGGCTTGCCGCACCCGATCCCAGTCATGCTCTTGGTACCGATTGATGCCCAGGTAATGCGCCATGGCCAGGCAATACACCATCAGGTCCAGTGCTTCGTTGCGCTCGGCTTTGCCCTTGATCCACTCGACACGTTTATGACCGCGGACGTAGCGAGCGACCTTGCGTTCTGCCACACATTGGGCGAAGAAGTCGTCCGGCAAATCGTTGGCAAAATGCAGCGAGCCGGGTCCATCCGGGAACGGGTAGCGGTTGTAGATCCAGTCCTTGGCGGTGTCGGTACCGACGAACCACAGCTCGGCGCCGTGGCGCTCGGTCTGACCCTTCCAGGTCACGTCGACCATCGAGGGCCGCTGGGCAATCACCGGTCTGCCGGGCTTGCTCGCACCTTTGATGGCGAAGATGTTGCGCCAGCGCCGCATGCGGCAGAACTGGTAGACCTCATCGGTGTGATGGCCCCCGGAGTCGACAGCCGTGGCAAGAATCGCCAAGCCGACACCGCAAGGGTGCCGGTAGCGAGCTTTGAGCAAGTCATCAAGTACCGCCCAAGTTCGCTCATCAGCGGGGTCGCCTGAGATCACCTTGTGATCAATCACCCAACGCTCCATACCAAAGCCCCAGCCCATGACCATCAACTCTAGACGGTTAGCCTGAACGTCGACGGCGGCGGTAAGCATCAGCGAACCGGACGGCATTGAGCCGAGGCCGTAGCTTTCCAGACGCGCCCGGTCCATAAGAACATCGGCTTTGGTTTGCTCTTGAGCGCTGTCCCAGACCTTGGCCAGGCGGGTGTTGTAGAACACCTGCATCGGTTCAAGATCGCCTTTCGCCTGCGCCCGCTTGGCCTTCTCGTACTGCCTGGCCAGCGTACGCCAGTCCATCCAGCCTGGTGGCGAGTACAACGCGTTGAGATGAAAGCCAACCGTTTCGCCATCACCTTCGGCATGGGCTATCCACTCGCCATTGGCAAGCATCCAGCCCTTATGGTGCTCCTCGATCAACACGTCGCACTCAGGCCCAGCACACTGGTAGTGAATGAGCTGGTAATCCTTGGAGTAGAGCAAACGTTCCCACTCCAGTACCTGCTTGTGCCCGCAAGTTGGACACGGCACGTAGAAGTAACGTTGATCGCTGGACTCGAACAGATCACTGATACGCGAAGCACCTTTGATCGTTGGTGAACTGGAGAAGTAGAACTTGGCATTCCGGCCAAAGGTACTGCCCCGAGTCTCTGCCAGCTCGATGGGATCACCCTCCTCTCCGACGTCGACTTCCCAACGATCCACCTCATCGCCGTACACATAGCGCGCTGAGAGCTCGGCCAAGTTGGCTGCGGAACCCGCAGTGGTCACGTACAGCGAACCACCTTCAAACTCTTTGGTGTCCATCGTGTTGCGGGAGTCACGAGACCGACTGGACGCCACTCGCTTACGCAGAACGGGCGTGGCCTTGATGGTCTTGCTGATCCTCGATGACACCCGCTTAGCCAGGCTAAGGCTCGGCAGCAGTGTCAGGATATTGGACGGTGCCATATGGATCAGGCCACCAATCCAATTTAAGGCGATTTGGGTTTTCATTAACTGCGAAGCCACCATCGTAACGACGCGCTTGCAGGGGTGAGCTGGCGATAAACAGCGCATCGGCTCACGTGCGTAAGGGGTGCGAGAGGTGCGGTATTGGCCGGGCTCAGCGGCACCTGAATCACGCGGAATACGCATGTATTCGTCGGCCCACTCGTCCACCCACACATCCGGGTCAGGTTGAAGCCCCCGGAAATAAGCCTCGCAGTACACCGTCGCTCCATCAGATCTGGTCAGGCTCATCTATCACCTCCCAGTTAGTATCCAGTGTGTGGCCGAATTCCTCAGAGGACATACGGCCGGCGTCCTCAAGCCGTTGTCTCAACGCTGCAGTCAGGTGTCGTTCGATCTCCCATGGATCCGACATGGCCGCCAGTTCCGGAGCCAGTTGCGGAGGCATACCCAGCAACGTGTCGCGAAGCATGCGACCGGCGTTGTATGCCCCGGACTGAACTGCCGTAACCTCGACTGTTGAGCCCTGTGCTTTGTGAAACTCCATCTCGGCCATCTGCGCCAAGTAGAACTCACGGTGCGCGCGTGCCTTCTGAAAATCCGGATGCTTGTCTGTCGTCGGAACCGCCAGCGGCGGCGCAGCCATGGAAGTCGGCTCGGTTTGGGTCGACAGTTGGCTGTAAACGTTGCGCTGAATCCGATCTTGTTGATGGCGTTCAGCAACAGCGGCCTTGCTCGGGTCGGCGGTGTCGCGAATCAGCGCTTCGGTGGCATGTACATCAACCTGTTTGCCATTGGGCGAAAGCACCAAACGGTTGTTGTCTTTCAGCCAGGTGATGTAACTCGGCGACCTGCCGAGCCGGGCCGCGAAGGCGCTCTTCGACAGGTAGGTTGGTTCTGTCATGAGCCCTCCTTTTTCAACGTATTTCAATGAATCCTTTCAAGATTTCAATGATTGAAATTTCAGTAAGCTGGGAAGTCTGCGGCTAACAGTTTCCCGCGGGTTTCCGACCCCGTACCCTTCAGATACCCCCAGGGTCCCCGGCGGTTTTCGGCTCCCCAGATCGGTGCATCACCCCTGTTCGCCCCCGGCTGGCGGGACTTCGCTGACGCCAAGCCGCTTGGCGGCCCAGCGTTCGTACAATCCGATGGCCACATCGGCACCGGCCATCGCCGTCAGGCAACCCAAGGCGCCTGCCGTCCAGATCGTCATGCCCGCCGCGATCATCAGCATCATCGCCGACACCCCGCAGACAATGCAGGCACCAGACCTAAGCGCGAGGCGGCGCAACAACGCCCAGCCCCGCGCCCCATCCTTGTCGGCTCGCCACATCTCCCCCGATACGCCACCGACCAGGGCCAGGACGATCACTAACCAGATCGGCATTTCTGCCAGTGCTTGTTGCTCGCTTGTCATCGGCTACCCCATGAACGCAAAAACCCGGCGCGATGGCCGGGTTTGGTGGTGTGGTGCCTGCCGCTCTCTGCGGTCGCACCTATCGAAGATGGGTACTTTTTACAGGGCGATTCCGGTGGCAGCAAGCGAGTTTTAATGCCATGGGACAATACGGGTGCAATATGGGTACGACACGGGTGCTACAGGGGTACAACGTATTCAATCGGCTATCGCTCTTGATTCGGCGTCCCATACGTCCCACCTTTTAAAATCGAAGTGGGACGTCTGAGAGCGCCTAAATTCGGGGCTTAGCCCCACCGTCCTACCTATTTATCCCCTTTCTCGTGTAAAGGGAGAAATTTAAGAACACGCTTGCGCGTGAAACGCGCGTGCAATGTGCCTGCTACGCATATGCGGGCGGGTGACGCTAAAAGGTGGGACGGTGGGACAACCCAGTAAAGACGAGGCCCGCACCTGTCCCACTACGTCTAAACATAGTGGGACAAGGCGGGCCGGTGGGACAGCAACTGCCGGAGCCGTGCCTGGGGTCAAGCAGCCACCCCCATCATGACTCCAAGAATCTGTAGGTGTGCGTCATGCAGGCGCTGATAATAAGTGTCACGCCCGCAGCCGCAGTGCGCATATCGCAAGCGCATGCCGACATCGAGGGTGCAGTAGTGCTCTCGCACCACCGTCACAAGCTCGGGCGCAAGGTGCTTATTCACGATCAGTTCGATATCTAACGAGCTCTCCAACGGCGCACGAAATGCACGCCGCCCACGGATCAACTGGCCATTGCTTTCCATCATCATCGCGACCATGTTGCCACCTGCCAGCCCCCCTTTCGAATGATCGGAGTGCAGCTCCTGAGCCCACTTTTTCAGCAACGAATCGATCTCCTTAATCATCGAAACAAGGCTCCTCGACACGCTCATGTTCCAAAGCAGGCGCCTTGCCCCAGCCCTCAGGTTTCTTGTAACCCCACAAACGGATCCGACTCTTGGTCATTGCTCCGAGCCGGTAACGACTCCAACCCAGCCGGTGCAGAATCGCGCCGACCCGCATCTGCTCCGGTTTGCCCCAATGCCCCGGATCAAGCTTGAGCGCTTGCGTCAGAATCTCGCTGCCGGTGGTGGTCTCGCCGATCTGCGACTCTTCCAGCCAGGTCAGGATCGGCGTCTCCCATTCGTCCACCACGAAGCGCTCGTCCTGCTCCTCAGCGAACAATGTCGCCTCATCCCGCGTCACCCACCAGAGGTCGCCCGCGTCATAACAAAACACGGCCTCGGCCCACAGTTGATCGCGAATGGAGCGCAACAGCTCAAGGTCCACCTTGGTACAGGCCACCGGCCAATACCGCCGGTTACCGGTGGCATCCTTCAGGTACTCCTCCTGGTTGGTGGTGCCGACAAAAACGCATTGACGCGGCACATCCATGGTGCGACGGCCGTAACTCTCGCGGTAGGTATCGGTGGACGCCGAGAAAAACTGCTTGGCCTTTGTACTTTCCGCTTTGTTGAAGCTGTCCAGCTCGCCAAGTTCGACGATCCACTTTCCCCGGATCGCCTGAAAACCGTCTTTGTCGCCCAAGGCGAACGGTGTGTCCATGAACCATTCACCGCCAAGAATGCTCATCGCCGTCGATTTACCGGCACCCTGTGCACCTTCAAGGATCATCACCGAGTCAGCTTTGCAGCCCGGCTTCATCACCCGCGCGACAGCCGAAATCATCCAGCGCTTGCCGACCTTGGACGAATAAGCAGAAGCCCTAACGCCCATGACATCCGTCAACCAGCTTTCCAGACGCGGCACACGATCCCATTCAAGCTTTTTAAGGTATTGCCGCACTGGGTGAAACTCGTGGTCATGCGCCACGACACTCACCGCCTCGATCACATGGGACGCCTTGACCCGCAGGTTGTAATGCTGCGCGAGCCATTTCATTACCCGCACATCATCAATGTCAGCCCAGTCGCCCGTGCCCCCGCCATAAGGCGCTGCACGGAGCTTGACGATCTTCGAACTGAACGCGCTGAAACTGATGACTCCGGCCCAGCGAGGATCATTGGCGAGGATCAATTCAACGTTTTGCATGTGTGCGATCAGTGCGCCGCTGTCACTACGGGCCAGGAGATCTTTCCAACCGCCTGCGGCCGGCGGCTTAACCACTGCCAACACCTGACGACGTACCGCTTCCAGCCCCTCTGCGACGTGCAAATCGTTGAAGTCGGTCCATTTATCACCGCGCTCACCGGAAAAGATTGGTGCAACCACCTGGCCACCGACGATCAGTGCCGCGTTATTGGCCTTTTCTTCACCGGGGTTCCACGCATCACCGTTCGGCTTGGTAGTTTTCCAGTCATCATCGCGGCAAATGATCAGCGGACAGCCCGCGAACCGCTCACGCATGGCCTTACAGACCGCAAGCAAGTTACCCGCATCGAATGCCACGGCCACAGTAAGCGAGGTCGCCATGTGCAGGCTGGCGCCAGTCGCATAGCCTTCACACACCAGCACGGGATCGCCCGGATCGGCGTCCGGTCCTAGGAGGTGGAAAGCCCCCTCTTTCGACATCCCGTAAGGCCAATACGTCTTGTCCCGGCCAGTGTCTTCCTGTTTGTTCGGGTAAATCACCTGAAGCCCGACGATGTCGTCCCGTGCATTGCTCATTGGGACCAAGACTGCCCCGGAACGCGGCGCGTATCGCACCCGGATACCGACGATTTGCTTGCGGTCGAGGTATTCGCTACGGCCTTTCTCCGGCATCCGCTGGAACAAGCCATCCGCTCGCTTCGCCGCCCGTCGCGCCGCATTGGCCGCAACCTCAGCAGCACGACGCTTGCCCTCTTCCTGCCGAGCGCGCATCACTTCGCGTTCTTCGGGTGACATCCGGCCGGCCTTGACCTTGATCTTCTGCGTCTCACCCGAACGCCAATCGCCGAATGAACCGAAAATCAGCGTCTCACCTTTCTCGGTGCGGTGTTCATGGGCGACGTACCAGCCGTTTTTCTCGGTGCCCTTATCCTGCGCCGTCTTGCACCGGGTGAGCTTGCCGAACACCAGCGGTTGCGCTGGTAAAAGGCCGTAATCCGCGAACTGCGCCAAAACTTCATCGAGCATGACGAGCTCCCTTCAACTCCGCGAGCGAAAGACAGTCCACACAATGTGTGCAGCCTGGTTGCGCTACACGACGTGCCTCTGGAATCGGCTCTTCGCACTCTTCACAGAACAGATAAGAGTGCGCCGCCAATGCAGGTTTGGCGGCGTTGCGACGTGCTGCGAGCGCTTGGTCGACACGCTCTTGGACGAGATCATTAGCAAAGTCTGCGATGTCAGCCACGGTCAGCACCTCGCGTCGTCTGATTGACGTAGGTGGCGCGGTTGAACAACCCGAGCAGCCCTTGAATACCCCGGAACACCTGCAGACGAATCGCGGCGAGTTCCTGATCGGTGACGACACCGTCGCCGATGCTCTTGGCCCAGGTCTCGGCGAGATCCGCGACCTGCCGGAAGTATTCGGCGATACCGGTCGTGAGGGTTTCAGGCATGTCGTTGGTGTAGGTGTCGGCCAACTCCTGCCAGACTGTGTCGCCGACCAGTGCATGCACCGCATCGAGAATGCGGCGATCCTTGGTGAGTTCGAGGATCTCGCCGAACTCCTGAATGTTGATGGAGTGGCTCGGATGGGTCGGCGACAGCTTGTGCTGCAGCGTGGTCGGGTTGCGACCGGTCGTGGCGGCGATGGCCGCAGCGCCGCCTGGGTATTCGCGAGCGGCGTGGTACAGCGCTAAATCGAGCGGCAGGACTTCCCGCTGGGCCCGATCTACGGAACTCAGAGCGATTCGGCTCATGGCATTAATCCTTGAATGTTGCCAGTGCCGCACGACAGGGAGTGGTGGTACATTTGTCGTGTGGCGTGTAAGTGCCCAAACGCCGGCGAGGTTTCATAGACCAACACCGGCACCGTGCTGGGGCGAACAATCCGTTGTTCACCCCTAGCGCAACAGCTGCCAGCTCTGTGGTGGAAAAGGCAGCAACACCAAAGCTTCCGAGCCTTGGAAAACGCGAGAGGAGTGGGCGATTTGCATTTGGTTTGCCCGCCTACTCCTAACGCGGCCCGACTGCGCTGTGGTGGTGCGAGTCGGGAGGAACTGGGCGACCTTTGGGTCGCCTTTTTTCTAACTATCTATGCAGCAGCTTCTGCATTCGGAATCGGAAATAGATCAGGCAAATCCGGACGTAGCTCATGAGGCTTAACTTTGCCTCCTGAGGCACGAGAAACGGAATGCACCCTCTCAGTAGGAACTCGACCCGACTTCAGCCATTTCCAGACGTGAGGTTGCTTTACGTTACAGCGCCGTGCGAGCTCGGATTGATTTCCGCCACAAGCCTCGAGCACGAGTAACAGAGCACGATTTGCCGCTGCCTGTTCGCTCTTTTCGGTTTGATTGATGGTCATGATTAGGTCTCAGCATGAGTAACTCGACGCAGATTATAACTTAAAGATTAATCAGTCAACAACATAGGCTGTTAGACATTCTATAACCAGAGTCATACGCTCTCATCCATGAACTATTTAGACAAAAATCAGCTGCCAACCCTTGCAGATCGACTGAATCATGCGATGGCAGAGCGTGGCATGAAACAGGAACAGCTCGCGGTTGCAGCCGGCTGCACGCAAGCGAGCATTCAAAAAATCAGCTCTGGGAAATCCCTCAAAAGCCGCTTCCTCGCTGCAATCGCGAGAGCCTTGCAGGTCGATGTTGACTGGCTCGAGCTTGGGACTCTCCCAAAGACCCAACAAAACGGTCACCCCGTCGCTAAGCCCCGCCCCAAGGACGGAACGCCCTATGTTCTGGGTGAGCTATCTCCGTGGGATGATGAAACCCCATTAGAAGACGACGAGGTCGCTTTGCCGCTGTACAAGGAAGTTGAGATTTCTTCAGGGATGGGCAGATCTTCTGTCCAGATCGATGACGGTAGGAAGGTTCGCTTTTCTAGCTATACCCTCAGAAAAGCGGGGATTGACCCGTCCAATGCTGCCTGCGCGACCAACACAGGCAACTCAAACCATCCACTGATTCTTGATAAGGCAACACTTGGGATCGATAAAGGGATGAGGAGCATCATTGATGGTCAGGTTTACGCGCTCGAACACGATGGACTCCTGCGGATCAAATTTCTTTATCGTATACCTGGCGGGATACGCCTCCGCAGCTTCAACCGTGATGAGTATGCTGATGAGGACTACACCTTCGAACAAGTGATGGACCAGCACATTCAAATCATCGGTCGCGTTTTCTGGTGGTCTACCTTAAATCCAACAAATATTTCATTGATCAGATAAAAATAATCGCAAAGTTATTGTCGAAAATTAAAACCTAAGTTATTTTTGCCTCACTCTCCACCATAGAGCGAGGCTTCACCCATGCTATCTAGCGCTACTCTCCACGTTCACCCGGCGTGCGTCAGCAACAAAAAAATGATTGAGCAGCTGCAGCTCGCCACGGGCCGCCTGGTCGTCATTCATAACTGCAAACCCAAGCTTGTCGCCAAGTCCTGCCAGCCCTCTCCTGTCGATCCAAACGGCGGAGGGCACGCGGCATGATTAAGTACAAGATCGACAACCGCACCCTCCAACTGCTCAACGCCCAGGTCTACCTGACCGAGACCTTCAACCACGTCCTGCGCACAGCTCCGAAGCGCGAGTGCCTGGCATTCCGTCTCAAGGCCGAACGCGGCACCATGGAAAGCACTTTTGTCATCGAGCTGGGCAATGAACGCCACACGCTGACGCTGCCGAACGACAAGAAGATGCACCTCAAGCTGGCCGACTTCATCGAGGAGATTGCCAACGGCCCACTTGATCCGAGCAACTCCAGCGATCAGGTGCACCGCCCGCATGCCGATCGCCAATATGGCCGCTTTGAGGTCCAGGACAAGCAGCGGGTATTCGAGCTGATTCGTACCGGCGGCGTGCTGAGCCTCGACATGGGCTTCGACCTGCCGCTGCACGTGGCTGTTCATCGCCCGCACACTCTCTCCTGCATCACCGCCATTCTCAGCATAGGCAAAAAGAGCCCGCGCACCCGGTGTTTTACCGCGTGCGGTACCGATGTCGAGATCTACGGCAAGGTCAGCGAATCCATCAGCCAAATTGCTGCAGCGGCCACTCCTGCTGCACACGCGGCTTAAGGAGGACGCCATGGAACGCACCCTCGCCCAAACGGCTGCTCATCTCGGCCTGACCCGTCCCAAGCTCATCGCCCGCATGCGCGAAAAAGGCTTGCTCAAGGGAAACCTGCCGGCGGACCCGAAGCGCCACAAAGCCCACCTGCGGGTCAAGGACAGCCCCTGGTACGACGAGAAGTACGGCATGCAGTACAGCCAGTCGACCCGGGTAACCCAGTCCGGCATCCGCTGGCTGGCTGAGCAGCTGGGCATTGATCTTCCCGCCATCCCGGCAGACCGCCGTGACGTGGCCTAGGGAGTACGCCCGACAGATCATCGCAATGCGGACACGTGAGGAGCGCAATGCGGCGCTCCAGGAGGTGCCCGAACATCTGCGGGAATTGACCAAACGCCATTGCCTGAACGCCTGGAACCACCCATCACGATCCAAACGCAAGGAGGCTCAATAGCCACATGAACAACGCGAACCAAACACCGCTGCGACTGCTTCCAGCGCCTGATACCTGCACCGTTGACATGCTTTACCGTCTTTTCGGCGACGTACTCATTCCACTTGAAAAGCTGCGTGTCCACTACTTCAAGAACCTCAACGAAAAGACGTTCACAGAAGCGATCAATAGCCGCCGGATTCAAATTCCCGTGACCACTATCGACGAAAGTGGAAAAGCATTGAGGTATGCCCACATCAAGCACGTTGCGGCTCTGATCGATATCCGCGCCTACAAGGCTGATGAAGAGATGCAACGACCGCTAGACGACAAGCCGGACGCGTAATACCCACTCGAGATCAAGCGACCTCCCATTTGGCTGCCACCACCAGCCAAGCGAACCCAGGAGCAAACCAAATGACAGCAATTCAAATCTGCGCACTCATCTCTCTCATCACTCTGGCGGCGCTATTAATTTGGGCCGGCTACTTGATGGGCCATACCGACGGAATGTCCGCCGGTAAGAAAGAAAGCGACGACATCCAGAGTGCCGAAAGCGCCAAAACCATTCGTGAGTTAAGGGCCTCACTCGACTTCATTAAGGCCGACCACGCCCGCCTGGCGCAATTCAGCAAACGCCTGCAGAAAGCGTTGACGCTCGGCGATCCCGAGCGCCAGACACTGCTCGATATCGCCGAAAAGCTCCGCATTGCCGCCGAGACTTTCGCCGCTTTCCGCACCGGGAAGAAACTGGAACGCGAAACCCGCGCCCTGCGCGATGAGGCGCTAGCCATGGCCGAATTACTGAAGCCCGTCGAAATAACAGGCCGTGCAAAGGTAGAAAAGGTGTTCCCTCTCATACCTCTCAGCAAGGTAGATGCAGAAAAAGCTGCATTATTTTTCCAGCAAGATAGCCAAGCAATCGCAACAACATTGCAGACAGCTTCAGGTGGTGCCGCATGAGCGAGATTCTGACTTCCACCGGCAAACGGTTCGAACTGTTCAAACCCGACTCAATCATGATTGAACCGCACGACATATCTCACGCACTCGCCCACCTGTGCCACTTCGATGGCCGGGCCCGCGAGTTCTACAGCGTTGCTCAGCACAGCTGCATCGTTGCCACTATGGTGCCGGAAGAGCACAGACTCGCAGCGCTACTTTATGCCGCCACCGACGCGTATGTGGCTGTGATCAATGAACATCCCAAGATATGGATGTTCCTCCAGCAGCGTTTTGAAGATGTTATTTGGCAACGCATTTGCGAGCGCTTCAGCCTTTCCCACGAGACTCCCGAATGCGTATACGAGGCAAGCCTAGTCACGATGGCAACCGAATACCGAGATCTCATGCCTGCAGACCCGGCTATCCGTGAATTTCTGGTCGGCATCGAACCTTCTGCCGAAACCATTCGCCCTTGGTCGCCTAACGAAGCGCAACACACGTACCAGCAGCGCCTGATGGATCAACTCACTGTCGAACACCGGAGGAAAGCGGCATGAGAAACGTACAGAACACCACCGAGACCCTGCCCGCTTTGCTCCGCATAAACAACGGGATCGCCACGCCTGTAAACAACAGCTGCTGCGCAGCAGCACGCATCATTGCCTCTTCCAGCAGCACTGCCGAGGGTCTGATACCCCTCGAAAAGCTGCGCGAGGCAGCCATCCCTAATGCAACGCTGAACGCTCAGAAACGCTCGCTCGCGCAGCTTGTCGAGGGGTATACGCAATGTGATGAGGCAGCAGAGCCATCGTTGCCAACCTATCACCTCGACAAGATTCCAGAAGACAAGATGGCCGAACTGATCGGCACCACCCGCCGGGCATTACAAGGCAAGCGCGCGCGAGGCGTCATACCGAAAGGGGTTTGGAACAGCATCGATAGCCGCATTTACTACAGCCTAAGGAGATACGAAGCATGGCTCGAGAGCCAATGGGATTGCCCACCGGAGTTGAATTTGCTGGACAGTCCGTCCGCATTCGCTTTACCTGGAACGGGCAGCGCCGTTGCGAAACCCTCCCCTATCCCCAAACGCCGAAGGGGATTAAGGCTGCCGCCGACCTACGCGCTAACGTAACCAGCCTGATCAAGCACGGCGTTCTGGATGATCAGCGCTATGCCGAACTGTTCCCCAACTCCACCTATGCCAACTACTCGGCGACTCCCCGTTTCGGGGAGTACGCCCAGGAGTGGCTCAACAGTCGCGAGATCGTGGCCGGGACACGCAAGAACTACCTCGGCTCGCTCAATCTGTACTGGATGCCGTATCTGGCAATGCTGCCCATCGACAGCATCACGTCGGTGATGCTGCGCAAAGTGGTAGCGAACACTGAATGGCCGACGCCGGGCGTGAAGCGTGCGGCGATCCAGCGCCTAACCACAGTGTTCGGTACCGCAGTGAAAGACGGCCTGATCAACCGTAACCCCGTGGAGTCCATCGAACTGCCGGTGAAGGCCAAGAAACCCATCGATCCCTTCACCGTGGGCGAGGCCAACCAGATTATCGATCACCTATATAAGACGCTGACCCACTCGATGCGAATCTACGCGGCCTACTTCGAGTTCGCCTTCTACACCGGCATGCGCCCCAGCGAGATCGCGGCGCTGCGTTGGGAAGAGGTCGACAAGGAAAAGCGACTGGTCAACGTGTGTCGGATCGTCGCGGACTACAAGATCGAGGAGCGCACCAAAAC
>Ga0157370_10003696_pt1 | contig 17880 bp, 10 predicted proteins | sample C35metaG_FD_113463 | JGI IMG/M metagenome (GOLD analysis project Ga0157370, IMG submission 113463) | Corn rhizosphere microbial communities from Kellogg Biological Station, Michigan, USA - C3-5 metaG | ecosystem: Host-associated > Plants > Roots > Rhizosphere > Soil | place: USA: Michigan...
CATCGCGGTCTGCCACAGGCCGAGCACGAGCGCCTCGAGTTGCGCCGCCGCGTCGGCGATCTCGTCCGGAGTCACGTCGGCGCGATCGCGCGAGGCGAGGATCCGCGCGATCTCGCGCTCGGCATCGAGGATGCTGCGGCGCTGGACCTCGGTCGGGTGCGCGGTCAGCACCGGACTCACCAGCGCGGTGTCGAACCAGCGCCGGAGCGCATCGGCGCCGATACCCGCTTCGCGCAGCGCGGCGCACGCGGACGCGAGATCGCCGGCGCGCGCAGGCGACCCGGCGATCGCGTGGATGCGCCGGCGCCGATTCTGGTGAACGTCCTCCGCGAGGTTCGCGAGGTGCGAGAAGTAGCTGAACGCGCGTACGACGTCGAGCACCGCAGCGATCGGCAGCGGATTGAGCAGCGCGACGAGCTCGCCGCGCGCCGCGGCGGCCCCTTGCGCGTCCCCGCCGTCGGCTTCGGCGCGCCTGAAGCGGATCGCCGTGCGCCGGATCGCCTCGATACGCTCGAAAGCCTCGCCTCCCGCGTGCTCGCGCAGCACCTTGCCGAGCACGCGTCCGAGCAGCCGCGTGTCCTCGCGCAGCGGCAGGTCCTTGTCTGCCGCCGCGTCCGGTGCGTCGCCGGCAGGCGTCGTCGACGTCATCCTCGCAACCGCCCGAAGCCCTGGTTCATCGCACGGGGCGGCAGCGCATCCTGCGCGGCGCGCAACTCCTCGGCGAGCCTCGTCACCGCGGCGGCATAGAGACGGCTGCGGTTGTAGCGCGTGATCGCGTAGAAATTCGGGAACACGATCCATAGGCTCGCCGGCTCGCCGGTCGTCGTTTCGTCGTCAGGGCCAGCCGCCACCGGATCCTCCTCGAGCATCAGGAGGCCGACAGGCTGCGGCGCCATCGGCACCGGCATCCGCTCGGCGCCCACGCCGTCGGCATTCCATGCATCGAGCGGGCGCCGTTCGCTGACGCCGCCATCGAGGCGCGCCAGGGCAGCGTCTTTCGCCGACTCGGCAACGATCGCCCGCGACCAAACCGGCTGGCCGCGCAGCCAGTCGTGCCTGGCGAGGTAGTTGGCGACGCTGCCGATCGAATCGGCGGCGCTTCGCCAGAGATCGATCTTCCCGTCACCGTCGTAGTCGAGCGCGTAGCGGCGCACGTTGCCCGGCATGAACTGGGGAAGCCCCATCGCTCCGGCGTACGATCCCAGCGGCGTCAGTGGAGGCAGCCCCTGCTCGCGCGCGAACAACAGGAACTCGCGAAGCTGCCCGCGAAAGTACGCGGCGCGTCGCGGGTAGTCGAAAGCGAGCGTCGAGAGCGCGTCGAGCACGCGGTACCCGCCGGTATTGCGCCCCCAGTAGGTCTCGACGCCGAGAATCGCCACGACGATCTCCGCCGGAACGCCGAACTGCGCCTCGGCGCGCGACAGCGCCGGCTCGTTCGCACGCCAGAACTCGACGCCGCCACCGATCCTCCCCGCGTTGAGGAAGCGCGGCGCGTACTCGTACCACTTCGGTGGCGCGACGAGCGGCCGATCCATCGCCTCGACGATCGCTGCGCGAAAGCGCGCCTTGCGAAATGCGTGTACGAGCTTCGCGCGCGAGAAGCCGTCGGCCGTGACCAGCTCGTCGACGAAGTGCAGCACGTCGCGGCGGTTGCCGTAGTCACCCAGGCCGGTGGCGTCCGCAGCGCGGCGGGAACGCGCGAGCGCCAGCCGCGGGAGCGTGGCGGGTCCGCCGAGCGCCGCGAGCAGGGCGAGCGATCGCGCGAGCAGTCGGCGACGATGCGTCGGGTTCACGGTGTCGGATGCGCCAGGCAATGCACCGGCGGCGGCGTTGCGCCGCCGGTGCCGCAACCGATGGTATCATCGCGCGCCGCGCGAATCGCATCGCGCTTCGTCCCGGGCGTGCGCACCACACGTGTCGCTTCACCGCCTCTACCCGCTGTTCCGGCCGCTCCTGTTCGCCGCCGATCCGGAGCTCGCGCACGACGTGGCGCTCGCCGGGCTCGACGCAGCGGCCCGTCTCGGGGTCGCGCGCCTCGCCGCGCCACGGCTGCCCACGGCACCGGTCGACGTGATGGGCCTGCGCTTCCCCAATCGCGTCGGCCTCGCAGCGGGGCTCGACAAGAACGCCGCGCACCTCGACGGCCTCGCGACGCTCGGCTTCGGCTTCCTCGAAGCCGGAACGGTGACCCCGCGCGCGCAGGCGGGCAATCCGCGGCCGCGCCTGTTCCGGCTCGTCGAGGCGCAGGCGCTCGTGAACCGGCTCGGCTTCAACAACGAAGGCGTCGACGCCTTCGTCGCGTCGGTCGGGCGCTCGTCGTGGCGCGGTATCCTCGGCGTCAACATCGGACGCAACTTCGACACGCCGAACGAGCGCGCCGCCGACGATTACGTCACGTGCCTGCGCGCGGTCGCGGCTTGCGCGTCGTATGTGACGATCAACGTCTCGTCGCCGAACACCCGCGGCCTGCGCGAGCTGCAGGCCGAGGAGGCCCTTGCCGCGCTGCTCGCGCGCGTCGTCGCCGAGCGCGACCGGCTCGCCGACCGGCTCGGCAAACGCCTCCCGCTCGCACTCAAGGTGGCGCCGGACCTCGACGACGACGCGCTTCGCGCGATCGCTGCGCTCGTCGTCCGCGCGCGTGTCGACGCGGTGATCGCCACCAACACGACGATCGCCCGCGACGGCGTCCAGGGAGTGCGCCACGCATCGGAAGCCGGGGGACTGTCGGGCGCGCCGCTTCGCCTGCGCGCGCTCGCCGCAGTCTCGGTACTCGCGAAGGCGCTCGACGGCGCCGTCCCGGTGATCGGCGTCGGCGGCATCATGTCGGGTGAGGATGCGCGCGAACGGATCGCCGCCGGCGCCGCGCTGATCCAGCTCTATACCGGCCTCGTCTACCGCGGCCCCGACCTCGTCGCCGAGTGCGTACGCGCGACGTCCCGCTGATGGACCGGGCGTCGCGCCCGGTGTGGAAGCGGAATTGCCCGGTTCAGTGCTGCGCGGTTGCTCCGGCGAGGCGCTCGACGAGTTCCTCGTTCGCCGAGAGCTCGGCCGCGGTCCCCGAATAGACGACCTTGCCGTCGTCGAGAATGTAGGCACGGTCGGCAACACCGAGCGACAGCGGCACGTTCTGCTCGACCAGCAGCACCGAGAGCCCTTCGTCGCGCATCGTGCGCACCACCTGCATCACTTCCTGGACGATCAGCGGCGCGAGCCCCTGCGACGGCTCGTCGAGGAGCATGATCCGCGGATTGAGCAGCAGCGGCCGCGCAATCGCGAGCATCTCCTGCTCGCCGCCCGAGAGCTGCCGGCCGAGCTGTCCCTTGCGCTCACCGAGGCGCGGAAAGAGCTCGAACACGCGGTCGAGGTTCCACTTCCCCGGACTCGCCTGCGACACCATCAGGTTCTCGAGCACGGTGAGGTGGCCGAAGATCTTGCGCCCCTCGGGGACGTAGCCGACACCGAGGCGCGCGATCCGGTACGCGGGCCAGCGGGTGACGTCGTTGCCGAGCATCGTCACGCTGCCGCCGCGCGCCGGAGTCAGGCCCATCAGCGCACGCATCGTCGTGGTCTTGCCGGCGCCGTTGCGTCCGAGCACGGTAACGATCTCACGCTCGGCGAGCGTCAGCGACACGCCGTGCAGGATGTGGCTCTTGCCGTAGAAGGCTTCGACGCCTTTCGCTTCGAGCACGGTGCTCATGCGGCCTCTCCGAGATAGGCCGCTCGCACCTTCTCGTTCGCCGAGATCTCGTCCGGCGTTCCCTCGGCGAGGAAGCGGCCCTGATCGAGGACCATGATCCGCTGCGCGATGCCGAAGACGATGCCCATGTCGTGTTCGATGAAGAGGATCGACAGCCCGCGCTCCGCGTGAAGCCTTCGCACCAGCTCGACCATGTGCTCGGTTTCGCGATCGCCCATGCCCGCGGTAGGCTCGTCGAGGAGCAGCAGGCGCGGATTCATCGCCAGCGCAAGGGCGATCTCAACGACGCGCTGGTCGCCGTGCGCGAGCTCGCCCACCAGGCGGTGTGCCTTGTCGGCGAGTGCGACGGTGACGAGCAGCTCGTCGACGCGCTCGGCCACCTCGCGCCGGCGCGCCGAGGTGAGCCACGCGCGGCCATTGAGCCCGGCGGCAGTCTCGACGGCGACCCGTGTGTTCTCGTAGACGGAGAGGTCGGGAAAGATCTCGGTGATCTGAAAGGTCCGCACGATGCCGCGTCGGACGCGCCGTACCACCGACTCGTCGCGGATGTTCTCGCCGCCGAACCAGATGTCGCCCGCAGTCGGCGGAACGAAGCCGGTGATCAGGTTGAAGAACGTCGTCTTGCCGGCGCCGTTCGGACCGATGACTGCGCGTAGCTCCCCTTCACGCATCCCGAACGACACGTCCTGGACCGCCTGCAGGCGGCCGAAATGACGGCACACGCCGTCGAGGCGCAGCAGTCCGTCGCGTCCCCCGCCAGACGCGGCGCCGGGCGTCGCAGCGCCCGCGGTCACGCTGCCTCCTTGCCGCGCCTGCCGAGCATCCCCAGCAATCCCTTCGGGAACAGCAGCACGATGAGCACGAAAAGCAACCCGATCGCGGTCATCCAGTTGTCGGTCACGCTCGACAGGTAGTCCTGCGCGACGACGAAGATGGCGACGCCGATCAGCGGACCCCAGAACTTCCGCATGCCGCCCAGCACGATCATGATCACGAAGTTCCCGGACAGGATCCAGTGCAGGTCCTGCGGCGACGTGAAGTTGAACAGCATCGCGTTCAGCGTGCCCGCGAGCGCAGTGAGCGTCCCCGAGATCGCGAACGCCGCCCAGATGTAGAGATCGATGCGCACGCCGAGGAACTGCAGCCGGCGCCGGTTCTCGCGGATCGCAACCCAGGTATGCCCGAGCGGCGAGGCGAGGAGCAGCTTCATGATCACGACGGCGATCGCGAAGCAGACGAGCACGAGGTAATAGTACTTCGTCTCGTGCTGGACGTCGTAGACCCACGGTCCGATGTGGATCGGTGCGCGCTCGAAGCCGGCGAGTCCGTCCTCGCCGCCGGTCACGTTGTTCCAGCGCACGGCGATGAAGTAGAAGAGCTGCCCGATCGCGATCGTGATCATCGCAAAGTAGATGCCGCGCCGGCGCATCACGAGCGGGCCGAGCACCGTCGCCGCGACGCCGCCGACGACGGTCCCGACGACGATCGCGAGCGGCGTCGATGGCGCCAGATACTTGAGCGTCATGCCCGCGCCGTAGGCACCGAGGCCGAACCAGGCGGCGTGCCCGAACGACAGTCCGCCGGTGAAGCCGAGCAAGAGGTTGAGCGCGAGCGCCGCGATCCCGTAGACGAGGATCTTCGTTCCGAGCGCCGTGTAACCGCCGACGTGGGTCAGCCACAGCGGCAGCGTGACGAGCGCGAGCCAGAACACCACGGCACCGGCGGCGCGCAGGTTGCGCCGCGGTGCTGCGGTCGGCGATGCAGCGCGGCTGCGTTCCCCGGCCGCGGCGGCGTCGGAACCGGTCATCGACGCGTTCATTCGAACAGGCCTTCCTGGCCGAGCAGGCCGCGCGGCCGCAGCACCAGAACGACCAGCATGATCAGGTAGATGACGGCATCGCTCGCCGCCGGAAAGTAGGTGGTCGTGATTCCGGCTGCGACACCGATGATGAGGCCCCCGAAGACGGCGCCGACGAGGCTGCCGACCCCGCCGACGATGATCGCGACGAAGCTCGGCATGATGAGGCTGCTGCCCATCGGCGGGGTCAGCCCGAGAATGCCCGCCGCGAGCACCCCGGCGAGCCCGGCGAGCATGCACCCGAGCGCGAAGTTGAGCGCGCGAAGGAGGTAGATGTTGACGCCGAGCGACGATACCGTTTCGAGATCGAGCGTGCCGGCGCGAATGCGGATGCCGAGGCGCGTGTAGCGCAGCATCAGCCACAGGCCGAGTACAACGAGCAGCGTGATGCCGACCACCAGCACGCGGTAGCCGGTGATGAAGAACAGCACCGAGCTCACCGACGAGTTGAGGATGTCGGGAATCTGGAACGGCAGACCCTGCGCGCCCCAGATCGTGCGCGTCATGTCTTCGATGATCAGAGCGAGCCCGAAGGTGAGCAGCAGCGTGTAGAGCGGATCAGGGCGCTTGTAGAGCGGCCGCACGAGGAAGCGCTCGACGATGAGCCCGATCACCGCCGCGCCGAGCGGCCCTGCGACGAGCGCCCCCCAGAATCCGAGGTACGGCGCGAGCGTGTAGGCGAGGTAGGCGCCGATGACGAGGAAGCCCCCGTGCGCCATGTTGATCACCGAATTGAGCGACAGGATCAGCGCGAGCCCGAGCGCCATCAGCGCGTAGAAGACCCCCTGGATCAGCCCGTTGAACGCGTTGAACAACAGAAGCTGCATGCGCCCCCCCGTCGCCTGGATGCAACAAAAACCCGGCGGCAGATCGCCGTCCGCCGCCGGGCATCATGCCACACGCCGGCCGCAGCCGGCGCCGGGTCACGCCGGATAGTCGAGCTTGCAGCCGGTCTCGGAAGCCGGCAGCGCGGTCTTGTCGCCCGGAACCACCTCCGCGACCTTGAACAGGTCCGGATATTTGCCGTCGTGCTTGATCTCACCGGGGAACTCGCCCGCCATCAACTGGTGGTCCTCCTTGCGGAAGTACACCTTGTGCGGCTGCAGCTTCACCTCGGGCGGCAGCTCCATCCCTTCGAGCGCGTGCGCGAGCTTGACCGGCTCGATGCTCTTCGCGTGCGCAGCGCCGAGCGCCAGCGCGTGCAGCCCGGCGTAGCCGAACCACGTCCGCGCGCTCGGGTAGGTCCCGTCCGGGTAAGTCTTCTTGTACTTCTCGACCCACTCCTTGACGTGCGGAACGCCCGGCTGGCTCCAGTACCATTCGAGCGTCCACCAGCCGAGGCGCGCATCCGTCGGCAGCGCCTTCAACACTTCGAGCTCGGAGAGCCCACCACCGATCGGGATCTTCTTCTGCAGGCCGAACTGCACAGCCTGCTTCATGCAGTTGACGAGGTCCTGGCCGTCGACGAGCAGGATCAGCACGTTGGGATTCGTCGATTGCGCCTTGATCAGGTACGACGAGAAGTCGGTCGTGCCGAGCGGCGACAGCGAATTGCCGAGCACGGTGCCGCCGAGACTCGTCAGGATCTTCGCGTAGGAAGCCTGGAAGCTGTGACCGAACGCATAGTCGGGCGTGATGAAGTACCACTTCTTGCCGAACTTCGACGCCAGCGTGTTGACGAGCCCTGCCGCCAGCATGTAGGTCGTCGTGCAGATGCGGAACGTCGTCCAGTGGCACTCCTTTCCGGTGACCGGATCGGTGTGGCCCCCGGTGACCATGTAGGGGACGCCCTTCTGCGCCGCGACCTGATTCACCGACAGCGCGGTTGCCGATGAGACAGCGCCCATGATCATCGAGCAGCCGTCCTTCTCGATCAGCTTGTGCGCCTTCTGCGCCGCGAGCCCCGCATTCGCGTTGTCGTCCTCGATGATGAGCTCGACCTTGCGTCCGAGGATGCCGCCTTTCGCGTTCACCTCCTCGAGCGCCATCTTCGCGCCGCGGACCTCGCTCTCGCCCTCGGCGGCGTAGGTCCCGGTCAGCGGATCGTGCATGCCGATCTTGATCGGCGATTCCCCCTGCCCGTAGGTCAGGATCGGGTGGGCGACGAGCGGCGCGGCGCCCAGTGCGAGACCTGCCTTGAGCGCCCTGCGCCGGGTGAACTCATCCATGACTCTCCTCCTCAATGTTGTTTCGCCCGAGGCCGTGACTGGCGTCGGCTTCGCGGGTCAGACCGCGACCAACCGGTCGAGGTTCCTGCCGCCCCAATCATCGTAGCACGACATGTTCGGGCGCCGACATGAGGGGGTCCCGCAGGATCCCCCGCGGCGTCAGCGCCCGCCGACCAGGATCTTCGCCTCCGCCTCGGCGACCTCGCTGCCGTCCTGGATCGACGCCCGCCCGGCGAGAACGACGATGCCTCCGCCGTGCATCGGCTTCGGCTCGAGACCGGTCACCTGCCAGCGCGCCGTCAGCGTGTCGCCGGCGCGGACCGGCGCCGTGAACCGCACGCGGTGTTCGAGGTAGGCGATCGCCGTGCCGTGAAAGTACATGCCGACCGCGGCTCCCATGATCGCCGACGTCATCATCCCATGCAGGATCGGCGTGCCAAAGCGGGTGCCTTTCGCATACTCGGCATTCACGTGGTGCGGGTTGAAGTCTCCGATCAGACCGGCTCCCAGCACGAGATGCGTCTCGGTGACGGTGATCGCGCTCTCGAAGCGGTCGCCGATGCGCACTTCGTCGAAGCGCTTCCCGCTTCCGGTGAGGCCGTTCATCCGGCACGCGCGACGTCAGCCGGCGGCGGCGAGCTCGTAGCGGCCCGAGAGCTCGCTGATGACGCTCGTGAACGCGCGATCGATCAGCGGCTCGGCCTCGACGAGTCGCGCGCGATTCTCGCGGAACTGGCCAGCGAGCTCCTCCGCCGTCATCGACACCGCCTTCTGTCCCTGTCGATTCGTGAAGAGGTACGTGCCGCGCAACGGGCTCACCCAGGCAAGCTTGGCGAACGAAATCTGGCCGTCCTCGTTTTCGAATTCGGCCCACTGCCCTCGCTCGAGGCTCGACGCGATTTCGAGGTACTCGTCGTCGAGCACCGCGACAGCCTCCTCGGCGCGCTATGCCGGCGCCATCGCGGCGGCAAGGGCCTCGGCGCGCGCGGCCGCGGCGGCGTCGCCCGACGCGGCGGCTGCCGCCGCGTCGGCGCGCGCGGCATCGGCCATCGCCGCTGTCGGCGAAGGCGTCGACGCGAGCGACGGCTTGACCGCCGCGGCGTGCGCCTCGACAAGGTGCGACATGAACGTGTCGCGCTCGCCCGGCGCCCATTGCGCCGCCGGGACGTTCGCGTTCATGCGCTTCAAGAGCGACGGCAGCAGCGCGACGAGGTGGCGCCGATCCTCGGTCGCCTTCTTCGGCTGGACGCTCCAGACGAGGTCCTCGAGCGTCGCGACGCTCGACGACCAGGCGTCGCTGTCCTGCCCGTCGCGCAGATAGGCGTTCTCGAGCGCCTGCTGCCAGTGCCGGCGCAGGAATTCGGCGAGGAACTGCGGGATCGGGTAGCTCTCGACACGCCGCTCGACTTCGGCGCGCGCGATCGCCGCCGCAAGGTCGCGCCGATCGCTCTCGTTGATCGCCTCGGTGGACGGTGCAAAGGTCGCCTCGGCTGCCTGCTCCTCGGCCGAGAGGAACGCGTCGAGCTCGCCGCGAAGCTGGTCGAAGATCGCGAGGTCCTCGGCGAAGCCGTCGATGATCCGGTGGACGATGCGATCGATGATCCGGTAGAGCGGGTCGTCCTGCCCCATCTCCGGTGCCCAGCCGAGCCCGGCTGCCGCGAGCGCGTTGACGAGCAATCGTGCCGGATGCGCCTTCTTCGCGAAGAACGCGCCGTCGAGCATCGCGACCTTCAGCACCGGAATCTGCAGCCGGGCGAGCAACGCCTTGATGCCGTCCGGCAGATCGCGCGTCTCGAACACGAAGTCGAACAGCATCGCGACCATCTCGATGGTCATCGCTTCGAGCTGGTTCGCGCGCTGGCCGAGCGGCGATTCCTGCAGATCGCGCAGGACGTTGTGCGTGCCGATCGGAATACCGGCGAAGGTGATCGTCTGGCCTTCGATGTCGAAGCCGGTCTGGCCGGCCTGCAGGCGCGTCAGGCCTTCGTGCAGCGCGCTGCTCGCGAGAATCGGCGGGCCGGGGATGTAACCCGACGGCGTCGGCGGCATCGGCGGCAGCACCATCGATGCCGGCGGCGGCGGCGCGGGATGTCCGGCGAGTGGGGAATTTCCCTGCGAGGCGATCTGGCGAAACATCGCCATGATGTCCATCTCGGACGGTGGCGGCGGGGTCGGCTCGGGCTGCCTCGCGGGGCGTCGCTGCGGCGGCGTGCGATCGGCCCGCCGGCGCCCGCTGCGCGGCGGCACGATGTGGAGGTTCGCGAGATGGCGGTTGACGTCGGCGTAGATCGCGCCGATCTCGGCAAGCGGCGCGAGGTTCAGCTCCTTGAGAATCTGGAACTTGACCTTCGACTCGACTTCGAGACCATCGACGGCGCGCGCGTAGGCGTCGATCACCGTCGCCGGGCCAAGCGGATTGTCGTGCGATTCGAGCTCGGGTCGGGCGAGCAGGTGACCGACGCCGCGATTGAGCGTCTGCAGCTCGTCGTGGCAGAGGTTCTCGACGCTGCGCACGATGTTGCCGACGATCACCGACTGGTTGAGCGTCGTAAGGTCGACGAGCGAAAGCTCATCGGCGTCGAGCTTCGAGAAGTCGGCTTTCGAGTCAGGCTCGCTCGCGATGCGCGCCTCGATGCCGGCACGCAGGAACTTCTCGAACGCCGCCATCAGCGCCGGACGTTCGACCTTGAGCGTCTGTCGCGCCTCCAGGAAGAGCTGCTGCTCGTCGCGAACATAGGACTTGCCCGCGCGTTCGAGCAGCATGTCGCCGACGCGATCCTGGAGCGACGTCAGCGTGAGCAGCAGCCGGTGAACGGCGAGGTCCCGGCAATCGGACAGGATGCGCGCGAATTCCCTGGGAATCGGGCGGCGCGCCGGCACCGCGCTGGTCGTCGCGTTCACGTATTCCGGGGCGGCTGCGCAATGGGCATCGTGGTGGAGGCGAACCCAGCCGGTTCGGGAGGTTGGCGCGTGTGCGAGTGCATCGACTCTAGCATGGGGGCCGACGCCGTGCCAATGCTGGTCGGGGCCGATCAGCGCGAAAGCGCGGCCCAGGCGCGCTCGATTCGCTTGAATGACACAGGCGCCGGTGTGCGCAGCTCCTGGGCGAACAGTGACACCCGCAATTCCTCGATCATCCAGCGGAACGCCTCGAGCTCGGGCGGCGGACCGCCGCTTCGGCGCGCGCCGGCCGCGCGATCGAGGTAGCGTGCCCACCAGAGCGCGACCTCGGCGGCGTGCCGCGCCTCGCGCTCGGGATGCTCGCGCGCACGCTGCAGGCGGCGCTCGAGCGCGCGGAGGTAGCGCGGCAGGTGCTGCAGACGCTCCCACGGCGTCGCCGCGAGGAATCCCGGGTACACGAGCGCGTCGAGTTGCGCCCGCGCGTCGCGGGCGAGTGCGCGCTGACCCGGCGCAAGCCCGTCGATCTGCCGCGACAGCGGCTGGTACGCGGAGGCCACCGACGACACCAGCGCCAGGGCCGAGTCGATGACCGCGGGCAGGCGCGCGCGGGCCCGCGCGACGAGGGTCGCGAACGCGGCGGCATCGCGCGGGAGCGCGTCGTCGCCGACGAAGGCGCGATCGATGATCGCCGCCGACAGATCTTCGTGGAGGCGCTCGGGCGTCATCGCCTCGCGAAGCTTCAGCGCGGTTCCCGTCCAGCTTGCCGGCGGAGCGAGGCGCTGACGCAGCGATGCTCCGATGGCGATCGCAACGAGGCGTGCGACGCCGCGACGTGACAGGGCGGCCGCCCCCTCGCGCCGATCTTCGAGCGTGAGCGCTACGGTCTCGCCCTCGTCGACGATCGCCGGCCAGGCGACGATCCGCCCCGCGGCCGTCTCGATGGCGAGCGACTCGGGCAGCGTCCCGAAATCCCAGCCGACGAGTCCGCGCCGCTCGAACTCCGGCGTCGATTCCGCGAGCGAGAGTCGCAGCGCGTCGGCGAGCCGCACGCGCAACGCGTCGAGATCGCGGCCGGAATCAAGCTCGGCGCCTTCGGCGTCGACCACTTCGATGTTCATCTGCCACTGCATCGGAACGGCGTCGGTGTCGAAGCACGCGTTCGGCGGCGTCTCGCCGAGACGGCGCCCGAGGAACGCCGCGAGCGCCGCAGTCACGGGCAGGCTGCGGTCGGGCTCGTCGACGAGAAACGCCGTCACCGTCTCCGCGATCGGCACGACCCGCTGGCGCCACGCCTTCGGCAGCGCTTTCAGGTGGTGGGTCGCCTTGTCGCGGATCATCCCGGGCACCAGCCAATCGAGCGCGGCCGCATCGACCTGGTTCAAGAGCGCGAGCGGCACCACGACGGTGACGCCGTCGCGCGGATCGCCGGGGGCGAAGCGGTAGCGAAGGGGCAGATCCGATCCGGCGATCCGCAGCGTCGCGGGAAAGAGCTCCTCGGTCACCTGCGCCGCCGCGTGGCGCATCAGCTCGTCGCGCGTGAACGCGAGGCAATCGGGATCGGACCTCTCGGCGCGCCTTCGCCAATGCTCGAAGCCGGCGCGCGTCGCGATCCCATCGGGGACCCGAACGGCATAGAGCGCGGCGAGTGCGGCCTCGTCGATGAGCACGTCCTGCCTTCGCGCCTTGTGCTCGAGCTCGATCACCTCTTCGATCAGCGCGCGGTTGCGATCGAGGAACGGCGCGGCGGCGCCGAGCTCGCCGCCGACAAGCGCCTCGCGGAGGAACACGTCGCGCGCGCGCGGCGGATCGATCGCGCCGAACGAAACCGGCCGCTTCGCGCACAGCGTGAGGCCGTAGAGCCTGACCCGCTCGCTCGCCACCACCTCGCCGCGCTCGCGGTCCCAGTGCGGTTCGAAGTATTCGCGCTCGGCGCGCGACCCCGCCTCGGCCTCGATCCACGCCGGCTCGACCAGCGCGGCGCAGCGCGCATAGAGGCGCGTCGTCTGCGTGAGCTCGGCGGCGACGACCCAGCGCGGCGGCTTCTTCGCGATGCCCGAGCCGGGATGCAGATGGAAAGCGAGCCCGCGCGCGCCGTCGTACTGTCCCGGTGCGGCACCCGCGGTCGTCGCGCGCGTGCCGATGTTGCCGAGGAGTCCCGCGAGGAGCGAGCGATGCAGCGCCTCGTAGCGCAGCGCATCGATCTTCGGCGGCAATGTCGTATCGACGCGCCAGCCCGCTTCGACCAGCGCCCGGCGAAGCTGCATGTGCACGTCGCGCCATTCGCAGAGGCGCAGGAACGACACGTAATGCGCGCGGCACGCCTCGACGCGGCGCCGGTGCGACTGGCGCTCGCGCAACGCGTCGTCGAAGAACTCCCACAGCGCGATCAGCGAGAGGAAATCGCTTCGCGCATCGCGGAATCGAAGCTGCGCCTGATCGGCCGACTGCGCCCGCTCGTGCGGACGCTCGCGTGGATCGGGTACCGCGAGCGCGCTGGCGACGACGAGCGCCTCGGCGAGGCAGCCGCGCTCGCGCGCTGCCTGCACGATGCGTGCGACGCGCGGATCGAGCGGCAGCCTCGCGAGCTCGCGCCCGCCTGCGGTCAGGCCGGCGGCGGCGTCGAGCGCGCCGAGCTCCTCGAGCTGCCGCCGGCCGTCGGCAATCGCGCGCGGTGGCGGCGGGTCGACGAACGGAAAGGCCGCAGGGTCGCCGAGCTCGAGCGCAGCCATCCGCAGGATCACGCCGGCGAGCGAGCTGCGCTGGATCTCGGGGTCGGTGTGCTCTGGACGTGCGGCGTAGTCATCCTCGGCATAGAGGCGCACGCAGACGCCGGGACCGAGCCTGCCGCAGCGCCCGGCACGCTGGTCCGCCGACGCGCGCGAGACCTTCTCGATCGCAAGCTGCGTGGTCCGATTGCGCGGCGAGTAGCGCTTGATGCGCGCCTGCCCGCTGTCGATGACGCAGCGGATGCCGGGCACGGTGAGCGAGGTCTCGGCGACGTTGGTCGCGAGCACGATGCGCCGGCCGCGCGACGGCGCGAACACTCGCTGCTGCGCGTCGAATGCGAGCCGCGCATAGAGCGGGAGCACCTCGACCGCGGTGGCCCACGGACGCGCGGCGAAGGCCCGGCGCAGCACGTCGGCGGTTTCGCGGATCTCGCGCTCGCCGGGCAGAAACGCGAGGATGTCGCCGGGCCCTTCGCGCCACAGCTCGTCGGCGGCGGCGGCCACCGCGTCTTCGAGCGCTTGCTCGTCGTCGGGCTCGCTCGTCGTTGCGACGAGCGGGCGGTAGCGGATCTCGACAGGGTAGCCGCGCCCCGATACGCGGACCACCGGGGCCGGACCGTCCGGCCCCGCGAAATGTCGCGCGAAGCGATCGGTGTCGAGCGTGGCCGACGTGATCACGACGCGAAGATCGCTGCGCCTGACGACGAGCTGGCGCAGATAACCCAGCAGGAAGTCGATGTTGAGACTGCGCTCGTGCGCCTCGTCGATGATGATCGTGTCGTAGCGGACGAGGTCGCGATCGCGCTCGGTCTCGGCAAGCAGAATGCCGTCGGTCATCAGCGTCACATAGCCTTCGCGCCTCGCGCGCTCGGCAAAGCGCACGCGATAGCCGACCGCGTCGCCGAGCTAGGTGTGCAGCTCGCGCGCGAGACGCGCTGCGACCGAGCGTGCGGCAAGCCGGCGCGGCTGCGTGTGCGCGATCTGGCCGCGCTCCCCGCGGCCCGCGGTGAGGCAGATCTTGGGGAGCTGAGTCGTCTTGCCCGACCCGGTCTCGCCGGCGACGATGACCACCGGATACGCGCGAATCGCCGCGGCGATCTCGTCGGCTCGCGGCGACACCGGCAGCTCGGGCGGGAGCTCGAACGCGGGTTTGGCCTCGGCGCGCGCGCGCCGGATGCCGCGCGAACGATCGATCTCGGCGGCGATCTTCGCGCGCAGCGAAGCGCCGGCCCCCTCACGCTCGCTGCGATCGATGCGTGCGCGAAGGCGCGCCACGTCCGCCGCCATGATGTCGCCGAGGGCAGCACGCAGCGCGCCGAACGCGGGCGGCGCGGCCCTGTCGGTGACGGGTCGCGCGTCGGTCACCCGGGAAGAGTCGCGGAGATCGCTGAGGGTGCCGGCGGCTCCGTGCGCAGCCACACCGTCATGCGCCACGCGACGACGAGCGTCACCGCGGCGTCGACGACGAACCACGCGAGCGCGTCGGCGCGGCGCGCCTGTGCGAACCCGTCGAGCAGCGCGACCGTCGCCGCGAATGCGGGCACCAGGCGCAAGTCGTAGCGCAGGAACAGGATCACCACCGCGGACGCTGCGAGGCCCGCGGCGAGCCCGGCGGCGAGCGACGCGACCGGTGCGCTGCGCCCGTGCGCGAGCGCGGCAGCGCACTCGAGCGCGACGACGATGACGACGGCAAGCCACACGCTGCGGGTCCAGCCGCGCGTCAACAGCGACGCGGCGTGAACGACGAAGAGATCGACGCAGGCGACGACGACGAACGCGGCTCCGGAAAGCGCAGCGGCGAGCCATGGCGAATACGCCGCACGCCACGCGAGATCCGGCCACAGCGGTACGTCGCGCGTGCCGAGCGCGGCGAGGATCGCCTGCAGTCCGACGACGAAGGCACCGGCCGCGACGGCAGCGGCGATCGGCGGGAGGCGGCCCGCGAGCCTGGCCGACGCTTCCGTGCGCGCGCCGAAGCCGCCGACTCCCGCGCACAGGCCGACGACCAGCGCGGCGACGAGCGCCGACGCCAGCACGGCGAGGACCCTGATCGTGATCTGCGCCGGCACCGGCTCGGTCGTCGACAGCCCCATCGCCGTCTGCGGCCAGCCGTTCGCCGCCGCAAGGACGACGAGCGTGAACGTGACTCCGGCGACAGCCTTCAGCGCGCGGCCGTCGACGCGCCGTCCGATCCAGCTCCGGATGCCGACGATCAGGGCGGCGAGCGCGGCAGCGGCAAACACCGCGACGGCGGCGAGTTCGAGGATCTGCAGCCAGTTGTCGCGCATTTGCTGCTGGCGCAGCCACGTCTCCGGCAGATGCACGAAGCGTCCCGCCGCGACCGGCCGGTCGCTGCCGATGCCGATCACGTAGCGCGCTTCGGCGCCGTTGCCGACGTACTGCTTCGGGTCCGCCCAGACGAACGACCAGTCGACGCGCCCCGGTCGCCGCTGCTCGTCGGCTGCGACCTCCTTGAGCTTATCGGCATCGACGCCGAACTCGGCCGCAAGCCGCTTCGCAGCCAGCGAGCGCGCGGCATCCCGCGTGAGGCTCGCGCCGGGGCGCCCTTCGGGAAGCACGTGCACGAAGCTTCGTACGCCGCCGTCGTTGTCGATGCCGACGTGCCATTCCTCGGCGCGCGCCGAGACGTCGCCGTCGAAGCGCGCGTAGCGCACCTCCCAGACGGGTGGTGCGAGGATGCCGCCGACGAGCCCGCGGTACGACTTCGGGCCCGCTTCGTCCCAGACGAAGCGGTGCCACGCCCATTGCTGCGGGTCGGCATTTGCGAGCTTCTCGCCGGCGAAGCGATGCCAGTCCTGCGACAGCGTCACGCCGCGTGCCGCGAGGGCCGCGTCGGCCGCCCTGATCGCCTCCGCGCGATCGATCGTCAGCGGTGCGACATCGGCGCGAAACGGCGTCGCAAGCACCCAGCCGACGAGCCCTGCGACGCCGAGCAATGGAAGCGCGCGCTGGAAGCGCGTAGCGAGGGCTCCGGCCGCAGCCGGAGGCTGCGCAGGCGCCGCCGCCTCGGCCGCCGGCAGCGGCGCGCGCCAGCCGCCGTTGCGAAGCGCAGCCGAAAGCGGCCGCCAAGCGCCAGCCTCGAACCTTCGCCACAGCACGACGGCGAGCGGCACCGCGGCCGCCGCGATGACCAGCGCCTGCTGCACATGCGCGCCGCGGCCGCTGAAGAGGAACAGCGGGATCGAGAACAGCGAGAGGTCGAAGCACGCATGGAGCACGATCGTCGGCAAGAGGCCGAAGCGCAGGAAGATCAGCGCCCAGACGATTGCCGGCCCGAACAGCTCGACCGGCCGCGACCACGCGGGAAATCCCGGATAGTTCGCGTGCGCCGAACCGAAAATCAGCGCCTGCAGCACGACGGCGATCGCGATGCCCAGGCCGCGGCGCCCGAAGCGCGCGCCGATCAGCGCACCGAGCGAGAGAGGAATTGCGCGGAACACGCACTCCTCCATGAAACCTGCCTGCAGCGAGATCGCGATCGGCGCTGCGGCGGGCACCGCCGAGCCGAGGATGTTGGGATCGGTGAGCACCTCCGAGGGCTGCCACCAGCCGAGCCAGCGGTTGGTCGCGTAGTAGAACGCTGCGATCAGGGCGAGCTCGATCGGCACGAACAGATATCCGCCGAGCGTTCGTCCGAGGACCTCCGGGGTCGCGGCAGCGCCGCGCGACCACAACCGCCAGAGTTGCGGCTGCTGCGCGAACGCCGACCGCGACAGGCTCTCCGCGGCGAGGAACGCGAGCGCGTAGCCGAGTCCACCGCCGATCGCGATTACCAGTGCGGTCGCTGCCTGGCGCGTCCAGAAGCTCGCCAGCGTCTGCGTCGTGTCGGCGCTGAACCACGCGACCGGCGCTGCTGCAAGCGACGATCCGGCGAGCAGCGCACCGACGCAAAGCCCGGCGACGAGCGCCGGCCGGATCACCAGCGCGCGTCGGCGGGCGAGCCAGAGCACGCCCAGCACACACCCGCCGATCCCGTACAGCAGTCCGGCGGCGATGTCGGCGAGTTGGGCGATGAGGTCGTTGGCGCTACGCAGCTCCGCGTAGCGCCGCGCGAACGACTCCGGCACGTGCACGAACGGCGTGACGCCGACGAGCGTATCCCCTGCGACGGTGAGCCGCAGCCGCACACGCGCCTCGCCGAGCGGCTCCGGTCGCTCGTAGGTGAAGTGGTGATCGACGCGTCCGCCGGGCTCGGTCTGCTGCGAATGCTCGAGGAAGCGGTAACGCGCGAGGTCGACGCCCCAGTCGCGCGTCGCGGCGGCCTCGGCGATGGCGCGCGCCTGCACTTCATCGAGCGCCTTCGCCGCCGGGTCGCGAACCCAGGTCTCGGGTACCCGGCGCACGAAGCCGTCGACCCGCCCGTCGGGCGCCAGGCGGATCACCGTCTCGTCGATCGCGCCGAGGGCGAACAGGCGCACCTCCCACCAGTACGGCGCATACACGTCGCCGCGCGTCAGCTTCGCGAAGGCCGCCTTGCCGCCGCCCTCGAGCTCGACGTAGTCCTGCGTC
>Ga0157370_10003698_pt1 | contig 17873 bp, 16 predicted proteins | sample C35metaG_FD_113463 | JGI IMG/M metagenome (GOLD analysis project Ga0157370, IMG submission 113463) | Corn rhizosphere microbial communities from Kellogg Biological Station, Michigan, USA - C3-5 metaG | ecosystem: Host-associated > Plants > Roots > Rhizosphere > Soil | place: USA: Michigan...
AAGATCGCGGCATTCGCGATGACGCTGCGCATCCTCTCCGGCGCGATGCAGGGCGCGGCGTTCGACTGGCAGGGCATGCTGATCGTGCTCTGCGTGCTGTCGATGGTGCTCGGCAACCTGATCGCGATCGCGCAATCGAACATCAAGCGGATGCTCGCCTACTCGACGATCGCGAACATGGGCTACATGCTGCTCGGCTTCCTCACGGCCAACCGCTATGGCTTCTCGGCCGCGATGTTCTACACGATCAGCTACGCGCTGACCAGCCTGGCGTCGTTCGGCATGATCATGGTGCTCGCGCGGGAGGGCTTCGAGGCCGACCGGCTCGACGATTTCAAGGGATTGAACCAGCGCTCGCCGTGGTGGGCGTTCATGATGCTGCTCGTGATGTTCTCGCTCGCCGGCCTTCCACCGACGCTCGGCTTCTATGCGAAGTTCGTCGTGATCGAGGCGGCGATCAACGACGGCTTCGTCTGGCTCGCGGTGATCGCGGTGCTGACGTCGCTGATCGGCGCCTTCTACTACCTGCGCGTCGTCAAGCTCATGTACTTCGACGATCCGCTCGAGACGACGCCGATCGTCGTGCGCGCCGACACCTCGGTCGCGCTCTCGGCGAACGGCCTGCTGCTGCTCGTGCTCGGCATCCTGCCGCAGCAGTTGATCGGCCTCTGCGCGATCGCGCTGACGCAGTCCAACTTCCCCTGAGCGGTGTCCGAGACGTGTCAGGCACGTGTCAGCGATGGACCCGACGACGCGCAACGATAATGGCATCTCTGACACGTGTCTGACACCTCGCTGACACCGCCCATGCGCGTCGGTCTCTTCGTCACCTGCCTCGTCGACCTGATGCGCCCGTCGATCGGGCTCGCCGCACTCGACCTGCTCGAAGCGGGCGGCGCCGACGTCGACGTCCCGCCGACGCAGACCTGCTGCGGGCAGCCGTGCTACAACTCGGGCGACCGCGAGGACGCCATTCCGCTCGCCAAGAAGGTCGTCGAGGAATTCGAAGACTGTGATTACCTCGTCGCGCCCTCCGGATCGTGCAGCGGCATGATCCGGACGCACTACGCCGAGCTCTTCGCCGGCGATCCCGAGTGGTCGCGGCGCGTGGCCGAGCTCGCCGCCAAGACGTACGAGCTCACCGATTTCCTCGTCAATGTCGCGAGGCTCGAGCGCGTGCCGGGAACCTACCGCGGCACGATCGCCTACCACGATTCGTGCGTGGGCCTGCGCGAAATGGGCGTCAAGTCGCAGCCGCGCGCGCTGCTCGCGAAGCTTGGCGGCGTGCGGCTGACCGAGATGGCGGACTGCGAGATGTGTTGCGGCTTCGGGGGCACGTTCTCGGTGAAGCTGGGCGAAATCTCGACGCGGATCGCCGACAACAAGTGCCGGCACGTGGTCACGAGCGGGGCCGACGCCGTCGTGCTGGGCGACCTCGGCTGCATGCTGAACATCGAGGGACGGCTGCGCCGGCGGGGCGACGCCACGCGGGTGCTGCACGTCGCCGAGGTACTCGCCGGTCGCGACCAAGGGTCGGCGTAGAGGCCGCGCATGCAGGTTGCGTCGATGCACTTCAAGGAGCGCGCGCACGCGAAGCTCCACGACGCGCAGCTGCAGGCGAGCCTCGCCAAGTTCCAGGGGAAGTTCGTTCCCGCCCGGCGGCAGGCGATCACCGAGCTCGACGACTTCGAAGGGACACGCGACGCCGCGGCGACCATCCGCCAGCGTGCGCTCGACGACCTCGACGTCTGGCTCACGATCTTCGACGAGAACGCCCGCGCGCGCGGCGCCAGCGTGCTCTATGCGCAGACGCCGGCCGACATCAACGCGCTCGTGCTCGAGATCGCGAAGCGGCACGGCGTGCGCAAGATCATCAAGTCGAAGTCGATGGTGTCGGAGGAGTCGGGGCTCGACCACGCGATCGAGGCGGCCGGCCTGGCGGTCGTCGAGACCGACCTCGGCGAATACATCCTGCAGCTCAACGACTACGAGCCGCCGTCGCACATCATCGGGCCGGCGCTGCACAAGTCGCGCGACGAGGTGGCGGACCTGTTCCATGCGCGCCACGGCACCGCGCGCAAGGAGGGCATCGAGGAGCTGTGCAGCGAGGCGCGCGGCGTGCTGCGCGAGCACTACCTCAGCGCGGACATGGGAATCTCCGGCGGCAACTTCTTCGTCGCGGAGACGGGCGCGGTCGCGCTCGTGACCAACGAAGGCAACGCGACGCTCGCGACGACGCTGCCCAGGGTTCACGTCGCGATCTCGGGCATCGAGAAGATCGTCCCGACGCTCGAGGACGTCGCGACGCTGATGCGCGTCCTGCCGCGCTCGGCAACCGGGCAGTCCATCTCGAACTACGTGGACATCCTCGGTGGCGTGAAAGGGGACGGCGAATTCCACGGCGCCTTGCACATGTACTTCATCGTCGTCGACAGCGGACGAAGCGACGTGCTCGCAAGCGACGTGCGCGAGGCGCTGCGCTGCATTCGCTGCGGCGCGTGCATGAATCACTGTCCCGTCTATCAGAACGTCGGCGGGCATGCGTACGGCTGGGTATATCCGGGGCCGATCGGCATCGTGCTGACGCCGATGTACGTGGGCCTGCAGAACGCGCTGGATCTGCCTTACGCGTCGACGATGTGCAATCAATGCGGCGTCGTCTGCCCGGTGAAGATTCCGCTGCCCGACCTGCAGCGAAAGCTGCGCGAGCAGGAGTTCGCGCAGGACCTGCGGCCGTGGCACGAGCGCGTTTCGTTGCAGGCGTGGGCGTTCCTCGCCCGGCGTCCGCGGCTCTATCGCGTCGCGACGTCGCTCGGCGCACGCGTGCTGCGCCTGATGGGCGGCCGGCGCGGGATGATTCATCGACTGCCCTTCGGCGCGGGCTGGACCGACGGCCGCGACATGCCGGCGCCCGCGGGGCGCACGTTCAGCGAGCTGTACAAGGCGCGCGTGCGTCACGGGACGCACACGCCTCATCCCAGCCCACTCCCCGCTGCGCGGGCCGAGGGGGGCGAACGATCCTCTTCCCGCTGATCGAAGCGAGGGAGCCATGAAGGAAACACGATGAACGCACCGCATTCGGCGATCAACACCGTGCCGCATCTGTCCCGCCGCGGCGAATCGCTCGGCACCGAGAACGCGTTCGTGGTGCTCGCGGAAGTGAACGCGTTGGCGCGCGACGGCAAGGACATCGTATCGTTTTGCCTCGGGCAGCCCGACTTTCCCACGCCGGCGAACATCCAGGACGCCGCGATCGCCGCGATTCGCGCCGGCAGGCACGGCTACACGCCGTCGGCCGGCATCGACGAGTTGCGCGCGGCCGCCGCCCGGGACATCGGTGCGCGGCGAGGCATCGACGTGCAGCCCGACGATGTCGTCGTCGGTGCCGGCGCGAAGCCGTTCATTGCGTACACCATCGCCTCGGTCACCGACTACGGCGTGGGCGACGAGGTCATCTACCCGGTGCCCGGCTTCCCCATCTACGAATCGCAGATCGTCGCCAACGGTGCCGTTCCGGTGCCCATCTATCTGCGCGAATCGCGCGACTTCGCGTTCGATCCGGTGGAGCTCGAGGCGAAGATCACGCCGAAGACGCGCCTCCTGATCCTGAACTCGCCGCAGAACCCGACGGGCGGGATTTTGGGGTCGGACGATCTCGACGCGATCGCGTCGATCCTCGTCCAGCATCCGCAGGTGTGGATCTTCGCCGACGAGATCTATTCGCGCCTCGTCTACGAAGGGCGCTTCGAGAGCCTGGCCGCGCGCGACGTCATGCAGGCGCGCACGATCGTCTGCGACGGCGCGTCGAAGACGTGGGCGATGACCGGCTGGCGCGTCGGATTCGCCGCGAATCGCGCGCTCGCGCCGACGTTCACGCGCTGGATCACCAACACCGAATCGTGCGCGTCGCAGATTTCGCAGTGGGCGGCGCTGGAGGCGATCGAGGGGCCGCAGGATTCGGTCGCGGAAATGCACGCGCGCTTTCGCGAGCGGCGCGATCTCATCGTCCGCCTGCTGAATCAGGTGCCGGGCATCACGTGCCGTACGCCGGGCGGCGCGTTCTATGCGTGGCCGAACGTCACCGAGGCATGCCGCCGCGTGCGCGCCGCCGATTCCGAAGCGTTTCGCAAGCGGCTGCTCGACGAGGCGGGCGTTGCCGTGCTCGCCGACATCCACTTCGGTCGCCGTGTGCCCGGCGAGGGGCAGCACATCCGCTTCTCGTACGCGGCGTCGACGCAGGCGATCGAGAACGGAATCGATCGCGTCGACGCGTTCGTGCGCCGACATACCGCGTAGCGAAGCCTTCCCGACACGGCGGCATGGGCATCGACGACAACCAGCTCGCCCGCGAAGCGGTGCTCGCGCGCGTTCGCGCCGCGCTCGGCCGCGAGGGTCCCGACGACGACGCTCGCGCGGCCGCGCACGCGTATCTCGCCGCGCACGCGCAAGGCCCGCGTCCTGCGATGCCGGTCGACGTCGCACGGCGCTTCGTCGACCGGGCGCGCGACATGGCGAGCACCGTCGAGCGCGTTGCGGCGCTCGCGCACATACCCGGCGCGGTCGCGCGTTATCTCGCGAGGCATGCCGGTCGCGCGCTGCGCGTGGTCGCGTGGCCCGAATTCTCCGCGCTCGATTGGCGCGCGCCGGGCCTCGACGTCGACGTCCGCGTCACCACCGGCGACGACGACGTCGGCATCACGGGCTGCTTCTGCGCGATCGCCGAGACGGGAACGCTCGTGTTCGTCACCGGACCGCAAACGCCGTCGGCGACGTTTTTGCTCCCCGACACGCACGTCGCGATCGTGCGCGTCGATCAGCTCGTGCCCGGCATGGAGGAGGCGTTCGCGCGCGTGCGCACGCTCGGCGCGATGCCGCGCGCCATCAATCTCGTCTCGGGACCGTCGCGAACCGGGGATATCGAGCAGACGATCGTGCTCGGCGCGCACGGACCGCGCCGCGTGCACATCGTCCTCGTCGATTAGCGCCCGGTCTCGTTTCGCGTGGCCGCGCTCAATCGGCGAACTCGCGCATGATCGTCTCGATGGCCGAGCGATCGGACAGAAAGGCGTCGATGCACGTCGGGTCGAAGTGCTTGCCGCGCTGCGACGTCAGGAAATCGATCCCTTCGTCCATGGTCCAGCGTCGCTTGTAGGGACGCTCCGACACGAGCGCATCGAACACGTCGGCCACGGCCACGATCCGCGCGACGAGGGGAATGTCCTCGCCGTGCAGCCCGTTCGGGTAGCCGGAGCCGTCGAACTTCTCGTGATGGCCGAGCGCGATGATCGCGCCCATCGACAGGTACTTCGAGGGGCTGCCCTTCAGGATGTCGTAGCCCATGCGCGGATGATCGCGCATCACGTCGGTTTCCTTCGGGGTGAGCGGTCCTTCCTTGAGGAGCACCGAATCCGGGATGCCGATCTTCCCGATGTCGTGCATCGGGGCCGCGACTTCGAGCACGTGCACGGTCTCCGCGCCGAGGCCGAGGTGCCGGCCGATCAGCGCCGAGTATTTCGCCATCCGCATCAGGTGATTGCCGGTCGTCTTGTCGCGGAACTCACCGGCCTTCGCGAGCTTCGCGAGCGTCTCGAGCTCGCGCTCGTGGATCTCGGACACCGACTTGTCGACCTGGTATTGCAGCACGCGCGCCTGGTCCGACAGCACGATCTTGTGCCGGCGCAGCTCGAGAAGGTTCGCGCAGCGCGCGCGCGTCTCGTGGTCGTCGAGCGGCTTGATGAGGAAGTCGGTCGCGCCCGCCTCGAGCGCGTCGTAGCGGATCTTGCGATCGTCGACGACGGTGATGACGACGATCGGCACGTCGACGCAGTGCGGCAGCGCGCGCAACTGCTTGACGAGCTCGATGCCGTCGAACTCGGGCAGCTTGTAATCGGTGAGCACGATGTCGACGCGGTTGTTGCGCGCAAACTCGAGCGCGCGCGACGGCGTATCGAATAGCTCGAGGTTGAGCTTCCCGTCGATCTGCCGGACGATCTCGGCGAGCAGCAACCGGCTCGAGAACAGGTCGTCGACGATCAGGACCGTATTGCGCTGGGCGCGCGCGAACGCGAGCTCCGAAACGACGCCGGTGGCGGGGGCGGGACGAGCCAGAGCGGCCGACATGGCGATCCTCGACGAGCGTGCCTTGCGTGCGGACACGCGATAGGGCGGCAAAAAGCAAGAACGGTGCCGTTCGACCGCTCGTCGCGTGTGGAGGCCCACCGCGTTGCCGACGCGAGGGCCGCATCGACAGGGTACGCCTAATCAAGGACTTCCGTGAAGTCCTTGCGACGGCGTCTGGCGAAGCGCCTCGGGCGCTGTTGCGCGCGTGCCGCGACGCGTCCGCCTGTGACGGTCGGCCGCCGCGCGGAAACCGGCTCGATATGCACCATAGTGCAACGCCGACTCGTGAATGGAAGTATAATTCCTCTCATCTGCGCCGCGCCATTTCGATGAAACGCGATCCCGACAGCGCCACCGAGTCCAGCGAAATCTCGTCGTCCGAGCTGTCGAACGCCGACGCGCGCTTCCTCGACGATCTCGGCACGCACGTCCGCGCGCTGCGCGAGCGGCGCGGCATGTCCCGCAAGCTGCTCGCACGCGAAGCGCGAATATCGGAACGCTATCTCGCGAAGCTCGAGGCGGGCGCCGGGAACATGTCGGTGGTGCTGCTGCGGCGCGTGGCCGGCGCCCTCGGCGTTTCGCTCGCCGGGGTGCTGGCGCCGGAGGGCAACGACGACGCGTTGCGCGAGACGACCCGCGCGCTCCTCGAGCGCATTCCGCTGCATCGTCTCGACGACGTCATCGCGCGGCTTTCGGCGGAGCTCGGCGACGCACGCGAGAATCGGCACGAGCGCATCGCGCTGATCGGCCTGCGCGGCGCCGGCAAGTCGACGCTCGGCGCAATGCTCGCCGAGGCGCTGCAGGTGCCGCTGATCGAATCGAATCGCGAGGTCGCGCGCGAGAGCGGCCTGCCCGTATCCGAGGTGATCGCGCTGTATGGCGCCGCCGCGTACCGGCGCATCGAGCGCCGCGTGTTGGAGCGCATTGCGCGCGAGGGTCGCCGCGCGGTGATCATCGCGGGCGGCGGCATCGTGCACGACGAGGAAGCGTTCGACCTGCTGCTCGCGAATTGCCATACCATCTGGATCAAGGCGCAGCCCGGCGACCACATGGCGCGCGTGCTCGCGCAAGGCGATCTGCGGCCGATGGCGGGCAACGAGGAAGCGATGGAGGACCTGACACGCATGCTGAGTGCGCGCGAGCCGATGTACCGCCGCGCCGACGAGGTCGTCGACACTTCCGGTGAGACGCCGCAGCAGAGCTTCGCGAAACTGCGGGCGATCGTCGACGCCGCGCGAGGATGAGAGCGCAGAATGGAGAACGTCATGGATTCGAACGTGGAAGCCGCCGCGCGCGGAAAGGTCGACTACGAGACACAGCCCAGCCGCTACCGCCATCTGCGCGTGCGCTATGACGGACCCGTCGCGACGCTGACGCTCGACATCGACGAGGAGGCGCCGATCCGCCCGGGATACCGGCTGAAGCTCAACTCGTACGACCTCGGCGTCGACATCGAGCTGCACGATGCGCTGCAGCGCATCCGCTTCGAGCATCCGGAGGTGCGCACCGTGGTGCTGACGAGCGCGAAGGACCGCGTGTTCTGCTCGGGCGCGAACATCTTCATGCTCGGCAAGTCGTCGCATGCGTGGAAGGTCAATTTCTGCAAGTTCACCAACGAGACGCGCAACGGCGTCGAGGACGCGAGCCGGCATTCGGGACTGAAATTCGTCGCCGCGTGCAACGGAACGACCGCAGGCGGCGGCTACGAGCTCGCGCTCGCCTGCGACGAGATCGTGCTCGTCGACGATCGCTCGTCCGCGGTCAGCCTGCCCGAGGTGCCGCTGCTCGGCGTGCTGCCAGGCACGGGCGGCCTTACGCGGCTCACCGACAAGCGCAAGGTGCGCCACGATCTCGCCGACATCTTCTGCACGACGACCGAAGGCGTTCGCGGCCAGCGCGCGAAGGATTGGCGGCTCGTCGACGAGATCGTGAAGCCGTCCGAATTCCCCTTTTACGTCGAGCGGCGGGCGCGCGAGCTCGCGGAGGCGAGCGATCGTCCGGCAAACGCGCAGGGCGTGCCGCTGCCCGCGCTTTCGCGCACGATCGACGACGCCGGTTACCACTACACGAACGTCGACGTGCGCATCGATCGCGCCGCGCGACAGGCGACGCTCTGCGTGCGCGCGCCGGTCCGCGACGAGCCGACGGCGATCGCCGAGATCGGGGCGCGCGGCGCGGCGTGGTGGCCGCTGGCCATGGCCCGTGAGCTCGACGACGCGATCCTTTCGCTGCGCACGAACGAGCTCGACATCGGCACGTGGATCCTGCGCACCGAAGGCGACGCCGATCGCGTGCTCACCGTGGACGCGGTGCTCGAGCGCCATGCGACGCAGTGGTTCGTGCGCGAGACGATCGGCATGCTCCGCCGCACGCTGGCGCGCCTCGACGTGAGCTCGCGCACGCTGATCGCCGTGATCGATCGTGGCGCGTGCTTCGCGGGGACGCTCTTCGAGCTCGCGCTCGCCGCGGATCGCAGCTACATGCTGGCGCTGCCCGGCGATCCCGACGCCGCGCCGCGCATCGCGCTGTCGCCGATGAACTTCGGCGCGTATCCGCGCGTCGACGCCGCGGCGCGGCTCGCGGCGCGCTTCTACGCCGAGGACGCGCCGATCCACGCGGCGCGTGCGACGCTCGGGCGCAACATCGACGCGGAGGAAGCGGCGTCGCTCGGCCTCGTCACCGTCGCGCTCGACGACATCGACTGGGACGACGAAATCCGCATCGCGCTCGAGGAGCGCGCGAGCATGTCGCCCGATGCGCTCACCGGGATGGAGGCGAACCTGCGCTTCGGCGGCGGCGAGACGATGGAGACGCGCGTCTTCGGGCGGCTCTCTGCGTGGCAGAACTGGATCTTCCAGCGGCCGAACGCGGTCGGCGAAGCCGGCGCGCTGAAGGTCTTCGGCACCGGCAACAAGGCGCGCTTCGACTGGGACCGCGTCTAGCGTCAGACCCCCGGGTCTGACGCAGTTAGTCGAACAGGAAACGACATGCAAACGATCAGCTACGCCGGCAGGATTCCCAACAACGTCGATCTCGCGGGCGACCACACGCTCAATCGTGCGCTCGAGCGCTGGCAACCCGCTTTCCTCGACTGGTGGCGCGACATGGGACCCGACGCCTCGTCTACTCACGACGTCTACCTGCGCACCGCCGTGAGCGTCGATCCGCAGGGATGGGCGCATTTCGACTACGTCAGGATGCCCGACTATCGCTGGGGCATCTTCCTCGCGCCGGTCGCGGCCGGTGCGCACATCCAGTTCGGCGAGCACAAGGGCGAGCCCGTGTGGCAGGACGTGCCGGGCGAGCATCGCGCGAATCTTCGCCTCATCATCGTCACGCCGGGCGACACCGAGCCGGCGTCGGTCGAGCAACAGCGCCACCTGGGGCTGACGGCACCGTCGCTCTACGACCTGCGCAACCTGTTCCAGGTGAACGTGGAAGAGGGCCGGCACCTGTGGGCGATGGTGTATCTGCTGCATCGCTACTTCGGGCGCGACGGACGCGAGGAAGCGGAAGCGCTGCTGACGCGCCGCTCCGGCGATGCCGACAATCCGCGCATCCTCGGCGCCTTCAACGAGCGCACGACCGATTGGCTGTCGTTTTTCATGTTCACCTACTTCACCGATCGCGACGGGAAGTTCCAGCTCGCGGCGCTTGCCGAGTCCGGTTTCGAGCCGCTGGCGCGCACGACGAGGTTCATGCTGACCGAGGAAGCGCACCACATGTTCGTCGGCGAATCCGGCGTCGCGCGCGTGATCCAGCGCACGTGCGACGTGACGAAGCAGCTCGCGACCGACGATCCGGCGCGAGTGCGCGAGGCGGGCGCGATCGACCTGCCGACGATCCAGCGCTACCTGAATTTCCACTACAGCGTGACGATCGACCTCTTCGGCGCCGATCAATCGTCGAACGCGGCGACGTTCTACACGAGCGGCCTCAAGGGTCGGTTCGACGAGGGCAAGCGCGACGACGACCACGTGCTGAAGGGGCGCACGTACACGATCCAGAACGTGCGCGACGGCCGCCTGGTCGACGAGCAGGCGCCGATGCTCAATGCGCTGAACGAAGTGCTGCGCGACGATTTCATTCGCGACTCGATCGCCGGCGTCGGCCGCTGGAACCGCGTCATCGAGAAGGCGGGCCTGCCATTCCGCCTCGAAGTGCCGCACAAGGCGTTTCACCGCAGGATCGGCACGCTGGCGCAGGTGAACGTCGCGCCCGACGGCCGCGTCGTGCCGGATGCCGAGTGGAACGCGAACGCGCCGACGTGGCTTCCGACCGTCGAGGATCGCGCGTTCGTCGCGTCGCTGATGGGCCGCGTGACCGAGCCGGGCCGCTTCGCGAACTGGATCGCGCCGCCGGCGGTCGGCATCAACCGTCAGCCGATCGCCTTCGAGTACGTGCGCTTCAACTGAGTGTCCCCATGAAATGGATGCCTCCGCCGAACTCGCGCTGCAGCACCTGATCGACCCGGAAGTCTGCATCCGCTGCAACACGTGCGAGGCCACGTGTCCGGTCGGGGCGATCACGCACGACGCGCGCAACTACGTCGTCGATTTCACCAGGTGCGGCGCGTGCAACGCCTGCGTACCGCCGTGCCCCACCGGCGCGATCGACCACTGGCTCAAGGTGCGTCGAACGCAGCCGTTCACGCTCGACGAACAGCTCGGCTGGGACGTGCTGCCCGAGCCGGCCGAAATCGACGTCGAGCCGGTCGCCGACATCCCGCCCGAGGTGCGAGCGCAGACGGAGATCGCGCACGCCGGGTACGCGAGCTCGACGACGCCGCCGTGGTCGGCGTCGCACCCTTACGTCAACCTGTATGCGCTCGCCGCACCGGCGATCGCGCGCGTCACCGGCAACCACCGGCTGACCGCCGACGACGCATCGGCCGATATCCGCCACATCGTCCTCGACTTCGGCACGACCGCGTTTCCGGTGCTGGAAGGCCAGACGATCGGCATTCTGCCGCCGGGCCTCGACGCGTCGGGACAGCCGCATCACGTCCGGCTCTATTCGGTGGCGAGTCCGCGCGACGGCGAACGCCCGCGTTACAACAACGTCGCGCTCACGATCAAGCGCGTCACCGTCGACCACGGCGGACGGCCGGTGCGCGGCGTCGGCTCGAACTACATGTGCGATCTCGCCATCGGCGACGAGGTCCGCGTCGTGGGTCCGTACGGCGCGAGCTACCTGATGCCGAACCACCCCGGTTCGTCGTTGATGATGATCTGCACCGGTACCGGCTCGGCGCCGATGCGCGCGATGACGGAGCGGCGACGCCGGCGTCGCGCGTTGAACGAAGGCGGCGAGCTTCTGCTCTTCTTCGGCGCGCGCGTGCCGGAGGAACTGCCTTACTTCGGACCGCTCACGAAGCTTCCGAAGGACTTCATCGACACGAACTTCGCCTTCTCGCGCGTGCCCGGACAGCCGAAGGTGTACGTGCAGGACCGCATTCGCGAGCAGGCGGCCAAGGTCGCGCGCCTGCTGCAGGACGAGCATTGCCACGTGTACGTCTGTGGCGTGAAAGGGATGGAATCCGGCGTCGTCGAGGCGTTCCGCGACGTGTGCCGGATGCACGGCGTCGACTGGGATGGGCTGAAGCCGGCGCTTCTTGCGAAGGGCCGGCTGCACGTCGAGACATACTGACGCCAACCCGTGCCCGGCGAGGCTAGTGTACGAGGACGAGCGCGAGCGGTAGCCAGAAGCCCGCGATCGACGCGAGTACGCCGATGACGATGCCGCGGATCGGGTCGAGCGCGTCGTCGCGGGGGAGCGAGCGATACGCGCGATACGTCGGCGTCCCGGCCCGATGCGCAAGTGCGTGTGCCATGATCGCCTCCTGGGCCCAAGCGTCCCACGATGGGGCCATCGGCGAAATCGGCGCCCGTCGGGTTCTTCTGTAGGATCAGCGCGCGTGCAACCCCCGGCCATCGACGACACCGGTCCGCGCTCGGCATTTCAGGCGCAACAGACGGAGTGTGCGGCGTGACGAAAACCGGGAGACTCGAGCCTTCGGACAGGCGAACGGAGGCACGGGTGACCAACACGAATGCGGGCACGACGCAGGCGACGCGCGTGGTCGAGGGGCTTTGCCGGTTCATCGAAAGCGTCGAGCACGTTCCCTCGCTCGACGAGCTCGCGAGCCGCGCGGGTCTCAGCCGCTGGCATTTGCAGCGCACGTTCAAGCGAATCGCCGGCGTGACGCCGAAGGCGTACGCCGATGCATGCCGCGAACGCCGCTTGCGCGAGGCGCTCACGAACGGCGCACGCGTGACCGACGCGATCTACGCGGCGGGATACAACTCGAACGCGCGCTTCTACGAGCGCTCCGACGACGTCCTCGGCATGACCGCATCGCGCTATCGCGCCGGCGGCGCGCACGAGACGATTCGCTTCGCGATCGCCCAATGCTCGCTCGGCGCCCTCCTGGTCGCGCGGAGCGAGCGCGGCGTGTGCGCGATTTCACTCGGCGACGACGCCGACGCGCTGGTGCGTGACCTCCAGGACCGCTTCCCGAAGGCCGATCTCGTCGGCGGCGACCGCGAATTCGAGCAATGGGTGGCGCGCGTGGTCGGCTTCGTCGAAGCGCCGCGAATCGGCCTCGATCTTCCGCTCGACGTGCGCGGCACGGCGTTCCAGCAGCGGGTGTGGCAGGCGCTGCGCGCGATTCCGCCGGGCGAAACCGTGAGCTACGCCGAACTCGCGTCGCGAATCGGCGCCCCGAAGTCCGTGCGCGCGGTCGCGGGCGCTTGCGCGGCCAACGCGATCGCCGTCGCGATCCCGTGTCACCGCGTCGTTCGCAACGACGGCGCGCTGTCGGGCTATCGCTGGGGCGTCGAGCGCAAGCGCGCGCTGCTCGCGCGGGAAGCGGCGCGCGAACCCGAAGCGGTCGAGGCCTGACGTTTCGCGCCCGTCAGGCGCCGACCTGCGCGCGATACCAGTCGAGGATCTCGGCGCCCGTCCACATCACGACGCCGTCGTGGCCGAGGATGTGGTCGTAGAGCGCCTCGAGGTAGCGGATGCGGTGCGGCACGCCGGTCAGGTACGGGTGGATCGAGATCGCCATCACGCGCGGCGCCGTCGCCCCGTCGAGATAGAGGCGATCGAACTGGTCGCGGCCGCGGCGCAGGATCTCGTCGGAGGGTTGCAGCTGCACCGCGCTGATCACCACGTCGTTGATTTCGACCGTATACGGAATCGACACCATCGAGCCCGTCCGCGTGGCGAGCGGCACCGGTTGCTCGTCGAGCACCCAGTCGGCCACGTATTCGATGCCCGCTTCGGCAAGGAGGTCGAGCGTCTCGTCGGTTTCGGTGAGCCCGGGGCTTTCCCAGCCACGCGGCGGCCTTCCCGTGACCTCGGCGATCGCCTGCATCGTCTGTGCGATCGCCGCACGCTGGTCGTCGACCTTGTGCATCGGCTTCTGCACGAAACCGTGCCCGATGAATTCCCAGCCCGCATCGCGCGCGGCGACGCACGCCTCGCGGTACACCGAGCACGCGCTGCCGTTGACTGCGAAGGTCGCCTTCAGTTCACGCGACGAAAGCGTATCGAGAAAGCGCCAGAAGCCGACGCGCATGCCGTACTCGTGCCACGCCCAGTTCGGCACGTCGGGCAGAAGCGGCTGGCCCATCGGTGGCGGCAGCACCGCACGCGGCATCGCACCGGCCGGATTCCAGTGCTCGACGTTGACGATGGTCCATACGGCAACGCGCGCGTCGTCGGGCAGCCGCAGCGCCGGCCGCCTCGTGATCGGCGCATACGCCACGCGTGCCCGAATGCTGTTGCCCATGTCACCTGTCGTCATGTTTCCTCCTCGAGGCGGGAAGCAGGGTCAGACGGCCGGTCCGACGCTACTTCTTGTAACGTCATGCGGGCTCACCGAGCAAGCGCAGCGCCGTTCCGCAGCAGATGGCGTGCTGCTCGGCGGAGCTCAGCCGGGGCATCGCGGCAATCGTCGAAAGCGGCGCGTCGTCGGCCATGTCGAAGGGCGCATCGGTACCGATGCAAACGTGATCGGCACCGACGAGATCGACGAGGTAGCGCAATGCCGCCGGGTCGAACACGAGGCTGTCGAAATACAGCCGCGACAGCAGCGCCTTCGGCGACGTGCGCGATTTCGCATGCGTCTCGGCGCGCACGCGATGTCCGTGCACGAGGCGGCCGATCTGGTAGGGCGTGAAGCCGCCGCCGTGCGCGAGGCAGATCTTCAGGCCGGGCAGTTCGTCGAGCGCGCCGCTGAATATCAGGTTGGCGAGCATGATCGTCGTGTCCAGCGGATTGCCGATCAGGTTCGTGAGGTAGTAGCCTTCGAGGCCGCGCTTCGCGCCAACGTAATACGGATGCGCGAACACGAAGACGCCGAGGTCCTGCGCGCGCCGCAGGATCGGCCGGAAGCGCGACTCGGCGAGTTGCTCGCCTTCGACCGACGTGCCGATCTCGACCGCCTTGAAGCCATGCTCGCGCACGACGCGCTCCATCTCGGCGATCGCTGCGTCCGGGTGCTGCAGCGGAATCGTCGCCATGCCACGCAGCCGGCTCGGCTTCGCCTGCACCATGTCGGCGATGCCGTCGTTGACGAGTTTCGCGGCCTGTCGCGCGACGTCGACGTCGGCCCAGTAGTAGAACATCGGCGGCGCCGGCGAGATGACGGAGACGTCGATGCCTTTGCGATCCATCGACTCGAGCTTCGCCTCCGCGTCGTGGAACTCCGCGAACAGCGGATACGCGTAGCCCTGCTCGTGAATCACGCGCTGCGCGCCGGGCGTGCCTTCGATGCGCGCGGCAAACGCCTGCGGCGTCCTCGCGATTGCGTCGATCATCCGCGCCGGGATTACATGGCTGTGGATGTCGATCCTTGGATTCGCGCGGGCCATCGGCGTGCCGTCAGCGCCTGCACGCGGTGAGGTCGATCTCCACGCGGCAGCCGGGCACCACGAGGCCGCTCACCTGCAGCGTCGTGCGCGGCGGCGGCGACGGGAAGCATTCCTTCCACACCTGGTCGAAGGGGTAGAAATCGTTCAGGTCGGTCATGAAAACCTGCGACTTCACGACGTCGGCGAAGTTGCAGCCGGCGGCGGCGAGCACGCGCTGCAGATTGTTCAGGATGTAGCGCGTCTGCTTCTGGATGTTCGATCCGTAGTAGGGAAACGCAGGATCCTGCCGCGCTTCCGCCGCCACGCCGCTCGCCTGGTGCGACGCGAGCTGGCCCGCGGCGTAGAGCGTGTCGCCGACGAGCAGCCCTTGCCGGTAATGCGCCATCGGCGACGGCGAATCGCTGGTGTCGATCGCGGTGCGTGCAACGCGCGGATGCACGGCGGTGAGATCGACCTCGATGCGGCAACCCGGCACGAGCAGCGCGCCGACCCGGACCGTCGTGCGCGGTGGCGGCGAAGGAAAGAACTCGCGCCACACGCGATCGAAGTGCACGAAGTCGTCGAGATCGGTCAGGAAGACCTGGGCCTTGACCGTGTCGCCGAACGCGAGGCCTGCGGACTCGTAGACCGAGCGAATGTTCGCGAGCACGTAGCGCGTCTGCCGCTCGATGTCGGATGCGTCATGCGGAAACGCGGGATCGCGCCGCGCCTCGGGCGGCACGCCGGTGCGGTAATCGGACGCGATCTGGCCGGCAGCGTACAGCGTATCGCCGACCAGCACGCCCTGGCAGTAGTGCGCCATCGGCGTCGGGGTCGACGCCCCGCTGACGACGCGCCGTGCGACGTGCGGCTTGACCGCGGTGAGATCGATCTCGACGCGGCAGCCCGGCACGAGCAGGTTGCTCACCTGCACCGTCGTACGCGGCGGCGGCGACGGAAAGAATTCCTTCCACACCTGATCGAAGTAGAAGAAGTCGTTCAGGTCGGTCATGAACACCTGCGACTTCACGACGTCCTGCAGGCCGCACGCCGCCGCCTCGAACACGCCCCGCAGGTTCTGCAGGATGTAGCGCGCCTGCTTCTGGATGTTCGAGCCGTAATACGGGAACGCCGGGTCCTGCCGCGCCTCCGGTGCGACGCCGGTCTTGTAGTCGGAGGCGATCTGTCCCGCCGCATAGACGGTGTCGCCGGCGGCGACGCCCTGACAGTAGTGCGCCATCGGCGACGGTGCGCCCCGCGTCGTGATCACTTCGCGCTTCATCGCTATCCTCCGAGATACGCCCGGTGCACGTCCGGGTTTTCGATCAGGGCCGCGGCGGGCCCGGTGAGCGCGATGCGCCCGGTTTCGAGCACGTACGCGCGATCGGCGAGGCGCAATGCCAGCGACGCGTTCTGCTCGACGAGCAGCACCGTCGTTCCGCGTTCGCGGATGCCCGCGATCATCGTGCCGATCGTCTCGACCATGATCGGCGCCAATCCGAGCGACGGCTCGTCGAACAGCACGAGCGAAGGCCGCGACATCAGCGCGCGGCCGATCGCGAGCATTTGCTGCTGGCCGCCGGAGAGCGTGCCGGCGAGCTGCTCGCGCCGCTCCTTCAGCACCGGGAACGTGTCGAACACGCGCTCCATGTCGGCGTCGACGTCGCGGTCGGAGCGAATGAACGCGCCGAGCTCGAGGTGCTCCTGCACGCTCATCTGCGGCCAGATCTTGCGCTCCTCGGGGCAATGCGCGATGCCGAGGCGAACGATCGCGTCGGGGTCCGCGCCCTGGATCGGCTTGCCGCGAAACGTGATCGTGCCGGCGCTCGGGGCAAGGATGCCGGAGATCGTGCGCAGCACCGTCGTCTTGCCGGCACCGTTGGCGCCGATCAGCGCGACGAGCTCGCCTTCGTCGACGGCGAGCGACACGCCGTCGAGCACGCGCGTGCGGCCGCGATGCAGCGTGACGTCATCGAGCGCGAGCATCCTGCGTCTTCTGCACGCCGAGGTACGCCTCGATCACGCGCGGTTCGTTGCGGACGCGCTCGGGACTGCCCTCGGCGATCTTCTCGCCGTAGTTGATGACGATCACGCGGTCGGAAATCGCCATCACGACGTGCATGTTGTGCTCGACCAGGATCACCGCGAGCCCGCGCGCGCGGAGGTCGACGATCAATTGCACGATGTGCCGGCTCTCCTGGTGGTTCATCCCCGACGCGGGCTCGTCGAGCAGCAGCACCTTCGGCTCGGCGGCGAGCGCCTGCGCGATCTCGAGCAGACGCTGGTCGCCGTACGAAAGCTGCTGCGCGGACAGATGCAGCTTGTTCTCGAGGCCGACGGTCGCGAGCGCTTCGCGCGCCCGCGCCTCGGGATCCGCGTCGTTTCGCGCGAGCGCGCCCGCGGCAACCCCGTCGACGAGTGGTAACGCGCCGAAAACCTCGGTCTTCTGGAACGTGCGGACGACGCCGAGCTGCGCGATCCGGAAGGGCGCGAGTCGCTGGATCGGCTGCGCGTCGAACAGCACGCTCCCCGCCGTCGGCCGCACGCGACCCGTGATGACGTTGAAGAGCGTCGTCTTGCCCGCGCCGTTCGGGCCGATGACGCTCAACACTTCGCCGGCCGACACGGCGAGGTCGACGCCCTTCAGCGCGAGCAATCCTCCGAAGCGGACGGTGAGGCCGCGCCCCTCAAGCAGCATGGGCATCGGAAAGCCGCCATCGGCGCGGCACGAGATAGGCGACGAGCGGGTAGACGATGCCCTTCGGCATGAAGAGCGTCGCGACGATCAGGATCGTCGCGAACGTGATCATGCGCCAGTGCGATGCCTCGCGCAGCAGCTCGGGCAGGAACGTGAAGAGCACGGCGCCGAGCGCGGGTCCGACGAGCGTCCCCTTG
>Ga0157370_10003699_pt1 | contig 17872 bp, 17 predicted proteins | sample C35metaG_FD_113463 | JGI IMG/M metagenome (GOLD analysis project Ga0157370, IMG submission 113463) | Corn rhizosphere microbial communities from Kellogg Biological Station, Michigan, USA - C3-5 metaG | ecosystem: Host-associated > Plants > Roots > Rhizosphere > Soil | place: USA: Michigan...
CATGACCTTTGACCTCAGCTCGGCCCCCATTGTCCGGCTCGCCTGGGAACGCGGGCTGGGCCTGCCGGAGGGTTCCCTTGTCATGGGCCGGGATGGCAGCCGGATCACCCATGCCACCGACGACGGCCGGCTGACGTTCGTGCGGTTGTGGGAGCAATCGATCCTGACCGGCCCTCCCGCCGTGCTGGAGGCCGCACGGGCCCACAGCGATGACGAGCTCAGCGACCATGCCGTGATGCTCCGCCTCACGCGCGGCTTTGGCGGGCGTGGCCGCGGCACCCAGGCCCTGTATTTCGCAGACGAGCTGGAGGTCCGCCAGCCGGCAGGGAGCATCATGGTCTCCCACGGGAACCCGGAGGCCGTGGCGCTTGAGGCGATGTGCCCGCCCGACGACGTGAACGACGTCGGCCTGGCCGCCATGCCCCACAAGTTCACCCTGATGGGGCTCCCCGGGCAAAGCCGGGATCCTGGCGCGGACTGGGACGGCGATCCGCAGGAGGCTGCGCATTCGGCCGGACCGGTTGCGTGCAGTGCCTACGCCGAGTTTCAGGGGTTATTGGCCCGGCTGGGCACCCTGGTGGCCCCCGCCCACCGGAAACAGGGGCTGGGGCTGCTGGCCACCTCGATTGCCGCGCACGAGGCGCTCGCCGCCGGGCTGATAGTCCAGTGGCGGGCGGACATCAACAACGTGCCCGCCCACGCACTGGCCATGGCAGCGGGACTTAGTGTGGCTGGTTTGCAGACGACCGTTGACCTTCATACTCCGCATAAATAGCTTCCACGGAGCGGGGCTTGGCGAAGAAGGCCGCGGTTGCTGCACCCAGCACCACCACTGCAGCGGGCAGGATGATGGACTGGCCCATCGCCGTCGCAAATCCGGCCTGCAGGAACGCCGGCAGCTGACCCGACACCCCGGAGGCGCCCTGCGAAGCGCCAGCGGGCATCTCGGCCGCCAGGCGGGCGGAGATCAGGGCGGCAATCGCGGCACTGCCCAGCACCGAACCGATTTGGCGCGTGGTGTTGTAAATTCCGGCACCGGCCCCGGCCTCGCTGGGGCCCAGGTTGCGGGTGGCCGTGGTGGACAGCGGCGCCCAGATGCCGGAGCTGGCAATGCCCAGCAGCCCGCTGGGGAGCAGGAACAGCCAGATGGGCGTGTCGGGGCTCATCAGCGACGATGTCCACAAGAGGGAGACGGACATCAGCACGAAGCCGGTCAGCGCCACGTAGCGCGGGTTCGCCAGGTCCACCAGCTTGCCGACAAACGGTGCCAGCACGCCGGAGAACAGCGCCATGGGGACCATCATGAGCGCCGATTGCGTAGGTGTCATGCCGCGCACCAGCTGGTAGTAGAAGAACAGCGGCAGGCTCATGGCCGTCACGCTGAAGCCCATGGTGGTGATGGCAATGTTGGCCAGGGAGAAGTTGCGGACCTTGAACAGGTGCAGCGGGACCAGGGCCTCGCCCTTCGTCGTGCCCTGCCAGATCCCGAACAGCACCAGGAACACCAGGCCGGCAATGATCAGCCCCCACACGGTGATGGGGCCTGAAATGGCTCCCCAGTTGTACTTTTCGCCTTCCTGGATCCCAAAGACCAGCATGAACAGCCCGATCGAGCTCAGGGCCACGCCCAGCAGGTCGAACTTGTGGTCGTGCGTCTTCAGGGCCGGCACCAGGCGGACGGCCATGACGAACGCCACGACGCCCACGGGCACGTTGACAAAGAAGATCCATTCCCAGCCCAGGCCGTCCACCAGCACGCCGCCCAGGATGGGACCCACCAGCATGGCCACCCCGGCGGTGGCGCCCCACAGGCCCATGGCCGGGCCACGCTTGTCAGGGGCAAAGATGCGAGTAATGACGGCCATGGTCTGTGGCGTCATCATGGCCGCGCCGAGCCCCTGCACGGCACGGGCCAGGATCAGCATGCCGATGCTGCCGGACAGGCCGCACCACAGCGACGCCAGCGTGAACACGCTCAGGCCGATCAGGTACAGGTTCTTGGGCCCGTATTTGTCTCCCATGCGCCCGGTGACAAGCAGCGGGACGGCGTATGCCAGCAGGTAGGCGCTGGTCACCCAGATGACGGAGTTGATGTCGGTGTGCAGGCCCTCCATGATCTTCGGGTTGGCCACCGAGACGATGGTTGAGTCGACCAGGATCATGAAGAACCCCAGCACAAGCGCCCATAGCGCGGGCCAAGGTTTTGCCACGGTTTCCATGCTTGTTCCTTAAAGTTTGTTTCGAGCCGTTTGGTCGAAGAATTCGTCCGGCTGCCATGGCAGCGCGCCGGTGGTGATGTCTGAGTGCAGCTGCCGGATCCAGTCCAGCTCTGCCTTGGTGATGGCCTGTTGGTACGACACTTCCACCCAGAACCTTTGTTCCACGCCCCGGGATATTGCGTTCCGCTGGTCTGCTTCCAGCTCCGCCGCGTGCGCTTCCAGTGCCGCAATCCGCTGCCCCAGCAGGCCAAGCACGACGCCGGCCGGCAGGTTGTGTGCCTCGGCCACGGCCTGCGGGAAGCTGGGGTATTCAACTGCCGGCTGCGCCAGCAGCTTCTTGAGTTCCGTTTCCAAGGCTTCGCGGCCGGCTTCGAGTATGGCGTAAGTGGTCCGCTCGGGCCTGTTTCCGTCCCGCTCGGTGCCCGCAGCCTTGACCAGGTCTGCCGCTGCCAGCCGGCCCACCGTGTGGTACAGCGTGCCCGGCCGGATCTTGACCAGGCGGTCTTCCCTGCGGTGCATGAGCACCTGGTACATCTCGTAGGGGTGCATGGGACGTTCCGCCAACAGGCCGAGTGCCGCGACAGCCAGGGGCGTGAGCCGCTTGTTCTGTGCCTCTTGTTGTTGCTCCATGACCCTGCCTTCCATCTAGCCCATAAGAATTATTCCACGTGGACTATTGGGGCACAATGGCGCGGATCACAGGAGTTGACGTTTTTTCCGGCTACTGCGGGGCTTAGTGCGGGGTGCGGAGGAAGCCCTTGGCGCGCCCCACCACCTGGCCGGCGTCGGTGGCCACAATCAGCTCCTGGGCCGCCACGTACTTTTCGCCGTCGTCGTCAATCATCAGGACCGCCTCCGGGTCCACGGTGCGCTTGATGACGGCCAGGCCGATGGGTCCCATCTCATAATGTTGGGCAACGCTGGTCAGGCGGCCCACCTGGCGCTCGCCGTCATAGACGGCACTGCCGGCGGCCGGAATGGTGTGCTGCGAGCCGTCCAGCTGCAGGAAAACCAGCCGGCGCGGCGGCCTGCCCAGGTTGTGGACGCGGGCAATGGTTTCCTGGCCCTTGTAGCAGCCCTTCGACAGGTGCACTGCAGTGCGCAGCAGGTCCAGTTCATGGGGAATGGTCTTTTCATCCGTCTCGGCGCCCCGGCGGGGGCGCCACGCGGCAATCCGGAGGGCCTCCGCAGCCCAGGCGCCGGCGAGGGGGCGCTGTCCAACGGTGGCCACCAGGTCCGCAGCCGGCACCAGGTATTCGTGCCACGGCCGTTCCAGGCCCGGGTGTTCGGATTCATCGACGGCGGCGTAGCTGTAGCCGCCGGCCCCGATGTGGGGCCAGGGGTCGGTCCATTGGAGCAGGGAGTCCCACTCGGGCACCTCGGCCACCGAGCCCAGCACGGCCCAGTCGGCGGAGACGTCGGCAATCTCAACGCGCAGCATGAACTTCATGGACGCCAGCCAGTCAGCCAGCGGGGCGGCCTCGGCGGTTTCCACAATCAGCCAGGTGGTGGTTCCGTCGTCAACCACGCGGGCATCGTAGTCAATGCGGCCCTGCAGGCTCAGCAGCAGCAGTTCGGTGCCCACGCGGGGTTCAAGTTTCGTGACGCCCTGGGAGGAAAGTGTGTTGAGCCAGCTCAGCCTGTCGGGGCCGGACACCGTGACCACGCCCCGGTGTGAGAGGTCCACCACGGCTGTGGGCGGCAGGCCGTTGTACCCCGCCAGCAGCCGCTGTTCCCGGTTCGGATCCCCGTAGTGCGAGGCAACGCCCGCATCAAGGCCTCCCGCAAGCACGGCTCCATGGCGGTTTAGCAAAGGACTCTTATAGCTCATAACGTGTGCAACGCCTTCCCTGAATGGCCTATTCCGGCACGTGCCTGACCCGTCCGGACTATCATCACGCCGGCGGCCGGGCCCGGCAGCGGCACAGAGCCGCCTACGCGACCTTGTGGAGTGCTGCTGAGGCGTGGGCCTCGAGGGACTTGCCCTGTGCGGCCGCGTCCCAGCGCCAGTAGAGGTCGCCGTTGACCAGGCCAAAGATGCGGGTGGCCGCCTTGTAGTCCTTGGAGCCGGCGCCGCGCATGACGGCGTCGGTGGACAGCTGGATCTGCGGACCCTTGATGCTGCCGTAATACAGTTCGGAGATGCCGCCAGGGTGGACGATGGTGGCCATGATGTCGAAGCCGCCGTCGGCATTGCGGAGGGCTTCGACGTCGTCGGCGGTGCGCAAGGCCGGCACAATGTCGGCCGGGACCAGTCCGGGGCCGCCGTCGGCGTCGTTGAGGGTGCGGTCCAGCTGCCAGAAGCCCGTCTCGACGGCGAGGGGGCGCAGCACCGTGCCATCCTCGTCGGTGAGCCAGGTTTCAGCGGTGTACTGGAGGTACGGGAGCCCGTTCGCGGCAAAGGTCGCGGTTTGGGTGAAATAGCCCGAATCCGCGTCTCCCTCGCCCAGCCGGCCGTGCCCGGTCCAGGTGCCCAGCAGCCAGGAAAGGGGGACCAGTTCGGGGGTCAGGCCCGTGGGGATCTCAATGGCCATGGAGGCTACTGCTGGCCCTTGAACAGGCGCCACACCACCAGACCGGCGAACCAGGCCATGGTGATGCCGGCCAGTACCAGCAGGCAGATGAAGAAAATTTCCAAGGCAAGTACGCTCATGGTGCCATCCTATCGTGATCTTTTGCGGAGCTACGTCAGAAGCAGTTTATCGACGAAATAAACCAGCGCCCCGAGCGAGAGGATGGGGGCCAGCGCAGCCGACACACCCCCGATGACGTTGCGGACCGGCCCGGAAAGCGTCCGCAGGCGGTGGAAGCTGGCGATTACGGCAGCCAGCAGCGCCCCCAGGACTGCCGCAGGAATGATGCGTACGTCCGAAAACAACAGCGCCGCCAGGGGTCCGGCCAGCGCGGCCAGGACGATGGCCAGCGGGGCGGAGACCCGGTCCGGAATGGCCAGCATGCCGATGCCCAGGGCGACGGCGGCACTAATGGCGGTGATCAGCGTCATGCCGGGTTCGCCCAGGAACCGGTAGGACGCCACCCAACCGCCGGCCAGCCCGGCAATGGCGACGCCGGCGCCCGCCCCCAGCGTGGATTCAAGCCGGTGGGCCTGGCCGGTGCCGCGGATCAGCTGCACCACCATGACGGCGCCAAAACCAACTGCAATGAAGATGGGCGTCCATGTGAGGTAGTTTGAATCCCGGGTCAGGCCTGCCGTGGCGGCTGAACCGGCACCCGTCAAGGCGATGACGGTGCCCAAGGTTTTTTTGGCCGGAATGCCCAGGTAATGCGGCCAGCCGAGCCCAAAGACCGCCGCCAGCACCACACCGAGGACCACGGTGTAGGCGAGCCCCAGCGCATGGCCGGCGACAATGGCAGCGAGCGCGGCAATTCCAACAAGTCCCGCAGTTGATGACTTCACACACCAATCCTGCCCTATTGTGGCGGTACACTGTGGAAAACCCCCGCAGCCGGTGCGTTGGGCCAGGTGCAGCCGAGCCGCACCCGAGCCGGATCCCGGCAGCAGGACATTCAGTGGTTCGTCGCTCAAAGATGCGCACCCCGCACTTTGGAGGAAGTCATGTCGCAGATACTCATGCTGACCAACAACCACGGAAGTTCCGTGGATGTTTTGCCTGCGCTGGAACTGCTCAGCCACTCCGTGCACATTCTCCCCGCCGTCCCCACCGCACTGCTGGATGCCAAGCCCTCAGACTTGATCATGGTCGATGCCCGCAAGGACCTGGCCGGTTCCCGCTCGCTGACGCAGCTGTTGCGGGCCACCGGCATCAGCGTCCCGCTGCTGCTTGTGCTGACTGAGGGCGGCATGGCTGCCGTGTCCGCGTCCTGGGCGGCCGACGACGTGGTGCTGGAATCCGCGGGCCCGGCCGAAGTTGAAGCCCGCATCCGGCTGGCACTGACCCGCGTGGCCGGTGCGGAGGACGCCGTCAGCCACGAGATCCAGGCGGCAGGGGTCATCATCGACGAGGACAGCTACACCGTCCGTGTCCACGGCAACGCACTCAACCTCACCTACAAGGAGTTTGAACTCCTGAAGTACCTGGCCCAGCATCCGGGACGGGTTTTCACCCGGGCGCAATTGCTGAACGAGGTGTGGGGCTACGACTATTACGGGGGAACGCGCACCGTGGACGTCCACGTGCGGCGGCTGCGGGCCAAGCTCGGTTCCGACCACGAGAGCCTGATCAGCACTGTCAGGAATGTGGGCTACCGCCTGACCATCAGCAAAACGTCCGACGACGACGAACTGGCGGATGCCTGACCCGGACCGGGTCCATGCAAAATGGCCCGCTTCCCGGAGGAAGGCGGGCCATTCTTTGGTGGAGGACATACGGGTCGAACGTATCGAGGACACCCCACTGGTGCATCCCCCCTGATGCTGCCCTCAAACTCTAGGCGAGCGGCACCGCTGCACGCAAACCGGCCGGCCGCCGGCCCCGAAAATCCGCCCGTGTGTCTCGCGTTGGGCCGCCCGCGCCCACTAGGCTGTGGACATGAGCCCAGCAAACAGCAGCACCTGGCCCGTCACGGTGATTGAGGGCACGCCCGAACCCGACGCCCTGCGCGACATCCTTGACCTGGTCGGGGCGGCCGAAGACGAGGACGGCAACCCGCCGTTCTCCGAGCAGTCGCTCGTGGAGCTCAAGGCGAAGGCAGGCGGCCCGCACACCGTCCTGACGCTGCTCACCCACGCACCGGAAGAGAAATCCCCCACCGAGGGCGAGGACCTGGCCGGAGTGGCCGTCGTCGTGCTTAATGGCAGTGAAGGCGTGCTGGAGATCGCGGTGCACCCCCACTACCGCAACGAAGGCGTGGGCACCATGCTGGTGGACAAACTCGTGGCGGTGCGCGGGCTGCAGGGCATCAAGGCCTGGTCGCACGGTGACCATGAGGCCGCCGCGGACCTAGCCGCAAGCTACGGCTACCGCGCCATCCGCGAACTGTGGCGCATGCGCCTGGTCCGCCACGCGCCGGCGGACACCCCTGCTGCACCAAGCAGCTTTCCCACGCCCGACGGCGTCCGCCTGCGCACCTTTGTGCCGCACCAGGACGAGGGCCCGTGGCTGGCGGCCAACGCCGCTGCCTTTGCCCACCACCCCGAACAGGGCGCCATGACCCCCGCGGACCTGCAGGCCCGCATGGAGGAACCCTGGTTTGACCCGGCAGGGTTCTTCCTGGCCGTCAACGACGCCGGCGACATCCTGGGCTTCCACTGGACCAAGGTCCACCCGGCCCGCACCGGCCAAGCTGCCATGGGTGAGGTGTACGTGGTGGGCGTCACGCCTGCGGCCCAAGGCATGGGACTGGGGCGGACGTTGACCGCCCAGGGAATTGAATACCTGCAAAACCGCGGCCTGAGCGCCATCATGCTGTACGTGGACGCGGACAACGAGCCGGCCGTGGCCCTGTACCGAAAACTCGGATTCACCAAGTGGGACTCCGATGTGATGTACGGGCCGGTGTCGGCGACATCATGAGTGACCGTCCGCCGCACGGCATTTCCCGTTCCGGCACCGCCGCCTTGTAGTGTTGAAGCAGGGCACCACCGATTGTGAAGCAGCACCAACTTTTTTGAGGATTCATCCATGAAACGCGAATACACGCGGCCGGTGCAGACCGCAGCGTCATTTGGCCGGGAGCGCTTTGGCTCCGGCGAGGTCCAGGCGGCGCGGGCCACGCAGGACCGCATCGACATTCCGGAATTTGAGCCCAACCTGACCCCGTCCGGGGACATTAGCCCGGACCGGTTTTTGGACCGCGAGCTGAGCTGGCTTGCCTTCAACGCCCGCGTGCTGGAGCTTGCCGAGGACCCGGAGCTCCACCTGTTGGAACGCGTGAACTTTCTCTCCATTTTTGCCTCCAACCTGGATGAATTCTTCATGGTGCGCGTGGCCGGGCTGAAGCGCCGCATCGCCGCCGGGCTGGCCGTGCCGTCCCCGGCCGGCCTGAGCCCCATAGAGGTGCTGGAGCAGATCAGCGGCGCAGCCCACGAGTTGCAGGCACGGCACGCTCACGTGTTTGCCAGCCAAATCCGGCCCGCCCTGGCCTATGAGCACATCCACCTGGTGCATTGGGAAGAGCTCGACGACGCAGCCAAGGTCCAGCTGGGTGAGATGTTCGCGGAAAAGATGTTCCCGATCCTGACGCCGCTGGCTGTGGACCCTGCCCACCCCTTCCCGTATATCTCGGGCCTGTCGCTCAACCTGGCCGTGGTGGTCCGCAACCCGGTCAGCGAGAAGGAGCTCTTTGCCCGCCTGAAGGTCCCGGACCTGCTGCCCCGGCTGGTCTCCGTGGACGGCCCCCGCGCCGGCACGGTGCCCGGGCGCGTGGCCCGCTTCATTCCGCTGGAGGAAGTCATCGCCCAGCACCTGGACCAGCTGTTCCCGGGCATGGAAGTGCTGGAGCACCACACCTTCCGCGTCACGCGCAACGAGGACCTGGAAGTTGAGGAGGACGACGCCGAAAACCTCCTGCAGGCCCTTGAAAAGGAACTGCTGCGCCGCAAGTTCGGCCCGCCCGTGCGCCTTGAAGTGGCCACCGACATCAATCCGAACATACTGGCCTTGCTGGTGCGCGAGCTGGACATTGAGGACACCGAGGTCTACTCGCTGCCGGCCCCGCTGGACCTGCGCGGGCTCTCCATCATTGGCAACATTGACCGCAGCGACCTGCGCTATCCCAAACACCTGGGCCACACCTCGCGCCACCTCAACGAATCCGAGACCTCCAAGGCCGCCAACGTCTTCGCCGCGATGCGCCGCCGCGACATCCTCCTCCACCACCCCTACGATTCCTTTGCCACCTCGGTGCAGGCGTTCCTGGAGCAGGCCGCCTCGGACCCCAAGGTGCGCGCCATCAAGCAGACGCTGTACCGCACCTCGGGCGACTCCCCCATTGTTGATGCCCTGGTGGACGCGGCTGAGGCCGGCAAGCAGGTGCTGGCCCTAGTGGAGATCAAGGCCCGCTTCGACGAACAGGCCAACATCTCCTGGGCGCGGAAGCTGGAACAGGCCGGCGTGCACGTGGTGTACGGCATTGTGGGGCTGAAGACGCACTGCAAGCTGTCCCTGGTGGTCCGCCAGGAGCAGGACGGTCTGCGCCGCTACTGCCACATCGGCACCGGCAACTACCATCCCCGCACCGCCCGCTACTACGAGGACCTGGGCCTGCTCACGGCAGACAACCAGGTGGGCGAGGACCTCTCCAAGCTGTTCAACCAGCTGTCCGGCTACGCGCCCAAGTCCGAATTTGAACGGCTGCTTGTGGCGCCGCGCTCCGTCCGGTCCGGGCTGATTGAACGCATTGACGCCGAAATCGCCAACAAGGCCGCCGGACGGCCGGCCCAGGTGCGCTTCAAGGTCAATTCCATGGTGGACGAAGCCATCATCGATTCGCTGTACCGGGCGTCCCAGGCCGGCGTGGAGGTGGGCGTCATAGTGCGCGGCATCTGCTCGCTGCGCCCCGGCGTCCCCGGGTTGAGCGAAAATATTACGGTGCGCTCCCACCTGGGGCGCTTCCTGGAGCACTCCCGCGTGTTCACCTTTGCCAATGGCGGGGACCCCGTGGTGTACATCGGCTCGGCGGACATGATGCACCGCAACCTTGACCGCCGGGTGGAGGCCCTGGTCAGGATTTCCAACAAGGACGACATTGACGAAGTCAACGAACTCCTTGACCGCTACCTCGATGCCGGCACCTCTAGCTGGCACCTGAACAATGAAGGCGAATGGCAGCGACACCACCTGGACCCCGACGGCAGCCCCCTCACCGACATTCAGTCCTGGCTGATAGCCAGCCATTCCCGACAGCGTTCAACCCTTCGCCGGTAATGCGGACCACGGAGCATTTGGAAGAAGCAGCCGACGACGGCGGCACGGGAGTGTCCGTGTACGCCGCCGGGGCGCTGTGCTGGCGGGTGAAAAAGAAGAAACTTGAACTGCTGCTGATACACCGCCAGCGCTACGACGACTGGTCCTGGCCCAAGGGAAAGCTGGACGCCGGCGAAACCCTGGCCGAGTGCGCCGTGCGTGAGGTGTATGAGGAAGTGGGGCTGCCCATCACCCTGGGCATTCCGCTGCCCGCCATCCGCTACGCCGTCAAGCCCGGCCTGAAGGAAGTCCACTACTGGGCCGCCGCCGTCGACGACCTCCCGCCCATGCCCGACGGGAAGGAAGTGGACACCGCCGTCTGGTGCAGCCCCAACAAGGCGCGCGGGCTGCTGTCCAACCCCTCCGACGTCCAGCCGCTTGATGCCCTGCTCGCCGCCTTTGAGGCAGGAACACTGGCCACGTGGCCGCTGCTGGTGGTCCGCCACGCCAAGGCAAAGCCGCGTTCGGCGTGGACCCGCGCCGAGGGTGACCGCCCCCTCGCGGCCACCGGGAAACGGCAGGCGCTGTACCTGCAGCGGCTGCTGATGGCCTGGCACCCCGGCAAGATCCTCACCAGCGGCTGGATGCGCTGCATCGCCACCATTTCCCCGTATGCCCAGGCCACCAAGGCCAAGGTGAAGGTCATCCCCGCGCTCACTGAAGCGGACCACAAGCGCAACCCTGCCAAGTCGGCCGCCGTGGTGGAACGGCTGCTGGCCAAGTCCAGCCCGGTGGCCGTGTGCACCCACCGCCCCGTGCTGCCTTCGGTGCTGCGCACCTTGGCGGGGCACATGGACCCGTCCCGGGCCGCCGCGCTGCCCATCAAGGACCCGCACCTGGCCCCGGGCGAGATCGTGGTGGCCCAGGTGTCGGTCAACAACCCCGGATGGATCGTGGCGGTGGAGCAGCACAAGCCGTACGAGGACTGAGCCTTCCCCGGCAAGTAGACTGTTGCGCGTGACTATTGTGACCCCGTATGAGGACCTGTTGAGGGACGTGCTGGCAAGTGGCACGGCGAAATCGGACCGCACCGGCACCGGCACGCGCAGTGTCTTTGGCCGCCAGCTGCGCTTTGACCTGGCCGATTCCTTCCCGCTCATCACCACCAAGCGGGTGCACTTCAAGTCGGTGGCCCTGGAACTGCTGTGGTTCCTCCGCGGCGATTCCAATGTGCGCTGGCTGCAGGAAAACGGCGTCAAGATTTGGAATGAATGGGCGGACGACGCCGGCGAGCTGGGTCCTGTCTATGGCGTCCAGTGGCGCTCGTGGCCCACGCCGGACGGGGAGCACATAGACCAGATTTCCGCCGTGATGGACTCCCTCCGGGAGAATCCGGATTCACGCCGGCACATCGTTTCCGCCTGGAATGTGGGCGAGCTGAAGAACATGGCGCTGCCGCCGTGCCACGCCTTCTTCCAGTTCTACGTTGCCCCCACGGAGGACGGCCGCGGGAAGCTGAGCTGCCAGCTGTACCAGCGTTCGGCGGACATGTTCCTGGGCGTTCCGTTCAACATTGCCTCCTACGCCCTGCTCACCATGATGATGGCCCAGCAGCTGGACATGGAGCCTGGCGAGTTTGTCTGGACCGGCGGCGACGTGCATATTTACGACGACCACCTGGAGCAGGTGCGCGAGCAGCTTTCCCGCGAGCCGTACCCTTATCCGCAGCTGCGCTTCAACCGCACTCCGGAATCAATTTTTGACTACAAGTTTGACGACTTTGAGCTGCTGGACTACCGGCACCATCCCACGATTAAGGCACCGATCGCCGTATGAGCACCCCCGATTCCCCCGAGCTGTACCGGTTCACCCAGCCCATTGTCGGCATGATCTGGGCCCAGACCAACCAGGGAGTGATAGGGGCCGACGGCGGCATGCCCTGGCAGCTGCCCGAGGACATGGCCCAGTTCAAGCGGGTCACCATGGGGCACCCCGTGGTCATGGGCCGCAAGACGTGGGACTCCTTCCCGGCAAAGTTCCGGCCCCTGCCGGGGCGCACCAACATCGTGGTGACCCGCCAGGAGGGGTGGGGGTCGACACCCGGGGCGGCAGGCGCCGTCGTGCTTGATTCCCTGGACCAGGCACTCGTGGAGGCGCAGCTGTCCCCCGGCGGCAATGAGGTGTGGGTGCTCGGCGGCGGGCAGGTCTTCGCCCAGGCCATGGATTCGTGCAACGTGGCCGCCATCACCGTTATTAACACGAACGTGCCAGGTGACACCCAGGCGCCTGCCCTGGGACCGGAATGGTCGTTCCGCGGTGCATCCCCCGTGAAGGGGTGGCACACCTCAAGGAACGGCACCGAGTACCGCTTCACCCTGTGGGCCAAGGGCGAGACGGAATTTGTGGCGCCGGAGTAGGGGCGCGATGGGCGGGCGCCCATGACGCACCTAGCACCACAGCAGTCCGACGAACCATACGAACCGCACCACAACAACCTCGTCCGGGACCGCAAGCGGATGCTGAGCAACTACGGCCCGTACTCCTACGCCCGCGGCGTGTATGTCAACGGGGCCGAGACCCCGCTCAAGCCCCGCAACATCCGGATCCGGAGTTCCATTCCCATCGTGTTTGCAATTGGAACGATTATCGCGAGCATCTGGCTCTGGGCGAGTGGCGGCGACTTCTCCGGCGTGTTGCTGATGTTCGGCTTCGCTGCCGTGTGTTTGTTGATGAGCTGGATTGGCTTCCGGACCGCCCGCCTGCGCGAGAAGTAGGAAAGGGAAAACCCGAACTCGCCAAGACCATCAAATACTGACGGCCAGCCTCAGCCGGGCACAAAAGGCGGGAAACGCCGTCGTGCCTGTTCATGGGGTGAAACGAACTTCGGGCACAGTGCGGCGCCCACTAAACTGGCACCATGACCAATAACAGTGTTCCTTCCGTCGGCCTGGTTGGCTGGCGCGGCATGGTCGGTTCCGTCCTGATGCAGCGCATGCAGGACGAGGGCGACTTCGCAAGCATCAACCCCGTCTTCTTCTCCACCTCCAACGCCGGCGGCACGGCCCCCGCGATTTCAGGCGGCGACACCGGCACCCTCGAAGACGCCTTTGACATTGACACTTTGGCCAAGCTGCCCATCATCGTCACGGCCCAGGGCGGCGACTACACCAAGCGGGTACACACCGAGCTGCGCGGCCGCGGCTGGGACGGCCTGTGGCTCGACGCCGCCTCCACGCTGCGCATGAACAGCGACTCGATCATTGTGCTGGACCCCATCAACCGCTCCGTGATTGACGCGGGCCTGGCGAACGGCACCCGCGACTTCATCGGCGGCAACTGCACGGTTTCCTGCATGCTCATGGGCCTGGGCGGGCTGTTCAAGAACGGCCTGGTCGAATGGGGCACGGCCATGACCTACCAGGCTGCCTCCGGCGGCGGCGCCCGCCACATGCGCGAGCTGCTGAACCAGTTCGGCACTCTTAACTCCGAGGTTTCCTCGGAACTTCTTGATCCGGCGTCCGCGATTCTGGACATCGACCGCAAGGTCCTGGCGCACCAGCGCGAGGGCATTGACTCCTCGCAATTTGGTGTGCCGCTGGCCGGCTCGCTGATTCCCTGGATCGATTCCGACCTGGGCAACGGCCAGTCCCGCGAGGAATGGAAGGCCGGGGTGGAAACGAACAAGATCCTGGGTACCTCCGCCGACAACCAGGTCATCATGGACGGGCTCTGCGTGCGGATCGGCGCCATGCGTTCCCACTCCCAGGCGCTGACCTTGAAGCTGCGCGAAGACCTGTCGGTGTCCGAAATCGAGTCGCTGCTGGCCAACGACAACGAGTGGGCCAAGGTGGTCCCCAACACCAAGGAAGCGTCCATGGCGGACCTCACCCCGGTGGCCGCCTCCGGCACATTGGACGTTCCCGTGGGCCGCATCCGCAAGATGGAAATGGGTCCGGAATATGTCAGCGCGTTCACCGTGGGCGACCAGCTCCTCTGGGGCGCGGCCGAGCCTCTGCGCCGCATGCTGGCCATCGCCGTCGGGAAGCTTTAGCCCAGGAAGCGCTTGTACCCGGCCGCAGCCTTTTCCAGTGCCTTGAGCTGGTTGGGGCCCAGCTCCGTGAAAAAGTCTGGAAGGACCGCTCCGGCCACCTCCCTTTGCTTTTCGGCTGCGCCTTGCGCTTTGCGCCAGGTCCCGGCCACCTGGCCGCCCGCCACCACCGTTGCCTTGAACATGCCGTTGCCGCCTGGCACGGTCAGCGGCGCGTGGTGGGGTGCCAGGGCCGCGCTCCTGTCCGTGTAGCCGAGCAGGTATTCATCGAAGCCCGGCAGCAAAACGACCGAGCGCGCGCCGGGTGCGGTTCCGCCCAGCAGCCCGGCGGTTTCGGGGGCAAGCCAGTACGTTTCGCCGCCGCATTCCACCGTGTCCAGCCGATCCTTCGCCTGGTCCAGGCCCGCCTTGATGTCCGCGAGGGTCAGCTTTGACCACCATTGGAAGTCCTTGACGGTGGCCGGGCCGTGGCTGCGGAAGTAGCGCAGGGCCAGTTCGGTCAGCGCTTCCGTTCGGTCGAGGACCCGCGGATTCGCGATCCACGCCTCGGAGCTGACGTAGAACTGGCCGTTGCCAGTTCGGCGGCTGACGGGGCCCTGGACCAGGGTGCCCTCGAGGCAGAGCAGGAACAAGAGGTGGTAGCCGCGCTGGGCCTTGGTTCCCTGGCCGGCCCGTTCAAAGGCGGCAAAGAGCTCGTTGCGCGTGGCCCGGCCGCCCAACTGTTCCAGCAGCGCAAGGGCGAGGCCGCGCACCCGGTCCACGTCCGGCGTCGTAATTCCCAGCTGGCGGTGGCGAGTTGCCTGGCCCTGGCTCATGCGCCCGGCAGTAAGCGAGAGTATCCAGCCGACGTCCTCGGCGGCGGTGACATGCAGGGTGCCGCGCAGTGGGCATGAGCGGACGATTTCCCCGCGGTCGAAAGCTTCCTCGACGGCGGCGCGGCCGGTTCCCGAGCGCAGGCCGATGGACCACAGGGCGCCGGGGAAGTCCTGTCCCTGCAGGGCCGTCAGCCAACGCACCACGCCCGCCGGCCCCGTGCTGGGGCGGGCGGGCGTGGGCAGAATCCACTGGGCGGCGAGTCGGAGCCTGGCCAGGGTGGCGGGTGTGACGCTGGGGGTCATGCACCCAATCTAGTGCCAGATCGGCGTCAGCGGGCGGAGCGCAGCTGGGCGGTGATGGGGCATTCGAAGGGGTCTCGCTGGCCCAGGCCCACGCGGTTGAGGTAGCGCATCACGATCATGTACGACTGACCGAGCGTGGTTTCGGTGTACGTGATGTTCCGCTCGGCGCAATATTTGCGGACCATGGGCTGGACGGCCTTGAGGTTTTTGGAGGACATGGTGGGGAAGAGGTGGTGCTCAATCTGGTAGTTCAGCCCGCCCATGCCTGCATCCACCCACCAGCCGCCGGAGATGTTGCGGCTCATGAGGGTCTGGCGGCGCATGAAGTCGATCTTGACGTCCTTGGGAACCAGCGGCATTCCCTTGTGGTTCGGGGCGAAGGATCCGCCCATGTAGACGCCCAGCGCCATGACCTGCACGGCGATGAAGGCCAGGCCGATCGCCCATCCGAGGTAGAGGACGGTGAAGGCCGGGAGGATGACCAGGCGGACGGCCAGCATGGCGATCTCTGCCTTGCGCTCGGGAACAATCTGCTTGCGGTCCAGGACCCGGCCGACGGCGGAGATGTGCAGGTCCAGCGCTGCCAGTGTCAGCAGGGGGAAGAAAAACGCCCCTTGGCGGCGGGCGAACCACTTGGCAAAGCCGGTTCGCTTGGCGGCGTTCTCTGGGTCAAACACGAGGGCGCCAGGATCGATGTCGCCGTCCACACCAATCTTGTTCGGGTTCAGGTGGTGCTTGCCGTGCTTGTTCATCCACCAGCCATAGGACAGGCCCACAAACAGGTTGCCGGCAGTGCGGGCCAGCCACGCGTTTTTCTTGGCGGAGGCAAACACTTGGCGGTGGGCGGCGTCGTGGGAGAGGAAGGCGGTTTGCGTGCACAGGAACGCGAACAGCACGGCCGTGACCAGCTGCCACCAGCTTTGGCCGAGCGTGAGGAACAGTGCGAGCACTGCAAGGTAGCCCAGTCCCTGGCGGACCATGCGGCCCACATACCATTTGATGTCGCGCTCCATGAGGCCGGCATCGCGGACCTGCTCGCAGAGTTGGATGAGGTCGGTGACATGGCGGTCCCGTGCGGGGCGCTTCCTCACTGGTTTGGCGGCAGGCGCCTCTTCCAGCAGTTCGGTCGAGTCAAGCGTTGCGGATGACATTGTGCTCCTCAAAGTGCCTCACGGATGCCCAATCATCACGTAAACGAAAAAGTCTGAATCTAACTTCTACGTTATGTAAAAGGGCACCTTCGGCACATCACCCCGGGGAACCGTTCTGACCCCCTACCCGGGTAGGGGGCCGTCGCCGACGGTGAGGGAGCGTTCGTGAAAAATGCCCCAAATGTGCGGGAGGGTCGGTGAAAACAGCCCCGATTGCAACCGAGCGTCGGAGTTTAGAGGGAGCAGCCGACCAGGACCGGCTCGGGGTGCAGGGTGATGTTGAACTTGCGCTCGACGCCGTTGCGCACCTCTCGGGCCACGGCCAGGATGTCCTCTGCCGCGGCCCCGCCGCGATTGGTGACGGCCAGGGTGTGCTTGGTGGAAAGGGAGGCGTGCGGCGTCCCGGCGTGGTTGTTCCCCTCGGCGAGACCGCTGGCCGCGAGCTCACCCGCCAAGCCGTAGCCCTTGGCAAAGCCGGCGTGCTCAATGAGCCAGGCGGCGCTGAGCTTGACCAGGCCGCCATCCTCCCCGGCCGGCCAACGCGGGGCATCCAGCGGCAATCCGTCAGCAACGATTGCCGGGACAACGGGGTTGGTGAAGAAGGATCCGGTGGAGAAGGTGTCGCGGTCTGCGGGGTCCAGGACCATGCCCTTGGACGCGCGCAGGGCCAGGACTGTGCGGCGCAGCTCCAGGGAGTTGGCGCGCCTGCCCACCTCCACGTCCAGCCGGCGGGCCAGCTCGGCATACTTGACCGGGGCGCTCATCCGGCCCAGCAGCAGCTGGAATTCCACCGTCAGGACCACGTAGCGGGGGGATCCATTGACGGTGGTTGCCTTGATGATGGAGTCCCGGTAACCGAACTTCAGTTCATGGTTGGTGAAGGTGTGCACGGCGTTGTTTTCGCGGTCCCACACGCGCACGGCCGCAATCGTCTGGGACACGTCGGCACCATACGCACCCACATTCTGCACGGGCGTGGCTCCGGTGGACCCTGGAATGCCCGACAGCGCCTCGAGCCCGCTCCAGGCGTGCAGCACCGACTGGTGGACGAAGTCGTCCCAGTTGTGGCCGGCCTGGACCACCACGGCGGCACCGCCGCAGGAATCCTCCGCATTGACGGCATACCCCTGGCTGGCGATCTTGAGCACCGTGCCCTCAAATCCCTGGTCCGAAATCACCAGGTTGGAACCGCCCCCAACAATCAGCAGCGGCTCCCCGGCACTGTCCGCGGCACGGACAGCTGCGATGATGTCGGGCTCGGTGGCCGCCTCCACATAATTGCGTGCGGGCCCTCCCACGCCAAGGGTGGTCAGGGAACTCAGCAGCACAGTCTCACTCACCCTTCAACACTAGCCCTTTCCGGCACTGCTCCGGCGGGCTTGCGGACCACGGGGCTCAGCATGAAGGCAACCACCAGCATGACCAGCACGGCCAACAGGGAGTGGAGCACCCCGATGTGTTCGGCCAGCAGCCCCAGCAGCGGGGGCCCGCCCAGGAACGCACCGTAGCC